>Ga0207664_10001661_pt1 | contig 14659 bp, 16 predicted proteins | sample LARL83metaG_FD_184349 | JGI IMG/M metagenome (GOLD analysis project Ga0207664, IMG submission 184349) | Corn, switchgrass and miscanthus rhizosphere microbial communities from Kellogg Biological Station, Michigan, USA - LAR L8-3 metaG... | ecosystem: Host-associated > Plants > Roots >...
TCACCTTCCCCTTGGCAGCCCGGGTAAGGGCAGAGACCGGTGAGGGGGACCGTGGCAGCGGGCGGCTTAGACTGCACCGGTCTCCGGCCAGGCGGCCGACCGGGGGGAGTTTGAACGCCCAATAGCGTCGTGATCATCAGCAGCGTGCGCCGCACGTGTGTAACCATTGACCCTCCTCCCCATTCAGAGCCTACGCCGCACTTGCGGCGGCGTCGATGCTTGTCCGTGAACTGGGGTGACGCGACCTAGCCGAACTGGCATGATTTGCGGCATGTCAGACCAGGAGGCTCAGTCGGCCGACCTGTCGCCGGCGCCTCCGCAAGAACCGAGGATCCGCTGGTGGAGTCGGCCATCGCCATGGGGGTGGGGCCTCATGATACTGGTCGCGATCCTGGTTATCCTCGCCACCCAGGTACCACGCATAGCCGGAATAACTTCTGCGTCACGACCCAAGCAAGCCTCGGCGCCTTCATCTCCGGTCCCAACACTGTCCGGTCAGGTTTACTCGCAAGCGTTGGTCGCTGGGCGTGACTTCGCCGACGCGGACCTCAGCGGCGACCTACTGACACACCTCGATTTGCGCGGGAAAGACTTCCAGTACGCGGACGCTGCTGGCGCCGTATTCGCTGGCAGCCTGCTGAATGGCGTGAACTTCGCCCACGCCAACCTGCGCGGAGCCAATCTGAGAGACGCATGCTTGCATGGTGCCATCTTTACCGGGGCCAAACTCGCCGGGGCGGATTTCACTGGCGCGGATGTAACCGGCGCAACCGTGACGCCTACCGCCAGATCGGCAGCGATAGGATGGGGATCGCCTGCGAAGGCCTCCGTATGCCTGAGAAACCGATTAGCGCGTTCCGCACTACGCACTCGCTGCCTGATTCGGCCTTCCGCTGCGGTCAGTTGTCTTGGCTGTCGAATTACGCGTATTGGGGCGCAAGGTCGACCTTGCCGACGTCACCGAGCAACTCCTGCATAGATGGCACTGATTTGCGTTCCCGCAGCGCTTGGAAGTACACGTAGCAACCATGCTGCAGCGTATGCTCGGTGAAAGTCTTGATGTCGCGCGCCACCACACAGCAGTCCGAGCCGAGGGCTGCCTTGGTATCCACCCAGAAGACAGTACCGGGGGTTCCGGCCACCAAGTCATCGAGGCAGATCACGTCGCCAGCCCAGTAGTGTTTCCAGAACCAGTTTCCGAAAAGGCGTTCGCTCGTGAACGGAGGCCATTGCCATTCCTGGGTACCCACGAGCGGCATGACCGCCCATGATGGCACTGGGCTTTCGGATTCGTCGGCATAAACCACGACAAGAGCTGTGACAGAAGCACGGTGAATCCACCCGAACAATGACCCGTCCCGCGGGATGGGGACGCCATATGTGAGAGCGTCGACGAGCGTATCGGAAACCGGCGTGTCATCGTCGGCTGAGATTTCCACGATACCACCTGCTGGCCAGAGGCCAATCGAGTAGACCGGTCTGCCTTTCTCGTAGTCAAGCGACAGCAGGAAGAATACAGGATCTTCCTGCATCATGAGAATCATTGAGCGTCCAGCCTCGCTGCCGTTGCCGGGTCGGCCGGCGAGCGGATAGTTAATGAACAGCTCATGACACACCTTATACATGTCGGCGATGTGAGTCATCATCTACGTCACCTCCCGTGCGGTCGGCACGGGTCAGGGTGCCGGTGTGCCAGCTTGGGGACGGAAGCAGGAACCACCAGAAGAAAATCTGTCATGATCATGACCTAGTCACCTCTCACCCAGTCCCGCCCCAGGCTCCTGGCGGCCCTCGGGCGAGCGCCTATCCTCAGCACCCGCTGGGGTTGGCGGCCGGAAGCCGGCTAGGTCTCATGCAGGCAGAAGGCTATCTCGCATCAGGGCACTGTCGGCATGAGGCTATACGGAACCTGGTTCGAATATCTGTTTCTTCGAACCTAAGTTCTATCGAACACGTTGTCAAGGGGTTTGACTCGGATTCGATGTCGTAGATTCTCGGCACGGCCGACCGCCTTGAGGGATGGGCCACGCATTCGACCGGGCCGGGCTCAGTAGCCCACCGTCACATCCGCCGCAACACGGCCACCACCTTGCCGACAATCCTAGCCTTGCCGCCCGGAATAGGCGTATAGGCGGAGTTCTGCGGCATCAGCCAGATCTGGCGATCCACCTTCTGGTACGTCTTGACCGTGCCTTCAGGCTCCACGCCGTCGACTGTCGCGACCACGATGTCCCCGTTCTGGGGAGACTCGTAGAGCAGCCGGACCACCACCCAGTCACGGGGGAAAATCCCCACTCCGGTCATCGACTCGCCGACGACCTCGAGGACGAACAACCCTTCATCACGGCCGACCACCTCGGCAGGCATCGGCGCGTAGCCTTCGATCGACTCTTGGGCCAGGATCGGGCGCCCCGCCGCGATCCGCCCCACGATCGGCACCCAGACCACCTTGTCAGGCCCGGGGAGCACGGACTCCCCGTCAGCCTCCCGCCCGGGCCCGAATACCTGCCCAGATCCCTCTCCCTCCGGCGCGAATCCGGGCTCACCAGGGAGCCGGACCTCGACCGTACGGGGTTGCCCCGCCTTCCACCGCAAGTATCCCTTGCGGCTTAATTAACTCTCGGTACTGATAAGACAGGGCGCTCGTGCTGCGGAGTCTGACCTCCGACAAGACTTCACGCATACATGGCGCGTGCCCGTTCCGCCGCGCCAGGTGACGGATGGCGTGAAGAATCTCCCGCTGGATCTGCGTAAGGCGATCGGACTCAGCGTCGCTCCTCATAAGGCCCCTCCTCCGGTGTCACGGCCAGCCTGACGCTCGTCCGTTCAGTGCGGATATGCGCCGTGCACCGATCATGCCAAGGAGAAGCCATTTTGTATGCTTCGAACTGTGCTGACGCTGGGGCTGTGAGCGCGAGCGCGTCGGGCACCCGGCGCGGTCCCTGGTACTGCAGAGGCGTGTCCGCCCACGCCAGGACAAGGTCCGACGACCAAGACAACCGAGAGGAAGGCTGGCGGGCAGCATCCCAGCCCATTCCCGCGGAGACCGCGGCGATATCGTTCCCTGCCCGGCGACCAGGCGATCCGGCGAACTACAGAAACTGCCAGGAATCCTGATCGCGCTCGGAGGACAAGCGCGGCAGGATATTCCGTTATGTGCAGTACCAGCCTCGGTTCGATCTTGCCTCATAACGAAACAGATCGGCGGCACTGCGCGCGTTCTCCCAGACCAGAGCATGAGCTACGAGCGACCCTGTCGGCCGCTCCGCCGACGGCCCGGAGCTGCTGGCCGAGTTGCGCACCATTCACCTTGGTGCGCTAGCCCTCCACGGGACAGCCCCAGCGTCGTGGACCGCCTGGCCGCCGCCTCCGCTGCGGCTGCTCCCTGGACCTGATCATGCTCGTTACAAGCTCACGCCGACGAGCACTGGCTCGTTCGCTAGTTCGACGCAGAATGTCGCCCGAACCCCGGCTCTGATTTGCCTGGCCAGGGCCAGCAGCGTGGCCGTGTCCGCGCTGCCGGGGTTGGTGAGCGCCAGCGTGTGCTTAGTCGAGATGCAAGCGGCGCCGCCGTAGCCCTTACCGAATCCAGCCTGTTCGATCAACCATGCCGCCGGGACTTTGACCGTGCCATCCTCGGTGTCGAAGGGAAGGCGGGGTACCTGGGTCTGCGGGCCGTAATGCTGGGTCGCTCTGCGCTGGACTTCCGCGAACTGCTCGTCCGTCAGGATCGGGTTGGTGAAGAACGAACCCGCACTACGAGTGTCCGGGTCGGCCGGATCCAGCACCATGCCTTTTCCCCGGCGCAGGGCCAGCACCGCCTCGCGGGCCTCTTCCAGCGGCACCTGGTCGCCCTGGGCCACACCCAGCGTCCCGGCCAGCTCGGGGTACCTGACCGGAGCCGACAGCGCAGGCCCGGGCGGTGACGATCGCCCGAGCCCGAAGGTGACGTCAAGGACGATGTATCGGCCCGTCGCCAGACCGGCCGCCGCTCGCTTGAGCATGCTCGTACGGTAGCCAAACCCGCACTGTGCTGAGTTGAGCGTGACGACATCACCGGCCTGCCGGTCAAACACCCGCACCGTGAGAATGGTCTGCGAGACCTCCTGGCCGTAGGCGCCCACATTCTGGATCGGTGTGGCACCAGCCAGGCCTGGAATCCCGGACAGGCACTCGATACCGGACAGCTTTTCCGAAACCGTCCACTCGACCAGGTGATCCCACGTCTCGCCGGCGGCTACCGTCACGGCGACGGTCCCGAAGCCGTCGGACCCGGCGCCGTTCGGGCTGTTACGTTCGCTGACCATCACGCCCTTGGTGGCGACGTGGATGACGGTGCCGGGGAAGCCGTCATCCGCGACGACGAGGTTGCTGCCCCCGCCGAGGACGAGGAGGGATTCACCGGCCTGGTCAGCCGCCCGGACCAGCGCGACGAGTTCGTCGTCGCCGGTGACCTCGATGAATCGGCCGGCGGGGCCGCCGAGTCCCAGCGTCGTATATGCGCTTAGCGCGACCCGTACGCTGGTCATGGCCAGTGCCGGGAGGCAGCATCGGAGCTGACGGGAGAGCCGCGATGTCCTCCTCTTTCACGGATTGCTGTCCATGCACGCAATGTCCTCGCCAACTTGATCTCGGCAGCACTTCTGGCGATGATCACCCCGATCTCACCGTCGATCGTCAGTCCTAACTCCGTCTACGCCTCGTCAGGCGACATCTCCTTCAGCACGTGCTCTATTGTCTAGAGCGGCTGCTGCGGCTTCCCCAGGGCTTCTTCCCTTGCAATGCAGGCTCGATGCACCACCATTTTCGGCATTGTCCGAAGCCAGGACTGAGCCGCCAGGGACCTCGCTCTCATCAATCTCATACCACGATCTCCTCACGGCTGTCAGCCACTGACGCGCCCAGCCGAGTACCGGTAGCAGCGAGCAAGTAATAATCGCAGCTCATACGAGCTTACATGAGCGCCCAGTGACCACATCATTCACTCTGGTTACACTGAGGGTGGCGAGGCAGCGCCATCCTGGGATCCAGCATGAGCTACGTGCCTGAGCGTGGCTTGCCATTAAGGCCCGAGCGGTGCTAAAAGTAATGGATATTCGTTTCGGAGGGGCGGCGGATGCCTGGGGCGGAAAATCTCTTCTATGCAAGGGGCGAGCTGTCGGTCGGTCAAATCGAAGCCGAGATCGCCCGATTCTGGCAAGATTTCGATAAATCTAGCAATCCTATCCTGGATGCCGACCTGAGCGCAGCCGGTCTCGACCGGGCGGCACTGGCCGACATCGACCGGGAGAATGCGATAACCGTGCGCGCCGGCACGAGCGGCGTGGATCCGACCACAGCGGTACTCCTCGTTTCGCTGGCGCCCTCGGCGAATCTGATAATCAAGGACCTGTGGGAGAAGGTTGTACTTCCCCGTATCCGGCGACGGTCGGGTGCCGATGCGATTGGCGAGGAGAAGCGGAGAAAGGATTGACGTCTCCTGGCTCCGATATACCTCCGCACGCGCAGAATGCTATACTCGGCCGCTTTCTAGGCTTCCGGGCGCTCGCGCCCAATCTCGCCATGATCGAGTCGAAAGGCCATTATGATATCGCCGATCGGCTTCACCGGAGGCTGTGCTGGCTTACCAATGAGGTGCTCGACAATCCGGACTCTGTGCTCACGCCGGTAGAATTTCTCAGGAAACTGCTGAGCGGGCTTGAAGATGAAGTGCGCAATGCTGACGACGCATCTCAGTCTGCTGCGCAGCCGGTGCTGGAGGAACTAGGTGTACTCGTCGCTGAATACGAGGCTACGCCGTATGATCCGCTCGGAAAGCTTACCAGCGCGGTAGCCAGGACAGTGGTCGCCTACTACAAGGCGTTCAATGCCGAGGTGCCGGATGAGTTGTGGCAGTCGACCTCTCCGCGATTCTCGTTCTTCGGCGGGAAAATTGGCCTGTCTTTTGTCAGCACGATTCATGTTCAGCTCTGGACTGAATTCGGACGCGACGACCTTCCGGCCGCTCAGGTAATGGTCAAGATCCCGCCACGCTGGCTGGACCAGGAAACCATCGCCGCCCTGCCAAGGTCTCTGCTCCATGAGTATATTGCGCACGTGCCGCAAGGGCCGCACGCGGGGAAACGAGAGCACCCGGACCCTTGCGATATGTTTGCCGAGGGGTGGATGGATTATATTGCTCACCGCATTTTCAAGGACATCATGGAAAGGAAGGGGCCGCCGGTTGAACTCAGTGATGCTCTCGCCCCGACGTGGATTCTCCTGCACGAGGAGGCGGCAGAGCGTTTCTTCAACGCCCGGTGTGCGTTGACCGAAAGTGACCGGACGGCTCCTGTCCGGCGTGAGGGAGTAGAAGCCGTCCGGCTACTACATGATTTTCTGCGGCTACACCCGGCGACGAAAGCCCGCGCCGATGAATACCTGTACCGGCTGTCTTTTGGCCTCAACGTCTCCCAGCTCGGCCACGCGGCCCGCGAAAGGTTCGCCGCCAACGTCCGGCTATCCTTGCAGCGCGCTTCCCGCATCAGGACGCTGACCGTGCCGCTCCTCGAATGGGTCAATGATAATATAAGCTCACAAGAATTTTTCGATCGCGTTATCGATTGGTAGAATTCGTTCGCCAGTTGACGTACGATAGAGAGGCGGCGATGGGTGGGGTGAGGCCGTGCACGAGCGCTATAGGACACTAGGGGCAATTCTCGCCCTGGGTGACTTCAGTGTTGCCGAGGTCGCCACGCTTGCCCGGGTCGGGGAATCGACGGTCAGGACCGTGCTGCAACGCGAAGGCGATTACGTCGAGAAAGTGGGGACGCAGCGCACCGGCCGCCGGGGCGGGCAGCCCATTCGATGGCGGCTGCGCCCCGAAGCTGAAGAGTCAATTCAAGCTATTCTTCAGGAGCTGGAGTTTGTCGGGGCCGGATCATGGCTCGATGACCCCTCCGGGCCGGCCAGTCCAAAGGCGGCCGTGCAGGCCGCCGAGGATGTACTGCTCCGGCGGGTCCCGGATGAGCGTGATCCGGATGAGCGGGCGGAACTGATCAAGCTTGCCCGGACCCATGTGGAAACGGCCGAAGGGACCATCACGCCGCCGCAGGAGGCTGGTTATATCTCGGACCATCTGCGCATCGTCAGGCTGCTCCTGGAACTCGAAGAATGCCTGGAGCAATCGCTCGCGCAGCCCGAGTCGGAGGACGCGCCCGAGCGGGTCCGGCAGGTCTCGCGCGCCCTGCTGCTCGCCGCGGGCCAGACGCAGGACATGCGCCTCGGCGACGCCGTAAGGCGACGCCTCCAGGATAGTTTCTATGCCACGAATTTCTTTATTTCGCATAAAAAGCCTGACTACCCAGAGCCCGACAGATCCTATCCTGCGACTGAGCATGACCACCTTTCAGGCGGAGATGTGTTCGTGGGGACGCGGCCCACCCGCCTATTCGGTACCGACGGGGTCCGAGGCATAGCCGGCCGGGACCTAAGTGCCACGCTGGCAGTCGAACTGGCAATCGCGGCCGCCCAGGTCCTCGTCCAGCCAGGTGGTGATGTCACGCGAGCCGTCGCGGTCATCGGGCGCGATTCGAGCGCGTCGGGCCAGTTCCTCGAATCGGCGATCATCGCCGGGCTGACAAGCTCGGGCGTGGATGTCATCCGGATCGGAGTCGCGCCTGCCGCCGCGGTCGCATTCCTGACCGCGTCGCATGGCGCCCAGCTTGGCGTCAGTCTTTCCGCCAGCCATAGCCGGGCCCCTTATAACGGGATAAAGTTCTTCGGTCCAGGCGGCTACAAACTACAGGATTCCGTCGAGGACGAGATCGAGCAGCAGCTCATAACCGTACGGGAGCACCGGCCTCCCGAAGCGACTCCTTCCGCCTTCGGAGCTGTTACCGACGGGTCCGCCGAGATCGATAGCTATATCTCTCACGTCCTATCGTCACTGCCCGGTAACCACTCGAAGGCACTCGCCGGGCTGCACGTAATAGTAGATTGCGCGAACGGCGCGGCCTCGGAGATCGCCCCGGAACTGCTTCGCAGGGCGGGGGCCGAAGTGGACGCGATCGGCGTGCACCCGGATGGGCAGAATATCAACATGGCCTCGGGCGCCACCGCTCCCGAGGCGCTGAAGTCAGCGGTCAAGCAGCATAAGGCGGCTGCCGGTATCGCCTATGACGGCGACGCCGACGCCTGCATCGCCGTCGATCATCTCGGCCGGCTGGTCGATGGCGATAAGATCCTGGCCGCGCTCGCTCTCGATCTGGCCGAGCAGGGAAAGCTCGCCCGTCGCACCGTCGTGATGACGGTGATGTCCAACCTGGGCCTCCGCCTGGCGATGCACAATGCCGGAATCAGGGTGGTAGAGACCCAGGTCGGCGATCGCTATCTAGCCGACGAGATCCGCAATGGCGGCTACTCGCTGGGCGGGACCCAGACCGGGCGCATCATCATTGCCGACCACGCCACCGGGCCGGACGGCCTGCTGGTCAGCCTGCACCTCCTGGCCATCGTCGCCAGAGCGGGAAAGTCGCTGGCCAAGGTCACTGATGTGATGACCAGGCACCCGCAGGTGCTCGTCAACGTTGATATTCCCGACGAGGAGTGGGCCCTCGTCGCCAGCTCTGAGCAGCTGATAAGCGCGGTCAAGGAAGCCTCAGTGGAACTCAGCCAGCGTGGCCGGATAGTCCTCAGGCCGAGCGGGACCGAGCCGGTGGTCCGCGTGATGGTCGAAGACGACGACGGGGATCAGGCCAAGCGGCTGGCCGAGCGGCTGGCCGATACTGTCCGCAGTCTTGTCTGATCAGGCGGGCAGCGACGGCTCGCTGAGGAGGTAGAGCAAGGCGGCAATGGTGGTACCGCTCGTTATCTCTGCTTTCCCGATGAGCGCCCGCAATTCAGCGAGCGGCAACCAGGCCATCCGCTCGGCTTCACACTTATCCGACGCCTCCCCGATGTAGATTGCCTCGTCGGCTCGGAAGATGTGGTGCTCAGAGCTGCTGAGTCCTGGTGTCGGCTGGACGTAGATCAGGTGGCGGAGTGGCCCTGCGCGCCATCCGGTTTCTTCTTCGAACTCGCGCGCCGCCGCGTCGACCGGAGATTCACCCTCTTCGATCCTGCCCATCGGGATCTCCCAGCCCCATGTGCGGGTAATAAAGCGGTGCCGCCATAGCAGCAGCACGTGCTGGTCACGGTTGACGACCACGACTCCGGCTCCAGGCCTCGTGCGCACCAAGCGGTGCTCGAGATGCTGACCATCTGGTAGTTCTACGTCTGCGACTCTGACATCAAGCCAGTCGTCGACATAGAGTGGCCGCTCGGGGCCAACCTTCCATTCCATGACTGCGCGCTCCTCTAGTGCGGTCGCCGGACTCCCCCGTACCGTCGAGCCCACATGGCGATCGCTCAGGATTTCCCCTGGTTACGATGCTAGCCCCTCGTGCCGTCAACCGAGAGCGTGATGCCCGCAGCCGTGCATACGACATCGTGGTATTGGCAAAATACGCTCCGAAATGGTGCTCTCTGGAGTTTCTGATTGAAGAACCCAGCGATCGTTAGGCCTTGTGAAGCTGCCACCGACAGCTCGGTTCTGTGTGCTCACGACGCCAAGCGCAACTGCTGGCCGCTGCGCCTAAGTTACTTCCCCCTGAAAAAGTCGTCGTAGGAGATCCCGGGTCCGGTCGTGATGCCGATGGCTGCTGGGCTGTGGCGGTCAGCTGGCCAGGGTGGCGATCTTGGCCAGGTTGTGGGTGAATACCCCGTGTCCGCACCAGATCGCCGCACCCTGCCTGCGGTCCAGCCGGGTGCGGTCCCAGCCGTAGCCGCGTTTGAGGTAGCTGATCCGGCCTTCGCAGCCGGTGCGCCACTTGACCAGCTTGCGGAAGCCGCGGCCGTGCTCGACGGTCTTGCGGGCGGCGGAGGTGGTGGCCTGGCGGGGAATCGCCGCGGTGCGCACGCCCGCGGCGTGCAGGTCTTTCTCGACCGCGGCCTGGCCGTAGCCGCGGTCGGCGGTGACCGCGCGGGGCACCTGGCCGGCGCGGCGGCGGACGCGTTCGATGCCGGTGCCAGCTGAGGGCCGTCCGGGGCGGCACCGCGTTCCACGCTGTAGTCCACGACGACACCGTCGTCGTTGACTGGCACCTGGGCCTTATACCCGAACTCCACCGGCCGGTCGATGCGGCCTTTGCGGATCGGCCGCGCATCGGCGTCGTGCAGGCTGACCAGCCGGGTCGCTCCGCCGGGCATCTGCCCGGCCAGCCGGGCCCGGGCCTGCGCCACCACCGTGGCGGTCCGCTCAATGGTGACCGCCAGCTCGCCCAGTGCCCGCCGCAGCCGGCCCCGCATTCGCCCGGTCAGCGCACGCCCGACGGCGCGCCGGCCGTTGCGCAGCACCGCGGCGGCCTGCGCCGCCGCCGTCTCCGCCAGGTCAGCCAGGTCCCCGGTCATCCGGCCCATCACCCGGCTGCTCTCGTCCCGGCCCAGCTTGGCCCGGATGCGCATCGTGGCGGCCATCTCCCGCGCCCGCCGGCCAGCGGCCCGCCGCCGGTCGGTCATCACCGTCCCGGCCGCGCCGCCCGCCGCTTTCACCCGCCGCGCCGCCCGCACCAGCTTGCTCACCGCCTTGGCCAGCAGCCCCGCATCGGTCGGGTAGGCCACGTTCGCGCCGATCACCGTGGTATCAGCCCGCACCCGGGCCGTGCGCAGCAGCCTGGCCCCGGCCGCCTTGGCCCACAGCGCCTCGTTCAGCCCGGCCACCGCGCCCTCCCCGCACCGGGTGGTCAGCTTCATCAGCGTGGTCGGATGCGGCACCCTGGCATCCAGCGGGATCCGGCAGAACCGCCGCCAGGAGATCGAATCGCTGACCTCGGCGCACAAGCTCTCATAGCCCAGCCGGTACTGGAACTTGCCGAACATCAGCCGCAAGTAGCATTCGATCGGCGTGGACGGCCGCCCGAGTACGGGGTGGAAGTGCGGCGCGAACGGCGCGAAGAACGCCGGGTCATCCAGCAGCGCATCCACCCGCGCCAGTTCCTCCGGCAACCGCAGCAGCTCCGGCGGCAGCAGCGACTCCCACGGCGACACAGGACCGCTTATAGTGCGAAACACTATGGCCTCGATCACTTCTAGCCCAAGAGGTCGAGGCCATCCTCCCTCTCAGACTCCCCGGCCGTCACCTACCGCCGGAGTTCTTCAGGACGAAGTAAGTTAGCCACGACCTGAACGGGCGGCGTCCGAGGCACAGAACCACCTGATCGGCGTGTAACCAGCCTAATGCTGCTCGCGGGTTCCGAATCGTTCAGAACGGCGGCACTGCGCGCGTTCTCCTCGGCTTCCCGTATCGCTCAGCGTGATGGTGGAATGATGGCGTGGACGTTCTGAGCAGCCGGATCCTGCTGCGCCCCAGCGACCTGGACCGCAGCCGGCGCTTCTACCGTGACCTGCTCGGCCTGGCCGTCTACCGGGAGTTCGGGCCACCGGACGATCCCGGGCTGGTGTTCTTCCTCGGGCAGGGGTTACTCGAGGTCTCCGGGCACGCGGCCGACCCGCCCGGACGGTCGGTGATGATCTGGATCCAGGTCCGCGACATTCACGCCGAGCACGCCCGGCTGGCTGCAGCCGGAGTCCCGATCGCGCGGGAACCGGTAGCCGAGCCGTGGGGCCTGATCGAGATGTGGATCGAAGATCCCGACGGCATCCGGATCGTCCTGGTCGAGGTTCCTGCTGATCACCCTCTCCGGCGTGACTCGCGACCGGCGTTACCACCGGGACGACGAACCGCATGCGGCATAGAACGCGCTCCACCGAAAACGCGCTGGTCCAGCATCTGCCCGGTATGCGGCATGAGAGTGCGCCCGTAAGGGTTAGATGAGCGCGTATGTCGGAGGATTGATCCGGTAATCGCTGACCGTATTTCGCTCACTGAGCCGATTCCATCCTGGTTGTGATGGGTTTGTCACGGTCTGATCACCTGGCGGCGCGCCGCCGCTGAGAATGAGGAAGCCCCCGGTAGATGAGCTAGTCGACCAAAACTCGCTTCATCACCACTACCTGGGGCTTCCATTGCTGTTCTACCGCGCCGCGCTGCCGTTGTCCTGCAAGACACTGAACTACGCGGCCGGGATCATCCGGCGGCATCGCAGGTCGATCGGGTCGCGCTGGCGGAAGCTGAACCCGGGGCAGCAGGCCCTGCTCGTCCTGGCTCACCTGCGCAAAGGCGAGACGTTCGCCGGGCTCACGGCCGGGTTCGCAGTGGGCGTCACGACGGCCTGGCGGTACGTGCAGGAGACCGTCGCCTGCTCGCGGCCCGGGCGCCGAAGCTGCGCACCGCGGTCCGGGACGCGAAGAAAGCCGGCTGGGCCTATGTGGTCCTGGACGGCACGCTGATCCCCATCGACCGGGTCGCCGCGGACCGGCCCTTCTATTCCGGCAAGCACCGCAAGCACGGGATGAACCTGCAGGTCATTGCCAGTCCCGCCGGGGATGTCGTGTGGGTGTCCGGGGCGCTGCCCGGCGCGGTGCATGACAAGAAGGCCGAGTGGATCTGGGGCGTGCTGGCTGAGCTGGAGGCCGCCGGCCTGGTCACCTTGGCCGATAAGGGCTACCGGGGAAGCAGCCACGCGAAGATCCCGTACATCGGGAAGAACAAGCCGGCCTCCCAGAAAGACGCCAACCGCGCCCACGCGAAGCTCCGCGCGCCCGGCGAGCGCGCGAACGCCCAGCTCAAGACGTGGCACATCCTGAACAAGCTCCGCTGTTGTCCCTGGCGCGCCGGGCAGCTCGCCAAGGCCATTCACGCATTGCAGATCCGCGAGGTATAAGCAGGATGGAAAGTGCTCACTGTCTGGGACCGCACCGACCATGAATTAATGCTACTTGTTAATGACGTCGTCTGGCTCTGGCGACCAAGATGGAAAATGACGACGCGCCGACAAGGCAAGAGTTAGCTGACGGGGTATGTTCGCGAAAAAATAGGAACGGGAACGCGGTAATGTATCGGCGCCAGTTGGCTCGCGACGGCCGACTGCATGCCGTGATGTCCCTTACCGTAAAGATTACGCAAGGACTATAGTCATTTTGAGCCAGAGTTTCATGATCCAGAGTTTACGATCTGGTCCGACGTTCAGCCTCTCCGCATCGACCGGTTCCTGTGCAGCATCGCCTTCGCCCTGCGGGCGTAACAGGTGCACGGTACCTCCTACAGTGACCCCTAGCGCGGCCAGCGTCGTCGACTCGGGGCATTATCGGCCCTACAGGCTGCCTAGTGAACGGTCGGTCGGCAAGAGATGCCTCGGGTAGGCTTCTCGCAACATGACGGAATGCGCTATAAGGTTGGGTGCATTCGGTGTTGCTCCTGCGACTGTGTGAGCGGCTTGGCGCCAGATAGGTAAAGCCTTGCCCGGAGAGGTAGGGATGTTTTGGAAGTTGTATCGGTGATCCGCAGGTACCATAGCGAGCTAGTTCTCGCAATTGCAATAGCCTTGCTTGGACTTGGTGTACTGAGTTCAATTTACGCGGTCGGTCACTGGACGGTTGCACCAGGACTGTTCTGGTTCCCTAGCGCAACCTGGGGGGATGGCTTGCTCTTGCCTCTTGCAGGCGGTCTGCTGTTGGGTATCACAAGATCGCTTCGACCCGGCAGAGGCGACCTAATTTGGGGCGCAGTGGGAGCAGTTTTCGGTGCGGTCGTTGGAGCCGTTGTACTGTGGCAGTGGCTCCGCGATCCGGCGCCGACGCTGAACTGGACTTTCCCTCGGCCGCACGTGTTCAACATAGCTGGTTGGTACCATGCTATCTTTCTGGGAGTATGCAGTTCCTTTTTCACGGGCCTTTATTTTATTGTGCTGGTCAGGCTAAAGCGCCTGCACCGTGACGATTCTTGGAGGTTCTGCGAGCTAGTTGTTTCCCTCCCGTGGGTCCTGCTGTGGGCATCCCTCATAACTTTCGCAGGCCTTGTGGCTGTCGATAGTTCACGGTCGGCTGGCGGTGCTGCAATGGCATCACTTTTCGCCGTCAGTGCTGCCGCATTTATCTGTTTCGTTCCAATTCTGATAATTGCAGCAGGTTACCGAACGTTTGTGATAGATGCCATCATCCTCGCATTGCTCATAGCGTTGGGGCCGACCTCCTGGGCTGCGAAACGCGCGCCAGTAAGAGCGGACACCGTGGTCCTTATCATCGTAGCTATCGGTTGTGCGCTTGCCTTCGCTGCCGCCGATCCGGGCTCATCGGTTCTTGGGGCAGCGAGGTGGAGGCGTCTCGAGACCCTTGCTGCTCTATCGATCTTCGTGTCCCTAGGGGTTGTTCCCACTATGGGATCTAACTTCTCAATCGGCATAGCCGGAGCGTCCCTTGCTGGAGCTGCCATCGCTTTGGCATTGCTTAAAATCGTCATTACCGTTTTGCGCAAGCGCATGGGTCCGGCGCCGACAAGCAGGCCATTCAGACTTCTTCTGCATGCCATGACGCCACCATGGGTCATGATGGTCCTCGCGGTAACCGCAGTTTGGTCCGCGCAGAAGTCGAATATAGACTCCAACGTCAGCTCGGGTATTCTCCTGCTAGCTTCGGTGGTGGTAGTCAACTTGCTATCACCTATGCTGCGCAATACTTACCATGATTTCGTACTGGTAGAGGAGGCTGCGACAGGCATTGGCGAAATTTCTTCCGACCAGAAGCG
>Ga0207664_10001662_pt1 | contig 14658 bp, 10 predicted proteins | sample LARL83metaG_FD_184349 | JGI IMG/M metagenome (GOLD analysis project Ga0207664, IMG submission 184349) | Corn, switchgrass and miscanthus rhizosphere microbial communities from Kellogg Biological Station, Michigan, USA - LAR L8-3 metaG... | ecosystem: Host-associated > Plants > Roots >...
GTCCGAACGGCGAGATGGGCTACCCCGGCACGCTCACCACCGTGGCGACCTACATGCTGGACGACGCCAACCGGCTGAGCCTGCGTTTCCAGGCCACCACCGACGCTCCGACCGTCGTCAACCTGACCAACCACAGCTACTTCAACCTGGCCGGCGAGGCGTCCGGCGATGTCTATCGCCAGGTCCTCCAGATCAACGCCGACCGTTTCACCCCGACCGACACGACCCAGATCCCGACCGGCGTGCTCGCCCCGGTCGCCGGCACCCCGATGGACTTCCGGACGCCCACGGCGATCGGTGCCCGGATCAACCAGAACGACCCGCAGTTGCTGACCGGCCAGGGCTACGACCTGAACTGGGTGCTGAACCGGCCGAGTGGCAACGGCCTCGCGTTCGCCGCGCGCGCTGTCGATCCGGCCAGCGGGCGGGTGCTGTCCGTCTTCACCACGCAGCCGGGCATCCAGTTCTACTCCGGCAACTTCCTGACCGGCACGCTGGTCGGCACGAGTGGTCACGCGTACCGGCAGAGCGACGGTTTCGCGCTGGAGACCCAGCACTACCCGGACTCGCCCAACCACGCGAACTTCCCGTCCACGGTATTGCGGCCCGGCCAGGCGTACGACCAGACCACGGTGTTCCAACTGTCGACCGTGTAGTTGTCCACAGCCCAGCGCAAACTCGCTGGAGCCCTATCCCAAAGATCGACTAGGCTTGTAGCAAGGGGTTCCCCTTTCGGAGGGGACCCCTGCGCAAGCTTGCCGCCGGTCGACCTGCCATTGGTCAACTTGACAGTATCGATCAATCATCGGATCGTTTGACGGTGAGCCTCACCATGGAGAATCCGCTCGGCGAGCACCGCACGATGCACGGTCGCGTCGTGGAGTGGATCGGCATGCGCATCGTATCGGGCGAGTTCGACTCGGGCAGCCAACTCCCCAACGAAACCGACCTCGGCGCCCGGCTGTCGGTAAGCCGCGGCGCGGTACGCGAGGCGGTCAAAGCGCTCGCCGCGAAGGGACTCGTCGAACCGAGGCCACGCATCGGCACCATCGTGCTCCCCCGGCGCCGGTGGAACCTGATGGACCGCGCGGTGGTCGACTGGCACGGCCGTACCGCCGACGCCCGCTTCCTACACGACCTGCTCGAACTGCGCCTCATGGTGGAGCCCGTGGCGACCAGGTTCGCGGCCGAACGCGCCAGCGCCGAACAGATCGGAGCGCTGGAGGCGGCGTACGCCGGCATGGCGGCACACGCCGACGCCCTGCCCGCCGACGAGGACGCGTTCGTAGCAGCCGACCTCGCGTTCCACCTGACCATGCTGCGCGCCAGCGGCAACCAACTCGTGGAGCAACTCGGACAACTGCTGGAAACCGGCCTGCGGCACGCGTTGGGGGCGACATCGCACCTTCCGGACGGCGTGCGCACCACGCTGCCACTGCACCACGCGGTCCTCGTCGCGGTACGCGGCCGCCGCCCGGTCGCCGCCGAACGAGCCGCACGCAAGCTCCTGGAAGCGACGGTAGCCGCGGTCGACACTCACGAAGCCGAATAGCGCCGACCACTCCCGACAGATCGGCGAGGCCGACGGTGGCGGGTCGCCGAGCGGTTGGCAAGGCGCGGCCATAGGAAGCGGGTTGATCGGCGCCGGCGGACTGAAGCCAGGATGAGCGCATGGACGACGTTTGGCTCGCGGCTGTCCAATGGTCAGCGCGCGCATTCTCCTCGAAATCGTCGCCTTTGTACCAGTCGAGGCTGCAATACGAGCATTGCCATGCGATCGAAATTGCTGATGCCGACACCCTCCGCTTCGCTTTCCGTGCCTCGGCGTCGGAGCGGCCGCCCTGTTTAGTCAGGTGACTCGGGCCAGGCGGTCGGCTGCTTGGCGGGCGAACGCGTGCGAGCCATGGGTGAGGATGCGGTGTGCCTGCTGCCATGTCCGTATGGCGGTCTGGGCGCGGCCGAGGTCGTCTTCGACGTCCCCGAGGTACATCAGTGCGAGACCGTGCAGTTCGTGGGCGCCGACCTGCTCGGTCAACTTGACCGCTCGGCGCAGGTGTTCGACGGCTTCGGTGGGCCGGCCCAGACCGAAGTAGGCCCGGCCGAGAACGAGTCTGGCCAGACCCTGGTAGAAGGGGTCGTCCGCCCCGGACGCGATCGTCAGTGCCCGCTCGCAACAGGCCAGCGCCCGTTCGTGTTGTCCGAGTTCGTTGTATGCGTAGCCAAGATTGGCCAGCGCCCGCGCCTCGTACGGTCGGTTGACGGGATCCTGGGCGATGGCCACCGCGTGCTCCATGAGCTCAGCGGCGCTGTCGATGTCACCCGACCAGAGATAGGCGTTGCCGAGGTTGCTGGTGGCCGCGAGTTCGCCCGGAAGGTCACCGAGTTCGCGGAAGATGGGCAGTGCCTCGTGCAGGGCGTCCATGGCCGGCTGGAGTTCGTTGCGGTGGAAGAACCCGGTGGACATGGCGTTGAGGGCGTCTGCTTCGCCGAGCCGGTCGCCACGCGCCCGGGCGCTGGCCAGCCCGATGCGCGCGACTGTGATGGCATCGTCCCAGTGGCAACGCCAGCCCAGAAACGGGCGCAGCCGTATCGCGAACCGACCGGCCAGGTCGTGTTCGCCGATCTGCGCGGCGTGGCTGGTCGCGGCCAGGAGGGTGTCGCGCTCGCTGTCGAACCAGCGCAACGCCTGCTGATAGCCGGCGAACCGCAGACCGGGTGTGCCCTCGTCGTCAGTGTTGCGTCGGGGTCCGGGAATGAGCGCCTGATCGGCTGCGGCCGCGCTGGCCAGACACCAGATGAGCAGACGGTGGACCGCCGCGGTGCGCACCTGCACGGGTTCTTCGGCGTCCGCGCGTTCGGCCGCATACACGCGCAACAGATCGTGGAAGCGGTAGCGGCCCGGCTCGGGGCTGGTCAGCAGGTGCGCGTCGACCAAGGTTTCCAGCGCCTGCTCGGCCCGCGCCGGCGAGGTGTCGAACAGCACGGCGGCTGCGGGCAGGGACAGGCTCGACCCGGGCGCCAGACCCAGCAGGCGAAACGCCCGAGCTGGGTCTGTCCCGTGCGGGTCCGCGACGGTGGGCAGTGCGTCGTAGCTGGTCTGGAAGGTGACCCGGATCGCGAGATCGGCCACGTTCAACTCGCGCAGCCTGTTGCGTTCGTCGGTCAGTCGATCGGCCAGGGTGCGCACGTTCCAGCCACGCCGGGCGGCCAGCCGGGTGGCGGCGATCCGGATCGCCAGTGGGAACCCGCCGCACGCCGCGAGGACGATCGTGGTGGCCGCTGGTTCGGCGGTGGCGCGGTCCGGGCCGACGATGCCGGTGAACAAGGCGCCCGCGTCGGTGCTGTCCAGCGGGTCCAGGTCGAGGACGGTGGCGCCGTCCGGTCCGGACAATCGGTTGCGGCTGGTGAGCAGAACGGCGCAGCCGGCCGCGCCGGGAAGCAACGGCCGGATCTGCGTCGTGTCGCGTGCGTCGTCCAACAGCACCAGCACGCGGCGTTCGGCGAGCAGGCTGCGAAAGCGCACCACCCGCTCCTCCTCGTCAACCGGCACTGCCGCATCGGGTACACCGAGGTCACGCAGGAACCGAGCCAGTACGTCGCTGGCCGGCAGTGGTTGCGTGCCGGCGCCGCGCAGATTGGCGTAGAGCTGTCCGTCCGGGAAGTCCTCGGCGACGCGATGGGCGACACGCAGGGCCAGTGTGGTTTTGCCGATTCCGCCGACGCCGGTGATGGCGGCGACGGGCAGCGGCCGCCGGCCGTTCGCGCCAGGATCGGTGAGCAGGTCGGCGAGGTGTTTGGTCTGGCTGTCGCGTCCGACGAAGTCGGTCAGGTCGGCAGGCAGTTGGGCGGGTCGGACCATCCTCGGTGCAGGGGACGGGTGAGGTGTCCGGCCGTGCGACGGGTTCGCGGACGCCACGACCGGCGCTGGGGGTAGCAGTGCGGGATGGGCTGTCAGGATGTGGTGGTAGAGCTGCTGTGACTGCGGGTCGGGATCGACGCCGAGTTCGTCGGCGAGCAGTTGGCGTAGGCGGTGATAGGCGGCAAGCGCGTCCGCTTGACGCCCGGACCGGTACAGCGCGGTCATGAGTTGGCTGTGGAACCGTTCCCGCAGGGGATATTCGGTGGTCAGCTCCGCCAATTCCCCGATGAGTTGCTCGTGCCGGCCTAGCCGTAGGTCTGCTTCGAGCCGCCAGGCCAGCGCCTGTAACCGCATTTCGGTCAGTCGGGGCAGGGTCGCCTGCGTCAACGTGTGGGAGGGCACGTCCAGCAGGGGCTGTCCGCGCCACAACGCGAGGGCGGCGTGCATGGTGTCCGCGACCGATTGCCAGCGGTCCAGGCGGGCGTGCTGTTGGCCCTGGGTCAGCAATGCGTTGAACCGGGTGATGTCCAGCTCGTGGCCGGTGGTGGTGATCGTGTAACCGCCGGGTCGGGTCGCGATGGGGGATCCGGTGCGGTCGCCCAGGGTGCGGCGTAGCCGTTTGATGTGGCCCTGCAGCGTGATCCGCGCCGAGGTGGGCGGTCGGCTGTCCCACATTGTGTCGATCAGCTCGTCGATGGTCAGGACCTGGTTGGCGGCCAGCAGCAGGGCCGCGAGCAGTACTCGTTGTTTCCCGGTCGGAACCGGGATGATGGTCTGATCCCGCCGCACCACCAGCGGTCCCAGCAACGCGAACTCCACCCGGCCTCCGTACCCACCCGCATGCCGACAGTCCAGCGTAACGGACATTCGGCACCAGGCTGGATGACTGGCTGGAACCGGGTAGTCGCGCTCGCCGGCAGTTCGCGGATGTGGCGGTTGCTGATGTGCCCACGAAACCGCCGGCTTGACCACCACGGTCAGTGGATGGCGGTGACGGCCTGTAGGCCGATACCGGTGGCGGCCACGGCGATCCACAACAGCGCGCCGAGCGCCAGCGGCCGGTGGCCGGCCCGGCGAATGTCCGACAGCCGCAGCGACAGCCCGATCCCGGCCAGGGCCGTGGTGATGAGGAACGTGCCCAGCGCGGCCAGCGCCGGGTGCCACGCGTCCGGGATCAGGCCGGCACTGTCCAACCCGGCGGCGAGCACGAAACCGATCAGGAACGGTGGCACGATCCGCCGCCAGGGCATCGAACCGATGTCGGTCCTGTTCCGGCGTGCCCGGAGCACGGCGAGTACGACGACGATGGGGATGATCATCAGGGAGCGGGTCAGCTTCACCACGATCGCGTACTGCCCGGCATCGCCGCTGTACGCGTAGGCGGCGGCGACCACCGACGACGTGTCGTTGATCGCGGTGCCGCTCCACAACCCGAACGCGTGCGCGCTCATCCCCAGCAGGTGCCCGACCGGTGGAAACGCCAGCACGGCAACGATGTTGAACGTGAAGATCGTGCCGATGGCGTACGCGACATCGGTGTCCTTCGATCTGGTCACCGCCGTGCACGCCGCGATCGCCGACGCCCCACAGATTCCCGTGCCGACGCCGATCAGCGTGCGGGTGTCGCCGTCGACCTTCAACATCCGCCCCAACGCCCATGCTCCGCCCAGCGCCACCGCGATCGTGCCGAGCATGACCGGCAACGACTCCCCACCGACACGCACCACCTGCTGAAGGGACAAACCGCCGCCGAGGACCACAATGGACAGTTGGAGTACGGTCCGAGCCGCCAGGACGTAACCCGGCGTCCAGCGCGGTTGCCGCAGGCCGGGCACCAGTGTGGACACCACGACGCCGAGCACGATCCCGAACACCGGGCCGCCCACGACCGGCGCCAGCTTGCCCAGCCCCGTGGCCAGGCCGGCGATGACCAGAGCGACGCCCAGACCAGGCAGCACCCGCCGAACCTGACCCAGGTCGGCCGGTGCCGTCGTCGGTGCGTGCGTGCTGGCCATCGCTCCCCTGCTCTCCAATTGTACGTACATTTATCGTAGGAAATGTACGTACAATTGGCAATCGGTACCGTGACGACCGCAGCGTGAGAGGAGACACGGTGGCGGCGCGAGCGCTGGACAGGACGGGTTCGACACCGCTGTGGCGACAGCTGCAGCACGAACTCGTCACCCGGCTGGCGGCCGGCGAGTTCGGCGCCCAGTTCCCCGGCGAGCTGGCGCTGGCCGAGGACTACGACGTCAGCCGCTCGACCGTACGGCAGGCACTGCGCCAACTCCGCGCCGACGGCGTCGTCCTGGCCAACCGGGGCCGGCAGCCCCGAGTCGCGCCGACACCGGAGATCCGGCAACCGCTCGGCGCCCTCTACAGCCTCTTCGCCTCGGTCGAAGCCGCCGGACTCGCGCAGCACAGCATCGTGCGAGCCCTGGACGTGCGTGCCGACGGCGTCATCGCCGACCACCTAGACCTCGAAGGCGCTGCCCCACTGGTCTACCTGGAACGCCTACGGCTGGCCGGCGACGAGCCGCTGGCGCTGGACCGGATCTGGCTCCCGGCGTCGGTCGCGGCGCCGCTGCTGGACGTCGACTTCACCCACACCAGCCTCTACGGCGAACTCGCGACCCGCGCGGGCGTCAAACTGGACAGCGGGCACGAGAGCATCCACGCGGTCACGCTCACGGCGGCGGAGCAGGCGCAACTGCACGCGCCACCCGGCGCCGCCGCGTTCGCCATCAACCGACTCGGCAGGTCCCACGGCCGACCAGTCGAATGGCGGCACACCCTCGTCCGAGGGGACCGCTTCGCGCTCACCGCCACCTTCACTCCCCGAGCCGGCTACCAACTCGCCCAACCGGCCGCGACCGCACGAAACCGGCTGGCCGTGTCAGATCACGGCGCGTAGGCCGCCGGCGAAGGACGGCCGCCACGCTGGGCTATCAACTCGCGCCGCCGGGCGGCAACGACAGTCCCCGCCGTGTTTGCCGTGGAAACCACCAGGTCACGGGTGCATCTGATGGCGTACGTTCGCCATTGGAGCGATGATCAGAGCCTGGCCACACCGCTGTCAAACGATCAGGGGATGCCATGACGCACACGGACCTGGCCCGGCGAATGGTCGACGCGGCGAACGGCTGGCTCGACAGCCTGGACGATCAACAGCGGTCCGCGGCACTCAACCCCTGGCCCTCGGACGAGGAACGGCACCGCTGGTACTACACCCCCACCGACCACGGCGGGCTGCCGCTGCGGCACATGCGCCCCGCACAGCAGCGTCTCGCCATGCGACTGCTGGCCACGGGGCTTTCCCGGCCCGGCTACGTCACCGCGACGACGATCATGGGGCTGGAGAACGTACTGGACCAGGTCGAGGGCTGGCAGGTCGACTGGGGTCGGGAACGAGGCCGCGACCCGCAGCTGTACTGGGTGCGGGTCTTCGGCGAGCCGAGCAGCGCAGGCCCGTGGTCGTGGCGGTTCGGCGGGCACCACATCTCGGTGCAGCACCTCGTTCTCGGCGGCCGGGTCGAGGCCAGCTCGCCCGCGTTTCTTGGTGCCGACCCGGCCCAGTCTCCGTTGCTGGGCGGGCACCTCCTACGGCCGCTCGGCGCAGCCGAGGACCTCGCACGCGACCTGGTCCGCTCCCTCGACGACCGCCAGGCCGCGCAGGCCCGGATCTCCCCTGTCGCTCCCGTCGACATCGTCAGCGGCAACCGCCCCCGTATCGGGGATGGCGACCGCCCGATGCCGCTACCCGACGTCTGGCGAGACCGATTCACCGCCCCACCGCTGGCCGAGCGCGTCGCCACGATGCACCGGTCCGCGGAGGAGAAGGCCGGCTTCAGAACCGAACACCACGAGGCGGTCTCCCTCACCCAGGCACCGAAGGGCATCGCCGCCGTCGATCTCACCGACGACCAGCAAGACCAACTGCGCGCGGTGTTGTCGGTCTTCCTCGGCCGCATCCCCGACGAACTCGCCGAACGCGAGGCCCGCAAATTCGCCGGCAACCAACTGAACGGAGTGCATTTCGCCTGGGCGGGCGGGATCGAGCGTGGAGATCCACACTATTACCGGCTGCAAGGCCCGCGGCTGCTCGCCGAGTACGACAACACACAGCGAAACGTCAACCACATCCACACCGTGTGGCGCGACCCGGAGGGAGACTTCGGCGACGACGTGCTCGCCCAACACGTTGCCACGTTCCATCGGAACGGCTGATCCGACAGGCTCGCGTTGTCGGCGCAGTAGGAAAGAATTGGCGGTCCGTGTCGCAGCAAGACGTGCCCGGGCCCGGCCGAGTTGGCAATGTCGGTCGGCAAGTTGGCCTCGGTGGGCATGACGGCGTTCTGATCGGACATCCCGTGACCCAGGACTGTCGATGGTCAGTCGACCAGCGCGATATAGACGGGTGATCCGAGCAGTACCCGCGCACCGTCGAAATCACCGTGCAGTAGGCGTTTGGCCACGAATTCGAGGTTCTGCGCCGGACCGGTCAACCGCCCGACGGCGTGGCTGACGGTGGCCAGGGCCGTCGTATCCGCCCGGTCCAGCGGGCTGCCGGCTTGCTCGGCCGCGTCGACGACAAGTTCGTCCTCCAGGTCGGAGGCCAGGCCTTCGAGCATCGGGGGCAGTTGGGACCACGCCTGGTCCTGATGGTCGACGTTCGGCACCGAGCCGACGAGATGCCGAGCGGAACCACCTAGCCCGACCACGGTACGGTCCGACCGCCCTCCGGTGAAGGCGAGCGACGTCGCGCCCGGGAACTGGCCCCATTGCATGGGGAGCAGTCCCCAGAAGAACTGTCCAGGTTCGTCGATCGACCCGAGGTCGCCGTGGTCGTGGAGGTGGCGTATCACGCGATCCAACCGGGCCGTGCGGTCGTTCCCGGCATGTTCGGCAGTCTTCTTGAGCGAGAGTACCGACAGCTTCACGCCGATCTCCGAGCCACGTTTCGCGTCGAAGGCCGGGTCGATTTGCGGCAACAGCATGTCGATCTTGCTATCGCTGATGTACAAGTAGTAACGGAACGACACCACGTGATGGTATGCGAGGGGTATTCGTGGCGACGGGGGCGGCCTGGCAGATCGGTGACGACATCGAGGGCCTGTATCGGGTGAGCGCGGTGCATTCGCAGGGCGGCATGGGAGTCGTTTACCGCGTCCGTCACCTGGGTTGGAACGTCGATCTCGCGGTCAAGAGCCCCCGGCCGGCCCTGTTCCGCCACCCGGCCGGCCGTGGCCAGTTCATCGCAGAAGCCCAGACATGGATTTCCCTCGGCCTGTACCCGCACCTGTGCAGTTGCTTCTATGTGCGCACGATCGACGGTATCCCGCGGATCTTCGCGGAATACGCCGAGGGCGGCAGCCTTCGCGACCTGCTCGACGGCGACGGGTTGCCCGACCTGGCAGCCGACGATGCCCTTGGTGCCCGCCTCGACCTCGCGATCCAGATGGCCTGGGGCCTCGAGCACGCACACCGGCTCGGAGTCATCCATCAGGACGTGAAGCCGGCCAACGTCCTCATCGGCGCGGACGGCGCAGCCATGATCACCGATTTCGGGCTGGCGCGGTCGCGGGCGATTCTGGCGACCGAAGCCGGTGGCGACGCCAGCATCGCCGTCACCGCCGGCGGATTCACGCCGGCCTACGCCTCACCGGAACAGGTTGCCGGCCGGACGCTCAGTCGCCGCACCGACGTGTGGAGCTACGCGGTCACCGTCCTGGAAATGTTCACCGGCAGCGCCACCTGGGACAGCGGCCCACAGGCACCAGCCGTGCTGAGTGGGCTTCGGACCGACCTGCCGACCCAATTCGCCACGCTGTTGGGCCGGTGCCTGCGGCACGAGCAGTCGCAGCGGCCGGACAGCATGGCCGACATCGCCGACCAGTTGCGCGAGATCCACGAACGAGAGGTCGGCGCCTACGCCAGGGCCAAGCCCACCGAGGCCACCCCGCGGGCCGACGAACTCAACAACCGTGCGTTGTCCCAGTTGGACCTCGGCGAGACCGAGCAGGCCGACGCCCTGTTCGCGGAAGCACTGGCCGTCGACCCGAACCACGTCGAGGCGAGTTTCAACTCACTCACCCTGCGCTGGCGCCGGGCGGAGGTCAGCGATGAGACGGCAGCCGCGAACCTGGCCGTTGCCCGCGCCGGAGCACCCGACCGCTGGGACGGGGCATACCTGCTCGGGCAGATGCATCTGGAACGGGGCGACCTGGACGCGGCGCTCCCGTTGCTGCGGGAGGCCGCCGGCGCCGCGCACGATCCGGAGGTGGCGGCGACGCTGCACCGGGCCGAAACCGGCGAACTTGCCGCCGGAGCGGAGGAACGCCATCTCGACCGCGACGGGGCGCTGGTCCCGGAAACCCGGCTCGATGGATGGATGACGGCCGCCGGCATCAGCCTGGACGGCCGGGTCGCCGTGGCCGCCCGGATGGTCCGCCACCCAAAGCCGGAAACCGCCGCGCGCGGTTACCAGCCCCCGCCCGACGAATACCCGATGTACATCTTCACCAGCGCGCCGGACCGGATGCGGACCCGGAGCGCGCCGGGGGTCGTCGGGAAACTCGACGTCAGCCTGGACGGTCAACTCGCCGCCACCGTGGAGGCGAGTGACACGGTACGGCTGTGGGACATTGCGAGTGGCCGTTGCCTCCACGCCCTGAGCGGGCACACCGGATACATCGGCGCGATCCGGTTCAGCCCGGACAACCGGATGCTGGCCACGGCATCATCCCAGGATCACCGGATCTTGGCCTGGGACGTCGCGTCCGGTGAGTGTTTGTGGCAGGCCGAGGAGCGCTACCACGGCATCAACTCCTTCGGCTTCTCCGCCGACGGTTCCCTGCTTGCTTCGGCGGGAGAGGACCGCAAACTCCGGATCTGGGATCCGCGCACGGGACGGTGTCGGCAGGTGATCGACCACCCGGACAAGCTGCGAGTGGTCGAGATCGGCGAAGACAACAGGCTGGCGGTCGTCGGAGGCGATGACGCGCTGTACGGGTGGGACCTGGCCACCGGTGAGCGCCGGTTCGTGCTGGGCGGGCAGGTGATGACCCTGTGGCTGCACGATGGACTGGTCCTGACCGGTCACCGCAACGGGGACATGCGGCTGTGGGACAGGTCGAACTGGCGGATCCTGCGCACATTCACCGGATACCGGGACGAAGCCGCCCGGCTGCTGTTCCGAAACGAAATGCTGCACATGCCGCTGCGCATCGACCGGAACGGCCGCCGCGCGCACTCGGTCAGCAACCGCTACATAGCCAGGTCGTGGGGACTGCCTACCGGATACCGGGCACCGTTGCGGCTGTGCCGCCCGCGGCCACATGCCCGAGTGCGGGAACTCGACCTGCGCGTCCGTGCACTGATGGATACCGGTACGGCCGCCCTGACGAACGGGCGGCTCGGCGAGGCGCTCAGCAGCCTCTCCGAGGCACGCACGATCGCGGGCCATGAGCGGGATGCCGCGGTGGTCAGTGCCTGGCGCCGGTTGTCCCTGGTCACGGAACGGACCGGGTTCCGGGCCGCCTGGCTCACCCGGGTCATCGCTATTCCGGGAGACGGGAGCCTCCACTCTTCCGCGGCGGCCATCAGCGGCGACGGCCGGCACGCTCTGACCGCCGTCGGCGGGGCCGGGATGGTCCTGTGGGATCTCGAATCAGGCCAGGAGGTTCGCAGATACACCCAGACCGAGCGCCCGATCTACACCAGCACGCTGGACATGAACGTCGACGGTTCCCGCGCGGTCATCGGTGACGGCTACCGGAGCATCCAGTTGTGGGATCTCCGCTCCGGTGCCCGCATACGGGAGCTTGGCAAGCCGTTGTCGAGCGAGATCTCGATCGCGGTCGACCGCGCGGGCCGCGCGGCACTGGCCGAACAAGGCAGGGGCGTCCTGCGCCTCTGGGACCTCACCAATGGTCGCGAGCTGCGCACCTTTCGCGGACCGAAACGCATGACCCACTTTGCGGAAGGACCACCGCGGAAGGAACAAGAACAGGTCAACGGGGTAGCGCTGAGCTCTGACGGCCGAGTGGTCGTGGCGGCGCTGCAATATTCCGGGGTGATCTACTGGAACGGTCGGCGACGCAGGTGGCGCGATCTCGACGGCCACGATGGCCGCGTCGATGCGGCCCGGGTCAGTGCCGACGGCCGATTCGTCCTGACCGGAGGCTGGGACTCGACGGTCCGGTACTGGGACATCACCACCGGGGAATGCCGGCAGGTCATGACCGGCCACACCCACCCCGTGACGAGCGTGGACATCAGCGGCGACGGCCGGTTCACCCTGTCCGCGGGCATGGACAACACCATACGGATCTGGGACGTGACCGACGGGCGATGCGTCCAGGTCCTCGAAGGGGTCAGCGGCGCAACGGTGCGTATCGCCGAGGACGGCAGCCGGGCCGTGTCACTCGGCAATGACGGGCTCCTCCGGGTCTGGGAACTGGACTGGGAGCTGACTGTCCACGCGCCGGCCGACTGGGACGAACGTGCCCGACCATATCTCGACCAGCATCATGCCGGCGACAGTTTCGAAGACCTGCTGGTGCGGCTGCAGCGGGCCGGCCTGGGCTGGATTCGCCCGGAGGGCATCCAGCGGCGACTGGGCACACGATCCCGGCGCGGGTGATTCGCCGATCCGGGATCCGATGCGTACCGCCGAACCACAGGTGCGTGTCGTAGGTGATCACGAACGGCGGAGCGCTATTGCCAATGCAGCGTCTCGTTTCGCGCTCTCAGCGGACTGCGCTGCGGGGTCGGCCGAGTTTGGCCTTGGCGTAGAACGGACAGCCGGGCACACCGACCGCGATCGGCTTGCCCGCTGCGGGGTCGCCGGCCAGCCACACCGTGGCGGTGTCGTGAATGGTGGCCACGTTGCCGGCGCTGATCACACCGATCCGCATCGACACCCACCCCACGTCCGGCAGCTGAACCCGGCCGCGGGCCGGGCCGGCGTGCCACGGTCCCCTCGCCTGGATTTCCGCCGGCAGCGGTGTCCACCGCTCGGCGCGGGCGAGCAACCGGTACGCCGGACGCGTCCACACCTCATCCCGCATCACCCGATACACCGTGGGCATCTGGTCCAGTGCGACACCGGCACCCAACGTCACCAGGGCGACCGACCGGGTCGGCACGGCCGACACGCAGATCACCACCCCGAGCACGACCTGCGCCAACGGCAGCCGCGCCGCCCGATACACCCGTCGCATGTACGTCCGGCCCGCCGCCAGTTGCGGTTCATCGGCCGGGCGTGTCCCCACCGGTGTGGCCAGGGTCGGGGTCGCCGGACCAGCGGGCAGCGTGTCGGCCACGCGGACGCTGGACATCATGATGACACCGTCGATACGGACCTTGGCCCGGCCTCGATGATCGGGGCCGCACAGCCAGATCCGCCCGGTCCGGATGATGATCCGCTGATACGACCACGGCATCAGGCGAAACCGCAACAGCGCGGGACCGGTCGGCAACTCGACCCGGACACCGCACGAACTGACCCGACGCGGCCCACCACCCAGCAGCGTGGCGGGCGTGTCCGTCCAGGGGAACCGGCCGAGCAGGGCCCGCTCCGTGCGCCACGCCGACAGCACCAGTCCCCACCGCCCGGCGACCCGGTATGTCCAGTACCCGGCCATGGCCGCCGCGACGGCGGCCGCGCTGCCGAACTGCCCACCCCGGCCTCCGACTTGAACGGCCGCAGCCGACTTCGACGATCCACAGGGACGCGCCCGAGCTTTGCACGATCTTTCCTTGTCGGGCTGGACGAATTTGAGATGCGGTTGAGCCGAACACGTGTGACGATCACGTTGTCCCGTCAACAGGCGCGCCGGGGCGCCCGAGGCCGTCATGGCCGGACTGGTGGGAGTAAGAGGCGGCTCACGGGGCGGTCGCACGCGTGACGCTCGATCGGCGTCCTGAGTAGACCCCACCGGACCCGGCGTGCGATCACTTATTGCTTGGTGTCATGGGAAGAAACGTGAGCCTGCCTTGAGGGAGCGGCGGTCAGCGTGTCCCTTGGCACCATCAGTTGCTAGAGTCGCGAGGTGCCGCGATTGATCTTGTTCAACGGGCCGCCGGCTTGCGGCAAGTCGACGCTGGCGCAGCGGTATGTCGATGAGCATCCTTTGGCGCTGAATCTGGATGTCGACCGTCTTCGGAGTCTGATCGGCCGGTGGCGCGACGATCCACACGCTGCCGGCCTGCTTGCCCGGGAGCTCGCACTCGCCGCCGCACGTGCCCATTTGGCGTCCGAACACGATGTGGTGGTCCCGCAGTTCCTGGGCCGGGCGACATTCATCGAACAACTCGAATGCCTCGCTCGTCAGGCTGGCGCTACGTTCCACGAGGTCGTGCTGCTCGACAGCAAGGAGAACATACTGCGGCGCTTCGCCGAGCGCAGCAGAGCGGCGGTTGATGCGGCGCATGTCGAGGCCCACGAGATGATCGAGCGAAGTGACGGGTTCGAAGACTTGTCGGTGATGTACGACCGGTTGATGGCTGTGATCGCGGCACGGCCTGGAGCACGGATCGTCCACGTTGCGGAAGGCAAGGTCGACGTCACATACCAGGCCGTGCTGCGCAACCTCGTGTGAAGCCAGCGACTGGGTGGGCTTGCCCCGTTTTGGTGGATACCACAGCTAGGAGATGTGTGTCTCCTGGAGCGGATGTCCATGATGGACCAACAACACCGCGTCGTCATGGTCGACATGATCTAGGTCCGCCCGAGTGAGCGTGATCAGTCGGCGACCTGTGGCTCCCAGACGGTGATGTCCAGGCTGACCTGGTCC
>Ga0207664_10001663_pt1 | contig 14657 bp, 9 predicted proteins | sample LARL83metaG_FD_184349 | JGI IMG/M metagenome (GOLD analysis project Ga0207664, IMG submission 184349) | Corn, switchgrass and miscanthus rhizosphere microbial communities from Kellogg Biological Station, Michigan, USA - LAR L8-3 metaG... | ecosystem: Host-associated > Plants > Roots >...
CGAGACGCCCGAACGAGGACGCGAGCAGGTCTGTGAGGAGCTGTGCGTCCGTGCCGTCGGGGTCGAGGTCGGGGTCGAAGATCGTGACATCTGCTCCGCTCGCGCGAGGAACAAGTACGGAGAGCAGAGCGCTGAGTTCCTCTGCGAAGAGGCCATCCGGGTCCGGGCTGTCGACTGAGGACATCACCGTCGGGTCGAGAATGTCGAGGTCGAGGTGGATCCAGAAGCCGGACACCGGACGCCGAGCGAGGACCTCGAGGATCGTCGTGGCGACGGCCTCCGGACCTCGTTCCCGGACGTGGGGTGCGGTGATGGTCAACGCCAGAGTCTTGGATGCCTCATCGAGGTGCTCGTCGTTGCTTCTGCACCCTGCGTGCACTGAGTCGTTCGGGTGAAAGTACGGCCGACGGCGCTCGATGTCGGCGACCGCGTCCCAGTGAAGTCCAACTGCGGCGGCGAGATCCTCGCCGGCGAGGCTGCCACACGCGTCGCTGATACCCGGGTGGCGAAAATCCGTATGCCCGTCCAGATGCACGAGCCCGAACCTGCCACGTCTCGATACCGCGAGCCCGACCGCGATCAGGATGCTGCAGTCCCCGCCGAGCACGAACGGGGTATCGCCGGAGTCCAGGCACTCCCCGATGCGGACCGCGAGTCGGTATGCGTGAGCCACGATCGCCTCCTGGTTGCGGAGACGGTGGGAGCCCGGGCGCAGATCATCTCGATACCGGGCAGGTAGCACCACGCCTGCGTCCCGAGCGCCGGCTCCGAGAAGCCGGTCGTGGAGGCCCGCTTCCCGCAACGCCTCAGGGGCCTTGGCGGTGCCGGGAACCGAGCCGGGCTCGGGCGGGCGAAGCCCGAGATTCGACGGCGCGCCGATGAGCGCGATCCTCGCCGGGGGTTCACGTGTAGGCGTCGTGATCACGGATCTTCAGGCCGAGCCCGTGGGTGGCTGGCATGCCGGGCGGGACTGCTCGTCCACCTTCGAGCCGCTCCGGCAAGCTCCTCCGAAACGTCCGCGAATCACGAACGCGGCCGCCAGGTCGTGCGGGATGTCGGTTGGCAGCAAGACGTCCCTTAGCGCCCCGCCGGGAATCCCGAGCCGGTGACCCGCGACGCCCCGGCCAGAAGCCAACGCGGACCTCTCCGCGTTGGCGATCGAGCATCGTCGCGCCCCAGGTTCGAGTCCTGGATCGTCCATCGCTCGCTGCGGGACTCCGCCCAAGGGGTCAGCGCGAGCCGCCCAGCACGTGACGCAGGACGCGCGCGGCGATGGGCGCGGCCACGGTCCCACCGTAGCCTCCATGCGGATCGATGACGACCACCGCGATCGCCACTCTGGGGTGTGCGGCGGGGGCCAAGCCCAGGAACGAAGCGACGGTCGCGTGTCGGTTGGCGCCGCCGGCCGCCGCAGTCCCGGTGAGGCCGGCGACGTCCAGGCCCGGCACGTCGGCGGCGGTCGCGGTGCCGTGGGCCACCACGCGTCGCAGCATCTGACGCAGCGTGCGCGCGGTCGTGGCCGGCATCACGGGAAACTGCGGACTCGCGCCGGAGCGCGGGGCGGCGCTGGGGAGGGCCAACCACCCGTTGTTGCCGAGCGCGGCCGCCTCCAAAACGAGCATCATCGGGGTGACCAGCAGCGAACTCTGCCCGGCGGCCACCGGGCCCAGGGGCACCCGCCGGTCCGTTGGCGGGACCAGGCGACCGCCGGCGCGCGCTCCGCTGGCCGGTGTGCCGGAAAAGCCGGCCACATAGAACCGGAACGCCCGCATCGTGTTCCTGAGCACGCCGGCACCGAGTTGGGTTCCGAGGCGGGCAAACACCGTGTTGACCGACATCGTGAGCGCATCACTGAGCGTGACCTCACCGAGGCTCTGGTCCTGGTTGTTGCGCACCTGCGATGCGCCGGCTCCGAAGGGGGACGCGCCCGAGATTCGCGACTGCGGCCCGTAGCGCCCGCTGTCGATCGCCGCCGTCGCGGTTACGACGTCAAAGGTGGCGCCCGGCGGGACCAGTGTGCCGACGCGCATCGTCCCGCCGTGCGCCTCCGCCTCGATCGCGCCCGTCCGGGGGTTCATGACGATGACGGTTCCGACCCGCTTTCCCAGCCCCTGCTGCGCGGCGCGCTGGACCGCCGGGTCGATGGTGGAGCGCGATCGCCGCCCGCCGGTGACCACGGGCTGAGTCCGGTGCGTGGTTGCGCGGTGCGCGCGCAGCGCGATCACCGTCACCGCCACGACCGGTATCGCCACGGCGGCCATCAGCGCAACCCACGCGCCCCGCCGGCGCACAGCGCCACGGCCGGCCGGTGCCGGCTCGGCGGCGATCTTGCGCCACACGTCGTCGATCGGCGGGCGCTGGTCCTCGCGCGCGGGGTTGGCCTCGGCCAACCGGTCCATCAGGTCAGTCATCGCATGGCCTCCATCGGGTCAAGAAACGTGGCATCGCGGCGAGCCAGCTCTGCCGCCAGTCGCCCGCGGGCGCGGTGCACCCGCATCGAGAAGGCGCGCGGCGAGCACCCCACCACCGCTGCGGCGCGCGTGTGATCAAGGCCGTCCCACGCGACGAGGATGAGCGCCTCGCGATCGGCCCGACTGAGCGTCGCCATCGCCTCGGCGAGCGCGTCGTCGGGCATCGACACCGCGGAGGGCTGCGGGCGCTCGAGCCCCAGCCGCTGGCGCAATGCCGACTGTCGCTGGCTTGAACGCAGTCGGTTGGCGACGATGCGCCGGGCGACCGCTAGCAGCCAGGGCAGCGCGTCGTCCGGCATGTCGTCCAGCCGGCGCCAGGCGACGACGAACACCTCGCTGGCCACGTCGTCCACGTCCCCGGGTGCCACGCGGCGAGCCGCGTACGCGCGAACGGCCGCGGCGTGCGCCACGAAGAGATCCTCCAACCGCTGCCGCTGCGCGAGCTCGCTCATACCCGTCCTATGTCCATCACCCGGCCGAGCATCACACGTACTGAATGGGGGGCGGGTGGGCCGCTGGATTCTGCGCGGCGACCCATCGTCGCAGCGCGCGGAGCGGGCTTTCCCTCGGCTTGATGAGGTTTGCGGAGCAACCAGCGGCTGCGTCATCCCATCGGGGTGAGCGGCGGACCCGGCCGAGCCAAGACGATGCGTGTGTCACCTCCGCACCGTCCACCATGCCGGGAGTCGAGGAGCTCCCGCTCCGTCGCCGGGTCGCGCGGCTCGGATGGCTGACCCTTGCGCTCACCGGTCTGACCCTGGCCTTGCTGGGCATCGCGGTGTGGCTCGCGCTGACCGAACCCGGAACGCATGGCGCGGGCCGGCTCCCGGTCGCAGCCAAGGACAGTCTTCCGTCGATCGCGCTCATCCTCGCCGTCGGTGCAGGCGCCGCCGGCGCGTTTCTCGGGCTGGCCGCCCTGCACGCGGCCGCCGCGATGCGCGTGCTGGCACGCGACCGCCGCATCCCGCCGCCGCTGCCGCCCGAGGCGCGGCGGCTGCGCAGCACGGTCCTGGCACCGCTGGGTCATTCGACGGCACGCCTGGTCGACCCGCCGGCACTCCCACCCAGCGAGCTGCCCGAGACGGTCGTGCTGCCACTCAAACTGACCGTCCTCGTCCCCGCGCACGACGAGAGCCTGACGATTGCCGCCACGCTGCGGTCGCTCTGGGAGCAGACCAGACCGCCGGAGAAGGTCGTTGTGATCGCCGACAACTGTACGGACGACACCGCCCGGATTGCGCGCGAGCACGGAGCCGACGTGTTCGAGACGAGCGGCAACCACGAGAAGAAGGCCGGCGCGCTGAACCAGGTGCTGAGCGAGATGTTCTCCGACGCCGACGAGCGCGACGTGTTCATGATCATGGACGCCGACTCGGTCCTCGTTCCCGATTTCCTCGAGGTGGGGATGGCGCGCCTGACCGAGACGCCCGCCCTGATCGCGGTCGGGGGACTGTTCGGAGGCGAGCCGGGCGCAGGCGTGATCGGTCAACTGCAGCGCAACGAATACGCGCGCTACCAGCGCACCATCGCCCGCCGCCGCGGTCGGGTATTCGTGCTCACCGGCACCGCGTCGCTGTTTCGGGCCTACGCGCTCAAGGCCGTTGCCGACGCACGGGGGCAGCTCATCCCCGGCGACCCCGGCCACGTCTACGACACCCTGGCGCTGACCGAGGACAACGAGATGACGATGGCGCTGAAGTCCCTCGGGGCGAAGATGGTGTCGCCCATGCAGTGCCAGGTGGTCACCGAGCTGATGCCCGACTGGCGGGCGTTGTGGCGCCAGCGCAGCCGCTGGCAGCGCGGGGCGCTCGAGAACATCGGTGCCTACGGGGTGACCCGCGCGACAGCGCGCTACTGGGGCCAGCAGCTCGGCATCGGCTACGGCACGATCGCCTTGAACGCCTACCTCTTACTCATGACGGCGACGCTCCTGTCGGCGGACGCCTTCGAGATCATCTGGTTCTGGGCCATCCTGGGGATGATCTTCGTGGTGGAACGGGTGGTGACGGTGTGGCCGGCGGGGTGGCGGGCCAGGCTGATCGCACTGCCGTTGTTCATCGAGATCGCCTACGACCTGTTCCTGCAGGCCGTCTACGTCAAGTCACTCCTCGACATCGCCACCGGCCGCTCGGCCGGATGGAACTACGTTCCAAGGGAGGCCACTGCCCAATGACGCTCGCGGGGATCCTGTTCTCGAGCGAAGTACTGCACTCCGGCTGGTTTCAGGCGCTCGCCGCCTTCGTGGCCTTCAACACGCTCGTGTACGCGGGCCTTGCCCTCAAGAAGCTGATCCCGCGCCGCCGGGCCTAGCTGCCCGCCCGCGGGCACCTGGGCTCAGCCGCCGAACGCGGCCTGGAGCAGAGCGCGCCAGTGCGTGGAGGCGCCGGGGGCCCGGAGGACGTCGAACGCGCTGTACCACAGGATCAGCGACGGATGCGCGGCGGCAATCGCGAGGTCACGCATGCGGCGCATCTCGACCGCAGTCGGCCAGCGCGGAGCCGGCCAGGGTCCGGTCTTCGGGTACTCGGACCAGTCAAAAGCCTGCAGCACCATCGCGGCCCGCCGGTGGGCCCGAGCGGCGACCGCGCGCACCTTGGAGGCGATCATGCTCACTCGGGAGGTGCCCTGTCCGGTACCGACCGGATAGCTGTCGGCACCGAGGACATCGGCCGCCGAGGCATACGGGGTAAGCAGCTGACTGACCGTGTCCTCGCCGCCGGCAACGGCCAGCCGCGGGTGGGCGGGATCGAGCTCGTGCAGCCGGCGCGAGAACGCGGCCACCGCGGGAGCGTTCGCAGGCGCTTGCTCGTCGGCAAGGTAGTAACCCCACGTCGCCGGCGAGTGCTTGACCAACCCGACCAGGTACCGAGAGAACGTGGCATCGGAGCATCCGCACCCTGCGGCCAGCGCCGGGTACATCGCCGTCAGCGAGCCACGGCCCCACCAGGGGCCGTCCTGCATCGGCCAGATCAACCTCACCCCCACACGGGTGGCCTGATCGACGTAGGCGCGCAGTTGCCCCGGATCGGCGTGGAACACGGCGTAGTTGAGGACAACGCGGAACCCGCCGGCGGCTATCCGCGAGAGCCGCGTGAGACATCCGTCGGGCGAGGTCTGCGGAGCGCAGTACTCGTAGATGCCCTGCGCCGGCCGGCCGACGGCCGATGCCTCGCGCACGTGTGTCTCGCCTGCGCCGACCGCGACCGCGGCCAGGGCCATGGGCGCGAGCAGTGCCAGCGCGAACACGATCTGCAGTTGTCTGAGCCACCGTCGGGTCGGCCGGGCACGCAACCCTCCGACGCAGCCGTCCATGGCCATTCGTCCACTCCTTGTGCGGCAGGGATCCAGGCCCGGCATCGGCACGACTTGAGATTGTCAGACCCCGGCGAGTCGGGGCATCAGACCCCTGTCGGCGCCGCCCGCCCCTGAACTTACGAAATGCCGCCCAGGCTCGACTCTTGTCGGATGGCCAAGGCGTCAGCCGTCACACCAGCCGTCACACCGACCCGTTCACCCGGTGCAGGTGATCGTCACATGGCGGCGCTGGGTTCCGGCGCCGTCGCGGATCGTGATCGTGACGACGATCGCGGTCCGGTGGTGGCGGCGCAGGGCCGAGGCGGCGCGGATGGTCTGGACGAGGTGCACGGTGACGGTGCCGGGTCGCAGGGACGTGACCCTCGCGGCGGCGACCGTCGCGTGGCGGACCCGCGCGCGGGCGCTGAGCAGGACCCGCTCGCCGCGAAAGGCCATCGAGTTCCGCGCCCGCACCCGGAGCGCGATGCCGTCGGCCAGGATCTGCCGGCGCGAGCTGCGCCGATGCGTGGAGACAGAGAGGCGCGGCGCGGGCGTGGGCGGCAGTTCGGACAGGAACGCGGGCGCGGCGAGCCCCGTGTCGGCGCCGGCGATGGTCGCCAGCGGCGCCGCGCTCCCGCCGGCCGACGGCGGGTACTCGAAGATGCTGTTGGCCGCGCTGTCGGCCACGAAGATGTGGCCGGGCTCGTCGAGGTCCAGACCGGTCGGCGCCTGCAGCGCGGGCGCCCCGGCGAGGGCGGTAAGCGGCTGAGTTGCCCCGGTCGCGGTTGCGGCGAACGTGTCGACACGATGAGCGCCCGCGTCGGCGACGACGAGCTGCCCGGCCGGGTCGAAGTTCAGGCCCTGGGGATTCTGCAGCGAGCCGCTGGCCAGCCGGCTGAGCGGGACCACGTTGCCCCTCGCGTTGCCCGAGAAGGTGTCGATGGTCCCATTCGCGTTGGTCACGCGGATGTGTCCCTGTGGATCGATCACGATCCCGTGCGGCTGGGAGAGCCGCGTCTTGCTCCCGGCGATCCGCGCCACCGGGGCGACGTTGCCCGTGGCGCCCGGCGCATACTCCGTGACGGTCCCGGCGAGGTTGGTGACGTACAGGCGGCCGGTCGCATCGAGGGCGAGGTCCTGAGGCTTGTTGAGAAGCGTCTGGGCACCCGCGATCGTCGCCACCGGCGCCACGTTTCCGGTTACCTCGGGCGCGTACTCGGTGATCGAGTTGTTGCCCGGATTGGCCACGAACACATTCCCGGCGACATCGGCCAGCACACCCTGAGGGCGACTCAGCCCGGTGTTCACTCCCCTGAGATCCAGCACCGGCGAGACATCTCCGGTGGCGCCCGCGCCGTACGCCGTCACCGATCCCGCGGCCGGGTTCGCGACGTAGGTGGTCGGCGCCTCCACCTGGTAGGCGCCGATGTCGCAGCTCCCGGCGCCGCGCTGAAGGTCCGAGACGCCGCGCTGATCGGTCCCCGCACATGTCTTCGTGCCGAGCTGGTCGGGAGTGCTTGGGTTCGCGTCGTACGCCGGGCTGGAGGTGGAGATGGCCATCGTGGCCGTCGGCCCTCCGTTGTCCTGGGGCGGTCCGAGCATGGGGTCCTGTCCCACGAGGGTCCCAGGGCCGCCACCGCAGGACGGATCCTGGACCAGGTTGTAGGCCGGGGCGACCAACGCCGTGCAGCTTCCGTCGAGGATCGTGCCCAAGACGGCGGGCGTACCCAAGGTGCCCGCCAATCCGGCGCCCACCGCCGCGGTGTTGCCGACCACCGTGTCCGATGTCAGCTCGCCGCCCGAGATCGCGAGCACCCCACCGCCGGCGCCCTGTGGGTGACCGGTGAGGTCGGTGATCTGATTGCCGGTGATCGTGTCCTCGGTCAGCGAGCCGAAAAAGACCGCTGCACCCCCTCCTTGGCCACTGGAGGAGGACTGGCCCGGCGCGGGCACGATGCGGTTGCCGTAGATGAGGTCCCGGGCCAGCACTGTCGCCGGAAACGGACCGGGCGTGACGGCGTAGATGCCACCGCCGTAGCCGCCGATCGCCTTGTTCGAGAGAATCGCGCTGTCTGACACGTTGAGCCCCGCACCTCGGGTCGCGCTCGCCGAGTACACGCCGCCGCCGCTGCCCGGGACGGGGGGCGATCCGGTGGCAATGTTGAGCGCGATCTCGTCTCGCTCCAATGTGAGGACGCCCTCGCTGTTGATCCCGCCGCCGTTGGGGGCCTGACCTCCGGTGATCGACATGTCGTTGATCGTCACGGTTGCGTTCGCTTCGATCGTGAACACGCTCCCGCTGCCGTCAAAGCCACCGTCCACGGTGGTGGCGTGCATCCCCGCCCCCTGCAGCACAAGCCCGGTAATCGAGGCCGGAACCGTCACGTGGTCCTGAAAGCGGCCCGGACCGATGTAGATCGTGTCGTTTGGGATCGCCAGGGAGACCGCCCGCGAGATGGTCGCGCAGGGGTTGGCCTGACTGCAGTAGCCGGTGTCAGTGCCGTTGGCGCTCACCCACAGGGTCGCCAGGGCCAACCCGGGAGCGATCGCGAAGGCAGCGCCGACGCAGACCAACGCCGCCAGCAACCGTGCCGCCAAGGACCGTATGTTCGTGAAGATGCGGACCCCCATCGGCGCACATCCTGCCTCACTCGCCGGCGCCTCACATCAGCACGGGCGCCTGATCTTTTCCACTCGCGCTCCCGAGATTTGCCGCCGACCCTCGGCCTGAGCGTGCGAAAAGATCAGTCGATCGCGCCCGATGCGAACCTCGTGGCGGAGCGGGAGGCTGCGCCGATGTCCGCTGACCAAGATGCTCGGCTCATCCTCCAAGTCGAGATCGACCGCGCAGCCCGTCCACTCGCCGGCGTTGTGCGGGGTGCGCCTGACGGCCCGGGCGAGGCCTTCGTAGGCTGGATGGGATTGACCCGCGCCATCGAGTTGGCGCTCGAACGCAGGCAGAGCGAGGACGGCTAGATGGGGTCGTGGAATCAACCATCTAGTTGCGAGGCGCTTCGCCAGCGCTCACCGTGAGCGGCTCGCTCCGAGCACGTCTCTCAGCTGGCGGCGTGAGGTCACGTCGAGCTTGCGGAACGCGTGCGCGAGGTGCGTTTGCACCGTCTTCGGAGACACGAACAGGTCCTGGGCGATCTGAGCATTCGTCATTCCACCCGCGGCGAGCTGCGCCACCCTGCGCTCGGCGGGCGTCAGCGCCTCCACCCCGGTGAACGCCGCGCGTCGAGGTCGAGCACCGGTGGCCATCAGCTCCTCGCGCGCGGCCTGCGCGAGCTGCGTGGCGCCCATCCGGTCGGCGAGCTGGAGCGCCTCACGGAGCGGCGGCTGCGCATCAGTGCGCCTGCCGGCCCGTCGGAGGCTCGCTCCCAGCGCTCCCAGCGCGTGCGCCCGCTCCAGCGCGGACGGGCTGTCGTCGAGCATGGCCACCGCGTCCTCCAGGAGCGTCACCCGCTGCTCCGGCCCGCCAACCATCGCGACGGTCCTCAGGGCTGCGCTGATCGCTCGCGGGACCCCGCACCACCGGGCGCGCTCGAGTGCCTCCTGCGCAAGCTCGCGCGCCTGGCGTGACCGGTCCAGCGCGAGTGCGGCGAGCGCGGCCGGCACCCGCCACGGCGCGAGACCCGGGTGGTCGATGCCAAAGCCGTCGTTGAAATGGCGTCCCGCATGCAGCGCGTCGGCGAGGGCCGCCTCCGGTCGGCGGCACGCCAGATTCACCCGGGCTCGTGCCAACGCCACGACCGCTTCGTCCATCGATCCCGCCGGCGGCGTCGCGGCGGCGATCGCACTGTGGGCGCCATCGACATCTCCGCGCTCGAGCTGCACCTCGGCCAGGAGCGCCAGCGGCCATCCGGCGGCGGCAGACCGGCCTTCCCGGCTGGGTGCGAGCGCCTGGTCGAGATCGGCCAGCGCGTCGGCCAGCGCCCCACGGTGATAGCGGGGGATCGCCAGGTGATAGGACGCAAGTCCGGCGGCCAGCAGCGACCCGCTGCGGCGCGCGGCCGCGAGCCCCCGGTCAGCCAGGCGCTCCGCCTCCTCGAGCTCGTCGATCGCGCACAGCGCCTGGACCAGCATTCCCATGGGGAGGCCGAGGCTGCCCGCGTCCACCAGCGGATCGCCACGGGTAGCCACCGCAGCAAGCCGGCGCACCGTGGCCGGCTTCTCGCCGGCGAGCGCCATCGTGAGTGCCACGTTGGCGACCAGCGCGCCGTTGCTCGGCACCCGGCCGGCCCGCGTCCCCGCGACGATCGGCGCCAGCTGGCGCTCGGCCTCGGGATGAAGCGGCGCCCTGAACCGATTCACCGTGAGGTAGGCCCCCAACAGCTCCTGCCCCTCGGCGCTGTCGGAGCCCAGCTCATCGAGCAACTCGCGAAGCACGGTCGCGGCCGCGGCGTGATCCCCCGAGGCGAGATGAATCCGGCCGAGCAGCCGCAGAGCGGACCGTCGGCCCGGAGTCCCGTCAAGCAGCTCAAGCGCTTGCCGGGCGTGGCGCTCGGCGTCAGCGTCGCCGGACATTGCACCGGCCTCGGCAAGCTCGAGCAGCACGTCCGCCCGCTGTGGGCCAGGCGGCGGCTCCCTCACCGCTCTCTGGAGCAGGGTCGCCGCCGCCACCGGATCGCCCTGCGTCAGAGCGCCATGCGCGGCCTCGCGCAACACGCGACAGACCCACTCGTCTGCCGCCGGCGCGGTCAGCAGCAGATGGGCCGCGATCTCCTCTGCCGGGGCGCCATCTGCCTCGAGCACGGTCGCGGCGACTCGATGTGCGCGCGCTTTGGCGAACGCGGGCAGATCCGCCGCCACTGCCGCGCCGATCAACGGGTGCTGGAACCGCAGCGGCTCGCCCGCGGCGAGAAGCCCGGCGCGGGCCAGCGCGTCGGCGGCACGTTCGGCGTCGAGGCGGTCCATGTCCGCGAGGCTCACCGCGTGGCGGAGCGGAGCGCCGCCTCCGAGCACCGCCAGCGCCTCCGCGACTCGGCGGGCGTCGTCGCCGAGCCGCGCGAGCCGGGTGAGCAGCGAGTGCAGGACCGTCGCCGGAACCAGGTTCTCGATCCGGGTCGCGTCCTGTGCGGTGGCGCCGACCCCCTCCGCGCGCAGCGACTCCGCCAGCTCACGGACGAGGAACGGGTTGCCACCGGTCACGCGAGCCGCCGTGGCCACGAATTCAGGAGCCGGTTCGGGGAGCTCGGCACCCAGCAGGCGGCCGACGCCCGCGTCGCTGAGCGGACTCGGCGCGAGGCGGACGACGGTCGGCGCCTCGCGAACCGCCGCCAGTTGTTGCGGCGCGGCGGCCTCCTCACCGGTGCGCACGGCCACCACGAGGGCAATGGGGAGCTCCGCGATCCGCGCGGCGAGATAGGCGAGAAATGATGCCGACGGGCGGTCGCTCGAATGGGCGTCATCGACGGCGATCACAAGCGGTTGTCGCAGCCCGCGGACAGACACGCCGCCGAGGTTGAGGGTCAGCCAATACAGGCCATGGATGAGCGCGTGCGGGTCGGTCGCGCCCGCCGAGCCGCTCGGATCGAACAGGCGGGCCACCAGAGCAGCGTGTCCCGCGAGCCACTGTCGGCGCTGTGCGGCGCTCGCGTTCGCCAACCGCTCCCCGAACACGCTCCTGGCCACACCGAACGGCACGTCACGTTCGAGCTCGACGCCCCGCCCGTGCAGTACCTCGATCTGCTCGGTGCGGGCCTGCTGACACGCGGCATCGAGCAGCCGAGACTTGCCGATGCCCGCCGGACCCTCGATCACGACGACGGCCCCGGTTCCCTCCCGCGTGCCGGCGAGCGCGCGCGACAGGGCGTCGAGCTCGCGCTCGCGTTCTAGCAGCACGTGGTGGGCGAGGCGTGCACTCGCGAGCCGTAGGTCCCCATCGGCGAGCGGATTCTAGGCAACCGAGGCCCCCCCGGGGGCCGGGATCCATGGGCCGCGGTTGGAGCCGGCGGGCGTCGCAATCGCGCGTCCCGTCGCTTAGGATCGCGGGCGGTGGCGCGCCTTCTCGAGCGAGACGAGGAACTCGGGAGGCTCCTCCAGGCCGCGCGCGATGCGGTGGCGGGCCGGGGGAGCTTGACCCTCGTCAGCGGCGAGGCCGGGATCGGGAAGACCACCCTGGTGCGAGCGCTTCACGATCGCCTGCCGGCGAACTGCACCATGCTCACCGGCGCCTGCGAGCCGCTGTCGGTGCCGGTGCCACTCGGCCCCCTGCGGGAGATCGTCGAGGCGGCTGGAGGGGGCGATCTCACGGAGCTGGCGGGAGACGATCGACTCGCCCAGGCGCGTGCAGTGGCCCGCGCGCTGCAGCAGCGCGGGCCCGTGGTGGCCGTCGTCGAGGACGCGCACTGGGCCGATCCGCCCACGCTGGACGTGATCCGGCTCCTGGCCCGTCGCGTCGCGGACACGCACGCGGCCCTGGTCGTCACCCTGCGCGACGACGAGGTGGCCGCCAACTCCGCGCTGGGCCTGCTCCTGGGTGACCTGGCCGGCGCCTCGACAGTTCGGCTTCGGCTGGGTGCCCTGTCCGCTTCGGCCGTGCGCGAGTTGGCCGGGAGCGGCGGTCTGGATACCGCCGAGCTCGTCCGCGCGACCGGGGGCAACCCGTTCCTGGTGACCGAGGCGGTGGCCGCCGGACATCGCCTGCCCGCGTCGGTGCGCGACGCCGCGCTGGCCCGCGCCGGGCGGTTGTCGCCCGAGGCGCGGCGCGTCGTTGACGTGGCGGCTGTCCTGGGGCGGCGCTTCGATCATCGCCTTCTCGTCGACGTCGCGGTTGTGCCCGACGTCGAGGGGGCCGTGGAGGCCGCGCTGGCGCGAGGCGTGCTGGTGGCCGATGGCAGCCGGCTCGGCTTCCGTCACGAGCTGATCCGCGAGGCGATCGAGACGTCGCTCTCGCCACCGCGGCGCGCACAGCTCCACACGCGTGTCTACGCCGCCCTCGCCGCGCAGCCGGGTGGCGCGAGCAGCGCCCGTCTCGCCCACCACGCCGAGCTGGCGGGACTGACCGCCGATGCGTGCCGACATGCCCAGGACGCGTCGTTGGAGGCCGAGCGTCTCGGTGCTCTCAGCGAAACCCGCCTGCAGGCTGACCGCGCCTTGCGGCTGGGACAGAACCTCGCCGAGGGCGACCGGTTCGAGCTGCTGCTGCGCTATTCACGGGCATCGAACTTCGCCAGCGTCCGCTACGAGGATGCGATCAGCAGCGCGCGACAGGCCCTGGTCATCGCGGAGCGCCTCGGGGACCCCCGGCGTGAGGCGCGGGCGCTCGGGATGCTGGCCTGGGCGTTGTGGTCCTTCGATCACATGGACGAGGCCAAGCAGGCGGCCGACCGTGCCGTTGCCGTGCTGGCGCCGACGGGCGAGACCGCGGCGCTCGCACGGGCGCACTCGACGAGCATCCGGATGGAGGCGACCGCCTTCGATCCTGCCGCCGCGCTCGCCGCCGGTCCGGAAGCCCTGCGACTCGCCGCCGCCGCGGACCTCCAGGAGACGCGCCTGGACATCAGCATCAGCGTCGCGCTCGGACGCGGGCACGCCGGCGACGCGGGCGCCCTGGTCGCCCTCGGCGAGGCGCTGCACGCCGCCCGGGAGGCGGGCCTCACCATCCAGGTGGTTCGCAGCTACGTCAATCTCGGCCATCTCGCCGCCGGCCTGCGCGAGCACGCGCTGTTGGATCGCGTCGCCGCTGAGGGGCTGGAGTTCTGCGACGCCAACGATGCGCGCATCCCGTTCCACGTGATCGAGGGGTACCGCGCGCGGAGCCTCATGGACCGAGGCCGGTGGGACGCGGCGCGGGCGGCCGCGGCACGCTGCATGGCAACCTGGCACAGCGAGGTCGCCATCGCGCGATCGATCGATGGGCTCATCGCCGCGCGACGCGGCGAGGCAGGCGCAGAGGCATGGGTCGAGCGGGCATGGGATGACGTGCCCTCCTCTCCCGAGGGCTCCCGCCACGGAATGATCCGAAGCGCCCTGGTCGAGGCGGCGTGGCTACGCGGAGACCGCGCCGGCGCGCTCGATCAACTACGTGCCGCCGGCGCCTCGCCCGCCACCGCGCGCTTTGCGCGATCGGGCGGGGAGCTCGCGCTCTGGGCCGCGCGCTTCGGGATCGATGGTCTCCAACCCGCGGTGATACCCGGTCCCATCGCACTGGAGCTGGCGGGCGACTGGCGCGCCGCCATTGACGCTTGGCGCGCCGCGGACGCGCCCTATGAGGCGGCGCTGGCCGCCCTCCCCGGCGATGACCGCGCGGCGCGGGAGGCGCTGGCCACGCTGCACCGGCTCGGCGCCGGCGCCGCAGCCCAGGCGTTCAGGCATGAGCGGGAGGCGCGCGGGGGCCGTGCGGTGCGAGGTCCGCGAGCGACCACGCTCGCGCATCCTGCCGGCCTGACTCAGCGCCAGCAGCAGGTGCTCGAGCAGATGGCCACCGGCGCGAGCAACCCGGCCATCGCGGCGGCACTCCATCTCTCCGAGCGGACGGTGTCGCACCACGTCTCCGCGATTCTGGGCAAGCTCGGCGTCGCCACGCGTCAGGCGGCGATCGACGCGGCGCGCCGGCAGGGCCTCGTCGCCCAAGATGGGCCGGTGAGCTCCGCAAGATAGGCAGGCCGTCCGATGCCGGCCGCGCGAAACGCTGTGAGGCTGCTACCACGTCAACCACAGGAGGCAGCGTGAGTACCTACCGCATCAAAGCAATCGATGAGATGAGGACCGTGCACCATGGCGCGGTGAAGCTCGCCGGCGCCGAACTCGGCATCCGCGCCTTCGGCATGCAGGTGCTCGATCTCCCGGCCGGCTTTGCCAACTACCCCGAGCACGACCATGCCGCGGACGGCCAGGAGGAGGTGTACGTCGTTCTGGACGGCGAGGCCTTCTTCGTCATCGACGGGG
>Ga0207664_10001667_pt1 | contig 14644 bp, 11 predicted proteins | sample LARL83metaG_FD_184349 | JGI IMG/M metagenome (GOLD analysis project Ga0207664, IMG submission 184349) | Corn, switchgrass and miscanthus rhizosphere microbial communities from Kellogg Biological Station, Michigan, USA - LAR L8-3 metaG... | ecosystem: Host-associated > Plants > Roots >...
GGTGACGAGGTGGAGATCGCCGGGGTGGCGTTCGACCTCGATCCCGACGTCTGAGACGCCCGACGCTCACAGACCGCTAACACCCACGGCCCTCCGCAAGGTGAACGCGGTGTGTAGGATCCGCCGCCGTCGAGACCAGTCGCTGCTGCGATGGAGAGGAGTGCCATGCGTCGTGTCGTCGTGATCGTTGCCGTCCTGGGTGCCTGTGTCGCGCTGGCGGCGACGGCCGCAGCCAAGGTGCTGCGGGTCGGGTCCTTCCACGGGGTCACGGGGCAGTACCCCACGATCCAGGCCGCGCTGAAAGCGGCCCGGCCCGGGGACTGGATCCTCATCGGGCCCGGCGACTACAAGACCTCGCACATCTCCACGCCCAAGGGCGCGTCGCAGTTCCCCGCCGCGGTGCTCATCACCACGCCTCGCCTGCACATTCGCGGCATGAACCGCAAGACGGTGATCATCGACGGGACCAAGCCCGGCTCGGCGGTGTGCTCGCGCAAGACCTCGGCGCAGAACTTCGGTCTGGTGGGCTCGGCGCGCTCCTCCACGAACCCGTATGCGGTGAAGGCCGCCGGCGGCGCCTCCGGCGTCAACGGGCTGATGGTGTGGAAGGCCCCCGACGTCTCGATCGAGAACCTCACTGCCTGCAACTTCCTGGGCGGCGCGCGCGCGGCCGGCAACGAGATCTGGTGGAACGGCGGCGCCGAGAGCGGCAAGGTCGGCGGCCACGGCTTCACCGGCCAGTACCTCACCGCGACCAGCACCTACCTCAAGAATCAGTCCGCCGCGGGCGAGTTCAGCGCCGCCCAGTACGGCGTGTTCTCCAGCAACTGGAACGGCGGGACGTGGAACCAGATCTACGCCTCGAACTTCAACGACTCGGGGTTCTACATCGGCGCCTGCCGCCAGGTGTGCAACCAGACCGTCAACCACGCGTGGGCCGAGTTCAGCGCGCTGGGCTACTCCGGCTCCAACTCCGGCGGGCGGATGCTCATCGAGAACTCCCAGTTCGACAACAACGAGGACGGCTTCGACACCAACAGCCAGAACGGCGACAACCCAGCGCCCCAGAACGGCGCCTGCCCCGCCGGCGTCTCACCGCCGGTGAAGGGCGCCCACTCCTGTTGGGTGTTCATCCACAACAACGTCCACGACAACAACAACCCCAACGTCCCCGCGGCGGGCACGGCCGCGGCCGGCCCGGTCGGCACGGGCATGTCGGTGTCGGGCGGCCGCAACGACACCATCATGGACAACCGCTTTTCCAACAACAACGCCTGGGGCGTCATCCTCGTCCCCTTCCTGGACAGCGGCAAGCCGTGCGACGGCGGGGTGTTCGGCGGGAGCTTTGGCCCGACGAGCTGCCTGTGGGACGACTACGGCGATGCGCTGGTCGGCAACACCTTCTCCCACAACGGCTCCTACGGCCACCCCACCAACGGCGACTTCGCCCAGGTGAACCTCCTCACCGACCCGGGCTCCAACTGCTACAGCGCCAATCACGCGGCCGGCGGCGGCGCCGTCTCACCGGCCAGCGCCGCAGCGATGCAGGCCGCGATGCCCACGTGCACCACCACCTCGACCCCGCCGGGCAGCAGCGACAGCCGGTTCCTGGGCGAGGTGCTGTGCGACTCACAGGTGCAGGTCGTCCCAGGCACTCCGGCCAGCTGCCCGAGCGGCCCGTACCCGCGGGTCTCGAAGATCGTCATGCACCCGCTGCCCAAGAGCCTGAAGTCCATGCCCAACCCGTGTGCCGGGGTGCCGGCCAACCCGTGGTGCTCGAAGCGCCGCGGGGGTGGCTGAGGCGCTGTCGTGAGCCCGGGGCGTCTGCCCCGGGCACGAGGCGAACGTCAACTGCGGGCTATCGAAGGAGGCGCGGAAGCGCTCCGGTGGTCCCCGCGGTGGGGGTGGGAGATAAGGGTTCTGTGAGCACCTTTATCTCCCACAACCCCCTGCAAACCCCGGATTCTCGCCGCCGCGGCCGGTACCCAGCCGCCTTCCCCAGCCGTCGTTGACGTTCGCCGCATACCCCGCGCAAACGCCGGGGTCCATGACAGCCGTACCCTTGGTAACCGCACCATGGGACCCCTGGTCGTCAAGCTCGGCTCCAGCATCGTCGCCAGCGACGACGGCGAGGTGCGCGCTGACGTGCTCGGCCGGGTCTGCGACGAGGTCGCGGAGCTGCACGCCGCCGGCCGCTCGGTGATCGTCGTCACCAGCGGCGCGATCGCGCGGGGGATGGGGGTGATGGAGCTGCCCGTGCGCCCGCGCGCGATCGACGAGCTGCAGGCGGCGAGCGCGGTGGGCCAGGGCAAGCTCTACCAGGTCTATGACGAGCTGCTGCGCGCACGGGGGGTGCCGACCGCGCAGGTGCTGCTCACGTTCTTCGACATGAGCGCGCGCACGCACTACCTCAACGCCCGTCAGACGCTGCGCAAGTTGCTGGAGTGGCGCGTCGTGCCGGTGATCAACGAGAACGACACCACCACCACCGACGAGATCTCGTTCGGCAACAACGACTTCCTCGCCGCCCAGGTGGCGATCCTGCTTGGCGCGGAGCTGCTGCTGCTGCTCACCGACGCCGGCGGCGTGTTCACCGCGGACCCGCATCGCGATCCGACGGCGCAGCTGGTCACCGAGGTCACGGACTTCAGCACCCTGGAGCCCCTGGACATCGGGCACACCGCGTCGCCGCTGGGGTCGGGCGGCATGCGCTCCAAGGTGGTGGCCGCCGAGATGGCCACCGCGGCGGGGATCCCGACCGTCATCGCCAGCGGCCTTGAGCCCGGCACCATCCCGGCGGCCGCCACCGGCGCCGCGACCGGCACCGGGTTCCCGGCGCGCGAGGGTCGCTACTCGAGCTTCAAGCTGTGGCTGAAGTACGCCAAGCCGGTCCGCGGCCGGGTGCTGGTCGACGCGGGCGCCGCCCGGGCGCTGCGCGGCGGCGGCGCCAGCCTGCTGCCGGTGGGCGTCGTCGAGGTCGCCGGGATATTCGAGGCCGGCGACGCGGTCGAGATCGCCCATGAGGACGCCACGGTGGGCAAGGGCATCAGCAACTACTCGGCCGCGGAGCTGCGCCAGGTGCTGGGCCTGCAATCCGGGGCGGTGCGCGCCGTCCTGCCGCGCGCCAGCGAGGAGGCGATCCACCGCGACTATCTCGTCCTGGCCTAGGACGCGCGTCCGGGAAACCCACTAGGCCAGGACATCAGCGGCGGATACAGTCCCCCCGGGATGCCGGAGCGGACCGAGGAGTCGGCTGAGGCGCAGGCCGCGATCACCGCCGAGCCGCGCACGGTCGGCCGCGGCCTGAGCGCCGGCGATCTCAGCCCGGCCGGCGTGCTGGCGCTCCAGCGCAGCATCGGCAACCGCGCGGCGCGCAGCGCGATCGCGCGCCGGGCCACTCACGTCACCCGCGTGCTGGCACGGGACAAGAGCCTGGACGACCAGGTCGCCGACCTGCAGGCCAAGATCGCCGCGGCCTCCACGGTCGGTGATGCGCTCAAGCAGGAGGCCAAGGCGCTGGCCGCCAAGTGCTGGGCGGGCAAGGGCGCGGACCTTGACGCCGCGCGCGGGCAGGTCCGGCGGATCGTCGGCGCCCTGATGGGCGCGGGAGCCCAGGATGCCGGGATCGATGTCGCCGCCATCGGCGACGCCGAGGTCCAGAAATCCGCGCTGGCGCAGATGGGGGTCAACTCGATCTCGAGCATGGAGAACTTCTTGGTGAAGGCGGGGAGGCTCGCGGGGGTGACGATCGCCGGACCCGCCGCCAACCAGAAGGCCAACGCGTGGCTGGACGCCAACACCGAGAAGATCGGTCAGGCGCTGCAGACCCTCCAGGGCCGCGGCATCACGGGCTTCAAGCAGACCGATCTGGAGCAGGAGGTGATCGGCCAGATGCTCACGGTCTTCTTCCGCGCCGCCACCGACGCCGAGGGTGACATCAAGCCCGACCCGCTCGGCAAGCTGGGCAAGCTCGGCGTCGACGCCGGGACCGGCGAGGTCATCGCCGACTGCGACGTCTGGGCCACCTATGGCGCTCGGCTGTTCCGGGGGATCGGGTGGACCACCGTCGCCTACCTCAGCATCATCCCGGACGAGAAGGACCCCACCGACCAGTCGGTGGACCGGCCCGGACACGCCGTGGTGCTGGTCAGCCACACCGCGGGCCAGACCACCTCGTTCGCCGGAGTCAGCGACTTCACGGTCAAGGCGTTCTCCGCCACCGACGAAGCGGGCGCCAAGTCAGAGCTCCTCGCCCTGGCGCTGGACATCTACTCCGCCAAGGGCATCCCCAAGAAGTACAGGTCCTACTACGTCCCCGCCGGTCCCGGGGGCGCGTATGACGTCAAGATCCTGGACCCGGACAAGAACGGACTCGTGCCCTGGAAGACGGTCCCCTGATCGGGCCGCTCCAGCGCCCTCGATAACCTTCTGAGCCATGGCCAGCACCGCGCTGTCGATCGCCGAGATCTGCCAGAACGCCAAACGCGCCTCCCGTGCGCTGGCCACGCTCGGCTCCGGGGTCAAGGACGAGGCGCTGGAGGCGATCGCCGCCGCCCTGGAGGAGTCCACCGAGCAGATCCTCGAGGCCAACGCGCGCGACCTGGAGGCGGGGGAGGAGAACGGCCTGTCCGCCGCGCTCCTGGACCGTCTGGCGCTCGATGCCGGTCGTATCGCCGGCATGGCGGCGGGCGTGCGCAAGATCGCCGCCCTGCCCGATCCGGTGGGCGAGGTGATCGACGGGTCGACGCTGCCCAATGGGCTGCAGATGCGGCGCGTCCGTGTCCCGCTGGGCGTGGTCGCGGTCATCTACGAGGCGCGTCCCAACGTCACCATCGATGCCGCCGCGCTGTGCCTGAAGTCCGGCAACGCGGTGGTGCTGCGCGGCTCGAGCTCGGCCGCGCACTCCAACGCGGTGCTCGCGGCCGTCGCCGCCGACGCCGCCACGGCGGCCGGGCTGCCGGCCGGCGCGATGTCGCTGGTGGCGGGCGGCGGGCGCGAGGAGCTGGCCGAGCTGGCCACCCAGGCCGGCGTGGTGGACCTGATCATCCCCCGCGGCGGCGAGGGCCTGAAGGCCGCGCTCAAGGGCGTGGCCACCGTCCCGGTGATCTATGCCGCCTCGGGCAACAACCACGTGTACGTCGACGCCGGCGCCGACCTCGAGGCCGCGGGCGCCATCGTCCTCAACGCCAAGCTCCAGCGCCCGGGCACCTGCAACGCCGCCGAGAAGCTGCTCGTCCACGCCGGCGAGGCCGACCAGTTCCTCCCCGCCATCCTCAGCGCGCTGCACGAGGCCGGGGTCACGCTGCACGGCGACGAGCGCGCCCGGCACGCCGCGCCCAGCCTCCCCATCGACGCCGCCACCGACGAGGACTGGGACACCGAGTACCTGGCCCTGGAGATCGCGGTCGGCGTGGTGGACTCCGTGGATGACGCCGTCGCCCACATCAACGCCCACGGCAGCGGGCACTCCGAGGCCATCGTCACCCCGTCCACCGCGGCCGCGCGCGCCTTCCAGCTCGGCGTCGACGCCGCCTGCGTGTACGTCAACGCCTCGACGCGCTTCACCGACGGCGGGGAATTTGGGATGGGGGCGGAGATCGGCAACTCCACCCAGAAGCTGCATGCGCGTGGGCCCATCGGGCTGCGCGAGCTGTGCACGTTCAAGTACCTGGTCGACGGCGCCGGGCACGTCCGCGGCTAGCCGGCCCCAGCCACCCCAGCCCGCTCACCCGCGGTCGCCACCAACCACGATGCGCATAGGGATCCTCGGCGGCACCTTCAACCCGCCCCATCTCGGTCATCTCGTCGCCGCCCAGGAGGCGTACCGTGAGCTCGATCTGGACCAGGTGATGCTCATCCCCGCCGCCATTCCCCCGCACAAGCCGGTGGAGGACGAGCCGGGCCCCGAGCACCGGTTCGAGCTGTGCCGCCGCGCCGTCGGCGACGATCAGCGCTTCACCGTGTCGGACCTGGAGCTGCGCCGGGATGGGCCGTCCTTCACGGTCGATACCCTGGACATACTGAGATCGCAATCGCCTTCAGACGAACTGTTCCTCATCCTCGGCGCCGACATCGCCGCCGGGCTTCCCAAATGGCATAAGCCCGAACGGGTGCTGGAGCTGGCGACGGTGGCGATTGCCCAGCGCCGCGGGACGGCGAAGGCGGCGGTTCAGGACGCCCTGGCCCGGCTTCGAGGCGGCGACCGGGCGCGGTTCTTTCAGATGCCGCGGATCGGGATCTCCTCGACCATGGTCCGCGACCGCGTCCGCGCCGGGCAGCCGATCCGCTACTTCGTCCCCGACGGCGTGATGCATTACATAGAGACACACCGCCTGTACGGCCCACCAGGAGGGAAATGACCCCAGCCAACCCCACGCACGAGGCGCCCCGTCAGCTCAGTCCAGAGGAGACGGTCGCCGCCGTGACCGAACTCGCCGCCGACCGCAAGGCGCTGGACATCGTCCAGCTCGACCTGCGCGGCATGATCGGCTACGCCGACTACTTCGTCATCTGCAATGGCCGGACCGACCGCCAGACGCGGGCCATCCACGACGCCATCCACGAGGGCATGAAGGCACGCGGGGTCCTGCCCCGGCGGGTGGAGGGGCTCAGCGAGGCGCGCTGGATACTCATGGATTACCTCGACGTGGTGGTGCACGTGTTCACGCCCGACACGCGCGAGTACTACCGGCTCGAGCAGCTGTGGGGCGAGGCTCCGTCGCTGGCCGTCGGCGCCGCCTGAGCGCCGCGCCAGCCCCGCCGCCCGGCCGAGCCTACAGCGCCGTCATCAGCTTCGGCGCCACTTCCTTCTTGCGGCTCATGACGCCGGGCAGCTCGATCACGCTGTCTGACGGCTCGACGCCGAAGCTGCGCGCCACCGCGGCGACGTCGCCGGCGACGAGCATCTCGGTGCCCTTGTCCATCACATCGGTGACCATCAGGGCGTAGAGGGCGAGCTCCCGGTCCTCGCGCTCGCGCTGCAGCGCCTCGAGCAGCTCGTCGGCGCGCGTCATCAGCGCGTCGCCGACGACCTCCACCTGGGCGATGCAGATCTCGTGCCCGCCGCGCAGCTGGTAGCGCTTGGCGTCGCGCGAGATGATCTCCTCGGCGCTGAGGTCCGACACGTCCGAGGTCGACTCGAACATCTCGCGGCCCAGCGCCGCGGCGTCCACGGCCAGCACGCGCTCGAGATATTCGACGACGGCGTGGTCGCGCGGGGTGGTCGTAGCGGAGTTGAGGATCACCGTATCTGACAGGACGGCGCCCAGCAGCATGAGCGCGGTCTGCTGGCTGGGCTCCATGCCGGCGTGGCGGAAGCGCTCCACCACCAGCGTGGCCGTCGATCCCACCGGGTCGAAGGTCGCCAGTACGGGGATCCGGGTCTCGATCGACCCCACGTGGTGGTGGTCGAGGATCTCCAGTATCTCGGCATCGTCGATGCCCACCGCGCTCTGGGCCTGTTCGGCGTGGTCCACCAGGACCACCCGACGGCGGGGCGGGGCCACAAGATCCGAACGGGTGACGAGCCCCACCGGCCGGTCCTGGGCGTCCACGGCGACGGCGGCCCCGTTACGACTCTCCTTGATCTGCTCGGAGATGTCGTCAAGCAGGAAGTCGGTGGTGACGGTGAGCGGGTCGGACTCCATCAGCGCCTTGCATGGTGCTGCCAGCGTGATCATGCGACCGGCGACGTAGCTGTCCAGCGGCGAGACGACGATCCCGGTGCCCCGCTCGCGCGCCGCGGCCAGCGCCTCGGGTGCCGGCTGGGCGGAGTTGGAGAGCACCACCAGCGCCGCGCCGAGCTCGATGACGCGCAGCTGGGCGTCTGGGCGATTGCCTGCCACCACGATGTCGCCCTCCCTGATGCCGCTTTCCGAGGCCGGGTCCATCGCGTAGACCCAGACGCGCCCGGAGAGCCGGCGCTCGTCGCCGCACACGAGCTCTCCTTCGAGGACCGAGACCACGGCACTGAGAAACGCGGGGGAGTCCTCGAGCGTGGAGGTCCGCAGCGAGTCGCGGACGTAGCGGCGGGCGAGCGAGCGCTCGGTGAGCACGCCGGTGAGCGCTCCGTGCTCGTCCACGATCGGCACGAGCTCCAGATCGGCCCCTGCCATTGCCCGTCCCACCTCGCGCACCGGCTCGTCCTGGCGACCGATCGGAAAGCGCTCCTGCATCACGTCGGCGGCGCGGAGCATGACATGGGGGAGATAGCGCGGGACGGGTGCGCCGCTGCGCTCGATCAGCCACTGCGTCTGCGAGTTGATGTCCCCGAGGCGCACCGGGACGTACTCGTTGTTGGGATCCAGCCGGTTCTTGAGCTCCGCGTAGCCGATCGCGGAGGCGATCGAATCGGTGTCGGGGTTCCGGTGGCCGGTGACGTAGATGGGTCGCACACGCCGATTATCGCTGGCGCGATACCGTCCCGTCCGTAAGCCGGGGGCCCTGCTCGAGGCCTGCCCGTCCCCAACCCAGGAGAGGCGATGCCGACCGCACCAACCATCCTTCCCACCCAGATCAGCGAGGGCAGCGCTCCCGGCCTGAGCTACCGCCTGGAGGGCGAGCTGGTCCCCGTGCTCCACATGGCGCTCAACGGCGATGTCCCGATCTACTTTGAGCACCACGTGCTGCTGTGGAAGTACCCGCAGCTCCAGATAGGCCTGCACCCGCTCAAGAAGGGCCTCAAGCGCCGTGCGTTCGGCGGGATGCCGCTGCTGCTGCTCGAGGCCCAGTCCGCCGGCGAGGTCGCCTTCAGCCGCGATTCGCCCGGGCACATCGCCGCGCTGCACCTCCCGCCCGGCCACGGGATCGTCGTACGGGAGCACCAGTTCCTGGCCGCCACCGGCAACGTCCAATACGACTACAGCCGGATCAAGGGCTTTGCCAACATGCTCTACGGCGGCGGCTTCTTCATCGACGAGTTCTACGCCGCCGACCATGAGGGTGTGGTCTGGGTCCACGGTTACGGCAACGTGTTCGAGAAGAACCTGGACGCCGGCGAGACGATCGACATCGAGCCCGGCGGCTGGGTCTACCGCGACCATTCGGTCTCGATGACCCAGGAGGTCTACGGCTTCAAGACGGGCTTCCTCGGCGGGGGCGGGAACCTCGTCTTCAACCGCTTCACCGGACCCGGTCGCGTCGGGCTGCAGAGCGCCTACTTCCACCCGCCGGTGGCGGAGGGCGCGGGCGGCAACGCCCAGCGGGAGGGCGGCGGCAGCTTGATCGGCGGGATCGTCGGCGGCCTGCTGGACAACTAGACCGGCATGCCCTTCGAGTCAGGCCACCTCCAGGCCCACCCGCTGCCACCCGGGATCGTCGGCGCCCTGGGCATCGGCGGCTACCAACTGCTCGCCGACATCGCCGGGGTGGGGGCGGGCCGGATCGGGTCCAACGCGTTTCTCCTCATCGCCCCGGACCCCGATCCCTCGCTTCCGGACGCGGGTACCCAGATCGCGCTGCACCACCCCCGGGTCAAGAGCGAGGCCGACGTGGCCGCGTTCGTCCAGCTCGCCGCGCAGCTCGGGTATCTGCGCCTGTCGGGCTATCGACTGACGTTGGAGCGCCAGGGCCTGCGTAGCAAGGTCGGCGTGCTCAACCCGGCCACCGGGGCGATCGTCGCCACCATCCCCGACAAATACGGTGGGGGGTTGTTCGGCGGGGGCAACACCGCGAGCAAGCTGTTGGCGGGGGTGCGCTCCTTGCCGCCGGCCGGGGCCCCGCCGGATCTGCAGAACCCGGAGCTCCTGCGCCAGGTCCTGCTGGCGCTGGCTCTGCGCGACGAGAGCGTCACGGGCGCCGAGGCGGCCGAGCTGGCCGATCGCGCCCTGCAGCTGACGCGCGGCGACGCGGCGCTGGATCCGCCGGCCGCCCTGGAAGCGGCAAAAAACCTATAAGCATTCCGCCGAAAGGCGCTAAAGATGACCGGAAACCGGCCGATAGTGGCGGCATGGTCTTCCCTGACGACACCGGCGCTGGATGCACCGGGCACTGATATGAGGAGTTTCGGTGCCCGGCACACATTTCGATAGCGAGCAGCGCCTCTCCCTGATCCTGGAGACCCAGCAGGCGATCGCCGCCGCGGGCGATGATCTGGAGAGCGTGATGCAGATCGTCGCCGAGCGATCGATGGCGATCCTCGGTGCCGACGGGTCGATGGTCAACCTCGTGGAAGGCGACATGCTCCACACGCGGGCGGCCGGAGGCAGCGCCGCCGAGGTCTCCAACGTGCGCCGCCCCATCGCCAAGTCGATCGCGCGCTACGCGATCAAGAGCGGCGAGCCCCTGCTGGTGGAGGACACCCGCACCGACCACCGCATCAACCAGGAGATGCGCGGCAAGGTCGGCGACACCTCGCTCATCTGCGTGCCATTGTTTTCCGGCTCGGACGTCATCGGGACGCTGAACGTGATGAGCAACTCCGAGACCGAGCGCCTCAACGAGGAGGACCGCCAGACGCTCGAGATGCTCTCCGTGGTGCTGTCGGCGGGGGTGAGCCGCGTCGCCGAGTTCGATGCCCGGCGCGCCCAGGCCGAGGCCATCTCGCGCTTCCGCACCCTGTTCGAGGGAGCCTCGCTCGGCATCCTGCGCCTCGACGGCGACGGCGTGGCCGTCGAGGTCAACCCAGCGCTCGAGCAGATGCTCGGCGCGAGCGCCGAAGAGCTGATCGGCTCGCGCTTCAGCGCCCACCTCATCGCCGAGCACCGCCAGACCGTGGACGAGCTGCTGGCCGAGACGGTGGCCGGCAAGCGCGAGTCCTTCGTCCTGGAGGCGCGCTGCACCACCAGGTCCGGCGGCTCGCTGTGGACCCACGTGCGGGCGGTCGCCGAGCAGCACGAGGACGGCGCCCCGATGCGGGTGGTGGCGATGATCGAGAACATCACCGAGCGCAAGCGCGCCGAGCAGGAGCTCATCCGCCAGTCCCAGCTCAACGAGCACCAGGCGCTGCACGACCCCCTCACCGGGTTGCCCAACCGGCTGCTGTTCGGCGAGCGCATCGGCCACGCCATCCGGCACGCCGAGCGCAACAACAGCAAGCTGGCCGTCGTGCTGATGGACCTCGACCGGTTCAAGGAGGTCAACGACTCGCTCGGGCACTCGGCCGGTGACCATCTGCTCACCAAGGTCGGCGAGCGCATGCGCGATGCTGTGCGGGCCTCGGACACCGTCGCGCGCCTTGGCGGTGACGAGTTCGGGCTGCTCCTGCCCGAGCTGAGTGACGGCGACGGCGCGGTGCCGGTGATCACGCGCATCCGGGCCGCGCTGGAGCGCCCGGTCTATGTCCATTCGCTACCGCTGGCGGTGGAGGCCTCGATCGGCATCGCCATCTATCCCGACCACGGCACAGACGCGCAGTCGCTCATCCAGAAGGCCGACGTGGCCATGTATGACTCCAAGCGCGACAACGCCTCACACACCTTCTACGACGAGGGCTCCCATGAGTACGACGTGACCCGCCTCACCCTGGTCGCCGAGCTGCGCCGCGCCATCGCCAGCCGGGAGCTCATCCTGCACTACCAGCCCAAGGCGGCGCTGGAGAGCGGCGCGGTGCGTTCGGTGGAGGCGCTGTTGCGCTGGATGCACCCGGAGCGCGGCATGGTCTATCCGGACTCGTTCATCCCGACCGCCCAGGAGACCGGCCTGATCGGGCCGCTCACCCTCTACGTGATCGAGGAGGCCCTGCGCCAGGGTCGCCAGTGGCGCGACTCGGGCATCGACCTGTCGATCTCGGTCAACCTCTCGACCCGCAACCTGCTGGACCGCGACTTCCCCAACCAGGTGGCGGCGCTGCTCAAGCGGTGGGGGATGGGTCCCGAGTGGCTCGAGCTCGAGGTCACCGAGTCCTCCATGCTCGCCAACCCGACGCGGGCCAAGGCCGTCCTCAACGAGCTCTCCGAGCTCGGCCTGCGCCTGTCGATCGACGACTTCGGCACCGGCTACTCGTCGCTGAGCTACCTGCGCCAGCTCCCCGTCGACGAGATCAAGATCGATCGCTCTTTCGTGATGGGGATGGGCGAGCAGACCGGCGATGCCGTGATCGTGCGCTCCACCGTCGACCTGGGCCGTAACCTCGGTTTGGAGGTCGTCGCCGAGGGCGTCGAGACGCTGGACCTCTGGAACACGCTGCGCGAGCTGGGCTGCAACACCGCACAGGGCTACTTCCTGTCCAAGCCGGTCTCGGCCGACGAGCTCAGCTCCTGGCTGAAGGCGCGCCCGGCGGCGCTTCCCGAAGCCGAAGCGGCCTAGCGCTGCGCCGGAGCCCCTGAGACGCAAAACGCCGCCCCGGAGGGCGGCGTCTATGGAGCTAGCCGGGCTCGAACCGGCGACCTCTTGCATGCCATGCAAGCGCTCTCCCAGCTGAGCTATAGCCCCGTTGGGTCAGCCGCAGAGGTTAGTACATGCTCCGAGGACGTGCGGGCTCTGGGGCGGCGTTTGCTTTGATCTCGCGGATGGAGCCACCTTTGGCGGCGAGGGGGCTGGTTCGCACATATGGGCGGTTGATCGCGGTGGACGGCTTGAGCCTCGAGCTCGCCGCCGGCGAATGCGTCGCCCTGATCGGCGCGAACGGCAGTGGCAAATCGACCGCCGTGGGCATGATCACCGGGAGCCTGACGCCCACGGAGGGCAGCGTCCGGATCGCCGGAGCCGACCCGCACTCGGAACCCGAGGCGCAGCGAGCTCGGGCCTCGGTGGCCGTGGTCCCCGACACGCCGATCCTCTACGAGGACCTCTCGGTGCGCCAGCACCTCGAGCTCGTGGCCCTCGCTCACGATTGCGCCGACGACGAGCTCGATACACGGATCGAGCAACTGCTGGACGGCCTTGGCCTGTCGGCTCGGGCCGATTATCTCCCGCACGAGCTGTCGCGGGGGATGCGCCAGAAGACCCAGCTCGCCTGCGCGCTCATCCGGCCGATGTCCCTGATGGTGCTCGACGAGCCCGTGGTGGGTCTCGATCCGCCCTCCCAGAGGCTGCTGGCCGAGCTGTTGGTCGCGGCCAAGGGGGAGGGCGTGGCCGTCCTCTTCACGACGCATCAGCTCGCCTTCGCCGATGGGATCGCCGACCGCGGGGTCGTGCTGGAGGAGGGGAAGGTCATCGACGAGGGGCCGTGGCACGAGCTGTCCGCGCGCGCCGGTCAACGGGGATGGCGGTTCGACTGACCCGTACGCCGCCCGCGCCGGCGACGGTCGCCGGAGTCCGGCGCTTCCAGGCCGCGGCGCGACGCGGGCCTGGCACCGGCGAGCGCGTCGAGGCGATCTGGATCGCGCTGGTCGTCACGGCGATCGTCGTGACGCTCACCTACGGGGCGGCGCACTCGGCGCTCGCCCAGGTCATCAGCCCGACCGAGATCGCGCGCTGGGGGCCGGCGCTGGTGCTCCTCGGGCTGCTGGCGGCAGCGCGATGGGGCACGATGCACGGGCCCGTCGTCTTCTCGGTGGCCGATCTGGGTCATCTCGTCCTCGGATCGCCGCTTTCCCGGCGCTCCCTCGTGGCCGCGCCCCTTCTGCGCGCGCTGGCGGCCGCCGCCCTCGCCGGCGCGCTCGTGGCCGGCGTCGTGGTCGTCGGGCTCACCGGCCGTGGGCACACGGTGAAAGCCGCCACGGTGGCCGACCTGATCGCGGGGCTCGCGCTCACCGGCATCCTCGCCACCGCGTCGGCGTTTGCCGTGTCGATCGACCGCCGCTGCGAACGCGCGATGCGCCGGCTGACGGGCCCGGTGCTGGTCGCGGTGGCCGCGCTGGCGGGGGCGGGCGTGCTGGCGGGTCACACCGGGCGCCAGATCGATCTGTGGTCCGGACCGTGGGGATGGGCGCTCCAGGCGGGAGCGGGCGCGCCGACGACGTCGTACCTCGGCGCGACGGCGGCGCTGGCCGCCCTGGTGGCGCTCGTGTCGGCCCTGGTGTGGCACCGGCGGGGAACGGGCGAGGGAGAGCGCTATCTGCGCCGGTCGGAGGGGCACGCCCGACTGCAGGCATCGCTGATGGCCCTCAACGCCCGCACCGCGCGCCGCGACCTCGCCGAGGTCGCGGGCCGGCCTCGGCGCCGGCGGGCCGTCCACCTGCGGTGGCTGCGCGTTCGCCTCACGCGGAGGCCGCTGCGCGCGGGATCGGCGCCCGCGACGGCCGCGGTCATCTGGCGTGACGTCGTCGCCGCGGTGGAGCGCCCCGGGAGCCTCGTCGAGGCGCTCGCGGCGGGCGCGGCGGGGACCGCGCTGGCGTTGCTGGACTCCGGTCGGATCCTGGGTGTCGCAGCGGGCGGCGTCGTGTTGTACCTGGCGGCCACCCGCCTGCTCGAGCCCCTGCGCATCGAGCACGACGCGCCCGGGCGCAGCCGGGTGTTCCTGGCGGCGCGGCCAGGGCGCGCCTACATCGCCCACACGGTCGTCGCGGCGGCGATCGTCCTGGCCGTCACCGCCGTGACCAGCGCCGCGCTGGCGCTGGCCGGGGCCCTCGACGGCCACGGTGCCGCGGCGGCGACCGATGTGGTCCTGGCCGGGCCGGCCATCGTCGGCTGTGCCGCGATGTCGGCTCGGCGGGGCGGCCAGCTGTCGCAGGGGATGCTGATGACGGCGATGTCGGCGGATCCTTCGGGCGGCGGGATCATGCTCCTGGGCTGGCTTGTCCTGTGGCCCGCCGCGGCGGCCGCG
>Ga0207664_10001668_pt1 | contig 14643 bp, 9 predicted proteins | sample LARL83metaG_FD_184349 | JGI IMG/M metagenome (GOLD analysis project Ga0207664, IMG submission 184349) | Corn, switchgrass and miscanthus rhizosphere microbial communities from Kellogg Biological Station, Michigan, USA - LAR L8-3 metaG... | ecosystem: Host-associated > Plants > Roots >...
ATCGGCCGCCGCCGGCCGGTCGGCCAGCAGCCCGGCCAGCACACTGACCGCCAGCGCATGCCCGTCCACCGCCGCCACCAGGTCCCGCCGATCCTGCTCGGCCAGCCAGTTCCCGCCGCCGGCGGTCAGCAGGGCGGCGCCTTCGGCTGGGGTGAACGGAGGGACATCGAGCATCCGGGCGGTGGTGCCGTCGAAGGTTTCCAGGTCGGCGAACGGGAACCGGCTGGTCAGCACCACCAAACCGCCATGCTCTTGCTGGCAGGCACCCGCGAGGACTTCCCGCAGGGTGCCGTCCAGCAACCGGCCGAACTCGCCGCCGGCCGGACCCTCCTGCGCCACCTCCAGCCCATCTAGCACCAGCACCACCGGCACCGCCCGCAACAACGCCAGCAGCACCGCCGCAGCCCGGCCGGTTCCAGCCACCACGATGCCGAAGTGTTGCCGCGCCCACTTCAGCAGCTCCGCAGCCCAGTCGTCGGCGGAGGGGTCGGCGTAGAAGCTCCACCCGAATACTCCGCGGATTCCCGGCCTGCGTCCAGTGCCGCCCGCCTGGTCGATCCAGTGGGTGACCAGGGCGGTCTTCCCCGCGCCGCCCCACGCGGTCACCCCGATCAGGGAAACCTGCGGGTCGGCGGCCCACCGGTCCAGCCGGGCCAGCTCATCGGCCCGCCCGGTGAAATGCGCCACCGGCTCCACCGGTGGCACCCACGCCACCGGGACGCCACCAGCGGCCTCACCCACACCGGCGACGCTGCGCCCGGCCCGGACCTCAGCCCTGCCCGAGCCAAGCCCGCCCGGGATGGCGCCCGGGCCCGGAGAGTTTCGGTCTCCCGGACCCACGCCCCGACCCGGAAGGCTGCTCATGCGCGAGAAATTAAGCCCGCTGGGGTCGGCCGCCGGATCCGGGGCGGCTGCCAGCGGCCCGGCCCGGCCGGTAACGGAGCGGGTCGGAAGGTCGGCGGCGGCCGGGAACCTCCGATCGGTGATGGTCCCCAGCAGTAGCGCCAGCGCCGAGTGATCGCCGCTGGGTGCCGGGTACAGCACCACCTGGGCGCCGTAGGCGATCTCGGCGCGGCGGGCGAGTATCCCGGGGTCGTTGCCTGCGGCATCCGGATCCCAGGGCATCAGCGCGACATGGCGCGCTTCGCCACCTGGCTCCTCTCGAGTCCCTGTTCGGTTGGCGATCTCCCGCAAGACTGCGGCAACCCGCTGATCGCCAAAGCTGAATCCGATCCACACCAGGTGCCCGGTGTCCATCAGCCCGCCGAGCACGTGCGGCAACTTCCCGGCGTACGCACGCCGGTATTCTGTCGTCGCCAGCACCACCGAGTCGGGACGGTTGTGCTGGCCATGTGCGAACAGCACCGGCAGTTCGGCATCGCCGAAAACCTCCCCGGTGCGCCACCGGTCCAGCGCTAGTTCGTCTTCCCAAGTGGTGAACCCCGTCGCGGATGCGCCCGGCCGCACCTTCATCCGGGCGTCTACGACCCCTGGGTCGTAGTTCGTGGTCACCACCGCTTTGAATGGGCACCGGCACACTAGTTCCTGCACCGGGGTCCAAGACCGGCCCGACTCTGGGTCGGTCCGCACTCTCAGCACCTCGCGGAGCACTGCCCGGTAGCCCGCCACGCCGAGTTCCCGGCGGACGACCTCTACCACTTCCTCCGGGCTCTCTCGTGCCAGCGCCCGAATGGTTTCCGCCTCGCGCTCCTGCACCCGACCGGCCGCCATGTCCACCAGTTCGCTGATGAGCCCGTCCCACAGCGGATACAGCGGAGCGGATACCCCAGCACCCAAGAAGGCGACCGCCGCACCCGAATCCAGGTACCCGTGCAGCGCGGTTAAGCCTGGGCCGTTCACCTCGGCCAGTTCCGCCGCCCGCTCAGGCGGCAGCCCGGCCAGGTAGTCATCCCCGTGATCCCCCACCATGAGTCGATCCTCCCGCAATTCCGGAGAAATCGCAGAGGGTCGCCGTCTGCGGGCGTCAGGTAACTCCGGTCTCAGGCGGGTCCGGGCCGGGCGTCCTTGACCTGGCCGAGGAATGCGCGCCAGTCGTCGGCGGTGAAAGCGAGCCGGGGGCCGTCCGGGTCCTTGGAGTCGCGGACGGCGATGGCGGAGTCGAAGGCGTGGGCCACTTCCACGCAGCCGCCGCCGTTGCTGCCGCTGTAGCTGGCTTTGCGCCAGGTCAGGTCGTGGGTGCTGTCCATGACTTCGCCGCTTCTTCCAACAGGGCCAGGGAGGCGGTCCGGGGCAGGGCCTCGCTTCTGAGCGTATCCCAGGTCAGGGCCAGTGCCGCGACGTCCTTAGGGTCCTCCACGGGCTGGCCTCGCAGTGCCCCTTCCTGGTAGCCGATGGTTGGCGCGCGGTCGAAGTCGGCGAGCGCGAACGCGCCCGTCACGCCTTCGTGAGCGCCCGTGCCTGCAGGCAGGATGCCGATCACGATGTGCGATTGGCGGGCCGCGTCGATCAGCCGGTTGGCCTGCTCCAGCATTACGTGTCGCCCGCCAACCGGCCGCCTCAGCACCCACTCGTCCAGGATCACCCACAGGGCGGCCGGGTCATCGCGGGTTAGCACCTGCTGACGCCGCAGCCGCGCGGCGACCCGCTCCTCGATCTCGTCAGCGGTGATCTTGAATCGGGTCCGGAAGATTGCCCGGGCGTAGTCCTCGGTCTGCAAAAGGCCGGGGATGATAAGCGGCTCAAACCAGCGCAGCGTTGCGGCTTCGGTCTCCTTGATGGCCCAGTCCTGGAACCAGGCCGGAAACACCTGGTAGCCCAGGCCGTCGCCGATCTCGGTGCGGAGGCGGGTCAGCGCGCCGCCGGTGGCCAGCGCCGCCTCCAGGTCTTCGGTCACGTCCGGGGTGGCGGCGCGCTGGCCGAGTTCGATCGCCTGGACTAACGACACCGACTTGCTGATCTGGCGGCCCAGTTCGGTGCGGCTCAGCCCGGCTTGCTCGCGGTAGTAGCGGAGCATCCCGCCGAACACCTGCCGTGGGGACCGGCCCGGCTCTCGCGACGGCATCACCATGCCTCCTCACACACGGCACACACCCGACTGGCGTGCACGGACAGCGGTCACACAGCGCATACAACCGGCCGGCAACCCGTCTTGTGCCGGTTCCTAATGTATTCCCGGCACTACAGGCTGTGGGGCAACACACCGGCCATCCGGAGGGACCACCATGCCAGCCCCTGACGCCAGCCCCGGCGACATCCCGGCGCTCCGCGCCGCCCTGGTCGCGCTCGCCGCCGCGCTGGATCCCCGCGACTTCGCCACCAGCCTGACCGCGCCGCCGGGACAGCCGCCACGGCTGAGCGTCACCAACCGCCGCGCCGCGATCGATGACAACATCTGCGCAGACCACCGTGCCTATTACTGGTCGTGGGGTGAATGGATCGCGCCCACGAGCGACCCGGCGACCGCCGCACGCATGATCACCAGCGTGCTGCGCGCGACGCCCCAGCGCACCCACGGCTGAAGGCCCGGGGTAGCGGGCCAGGTCAGCCCTATGCGGTGGGTGCGGTCAGTTCTAGCTGGACGCCGTCGGGGTCCTTGAACGGCAGCACGTCGATGCCGAACCCGCCGAGCGTGGTGATCTCGCCGTGCGGCACGCCGTTCTCGTCGAACAGCGCCATCGCCGCCTCCAGGTCCGCGCGGCTGGCCACGCCGAAGCTGAGGTGGTCCAGGCCGACCCGGTCGGGGTCGAAGTGATCCCCGGACGGCGCCATCGGCCGCAGGCCCATGAGCAGGTTCCCGCGGATCATGACGATGCCGCCAAAGAGGATCTTGAACACCTCGGCCGCGGACGGGTCGTCGTCCGGCGGCGACTCCACCGCGACGTCGAAGCCGAGCAGGCTCGTGTAGAACTTCCGGCTCCGCTCCAGGTCGGTCACGGTGAGCCGCAGATGGTGGATGTCGCCTGTCGGTATCTGCCCGGGCATGCCCGCCTCCCTCCCGCGCGCAGGCCAGTGCTGCGCGCGATCCCGTCACGGCCGCCGCATCTATGATCTTGCTGAAAAACCGTTGTGACCAGGGCCTGCTGGGAACGCATAATCGGCCAGGTGGACACGGAAGCCTTCGTGCGGGACGGCTACGTCGCGGTGCGCGGCGCGTTCGGCGAGGACACCGCCCGGGCCTGCCGGGAGATGATCTGGGACGTGCTGGCCGAGCGCGGCGTCGACCCCGATGACCGTGCCACCTGGGCGCCGCCGCTCATCAGGATCAACTGCCCCGATGGCGAGCCGTTCGCCGTGGCGGGCACCTCCCCCAAGCTGCACGCCGCCTACGACGAACTCATCGGCGCGGGCCGGTGGGTGCCCCGGGCCGGGGTGGGCGGCACCGTGCCGGTGCGCTTCCCGTCCGAGGAGCACCCGGAGGACATCGGCTTCCACATCGAGGGAAGCTACTGGGGCGGCGAGGAATGGTGGGCGAACGTGCGGTCCCGCGACCGCGGCCTCCTCGCGCTGTTCCTGTTCTCCGATGTCGGCCCGGACGACGCGCCCACCCGGCTCATCGTCGGCTCGCACCTTTTCGTCCCGCCCGTCCTCGCCCCTGCGGGGGAGAACGGCATGCCCGGCGGGGACGTCCCGGACGGGCTGCGGCCGTCGGTGCTGTGCCGGCGCGCGGCCGAGGCCACCGGCCGGGCCGGCGACGTCTATCTCTGCCACCCGTTCATCGTGCATACCGCGACCTGGCCGCACCGGGGCACCACGGCTCGGATGATGGCCCAGCCCGGCGTCGCGGTGCCGGACGGCTTCTCCCTCGACGGTTCCGATCCGTCGCCGGTGGCCCGGGCGATCGTCCGGGGCTTGGCGACGGCGCGCTGACGCCCGGGCCGGCTCTAGCCAAGCCGGGCCCGGGCGTCAGGTGTTACGCGGCGAGCGGCGCCGTGTCCGCGGCACCGGCCGGCTCCAGGGCCAGCGCCAGCACCTCGCGGACGTCACTCACCGGGTGGACGTCGAGCTTGCCGAGCACCTCGGCGGGCACGTCATCCAGGTCGGGCTCGTTGCGCTGCGGGATCAGCACGGTGGTCACGCCGGCCCGGTGCGCGGCCAGCAGCTTCTGCTTGACCCCGCCGATCGGCAGCACCCTGCCCGTGAGTGACACCTCGCCGGTCATCGCCACGTCGGAACGGACGGGCCGTCCGGACAGTAGCGAGGCCAGCGCCGTGGTCATCGTGACGCCAGCGCTCGGGCCGTCCTTGGGGACCGCGCCCGCGGGCACGTGCACGTGCACGCCGCGGTCCTTGAGGTCGGAGACCGGCAGCTCCAGCTCGGCCCCGTGGGAGCGCAGGTAGGACAGCGCGATCTGGGCCGACTCCTTCATCACGTCGCCGAGCTGGCCGGTGAGCGTGACCCCGGTGGACCCGGTCTCCGGGTCGGCCAGCGACGCCTCGATGAAGAGCACGTCCCCGCCCGCGCCGGTGACGGCGAGTCCGGTCGCGACGCCGGGCAGAGCGGTGCGCCGCTCGCCGGACGCCAGGTTCGTCTCCGGGGTGAACCGCGGCCGCCCCAGGTAGTCGCGCAGGTTGGCCACGGTGACCTCGACCGGCAGCGCCTCCAGCTCGATCGCCGCCTTCGCGGCGACCTTGCGCAGCACCCTGGCGATCGAGCGCTCCAGCGACCGGACGCCGGCCTCCCGGGTGTACTCCGAGGCGATCAGCGCAAGCGCGCCGTCGTCCACGGTCACCTCGGCGGGCTCCAGCCCGGCCTTGGACAGCTGCCTGGGCAGCAGGTGGTCCCGGGCGATGAGCACCTTCTCGTCCTCGGTGTACCCGTCGAGCTGGACCAGTTCCATCCGGTCGAGCAGCGGGCCCGGGATGCCTTCGAGCACGTTCGCCGTGGCCAGGAACACCACGTCGGACAGGTCGAGGTCCACCTCCAGGTAGTGGTCGCGGAAGGTGTGGTTCTGCGCCGGGTCGAGGACCTCGAGCAGCGCCGCGGCGGGGTCGCCGCGGTAGTCGGCGCCGATCTTGTCCACCTCATCGAGCAGCACGACCGGGTTCATCGTGCCCGCCTCGCGGATGGCCCGGACGATCCGGCCGGGCAACGCGCCGACGTAGGTGCGGCGGTGCCCACGGATTTCCGCCTCGTCACGGATCCCGCCGAGCGCGACCCGGACGAACTTGCGGCCCATCGCCCGCGCCACCGACTCGCCCAGCGACGTCTTGCCGACGCCGGGCGGCCCGACCAGGGCGAGCACGGCACCGCTGCGGCGGCCGCCGATGACGCCGAGGCCACGGTCCGTGCGGCGCTTGCGCACCGCCAGGTACTCGACGATCCGCTCCTTGACGTCGTCGAGCCCGGTGTGGTCCTCATCCAGGATCTGCCGCGCACCGGTGATGTCGTAGGCGTCCTCGGTGCGCTCGTTCCAGGGCACTTCCAGGATGGTGTCCAGCCAGGTGCGGATCCACCCGGTCTCCGGGGATGCATCCGGGGTCCGCTCCAGCCTGCCGACCTCCTTGAGCGCCGCCTCGTGCACCTTCTCCGGCAGGTTGGCGGCCTCAACCCGGGCCCGGTAGTCGTCTTCCTCGCTGTCACCGTCGCCGGTCAGCTCGTTGAGCTCCTTGCGCACCGCGGCGAGCTGCTGGCGGAGCAGGAACTCCTTCTGCTGCTTCTCCATGCCCTCGGTGACGTCCTTGCGGATGGCCTCGGCGACGTCCAGCTCGGCCAGGTGGTCGCGGGTCCAGCCGATGGCCAGCTCCAGCCGCTTCGCGACATCTGCGGTCTCCAGCAGGCTGAGCTTCTGCTCCGCGGTCATGTACGAGGCGTAGCCGGCCCGGTCGGAGATCACCGACGGGTCGTCGAGCTGCTCGAAGGCATCGATCATCTGCCACAGGCCACGCTTGCCGAGCACGCCGACAACCAGCGCCTTGTACTCCTTGGCCAGTTCCGCGGCGCGGCCGCCCAGGCCGGTGTCCTCGACCACGGTGCCCTGGACCCACAGCGCCGCGCCCGGCCCGGTCGTGCCCGAGCCGATCTTGACACGGGACACGCCACGCACCACCGCGCCCGGCTCACCGCCGGGCAGCCGGCCAACCTGCTCGACCACGGCCAGCGTGCCGACGCTCGCCAGACCGCGCTCGGCCAGCCTGGGCACGAGCAGCACCTGTGCCTTGCCTTCGGAATGGATGCCGGGCACCTGGCCCGGGGCCTTATTGCGAGCGGCGTCGATGGCGCCGCGGATCTCGGTGTCGGTCAGCTCGATCGGCACCACCATGCCCGGCAGCACCACTTCGTCGTCCAGTGGCAGAACCGGCAGGGTGAGCGTCTCGCTCATGAGCCCTCCAAATGTTGAGTCAACTACACTCAAGAAAGAAGAGCCCGCAGATATTTCCACGGCGTGTTCGTCCTGAGCGATCACGCCGCAACGGCGCTATCGGCCCAGGTCAGCGGGTCATGCGGCGGAAGCCAGCGGCCCTGGGAACACCGTCCCGGCCGCCGCTACCGATAACGCGACCAGGCCCGGGAGATTCCGTGCGCCGGTGGAGCCATCCGACCGGGCCGGTATGTAGGGAGGAACGGCGGCCACCTCCCCCACGGTGACCGTCTTAGGGTCGCCGCCCGCGGCAATTCTCCGCACCACCATGTCGCGGCTGATGGTCCCCTGTACCTTGCCGTTCTTCCCGCGGACCCGCAGCGCCCCCACCCCGAGTTCGCGCATCAGGTGACCTGCCTGGCGCAGGGTCTTCCCCGCGTCTATATACGCCACTTCTTCCGCTTCCGCGGTCTTGCCCGTGCTGGTCAACGCGACCCCCAGATGTCGCTGCCGAGACCAATGGCCCCGCTCGCCAGTCCCCGTCCGGCCCGTGCCGCCATTAACCTGGCGGGCCGGCCGTGATCTTTCCGCGTACATATAGGTCAACGCGTGAGCGCCGGAAAAAGTTCACCAACCACCAGCAAAAGGCCGCAGATCCACCCATAGGAGGAGGCCGGAAATCCGCCCGGTCTCCACCCGTGCGCCGATGCCCCACACCGCCTGCGAAACCTAGCGTTCCTAACGCATCACCGCCGATGGGAGGTAGTGCCGTTATGCGCTGGGTTCTTGGCTCTGGCCTTCGCTTCTGGCGCCTGGTGGTGGCGCTGGCCCTGGGGGCCGTGGTGTTCGGGATCGTACAGTTGCGCTCCGCGCCCGTTGACGTCTACCCCGAGTTCACTCCCCCGGCGGTGCAGATCCAGACCGAGGCGCTCGGCCTGTCCGCGGCCGAGGTCGAGCAGCTCATCACCGTGCCGCTGGAGCAGGACCTGCTGAACGGCGTGCCGTGGCTGGACCGCATCCACTCGTCCTCGATGCCCGGCCTGTCCGCGATCGACCTGACCTTCCAGCCGGGCACCAACCTGTACGCCGCGCGGCAGATGGTGCAGGAGCGGATGACCCAGGCGCACGCCCTGCCCAACGTCGGCAGCCCGCCGATCATGATCCAGCCGCTGGCGTCGGCCAGCCGGGTCGCCATGGTCGGGCTGTCATCCACGACCACCTCACCGGTGGAGATGTCGGTGCTGGCGCGGTGGAAGATCCGGCCCCGGCTGATGGGCGTGCCCGGCGTGGCGAACGTGTCGATCTACGGCCAGCGCGACCGCCAGCTTCAGGTCCAGGTGGACCCGCACCGGCTCCAGGCCCAGGGCGTCACGCTCACCCAGGTGATCAAGACCGCGGGCAACGCCCTGTGGGTGTCGCCGCTGACGTTCGTCGAGGCGTCCACCCCGGGGACCGGCGGTTTCGTCGAGTCGCCCAACCAGCGCCTCTCGATCCAGCACATCTCCCCGATCTCGGACCCGGCCCAGCTCGCCCAGGTCCCGGTCGAAGGGCCGCGGGGGCACGTGCTGCGGCTCGGCGACGTCACCACCGTGGTCGAGAATCACCAGCCGCTGATCGGGGACGCCGTCACTCCGCATGCCGGGGGCCTGCTGCTCGCCATCGACAAGTTCCCCGGTGCGAACACCGTCGAGGTCACCCGGGGCATCGAGGCCGCGCTGCAAGACATGGCACCCGGCCTCAAGGGCATCACTATCGACTCGAACGTTTACCGCCCGGCCAGCTACATCGAGACGGCGCTGGGCAACGCGGGGATGGTCGCGCTGATCGCGCTCGCCGCCGCGCTCGTGCTGATGCTCCTGCTGCTGGCGTCCTGGCGGGCGGCCGTGGTCGCCCTGATCGTGGTCCCGGTGTCGCTCATGGTGGCGGTCTGCGTCTTGCTCCTAACCGGCACAACTTTTACGGCCATTACGCTGCTCGGGCTTGCCGCCGCCCTGGGCCTGGTGATCGATGACGTGGTCACCGACCTGGACACGGCCCGCCTGCGGCTGGGCGGTGCCGGCGCGAAGATGCCTGGCAGCGACGGGCCCGGGGCCGATTACGACACGGCCGACCAGGGCCGTAGCGCGGTGGTTGAGGCGTTCGCCGCGTCGCGCAGGCCGCTCATGTATGCCTCGCTGGCGATCCTGCTGGCGCTGGCGCCGTTCCTGTTCCTCGGCATGCTCGCCACCTCCTTCAGCCGCCCGCTCGTCCTCACCTACGCCCTGGTGCTGCTCGCATCGATGCTGGTGGCGTTCACCCTGACGCCTGCACTCACCGTCCTGCTGATGCGCGGGGACCGCGTACGCCGCGAAGGGTCGTTCGGCCGGGTCGTGAAGAGCTTCTTCGACCGCAGGCTCGCGGGGCCGATCGCCCGGCCCCGCGGCGCCTGGGTGGTCGCCGGGGTGCTCGCCATCGCCGCGCTGGCCTGCCTGCCCCAGATCGGCGGCCGTTCGCTGCTGCCCACGCTGCAGGACCGCAACCTGCTCCTGCAGCTGCGCACCGTGCCGGGCACCTCGCTGCCGGAGATGGACCGGATCACCGCCGCCGCAAGCCGGGAACTGCGAACGATACCTGGTGTCAGCATCGTCGGCGCGCACGTCGGCCGGGCCATCAGCTCCGACCAGCTCGTCAACGTCAACTCCGCCGAGATCTGGGTCACTCTGGATGGCGCCGCCGACTACAACCGCAGCAAGGCCGCGATCCAGACGGCGATGCACGGCTACGCGGGGGTCCAGACGCACGTGGTGGACTACCCGGCCACCCGGATCGCCCAGGTGGCCTCCGGCCAGGCGGACGACCTTGTCGTCCGGGTCTACGGGCCGGACCTGGGCGTGCTGCAGCACAGCGCACAACAGGTGCGGGCGATGCTGGCCAACGTGCCCGGGCTGGCCTCGCCGGTGGTCCGGCTGACCCCGCGCCAGCCGACCGTGGACGTCCGGGTCAAGCTGGCGGCCGCGCAGAAGTACGGGCTCCGGCCCGGTGACGTCCGCCGGGAGGCCACCACCCTGACGTCGGGCCTGATCGTCGGCAACCTGTACGAGCAGTCGAAGATCTTCGACGTCGTGGTCTGGGGGGCGCCGGGCAGCCGCAGCGACCTGACCGAACTGGGGAACCTGCTGATCGGCACGCCCACCGGCCGGATGGTGCCGCTGAAGAGCGTGGCCACGGTCGCCATCCGGCCCGAGCCGGCCGCCATCACGCACGACGACGTGCTCCGCGACGTCGAGGTGGCGGCGAAGGTCACCGGCGACCCGGGGGCGACCGCCGACGCGGTGAGGCAGCGCCTGGCAGCGGTGCCGATGCCGTACGAGTACCACGCGGAGGTGTTCGCGAACGCGGCCACCGCCCAGGCCGATCTGCTACGCGCCCTCGGCTACGCGGCGGCCGCGCTCCTTGGCGTCTTCCTGCTGCTCCAGGCCGCGGTGGCGAGCTGGCGGCGGGCCGCGCTGATGATGCTCGCGCTGCCCCTGTCGCTGGTGGGCGGGGTGCTTGCCGCGCCGCTGGCCGGCGGGCTGTGGAGCATCGGCTCGCTGGCCGGCCTGCTCGCCGTGCTGGCGCTCGCGATCCGCGGCAGCGTCCTGCTCGGCTACCGGATCCGGGAACGCGAGCAGGCGGGCACGGTCAGCCAGGAGGCGGTACTCGAGGTAGCCAGGGAACGCACGGTCCCGGTCCTGCAGTCGGTGCTGATCACCGCAGGCGTGATGCTGCCGGTGGCCGTCCTGGGCACCCGGCCGGGCCTGGAGTTCCTGCACCCGCTGGCGGTCACGATGCTCGGCGGCCTGGTGAGCCTGCTCGTGGTCCAGCTGTTCGTGCTTCCCGCGCTGCTGCTCGGCACCACCGCCCGGCCGCGGCCGGAGCAGCCAGGCCTCCGGCCGGCACAGCCGGAACCTCGGCCTGAGGAACCGAACGGCCAGTCGGGGCAACCAGGCGCCCCGCCTATGGCGCCGGAGGTCACGACACCCCGGCCGGCCGCCGGAACCGCACCGGGCTGACGACGCCGCGACGAACCGAAGGGAACCGTCCATGCTCAGCAAGAGGCCCGCCTCCCTCGCTTCTGCCGCCGCGGCCGTCGCGCTGCTGACCGGCTGCAGCGTGGCGAGCGCCCACGGGGACCCACCACCGGCCACGGTCAAGTCCATCCCGGGCTCCGCGGTCAAGCAGCTCCTGCTCACCCAGCAGGCCGTACACCGGCTCGGCATTGCGACCGTGCCGGTGCGGACCGCGCAGGCCACCCTCGACGGCCGGCCCGGGACCTACCGGGTCATCCCCTACTCGGCGGTGGTCTACGACAACGACGGTTCCACCTGGGCGTTCGTGAACACCGCGCCGCGGACCTACGTCCGCCAGCGGATCACCGTCGGGGCGATCCAGGGCAGCACCGCGGTGCTCACCGCAGGACCGGCGGCCGGTGCCGCGGTGGTGACGGTGGGGGTGCCCGAACTCCTCGGCACCGAGTACAACATCAGCGGTGAGGAATGAGCACCACCGAGCCCGGGCGTGGCGGCGGCCCGCATGCCGCCACGCCCGCCCCCGGCCCAGCGAGTCCCGGCCGCGGCGAGGACGGCCGGGCCGAGCCACGGACCCTGATGCGCGCGATCGTCGGCTCCAGCCTGAGGTTCCGCCATCTGGTCGTCGCCGCGGCGGTCGGCATGTTGGTGCTGGGCATCACGGTCCTGCCGAAGATGCACGTGGATGTGTTCCCCGAGTTCGCCCCGCCGCGGGTGCTGATCCAGACGGCGTGCGTCGGCTTGTCCACCTCCGACGTCGAGCAACTGGTCACCGTGCCGATCGAGGCGTCGCTGAACGGCATCCAGGGCCTGGAGGACCTGCGGTCCAAGTCGGTACCCCAGCTTTCCTCGATCGAGGTGCTGTTCAAGCCGGGCACCGACCTGCTGCTTGCCCGGCAGCTGGTGCAGGAGCGGCTGGCAACGGTGGCGCCCAGCCTGCCCACCTGGGCGGCGCCGCCGGTCATGCTGGCGCCGGTGTCCGCGACCGGGCGGGCTATGCAGATCGGCATGACGTCGAACACCCACTCGCTGATCGACATGTCCATGTCGGCGTACTGGACGATCCGCGCCCGGCTGCTCCGGGTTCCCGGGGTGGCCAACGTCGCGATCTGGAACGAGCGCTTGCACCTCATGGCGGTGCAGGCCGAGCCCGCCAAGATGCAGGCGGCGGGGGTCTCGCTGGATCAGGTGATGCAGACCACCTCGGACGCGGTGGACTCGGGGCTGCTGCGGTTCTCCACCGGTGCGGTGATCGGCACCGGCGGGGCGGTGGAGACGCCGAACCAGCGGATCGGCGTGCGGAACGTGCTGCCCGTGGTGACCGCGAACGACCTGGCGCAGGCTCCCGTCGCCGAGACGAAGGCCGGCTCGGTCCGGCTCGGTGACGTCGCGACGGTCGCGGTCGAGCATCAGCCGCTGATCGGCGACGCGGTCATCGACGGCAAGCCCGGCCTGCTGCTGGTGGTGGAAAAGCTCCCCTGGGCCAACAGCCTTCAGATGACGGCCGGGGTCGAGCAGGCGCTCAACGAACTGCGGCCCGGCATGCCCGGGATCAACTTCGACACCCACGTGTTCCAGCAGGCCGACTTCGTCAAGCTGGCCATCTCCAACCTGGCCCAGGCCCTGGTGCTGGGCTTCCTGCTGGTCGTGGTGATCCTCGCGCTGTTCCTCTTCGAATGGCGGGGCGCCCTGATCAGCCTGCTGACGATCCCGCTGTCCCTGATCGCGACGATGCTCGTCCTCTACTGGCGCGGCGCGACCATCAACACGATGACGCTGGCCGGGCTCGTCATCGCGCTCGGCGTGGTGGTGGACGATGCGATCATCGGCGTGGAGAACATCACCAGACGGCTGCGCGAGGAACGGCTCAGCGGGGGCAAGACACCGACCGCGGTGGTGATCCTCCGCGCCTGCCTGGAGGTGCGCAACCCCATCGGGTACGCCACATTCATCGTGGTGGCGGCGTCGATCCCGGTGTTCCTGCTGACCGGGCTCACCGGGGCGTTCTTCCAGCCGCTGGCGATCTCCTACACGCTGGCCATCGTCGCGTCGATGGCCGTGGCGCTCACCGTCACCCCGGCACTGTCCCTGCTGCTGCTCCGCAACGCCCACATCGAGCGGCGCAAGTCCCCACTGGTTACCTGGCTGCAGAAGGTCTACACCGCCGGGCTGCGGCGGATCGTCGTGCGCCCGGTGGCTGCCTACCTCACGTTCGCGCTGGTAACGGTCGTCGGCATCGGCCTCTACCCACAGCTCGGCCAGTCCCTGTTCCCCGGTTTCAAAGAACGCGACTTCCTCATCCACTGGGTGGCCCCGCCGGGGACCTCGACGGCCGAGATGGAGCGGTCCACCACGACGATCAGCAAGGAACTGCTGGCCATCCCCGGGGTCCGGAGCGCGGGCGCGCACATCGGCCAGGCCCTGCTGGGCGAGGAGGTCGCCGGGGTGAACCTCGGCGAGATCTGGATCAGCCTGGCCCCCAGCGCCGACTACACGGCCACCCTGGAGCGCATCCAGCGGGTCACCAATGGGTACCCCGGCTTGTTCCGCGAGGTCCAGACGTACCTGGACGAACGGATCCAGGAGGTGCTCACCGGTGCCAAGGAGCCGATCATCGTGCGCACCTACGGCGAGGATCTGGCGACCCTGCGCAAGACGTCCGACCAGATACTCGCGCTGGTGCAGTCCGTGCCGGGGGTGGCGGACGCGCACCGGGATATCTCCAGCGACGTCCCGCAGGTGAACGTGACCGTCAACCTCGCCAAGGCGGAGCGGCACGGCCTCAAGCCGGGCGACGTTCGCCGGGACGCCGCCACCCTGGTGGCCGGCGAGGAGGTCGGCGACATCTTCCGCGCCGGCAAGGCCTACGACGTCGTGGTGTGGAGCCCGGACTCGGTCAGGCACAGCTTCACCGACGTGGAAAGCCTGCCCATCGACACACCATCCGGACAGCAGATCCCGCTCGGCTCGGTCGCCACGGTGGCGCTGCAGCCCAACCCGAACGCCATCGACCGGCAAGGCGACTCCCGGTACCTGGACGTGGGCGCGGCCGTGTCCGGGCGCGACCTGGGCGCGGTGGTCAAGGACATCGACCGCAAGCTGGCCGCCGTGCACCTGAACCGCGGGTACCACGTCGAGGTCCTCGGCGAGTTCAAAGAGCGGCAGGCCGCGCAGTCGCGGCTGCTCCAGTCGTCGCTCCTCGCGGGCGTGGTGGTCCTGCTCCTGCTCCAAGCGTCGTTCCGCAGATGGCGGCTGGCCCTGCTGGCCTTCGTAACACTGCCGATGGCACTGGTCGGCGGGATCCTCGCCGCGTGGGCCGGGGGCGGGATCATCTCCCTC
>Ga0207664_10001670_pt1 | contig 14631 bp, 19 predicted proteins | sample LARL83metaG_FD_184349 | JGI IMG/M metagenome (GOLD analysis project Ga0207664, IMG submission 184349) | Corn, switchgrass and miscanthus rhizosphere microbial communities from Kellogg Biological Station, Michigan, USA - LAR L8-3 metaG... | ecosystem: Host-associated > Plants > Roots >...
AACCCCAGCGCCTTCGCCAGCAGAGACGCGGTCTGCTTCATGCGCTCGCCAGCCACGGGTCCGTCAGCGGCGTAGATGACCGTTGGGACGGACAGGCCGGGCTTCACCGCGCCGTTGGGCGGGTCGAACAGCCCCACGAATCCGGCCGCCCGAAGCCATCCCTGCTTGGTCAGCGAGTGCGGGTCTTCCTTGCCGTCCGGGCCGTAGCCCTTGACGCTCCCTGAGGGTTTCTCGCCGTGTCTCGCCAGCATTATCCGTGTCGCTGAGGGCGTCGGTACGGGCCCCGGAGACGGAACCGGCACTGGCACCGGGGTCGGGTCCGGCACTGGCTCAGGCGTGGGCTCAGGGGCGGGAATCGGCGCTATCACCGGCACTGGGCCGTGGATGACCCGCAGCGAGTAGTAGACCGTCTCCCCGTAGTTGCTGGACGCAACCGGCTTCGCCCCGGCGTTGGCTTGGGTGTAGGCGCCGGCGCGGAAGAAACAGTCGGAGATGTTCGCGTCGAAACGGTGGACCTCGCGGCCCTGGTAGTAGGCGATGACCCGACCCTGATCCACCACAAGTGCGGTCTGGATGCGGGTGCCCACCCGGTAGTGGGGGTCGATGAGTTTCCAGTCGGCGCGGTGGTCCCCCAACGCCAGCCACAGCCCCGACGTCTCGCAGCGCCACACGGCGATGTCGTCATCAGCGTCGTGGACTTGCCCGCCCACTACTCCGACCCCAGTGTTGCCGGTGGGGAGGCGGGTGAACGCCATGTCCTGCAACATCGTGTGACCGAGACCGTCCGTGGAGGACCAGGCGGCCAACGTCTTCCCGTCGGCCTTCATCTCGCGGAGCTCGGAGCGGCAGTTGTGCGAGTTCGGGGTCGACACTCCGTTCACCGGAGCGCGGAACCGGACGCCGCCTTCGAGCGGCGCGCAGCAGTAGCCGGTGTTGGAGTACGTGGCGAGGTCGGGTTGCTTGATCTCGGTCGGCTTGCCCTTGCCACCGATGGGCAGAGTGAGCTTCCATCTCGACAAATCGAGCACCTGGCTGGGCAGCGTCACGGTCCCGGCCTTTCGTTGGTCCGCTCGTACAGGTCGGTGATCGTCGCTTCAATGTCCGTGACGTGTTGCTCGAGGATGGCGATGTGCTGCTTCATCGGGGCGAGCTGGGCGCGAACCTCGGCGTACACATCCCTGGCCAGCCGGTCACGACGCAGCGGCAGGTAGTCGGCGACCCATGCGGGGAGGCGGGTCACCGGTGCGCTGTTTTCGAGACGGTCCGGGAGACGGCCCGCATAGGGCGCGTCACTTCGGTGGCATTGGCTTCGATCGCCCGGAGGAACGGCCTGTCCGCCGTGAACGGCTTCGGCACCGGGCGGTGTGACACCGTCTCGCACGCCGCGTTCGCGGCTCTGGCAAGCCTGCACGGCCATGGGGCGAGTTCGGCCGGCCGCCGGGTGGGTCCCAGCTGTGTCACGCAACCCAGGCACACCCCGTCCAGGTCTGGGCGGTGCGAACGGAGCGTGCGGCGGGCGGTGCCGATGTTGCCGATGTAGAACTGGACGAGTGCCTGGAACGCGGTCTCCGTACAGTTCATCATCGCGGTCTGTCCTGACGGCAGATGAACGTCGAATGCGGCGGCCCGGAATCCGCGGTGCGGGAACACACCTCGGAAGTTCCGTCGGCGTGGGTCATCACGAACTGGGTGGTCGCCGGACGTGGTGAAGCAACGGTCCACGCCACACACCCGGCCACCACGGCGGACACGACACCTGTGACGATGTACCCCCGGGTCACCCGCTTCACGGCAAGCTCGGTGGCGGATACGATCCCCGCCCTCACCTCGGAAGAGAACTGCTCGACGGCTTGGACGCCGGGGGAACTGGGTTGCACGTGCTCGGGTTCATCGACCACTGCCGCGCCCTCTCAGTTGACCGCGCAGTTCTTGAATCTCGGCGCGTAGACCGGCGATGTCTTCGCGGAGCGCTTCGTTCTGGGCCAGGAACGTGGCCCGGTCGCCCGTCAGCTGGAGGACCTGTTGCCGCTGGATGGCGTTCTCCGCCTTCAGGGCTTCGACATCGTCTTCGAGCCCTTTGATGTACCGCTCGAGGTATTGCTGGCCGACGTCGAGACGCGGGAGCGGTGCGACTGCGCCGTTGCCAGCCAGCGGGGGGCCGTTGGTGACGCCTTTCTTGGCAGACACCTTCGCGGTGGCGTACGGCCCGGCCACAGCCAGAAACGCCAACGCGAGGGCAATGACCCTGCCGGTGGGGTCGGTGGCCGGTGGAAGGTCCACCGGGCTGCTCGGGTCGACGGCCGACAGGATCAGGTTCAGCAGCATCAAGTAGTACTCCCGCCGCTGTCGCTACTCCTGGGTACCTCGCTGCCGCCGCTCGCGGTCCCGGTCCAGCCCGCTCCCCACCTGGTGAATGATCATCGCGTGTTGGTAGGCGACGTAGCCGTACACGATCGGACCGGTGTAGGCGGCGGCGGTGCCGTTGGTGATGGTCAGCAACGACGCCGCGCCGAGCGCACCCCAGGCGAACGCGGCGACCCCCGCTCCGGGTACGGAGAATCCCCACCAGATCAGTGCGGCGGCCCCGAACAGTAGGAACCCCCAGAACGGGGGCGGGAGCCCGATACCTCGCAGGAACATTTGAGGTGCGGACTCGGTCTTGCCGAACATGGTGACCGCGCCGTAGAGGGCATCGAACACGCACAGCGCGGTCAACCACGCCACTCGAATCCGATCTTTTGAGGCACGGACGGGCATCCGCTCCGCCACGCCCGGCCCTCACTTTCTCGCCGCCTTCTGTCGTGCTTGCAGGGATGAGTCAGACGGACGAGGTGACCCACGCTGTGGAGTTCCCCGCCTGGCCCCCGGTGATGAGGCCGACGGCGCAGGATGTGGCATACAAGCCGACCCACACCAGCACGGGGATGAGGACGGCGACGAACCCGGCGGCGTCGTTCTCCCGGCGGGGTCGCAGCCCCACGATCACCCCGGTCAGACCGCCGAGGATCCACACCCAGCCGAACTGGTGGGAGTTCAGGATCGGGGTCCACGCGCCCAGGTCGCCGAACCGAGTGGCGGGGGCGGCGATGAACTGGCCGTACCCGTACAGCCCGTACCCGGCGCCGTAGATGACCAGCAGGGTGCCGCGCCGACCCAGACGTTGGTACATGTAGCGGCTGACCAGCTGGCTGAAGCCCATCACATGCGTTTGGGGAGGTTCATGGGCCCCGCCTTTCGTGCTCAGCGGGACGTGGCTAGCTGACGCTGAACATGGCGACGTGCGCGGAGTTCACGTACTGCGACCCGGCCGGGTTCTTGATGGCTATCGCGTTACCGGACGCCCAGGCGGCTCGGAATTCGAAGATGACCGGTTCACCACCGGACAGCAAGTGCAGGTTGAGGGAGAAGACAGTCTGGGTGGTCATCAGAATCCGCCCTGGAGCCGCTGCTCATCGTAATGGATGTATACATAGTTACCTGCGGTGGACGCTTCCACGACAAAGACGCTTCCGACTGGAACCATGAGGCTGGCGAAAGGTTGGTAAGGAGAGGAAGTGCTAGAGACGAGGTTCTCGAAGTAGACAGGCGTGCCAGAAATCGACGTAACGTTGTATTTTGCCGTCGCGGTTGGAGAAGGGGCGGCGGGACCATCACGAAGAGGTGCTGGAGTAAACGTCGTCCCTCCGGTCGTCGTGCCGACCGAACGGTAGACGCTGAGTGTCGATGACGTCCCAATGCTGAATTCGACCTTCAGAACTTTGATTGCGAGCGTCGTCGGGGCCAGGGTCAACCGAGTGATGCCCGCAGGGACCTGGACGTTGTTCCGCTCCGCGATATAAAGCGTCACTTGCGCGTGCCTTTCACGGGAAGCTCACCGCGCCCGACGGGCGGTATTGGCGGGCGAACACACCCAACGTCTGGCCGATCTGGATCAGCTGCACGTAGTCGCCTTGCTGTGGGTTGACGCCCAGGGGGTAGGGACGGAACACCGGCAGCCGGGACACCGGCGTGTCGTCGAGATCGTTGAGAGTGGCCTGCGATTCATTCCTGCCAGCGTCATGTCCCAGGATCGTGGCCAGATGAAACTGGGGGTAATCCGTGGGGTCCATGAACGCTGGCAGGTTCGGCTGCACAACCTGGCTGGCCACTTTGTTCGCGGCCATCCGGTCGAAGTTGAAACGGCCCACCGCTCACCTCCCCCTGTTACGGGTTGTCGGTCTGCCGGAAGCAGGTGAGTTGCATCTGGTCAACCACCGAGTCCTGGAGCTGGTAGCCCTGGATCAGGAACCGGCCCACCACCCCGGTTTCCGGGGAGTTGATGCGGGCGATGTCCCCGACGGCGATGCCGGGGTGGGCGACGATGCCGATCGTGACGGTGTTCGACAGACCCAGGCTGTTGTTCAGGGAGCCGTCGGCGATGTCCTGGCATTGCTGCGCTGTTTGGGCGAGCGGGAACGTCTTCCGCTTGATCCGCTGCCCGATGCCGATCGGCGGCGGGAAAATGTTGTACCGGCTGGCCGGGTCGGTGTTGAACGCGTAAGCGTTGACCGGGTTCTTGCTGCTCGTGGACTCGCCTTTGATGACCCAACCGTTGACGATCTGGGCGGTGTCCAACTCCGATTCCAGGCCGATGATGACCGGGCGGACGGTGTGGTCGAAGTCCCACACCACCGACCCTCGACGAGGATCGGGGACGGGGCGCGAGTTGAAGGACCCGGTGACGTCGTAGAAGCATTCGGACCCGATGGAGGTGTAGACGCCGCGGATGTTCTGCCACGGGTTACCGCCCTCGCCGAGCCCCCACACCAGCAGGGAGTTGTCCACGGTGTGATCGGAGGAGAACTGATTGAACAGGGTCTGGTTCGGGCGTCGGTCCAATACCATCGCCTTGCCCAGCTGGTCGTAGCTGATCCCGGTGGGTCCGGTGAACACCTGCGGCCATTCGGACAGTTGGATCAGCCGTGACGGATCGGTGGCGTGCACCTTCACTAGGGCGCCACCGCCGAACAGGCCGCCGCCCCGGGAAGTCACGCCGGCCCCACCCGAGCCGCCACCGGTGCCGCCGGACGATCCGGGCGTGATCTTCGTCTTGGCTTTGTCGCAGGGCCCGTAGAAGGTGGGGATCAGCTCATCGGCGGAGACTGTGCATCCGATCCGCACCTTCAGCGACTTCACCTTCGGCACGCCGCCGCCAGCACTCAAGCGGGTGAACGTGACCCGGGCCAGTACCGTGCGGGTCGTCGTGTCGCCTTCACGCAGTCTCGGAACAGGCCCGTAGTTGGTGGCCACATCCCACGACAGACCGTTGTTGATCGACGTTTCCACCACGGCGGTCGACCCGTCCGGGGTGACGACATCAAATATCACCCTGGACGCGGCGACCGGGTCGCCGTTGAGCGTGTACGGGTCTGAGATCCAGTACCCGGCCAGCGGGTTGAATCCGGTGCCCAGGCTGTCGGTCTCCACGATGGGGGAGCCGACCGACGCCGGATCGGTGCCGGTTGCCGATGACGGGGTGCCGGCGGAGTCGGTTTCGGTGATCGCGGATCCGGTGGAACTCGAATCCGGAGCCGCTGGAAGAAACACCCACATACCGATGAACGCGGGCGCTCCCTGTGCGAGCGGAACGGTGACCGTGCCGGTGGACCCAGCGCTGGCGAACTCAGTCCCGAACACCGCCAACGAGGGTTCGTTGCCGTAGGCGAAGAATGTGTCCCCGGACTTGTCGGTGCTGGTGATGTTCTTCCAGCCGCCGGTGGCGGGAATGCCGACAGACGCCGCCCAAGATGGCCAGTTGCTGTCCAGGTCGGTGGTGGTGCCAAGGAAAAACACCATCACGCCGGGGCCCGGTGCGCTGACACTACTGATGGTGCAGAACGCGTTTCCGGTGGTGCGGGAGACCGTTAGCCGTCCAGCGGTGGGCGCAATCGCCGGGTCGACACCACGGACGGTCATCAGAGACCAGAAGAAGTAGCGCCAACCTGGTGGTTTAGGCCAGGCCACACTGGTGTCTGCGTCGCTGGCGAGCAGGTACCGGTAGTACACGCCTTCGGTGGCGAACCCTGGTGCGGGAGCGTATGCGGCAGTGAAACCCGTGACCGGGTCCGGGGTCATCGCCACGTCTTCGACGGCTGGATCGGATGCTGCCGCGGCAGCCGCGAAGACAAGTCGCACATCGTTGGCCTGATGGTTCGGGCCGAGCGTGACGGCTAACGGTTCGAGGTAGCCGCCAGGTGGGGCTATCACCGCTTCGAGGTCGTCGAAGACCAGTGTTGCCGGCATTGTCCGTGCCTCAGGTCGCCTGGGCGGTCAACGGGCTGAACGTCAGCGTGTACGTGCTGCCGGTAGCGCCTCCTGCCGCGTCGCAGAACCCCAACGGTCGCCACGACGACTGGGCAGTACCAGTGGTGGGCCGGTAGAGCAGGATTCCCTTGACGATCGAGGCGTTGTTCGTGGCGCCCCCGGCCGGGTTCCACACCTGGGCTGCGTTGAGGGTCAGAGTGGCCTTGAACGGGCTCGCGCCGGTGACGTAGGTGATGGTGCGGTCAGCCGTGCCCAGCACCTTCGGGGCGTAACCGGTGAAGTCGCACTCAACCAGCCCCGCGGTGACCATCGCCCCCCAGGTGGTGCAGTTGCGCAACGTGGTGTCCGTCGCCACCCCCACCGACTTGGCCAGGCACACGAGCAGCGCGTCGGTTCCCAGTCCGTCGCGGAGCCGGGGCAACTCCCCGAGCTCGATGAATCTGCCCAAACCGCACTGCGTAGCGGGGACGGAGGCCACTGATTACCTCCTGGAGGCATGCGTGAGGACCCCAGGCCGTTGGCGTGGAGCTGAGAGACGAGGCTGGCTGCGGACCGTCTAAGGGCCCAGGATTAGTTCTCCAGAGCCATTCACGGTCACGCCGACCATCTGTCCGGTGCTGGTCGGCGTCCAGGACGCGAGGGAGTTATGGATTCCGCCCCGCATATCGGTATCTGAGTAGCGGATTCCCGCCCAGGATCGGATGTAGGCGTCCGCGATGCCCGTAGTGAGCGCAGCCCGGGCGGGCGGCGTCAGTACATCCAGGGGGATGTCGACTTCGCGGACGAGCTGTTGGGCGGCGTTACGGTCGGCGGTGACGTTCCCCGACGGCAGGGTCGGCACGTCACGCTGGATGAGGGTGCCGTCGCCCGTTTCGATGTCCGTGCGCCGGATCGGGTTGTGCGGTACCCGCTGCTCCTGGTCGAACCGGCTGGACCGTGGCTGCGGCATCCGCGTCTCCTTAGTAGACGGCCGGCGCGGATGTCTGGGTGAACATCGTCTTCCGCTTGATCATCTGAAGCTTGGCCTGGTTGCCCGGAACAGTTCGGACGGTTTCCTCGGTGTCTCGCCCCGACGCTCCCGGGCCCAAGCCGCCCCACAGTTGGTCACTCCATGGGAACTGCAGGAACAGTGGGCATCGGGCTTCGTCGAGCTGGTCGAGCGCATCCCACAGCGTCGGGTCCTCGATCATCTTGAACACCATCGCCAGGTCGTACTCGAACCCGTAGGTGGGTCCCCACGTCATCATCGGCAACACCTGCGTGGTGGGGCCGCCGGAGAAGTAGAACGTGCCCTGCATCTGCCGTTTCGTGCGCTTGACTGTGGGGTCGCCCTTCGACGCCTCAAGTTGGATCGCGGTGTCGAGGAGGTCATTAGTGGGGTGCTTCAGCAGGATCCGGTCATCCGCGGGGGTGACCGTGAGCGCGCTCGAGGGGCTGGCTGCGGCCACTAGAGGGCTGCCGGCGTAGGCGACCACCCGGTACTGGGTGGGGGCGTTCAGTAACGGGAACCGGTCGCCTACCACTACCGGGGTCATGCCGTTGGCTGGCACATAGGTCAACGACGGGGACGCGGCTGCCCACACCACCCCGTCGGTGGTGGACTGCACCGTGTACGCCACCGTTGCCGGTGAAGCCCCGCCCGGGTGCATGGTGATGTAGGTCTGCATGTCGGTGTAGGAGTAGGCCGCTGAATCGAGTACCGCTGTGGCCGGGGGGCTGGCCGGGGCCGCTGTGCGGGTCCAGGTTCGGGAGGCGATCGCGGTGACGAAGTCCCCGCCGGCACCCGCCCACTGGGCCGATGCCTGGATGTAGACCGAATACGTCCCATCCACGAGGTCGCCGGGCAGAACCCACTGCTGGTCCTCACCCAACTGCCAGTAGCTGGTGGCCGCGCTCGCCCCCACTGAACCGGAGGTGAACTGGGCGGGGGTCACGAACGGGGTGAACCCGCCAGCCGCGACCTGTGCGGCGGTGTACACCGCTCCCCGCCACGACTGCTGCGGCGCCTGCGTGCTGTTGGCGTAGGTCCACTTCGCGGTCGGTTGGGTGTCCGCACCGTTCGACGGCGCGGTGACGGTGACCGTGGAGACCTGCTGGTAGTAGTAGTCGACATAGAGGGCCGCGACGTCGAGGTTCTGGGAGAAGTCGTCATCTCCACCGCCGCGGCCCAACTCGACAGACAGTGCCGTCAGGTTGCCGGACTGGCTCCACGGTCCGTCGTCAGGGGCGATGGTGAACTGACCCAGATCCAAGTCTTGCCAGGACGCCGTGACCGGGTCGGTGGGGGCTTTCCGGTCGAACGCCGTCTTCGAGACGGGCGCCACCTGCCCAGCGACGGTGACCGCCCCGTACTGGGTGCGCAACCACAGCAGCAGTAGCGGCCGGTTGGTTCCCTCCACCACCGACTTCATCCGCACCCGGATCCCGATGGAGAACACCCGGTCAGTACCGGACAGGACAGGCGCGGGAATGGTGACCCGGGCGACCTCACCATCGTTACGGGCCGCGCCGGCGAACCGGGCGAAGCTGGAGTCGGATGCGTCAGCCAGGGCGGCGTCGATGCTCCCGGCACCCGTGACGGTGTTGGTCACGACTCCGACCTGTGTCGTTGCGCTGGGCCGCAAAGTGCCGGTCAGGAATGTCATCCGTTGGCCCCGACCAGTGCGTTGTACAGCACCTCGAAGATCTGGTTGCCGCCTTCGACGATCTTCTGGTCAACGAACTGACTGTCCAGGTTCACCGTGACCGCCAGGGGTTGCGAAGCGACGGCCTGGGCGAGCGCGTTGATCGCGGCCGTTGTCGCGTCGGACCCGCTGAAGGACCGCGACGGGGTCTTGTACACCGACGCACCCCCGTAACCGCCCAGCGCGCCGATCCCAGCCAGTGCGGTGCGGACCTGCTCGTTGTCGACGTCCGGGGTGCCGCCCTGGAAGTTCGCCGTCTTCAGCCCGGACTGGGCTCCGGTGATGACGTTGCGGCTCCACGTGTAACCCAGTTGCAAGCTCGAGTCCGACATCGGCCCGACAGCGGCGGCTTGCATGGACCCCGCCATGGAGGCGGCAGCCCCGGCGAGCGCGGGACCGCCCGCGTTCATACCGCCCACAGCTCCGGCCACCGAGTTGCCAGCCATGTCGGCCCACACCGCTGACGGGGAGGACTGCTTGTCCTTCTTCTTGTACCCGCCGTGCCCGGCACCGGCCAGGTTCGCACCGGCCGCTTGCACCTTGGACACGTGCGCCGTCATGCCCGCGGACAGCCCCTGGGCGGACATCTCCCCCGCCTTGTGGAACATCTGCGAGAAGGGGTTGACGACAGCGTTCAGTCCCTGCGACCGCATCTCGGCGGTCATGCCTTTTGGATCGCCGGACTGGCCTTTGAATGGGTTGGCGTTGTTCATCGCGCTGTTCGGGTCCCTGCGCGGGTCGACGTGGCCCTTCACCCCGAGGTTGGCCAACGCGATCTCACGACGGTCCGCGACCCCTTGCCGCAGCTGCTGGGCGCGTTCATCGTGGGTCATCCCACCGATGGCGGACCTCTGCCGACCCTCCCGACCCGCCTGTAGCTGTCCGGCACGGTTGTCGTGCGCGGACCACCAACCCTCAGACCCGGGCTTGTACACACCCTGCTGGGTACCGAAGGATGCCTTCCGGTCAGCCGCGGCTTTCTGGTCGGCGACCGCCTGCTTGTAGTCGTCGTAACCCGCGGCGTCATCGGACTTCGCCGGCTTCTTCACCGTCACCGTTTCACCGGTGGAGCCGTCGTAGTCCATTGACGTCTTCCGGGCCTGAGCCTTCGCCCCGGACAGCATCCCGTCCATCGCGCCGAACGTGTGGTCCGAACTGCGCTCGATACCCTGGCCGAACCCCTGCCCCGTCATCCGGCCCAGGTAGTCGAACTCCTTCGACGGGGAGTGGATACCGAGCGCGCCGGCAGCGATCTCGATGAGATGCTTGACATGCCTCACCATCACCGTATCCACGACGGTCATAGACGAGTTCGAGCCCTGCGCCATGCCTCCGCTGATGCCTCCGCCGATGGCGCCGCCTCCAGCGGCGGCTGCCGGGGCGGCGGTGCTCACCGCCTTCTGAATGTGTTGGACCATCGCGGCGCCGGTCCCACCACCGCTGTTGGCGATCTGGGACTGCATGCCCCCGGTCATCAGTGAACCCAGCGCGGCCGTGTTCGATCCCTGCGGCATGCCGCCGCCGAGGCCTGAGGCGATGCTCGGGGGCATCGCGCCGACCGACTGGCCAGGACCGCGGGGGCCCACCCCGCTGTAGTGCGGTGCACCCACCGGGGGCATGCCGGCATCAGCACGCTGCTGGGACATGATGTCGGCAGCGGGCATGCCGGAGAACCGGCCCGCGTCCGGGGACGGCTGGTAGCCACCGCCACCGCCACCACCCTTAGGTGCAGGCGGTTTGGCCGCACCGCCATCTCCGGTTCCGGGCGTGAAACCGCCCTTTCCATCGGGCAGTTGCCCGGAGAACGGCTTTGACGGGTCGAACTGGCCGGGAGCAACCGGCGGAGCCGCCCCGCCTCCGCCGGAAGGGCCCGAGATGAGCTCTCCTGCCGCGCCAGCTGCTCCAAACGCCGCGACCAGGGGGCCACCCATGGCGAGCATGCCGAACGACTGAAGCATGCCTCCCAAGCTGTGGCTGCCGTTTGTGTCGATCGCTGAACCCGGTGGCTTGCCACTCGGGGAGCCGACACCGGAGTCGAACTGCCCGGCGCCGCCCAAGGCGTCGACAGTGGCGTTGCCCACCGCCCCGGCGGTGTTGATGGCGCTAGAGGTGAGCGCCTGCAGGCCAGCCGCGTTCTGAGTGACCGTGTTGGCGAACGACGTGACCGCGGGCCCTGAGTCACCGAACGCGCCCAGCACCGCACCACCGAGCGCGGTCAGCCCCTGCATCGCCGGGCCGATCGAGGGGGCCAGCTTCGTCATCGCCTGCGTTGCCTGGTTACCCAACGATGCGACGTCGTTCAGGACCGGGCCGATGTTCGCAGCGCCGATGGCGGCCAGTTCGTGGCCGACGCCCTTCATGGAGGAGGCCACGTTCGCCATCGCGGGCATGCCAGCGGCGGAGGTGGCGCCCTTCATCGCCGAGAATTCCTTATTGAATCCGTGCACAGCCTCGCTGCCGGCGTGCATCAACTGGCTGTTGTGCGCGAAGTCCTCGGCGACACCGGCGAGGCCAACACCTGCCACGGCAGCGCTGAGGGCGCCCATACCGAGTGCTGCGACGCCGGCGGTCAGGCCGACACCCTTCATGGCCATCATCGACGGCATGGCCACGTCAGGGAGGCCGCCGAGCTTGTTCATTAGGCCGCCGAGACCACCGCCGCCGCCGGAGCCTCCACCGTCGATAGACCTGCCGACTGCGTCGATGGTCCGCATGGAGCCTGCGAACTTCTCCACATCCTTACCGGCGCTGGCCATCCGGGAAACTGCGCGGTACGCGCCATCCGCACCCTGAGCCATGGGCACCAGGTCGCGGGAGACTTGCTGAGCAGCGCCGCTCGCGCCGGCCATGAACTGGCGTGCCGAACTGGCACCCGCCCCCAGCTGGCGCATGCTCTCACCGGCACGGATCGCCCCGGCCCCGGCGGTTCCCAGCGAGCGGGAACTCTCCGAGCCGACACCGCCGATGGAGCCCCGGGCCCGCTCCGCTTCGTTGGCGAGGGAGCGCATACCGTTTGCGCGCGCGGTGCTGCTCGGAGCACCTCCGGACATGATGCCGTTGACGGCGTCCAGGTGATCTCGCAGCCGTCCAGCCTGATCGGCGGCGTGGCCAACGTGGTCGCCCATGCCGTGAGCTGAACGTCCAGCGCGGTCGAAGCTGTCGCCCATGCCGCGACCGGCACGACCGGCACGATCAGCGGCCTCGCCAGCCCGTCCTAGGTCGCTGGCCAGACCTCCGACACCGCCGCCATTCTGGCGGACGTTGACCTCAACGTTGACCGTTTTGCCGTGCAGCGCGTCGATGGCACCTTGCGCTGCCGCAACAGCGGCGATCGCGCCGGAGGCGTCGCCGCCGATATTGACTGATGCGTCAGGCATGAGTGACCGCCCTCCGCGTCAAGCCAATGGGTGCTAGTAAGCGACTGATCAGGTGTGGTCCACTGTTCGGCTATGCGCGATGTGCAAGCGGGCGGCCGATATGTGCTTTACGTGGTGCTGTTCGCCGTGGCGTTCGGGGGTTCAGAGGGGCACCCCGTACTGCAGGGCACCGTCCTGTTTCTGGCCATCGCAGGCGTGCCCGCCTACTGGTTCTGGAGACGGTCGGTGCACATCCGCCAGCACGACGCGCAGCCCAGTCCAACGTGCAGCCATTGCCGAGTCCGGCTGGCGTACCAGCGTGAGCAGATGGAACGCGAGCGGATGGCCCACCTGAACCAGCGGTATCAGGGCTAACTCCGCTCGCCTTTCCTGCGGATCCCGACCCGGCACTGGCACATGTTGCCGCTCCGGCTGTCAACATCGCCGTCGTGGTCGGGATCGATGAGGTTCCCGCGGCACTCCGCGCACGGAACGTTGGCCGGCTCCTCGTTGGCCCGGCACGGCCCGCACGCCCTGGGGCCGTGGATGACGTACCGCTCGAAACCTTCGTCGTCCAGCGAGCCGTCGATCTCGTCCATCAGGCCGCTGCCGCCGTGGGAGACGGTGACAGTGATAGTTACACGGCCCATGAGTCACCCCGGTCAGTCGTCGACGGTGAACTCTTCCTGCCCGGGGTCGTCGCCGAGGTCGATGCCCCACGCCCGGTAGTCCGTCGGTTTCCGCCACGGCGGCAGGAAGTCCGCGTGGCAGCGTGGCTCCCCCGGCTTGCCCAGGATCGTTGTTCTCATCACCAGGTCGGCGTGCCGGTAGTCATCCCCCAGGGCGCCCAACGGGCCTTGGAGGCGGGCCCAGGCCAGCATCTTCAGCCACTGCGAGATCGGCGTCTGTTCCCGCAGTGCTTCGGCGTCCGTGCGGCCCTGCTGCGCCGCCAGGTGGTAGGCGACTTGCAGCTCTAGGCTTCCTCGGAGTTTCCCTCTGCGTCCGCGACAGCCTCATCGGGGTTGGTGTTGTCATCCCCGTAGTTGACCTTGTTCGCGGCGGTGACCATCTTGTTCGTGATGGACTTCCCCAACGGCTCCAACCGCTTCCGGCAATCCTCAGCGTTCACCCACACCCGCTGGCCGTCACCATCACGAGTGGTGCGGGCCAGCCACTCGTACTGGCGCGTACCAGGAGGTTTCAGCCGGATGACCTGGTTGAAACCGTCGTAGACCTTGTCGCTGCGGTCGAAGTCGTCGTGCTCGCCGGTGCTGAGTTCCTGCATGACGAACCCCACGCAGTAACCGTCGTCGAGGAGCCACTCCTCCAGGATCACCGGCTCCTGCTTCAGCTCCGGAGCCTTCGCCTTGTCCAGCTCGGCGTCGGTGGTGATGAACCGGCACTTCACCTCAGCCATCAGAGGCTCGGGTCGAACGAGCGACCGAAACCGAGCAGCGCCTGCACACCGGTGGGGGAACCGGTGGTGGACCAGGACACCTGGAGAAACTCGTTCACGCTCACCGAGGATGCGACCTTGGCCTGCTGCACCCAGTTCACCGGGGCGGTCAGCGTGCCTGACGCGGCGGAGAACGTGGCACCGGGAATGTCAACGTAGGTGCCACCGACGGTGGTGCAGTGCTGCACCTTCGCCGTGAACGTGGGGCTGGTGCCGCCTTGGATGTCCCACACGTACAGGTACGCGGCACCACCGAACGTGGTGGCGCCGGTCTTGTAGGCGGTGTTGATGTCCACCGGGCCCAGGCCGGACGCACCGGACAGGAGGGCGCCCTTGGGGGAGAGCAGGATGCGGCCCATGTGGAAGGCGCCACGGGTACCGAACTCGACGGATTCGGTGGCGACGGACTTCTCGTCGAACTTCGAGCCGTCCTTACCGAAGGAGCCGGGGAACATCTCGATGTGCGAACCGGCGGACACGCCGCGCTTGGCGATCCACCCGTACACCGGGGTCTGGCGGCGCTTCAGCGGTTGCAGCTGGTAGTCCAGTGCCGGTGAGTGCACGAACTCCATCTTGATCATGCCCTTGGGGATGCCGGGCAAGTTGTTCTGCGCCTCATTCCCCAGCGTCGTCGCGTCAGCGAAGTCGACGTCGAAGTCGGAGTCCACCGACTTGATCTGCGACGTCAGCAAAAACTGGTCGATGCCGGCGTGACCGTACTTACCGTGGATGGCGTCAGCCGAGAGACTGGCGAGGTCATAAGCCATGGTTCAGCTCTCCTTACCGGCCGAGCCGGATACGGGGGTTTCTTCGGGGATCTCCCAGAGCAGGT
>Ga0207664_10001671_pt1 | contig 14629 bp, 15 predicted proteins | sample LARL83metaG_FD_184349 | JGI IMG/M metagenome (GOLD analysis project Ga0207664, IMG submission 184349) | Corn, switchgrass and miscanthus rhizosphere microbial communities from Kellogg Biological Station, Michigan, USA - LAR L8-3 metaG... | ecosystem: Host-associated > Plants > Roots >...
GAGCACGCCCGACACGATGATCGAGCCGTGGGATTGGCACTTTCAGGCGGGAGCCGCGAGCCGTGCGCTCAGCGATCGCATTCCCCTGGATGATCTCGGCGTGCTGAACGCGCGCTACTTTCGCGACCTGGGCGCGAATCTCTCCGCGCTGAACGTGCACTACGATCTCACACCAAGGGTCGGAAAGACGCCCGTGGCGTTCACGGATTTCGGTGCCAGGCCGCATCTCGTGGACGGCGTGTGGCGGCCCGGCGAGCCCTGGGTGTTCGCCACCTACCGCGTGGGTGGACTCGACAATCTCAACGAGCTGCTGCACGAGACTGGACACGCGGTGCACATCGCGGCCATTCATCAGCGCCCGGCGTTTCTGGACTGGCCGGACAACGACGCGCTCACCGAGGGACTGGGCGATGTCGCCGCGCTCGAGGTGTACGAGCCGCGCTGGCAGATGCACTACCTCGGCGATTCCGTTCCGACGGAGGTCGGGCTGCGCGGGCGCTACGGCGGAATCGTGCTCGACATCGCCTGGTCGCTGTTCGAAGTTCGGATGCATCGCGATCCCAGTGCCGACCCGAACACGGTGTGGGATGACATCACGAGCCACTACCTCCACATCACGCCACACCCGGAGCTCAGCTGGTGGGCGATGCGCGGCCAGCTCGTCGACGAACCCGGCTACATGGCGAACTACGCGATCGGCTCGATCATCATCGCCGACATCAGGGCACGCGTGCGCCAGCTGCACGGCGACTTCACGACGGGCGATCCGACGTGGTACGCCTTCATGACGGACCACATCTACCGCTTCGGGCTGTCACGAACATCGGCGGATGTGATCACGGACTTTCTGGGGCGCCCGATCAGCGCGAACGCCATTCTCGCCGACATGGGACGGATGAAGGGAAGGAACTAGCGGAAGAACGGTCAGCTCTTCTGTTTGCTGAACCTGTCCAGCGCCGCGCGCTCGGCCGGCGTGAGACTGTCGATGCCCTTGAGGCTGATCTTGTCGAGCAGGCGATCGACTTCCTGGCGGTTGATCTCGTGCAGCTCGCTGCGCGGGATCGTGGACCAGCGGCGCATGTCGTCACCGCGCGGCGGCGGTGGCTGCTTCACCTGGGCGCGAACCGGGGCCGATCTGCCAGGGCGGGCGCGGGTGCGTCCGCCCGTGTGCTCCAGCACGAACAGGTAGACACCGGCGCCCAGCAGACCGCCGAGATGTGCGAGGTGTGCGATACCCGGCTCGAATCCGCCGAGGCCGAAGAGCGATAGGACCACCGTGAGAACGACCACCCACCGTACCTGAATGGGGATCACGCCATAGATGTAGACGCGGTCGAGCGGCCAGAATCGCGCGTACGCGAGCTCCACTCCGAGTACCGCGCCCGAGGCACCGAGGATCGCGACGTACGGTGCGAACACCGAGAAGAGTGCGCCCGTCAAGCCGGCGATCAGGTACAGGGCAATGAAGTGATTGCTCCCCAGTCGTTCCTCCACGCGAGGTCCGAAGAAGTAGAGCACGATCATGTTGAACAGGATGTGCCAGAAACCGCCGTGGATGAACATGTAGGTGATCGGCGCCCACGGAGTCGCCAGCACGTGCGCAGGGACGAACTCCAGCATCCGCGTGAGCTCCGGATAGCCGAGCTGCAGCAGGAAGACGCCGACGTTTGCGATGAGCAGTCGTTTGACCCAGGGTGTCATGGACGTAGGCTACGGGGCAGCCGAATGATTTTCCAGAGCGCTCGCGCGCTTATCTTGTGCCATGCCTGAAACCACCCCCGACAGAGGGGCACTGCGGGTATTGCAGAGCGGCGCGATCGCGATCGTGCTGGCCGCCGCCACCTATAAGCTATTCGAGCTCGATCGCTATTTTGTTCCAAAGGAGCTCGCACTCCACCTCACCGCGCTCGCGGCGATCATCGTGTGCCTGCACGGAGCGCGCCGCCTCGAGCTCACGCGCGTCGAGAGTCTGTTCGGCGCGTATCTCCTCTTCGGAATCATCTCGGCCGCTCTCGCCACGAACCACTGGGCTGCAGCGCGCGCGGTCGGCATCACGTTCTCCGGCTTCGTCATTCTGCGCGCGGCGCGTGCGACATCCGAGGCCGGATCGCAATGGCCGCTGCTTGCCGTGCTCACCGGTGCCATCGTGCTCGCGTCCGTCACGTCGCTGCTGCAGGCGTACGGCGTGACGAGTGACTACTTCTCGCTCAACCGCGCGCCGGGCGGAACGTTCGGCAACCGGAACTTCGTCGCGCATCTCGCCGCGATCGGCGCACCCGCGCTGCTCCTGCTGCTCGTGCTCGCCGCGCGCGCGCGTGCGATCCTCGCTTCGAGCATCGGCGTCGCGCTCCTCGCGGCGTCGCTCGTGCTGTCGCGCAGCCGCGCCGCCATGCTCGCCGCGATCGCCGCCGCGCTCGTGCTCGCGGCCGGCGTGTGGATGGCGCAGCGGCGCTGGCGCGATCCGCGGATCGCGCGCCGCTACCCGCTGGCCGCCGCCTTCGCCGCCGTGGGTGCTGCCGCCGCGATCCTCGTTCCGAACACGCTCAACTGGAAGAGCGATTCCCCCTACCTCGATACCGTGACGGGGGTGGTCAACTATCGCGAGGGAAGTGGGCACGGCCGGCTCGTTCAGTACGGCACCACCCTCAAGCTCGCGGCGCAGCATCCGCTGTTCGGGGTCGGGCCCGGCAACTGGGCCGTCGCCTATCCCAAAGTCGCGGGCAAGGGCGATCCGTCGATCGATCGCGACGACGGCATGACGTCGAATCCATGGCCGAGCAGCGACTGGGTCGCGATGCTGGCCGAGCGCGGGCTCCCGGCGACGCTGGCCTTTGCGCTCGCGCTCGTCGGACTCGTGGTGCTCTCCGTGCGCGCGATGCGGAATGCGCTCGATCTCGACGAGTTTCTTCCGTCGCTCACGCTGCTGGCGACGCTCGCGGCCACGATCGTCGTGGGATGCTTCGATGCGTCGCTGCTGCTCGCGGCGCCCACCTTGTTCGTGTTCGCGCTGATCGGCGCGCTCTCTCCGCCCGCGGCGACGCGCATCTCCATCCCGCTCTCGACCGCCACCGCGCGCGGGCTCGTGCTGGCCGGAGGTGCGCTCGCGATCGCGCTCTCGCTCTCCCTGCGCTCGGTGTCGCAGATCGTCTCGATGGGGATGTTCTCCGCTGCGACGACGGTCGCTGCGTACGATCACGCCGCAACGGCGGATCCGGGGAGCTACAGGATTCAGATGCGGATCGCCGAGCTCGGAGCGGAACGCGCGCGCTGCGACCTCGTGAAGCGCCACGCGAGGCGTGCCCACGATCTCTTTCCCGCCGCTCCGGAGCCCGCGCACCTGCTCGCCGGCTGCGGCGAGCGCGTCAAGCGCCGCTGAGCTCGAGCGCCGCGCAATCCCGCGCGAGCGGCTCCGGGATCCAGCAGTGCATGCCGACGGAGCGGAGCCCGGCGTCCTCGAACGCGCGCCGATAGAACGAGGGCGAGCGCCTCAGATAGCCGTGCAGGTCGCCCTCGATGTCGTCAGCGCTCGTGAACAGTCCGAGATACGCCACGCCGCGCAGCCGCTTCGCGAGCGCGTGCATTCCGGGTCGAAGCTCCGGCGTCGCCACGTAGTGCAGGACGTCGTTGCAGATCACGATGTCGAAGCGGCCACGGATGCCGCGCGCATTCAGCGATGCGATGCCGCCCTGGCGGATGTTGCGGCGCGCGCCGAAGCGGCGAACGACGTACGCGCTCGGATCGAGCCCCAGATAGTCGAGCGCCGGCCGCTCGCGCTGCAGCGCCGCGCGCCAGAGCCCCTCGCCACAGCCGACATCGAGCGCAGTGCGCGCGCGCCGGCCGAGCAGCTGCTCGGCGAGCGCGATGATCGTGCGGGCGATGCGTGTCCGCTCGGCCGCCGTGGAGACGCGATGCCGAGGGTGACGGTACCAGCGGTCGTAGTACGCCTGGCCGAAGCCGTCGCTCAGCTGGCGCCCCGCGGGATCCCGACGCGATCGGGCGCGGACCCCTGCACCTTGAGCAGATAGCGCTGCGATTCGGAGATGCGCTCGACCTCGATCGAGACGGACTCGATACCCTGCTCGATGCGCTCGAGGCGCGCCCCGAACTCCGCGGGCATCGCGGGCTTGAGCGAGCGCCGCTCGATGACGCTGCCGAGCGCGCGCGCGAGCGGCTTCCCGACGGCGATGATCGCGATCATGAGGAAGAGGGCATAGCCCAGATTCTCGAGGCGCGGCGGAACGTCGAGCGGGGGATCGACGGGCACGCTCGTGCCGGTCTCGATCTGCGGAAGCGGTGCGAGGGGCGCAAGCGGGATGGCGGGGGCGATCACTCCGTGGGGGGTGTGAATCGTGATCGTCTTGCCGTTCTTGGTGATCGTCGTGACCCCTTTCCCGTCTTCCGTGATGTCGACCCCCTGCTGCGCGCGCTGCGCCGCGGCATCGGCGGCTTTCTTTGCGGCCTGCTCGGAGACTCCCGCCTGCCTGAGCTGCTGGTTGACCTGGGCCCTGATCTGCGCCGCGAGATCGTTGGCGGACTGATCGGCAGGTGGCGTTGACGTCTGCTGCGTCGACGTCTGTTGAAGCGCGTGGGGCATCGTGATCCTCGTGGTTGGCATATCCGGCCCTTCTCTCTACGTCACTCGGCGTCGTCCTGTTTCGGAAGCGGACGCCGGTTGCTGCTCACCCCGCCACACTTATATTCTGGCCACGGAGGGCTTTCCGCACCCCACGCCAACAAAAAGGGCGTAATGGACTGGACGATCATCGGCGTGAACTTCCTGTACGCTGCGCTCGGCGTCGTACTCATGTGGGTGGCGTACCGGGTGTTCGATCGGCTCACTCCGCAGGTCGACTTCGCCGAAGAGCTGAAGAAGGGAAATATCGCGGTGGCGATCTTCATTGCGGCACTGTTCATAGCCATCGCGCTGATCGTGGGTCGCGCGCTCAACTAGGGATCCGTGAGCACCGCATCCCGCGCGCTGCTGTGCATCGCGCTCGTCGCCATCGCGAGCGCGGTGGCCCCGCGTTCCGGTGCAGCGCAACGTATTCCTTCGGACAAGTACGATTCGTACTTCAAGAAATATGCGAAACGGTACTTCAGCGTCGCCTTCGACTGGAAGCTGTTCAAGGCGCAGGGAATGGCCGAAAGCGGCTTGTCGCCTGCTGCCAGGAGCTGGGTGGGCGCGCGCGGGATCATGCAGCTGATGCCCTCGACCTATCACGACATCAGCTCGCACCGTCCCGAAATGACTTCGATCGACGATCCCCAGTGGAACATCGCCGCCGGGATCCTGCACGATCGCGACATGTGGACGCTCTGGAAGGACGGCGTTCCCGACGACGATCGGTGGCGCTTCATGTTCGGTGGCTACAACGCCGGAGAAGGGACGATCTTTCGCGCGCAGGGCGTCGCGCGCGCCTCGAAGCTCAACGAGCGCACGTGGCCGAGCATCGAGAGCATCGCGCCCACGGTTCCGAGATGGCGCTACAGGGAGACGCTCTCCTACGTGCGGACCATCGAGGACAATCGCAAGCGCCTCACGCGACTGAGCGCGCCGCGCGACTCCGTCGTTCCCTAGCGCACGAGCGTGGGCCGCGCGCACTCGCGGCAGATCGTGCGTCCGGTGAGCACGCGCCAGAGCTTCTGCCACCGCGATCCGTGATAGTGCCGCTCGCAGAGCAGCTGGTTGCACAGCGGACAGTAGCCTCCCGATCCGGGATCGAACATCGCACCGCACTTCTCGCACGAGGCGACGACCTCGGATCTGCGGAGAAGAGGAACGCCCAGCATCGCGGCTCTCCTAGCGAGTCAGCTCAGACGAATTCATACGCACACCCGTGCTCCTGCGCGAGTCCGACGAGCATCGTGTTCGCGGGCACGAGCCGAACGCCGGGATTCAGCGCTCCAACGAGCTCCTCGTACACCTTGTCGACGGTCTCGTGCGATGCCAGCGCGAGCTCGCGAGCGATGGCCCGGAGCGCCTTGTCGCACTGCGTGAAGATCGTTCCGCGCGACTGGAGTGCCGTGACGGAAGCACGCTTCGGATCGCTGGCTGGAGCGTTCAGAAACACGTTATGCGCCGCGCTCTCCTTGCCGCCGCTGTCGCTGAGGCGCCATCGGTCCGCGAGCTTGTACTTCGCCCACAGGGCATCGTTCGCGTTGATCGGGAACCCCGAGCCCGCGATGCTCACCACCGTGTTCACGTCGGGATATTCCAGCTGGTAGACGTCCCGCCACACGTCGAGGTAGTTGGCGACGACGTGGAGGGGGCCTGGCACGTCCTCGAGCTTCCCGACTTCGAACACCTGGCGATGCTTGCCCCTCAGCTGATCGAGCCACCCGAGATCCCACGGTGCACCTGGCGCTGCGCCGGCGGGGACTGCGGCCTCGAGACGCCCGCCCGAGAGCAGGGGAGCGAGCACCGTGGCCCCGGCGACTCCGGCGATCGTTGCGAGGAACGTTCGACGTGGCGCCCTGTTTTCGAGCATTCGATTCTCCCGCATTTGGATTTGTGATCTAGGTCCGGTCCAGGCTGGCATGTTCAATGCCTTTGCAAACCGCGCAGCGGTCCGCACCTTGCTTAGCTGTTGGCTACTTAGGCCGAACACTGTAGGCCGGGTCCACATTGTAGAATTTCAGGGGGAGCTCATGAAGATCAAACTCATCGCGATCGCGGCGATCGCCCTCTCGCCGGCCGTGGTGCTTGGCCAGACGAGAAGTCACATCCGCGTGTCGAAGGATGGCTCACACGCGACATCCACCGGCGACGTCACGTCATCGCCGTCTTCGACGACGACGACGCCATCGTCCTCGACGACGACTGATTCATCGTCGATGACGACGCCGTCCTCTTCGTCCACGACGACCACGACGCCGCCGTCTTCGACGACGACGACGACCGACTCGTCGATGGGAACGACGACGACCACGCCGTCGTCCTCCACGACGACACCGTCTTCGACAACCACGACCGACTCGTCGATGGGAACGACCACGACCACGCCGTCGTCGACCACCAAGACTGACTCGTCGACCAGGCCCACCACCGACTCCACGCAGATGGGCACCGGCGCTCCGGCTCCGACGCCGACGCACAGCCAGCAGACCGACAGCTCGGCCACGACCACGACTCCGCCGAGCTCCACGAGCACCACGCCTCCGAACGCCAGCACGACCACCACGACCACCACGGATTCGACCGCCGCGGTGAACTCGGCGACGCCGCAGAGCAATCTGACCGTCTCGCCGGTCGACAGCACGAAGATGGGACTGCCCTCCACGCGCGAAACGCAGCGTGCGGACAGCGCCCGTGCAGCACGTCGTGACAGCTCGACGGCCACCCCGCCGCGCTGAGCACCGACTTCGGCACTACCGTTTGCAGAACGGGGAGAGCGATTCGCTCTCCCCGTTCTGCGTTCAGCGCTGCAACCTCGCCAGCTGCTGCGATCGGAACTTGGCCACCTTCGGCGCGATCACCACTCGACAGTATCCCTGATTGGGATTCTTCGCGTAGTAGTCCTGGTGGTAATCCTCCGCCGGATAGAACGGCGCGGCATCGACGACCTGCGTCACGATCGGGTCATCCCAGATCTTCTGCGCGTTTACTTCCGCAATCGTCTGCTCGGCGATCGCGCGCTGCTCGGGCGAATGCGCGAAGATCACGGAGCGGTATTGCGTGCCGACATCGGCTCCCTGCCGATTCAACGTCGTCGGATCGTGAACGCTGAAGAACACCTCGAGGAGATCGTGGTAGCTGATCTGCTGCGGGTCGAAGGTGACCTGCACGACCTCGGCGTGTCCGGTTGCGCCGGTGCACACCTGCTCGTACGAGGGATTCGCACGCGTGCCGCCCGCGTAGCCCGACACGACGCTCGTCACGCCGCGCAGCTCGCGGAAGATCGTATCGACGCACCAGAAGCATCCGGCGCCGAGTGTGGCGACTTCGGTTTGTGAATGTGTCATGGGCGAAATCTAGTGGCTTTGGCTGCAGCCACCGCGGCGCGCTCAGGCGCTCAGCGACAGCTGCAGAGTTTCGGAGAACTCGTGAAGTCGTATCGGCAGCGCCATCGACTGTAATCCACGCTCCGCCGCGAGGTCTGCCACCTCCGCGCGCGATCGCGACGGAGTGAAGAGCAGCACCGCAGCACCGACGCTCGCAGCCGCCAGGTAGGCGCCGTCCTGGCACGCCTCATCGTGCTCGCAATCCAGGAGAACGAGCTTGGGACGCAGGCGCAGCATCGCGTCCACCACGGATTCGTCGCTCCACGGCTGCGCCGCGTGATGCCCGGACAGGTCCACCAGGGAGCACATGAGCGTCTGGATGAGCGGTTCCCTGGCAATGACCAGGATCGTGCTCGGCGTGGGCGACAACGGGACCTGCGCAGCTGAGGGGGCAATCAGACTGCGCTAACGCAATCAGCGGTCCACGACCCTCGGGATCGGTAAGCTGCTCGTCACGGGCCGGAGCTTTCGCCGCCCCCCGCGGTCGCCGCCTTGTGCGGGTCCGGGACGTACTCGCTGGGATAGTAGAAGCGGAACGCCCGGCGATCGCACTGGATGATGGCATACTCGTCGCCGCGGGCCAGGAGCTCCTCGTAATCCGAGCGGCTCGGCTGACAGCTGTACGCCAGCGGACCGTCGGCGCGGCAGGAGCTCTTGTCGTCCGTCAGGCACGTCGCCGGCGTGTGCGTGTGCAGCTCCGGCGTACCCTTGGCGCACTCGAACTGGACGTGATTCGGATCCTGGCTCGTCGGAGTGGCCGGCTTCACCGCCAGTACGCGAAAGATCGAATCGATTCCGCCGCCGAGTGTCGGACGGGAGGAGATCCGGGCCCGCTGCACGCAGTAGGCGCGCTCATCCTGCAGCGAGTCGTCACTCCACGCAGCGCGCAACTCGGCGGTGACCGAGTCACCCATGACGCCGTAGCGAACCGTTTGGGCAGGAAGCTGCCGCGCGCCCGCGACGGACATCGTCACGAGGAGCGCGGCTGCACGAATTCCTCGACGCATAGGCGAGCGGTCAACCTCCCTGCGGCAGGAGCTCGACCGTGGACTTGAACGTCTGCTGAATGGGTGCACCTTCCGACTCGTTCATCTTCTCGGTGAGATCCGTGCGCTGCGTCGACTGTCCGCCGAGCAGCACGCCCTTGTCGCTGAAGAACTGCATGCCGGTGACGGTGCCGCTGCTGCTGATCTCGAGGGGCTGGCCCGCTTCCGTGCCTTTGCCGAGCTGCGCGATCGTCGTGTAGCGATCGATGCGCCACGCGTGCTGCCCTCTCACGGTGGTGTCTCCCGCAACCTTGTACGTCGTGACCGAGCTCGAGGTGATGTCGAGCGTGCCGACCTTCGGATGCTCGACGACCGTGTCCGCCCAGCTGGCACCCGGCGTGAGCGCGCGTGGAGGCAGCGGAAGGAGAAAGCGCTTGAGCGCCGTGGCGGTCGCCCCGAGCTTGCCATCGGCGGCATTGCCCACGGGAGTGAGCGCGTAGATCCGTCCGAGGGGCGACATCGTTCCGGTGTACTTCGATCCCTGCAACACGGCGATATCGGGCTGCGGCGCATCGAGCGTCGATGTGATGCGGATGGAATCGACGGTCATGGCGACATTGAGCGTATCGCTGCTGTGCGGTGTGACCTCGAGTGAGATCCACTGATTGGTGGTGGTCGTGAAGTCGAAGGGCGCGCGTCCGCCGCCCAGGGGCTGCGTACGCGTGCTCACGGTCGTGACATGGTAGTGCAGCCTGCCCGGCGCGTACGCGCTGGCGCGCTGCGCGAATGCGATCGAAGTCACAAATGCGCTCGCCGACACGATGAGCGCGGCTTGGCGAGCAAAGTTCGAGAACATGCAAACTCCTGGTGCTGTAAGAGATGCGTTGGCCGTGGGAGGGCCGGTCGAATCATCGAGTTGAACTGAATACCCCGAAAGCAAAAGAATGTCCACTGGACGCGAGCGAAGCACGCCTCTTGCAAACTCCGCTTGGCGAGCCCCGGCGTTGATGGGGCGCCAGACTATACGGAGGAAGACATGGACCGCTCTCTATCACGCTTCACCATTGCCTCGGCCGTTGCAGCATGCACTGTGCTCGCTGCGTGCCAGAAAAAGGGCGATGTGGCCACGACTGACACCACGGCTGCGTCCGCTATGACCAACCGCACTGATACGACGGCATCGGGCGGAGCGGTGGCGTCTCCCAAGAACGACTGGACCGACGCGCAGATTCTGGGGTTCGCGATGACCGCGAATGCGGGCGAGGTCCAGGAAGGCGAGCTGGCGCAGCGCAAGGCGACGAATCCTGCGGTGAAGAACTTCGCGAAGCTCATGGTGAGCGATCACACCCAGATGCTGAAGGACGCCCGGTCGCTTGCGAGCAAGCTCTCGATCACGCCCGACAGCACGAAGGACGACACCAAGGACCTCGCCAAGGACACGCAGGACCAGGTGAAGGATCTCACGAACAAGAAGGCCGGGAAGGACTGGGACGAGGACTACATGGGCAAGCAGGTCGACGACCACCAGAAGGTGCTCGACAAGCTCAACGATGCCGCCCAGTCAGCGAAGTCGCCCGACCTCAAGAACGCGCTCAACGAGTCGATCGCGAAGGTGCAGGGTCACCTGACGCAGGCGAAGGCGATCAAGGACAACACGCTCAAGAGCTAGGGCTCGACGCAGCACTCTCGAACGTGGAGCGGCACACCGTCAATGGTGTGCCGCTTTTCTGCATCCCTCCACCTTCTCGCAGCCATCGATGAGATAGGCGCGCAGCAGCAGCGATCGAAGGGCATCGGGTGGACGCGTCGCGACGGGGGCCAGCATCACCCAGAACTTCCGCGCGGCGAGCGGATCGCCGAGCTTGAGCTTCGCGACCATGCCGCCCTCGCGAATCTCATCCGCGGACATCCACGCATCGTACACGAGTGCAGCGGGCGCGAGGGAGTCGGCGAGCGCGGACGCCGCGGTGAAGTTCCACCCCGCGAGCGCGTGCCGCATCTCGATCGACTGGCGCGCCCGCGCAGGGGCGTGCGTGCGCGCCATGTACAGCTCGAGCAGCGAGTAGTAGGTCTCGTCGGTCACGCCCGCCGTGCCCGCATGGATGTATCGCTCGACATCCAGCGCCGAGGTGGTCCACCGCTTCCAGTCCGGCGGCGCCGTCCCCGAGGCGAGCGTCGAGTACAGCTCCCACTGCCGCTGGCGCGAATCGCGCACGTCCTTGCCGCCGGCGCTGTCCGGCTCCGCGACCACCCACGGGTTGCGCAGCGCCGCGCCGACGGTGAGCGCATGCAGCTGCCAGATCTCCGGCACGGCCGTGCGCGGCGTGTCGTCGAACGGGCGCCGATCCCCGAACACGGCCGCCACGGCATCGAAGCGCTCGACCCGCAGCGTCCCGAAGCCGCTCGCGGTCTCCCGCTTGAATCGCGCACGCTCGGCGCCAAGATCGAGCACGGGACGATAGTCCGAGTTGGGCGTGCCGAAGTGATCCAGCAGAGGCGCGAGCTCGCGACGATCGAGGAGGTGTGTGGCGTTGAGCGAGTGAGGAGTGAACGGCACGACCCCCGCCAGATCCGATGCGATCCCGGGTTGCGAGACGATGCTCCAGTCGGGTGCGGGAAGCTCGGGAAGATTCGAGGCGACGATCAGCATGTCGTCGTTCGAGGTCAGAAACACCGAGTACGACGTGAAATTCCTGTGAATCGCTGCGAGCACGCTGAGCACGAGCCCGTCGTTGATCTCGTACAGGTGCAGCCACTGGCCGAACACGCCTCTCGGTGTGAGATAGCCGCGCACGCGATGATAGAACTCATCCGTGAACAGTCCCGCAACGCCGCTCACCCACGGGTTGCTCGGCTCCGAGATGATGACGTCGTACTTGCGCGCGTCGGTCGCGAAGAAGGACTTGGCATCATCCACGACGAAGCGGGACCGCCGGTCGTCGAACACCCTGCGGTTCGCGGGATAGAACATGCGCGAGCCCGCGATCATCTGCGGCTCGATCTCGATCGTCACGGCCTCCTGCAGCGTGGGGCTGCCGAGCAGAAAGTGTGAGGTCATCCCCGATCCCTCGCCGATGATCGCCGCCAGCTTCGCCTGCGGCATGTGCGCGAGCGTGATCACCGGGATGAGCACCTGCGTGGAGATGTCGCCGTTCAGCACGCGCAGCTTGCTCGTATCGCGCGCGGAGAACCACGCGTGATCGACCGAGGCATCGGGCTTACCGTTGGTCGCGATCCACGTGAAGCTGTCGGGAAGAGAGCGTCCTACCGCGACCGTGGCCGTGCGCCCGTCGCGGTAGAAGATGATCTCCCGCCCGGTGGAATCGGGAATGCTCCCGTAGCGATACACTCCGCTCGAGAGCATGACCTGGTCGAAGCGATTGAACACCACCGATGCGAGCGCGGCGATCGTCATCCCCACTGCCGCGACGTACGCGAGCTGCTGCCGGCGCTGCACCCCGGGCCCCGAGATCCGGAGGAGCACCACGCCGAGCGCCATGTCCAGCACTGCGCCCTCGATGAGGAGCGCCTTGAGGCCGACCAGCGGCAGCAGAATGAGCCCTGCCAGGACGACCCCGATGATCGAGCCGAGTGTGTTCACGGCGTACACGTTGCCGATCGCGCGCTCGCCTTCTCCGCGGCGCATCAGCATGCGCGTGATGAGCGGCAGCGTCATCCCCGCGCAGAAGGTGGACGGGAGCATCACCACGATGCACGCGAAATAGCGCGCGATCGTGAACAGGTCGTAGCCGCCGTCGTTCAGCTTGAGCGCGGTGATGAGCGCCGCGGTCCACTGAAAGCCCGCGAGATACAGCGGAATGGTCGCGAGCGCGGCGAGACCCATCACGCACTGCACGATCCCGAGCGCGCGCACCGGATCCGCGAACGTGTCCGCGCGGGACCGAATCCAGCGCGCGCCGAGCGCGAGCCCGAGAATGAACGCGGAGAGCATCAGCTCGAAGGAGTGCGTCGCGCTTCCCAGAAGAAGCGAGAGCATCCGGATCCACGAGATCTCGTAGATGAACGATGCAATCGCGGTCCCGAACGCGACGATCAGCAGCAGGCGCGCCACGCCGATGGGCAGCCGCTCGGCCTCGGGCGATGTCTCGGCTCTCGCCGCCTCCTCCGCCGGCTCGTCCGATGTTCCGAGCACGCCAGCGACGCGCGGCCCGAGGCGCGCGACGCCGAGCGCGATGAGAAACACGACCAGGTTCACGATGGCGGCGACGGCGAGCGTGAGCGGCAGGCCGCCCACGTTGAGCAGCCAGAACCCCGCGATGAGCACACCGGCCGCGCCGCCGATGCTGTTCGCGAAATAGAGCTGCGCGAGCACGCGGCCGGGGCGGCGCGGCACGATGCGCAGCACGCCGGCGCTCATGAGCGGGAAGGTGGCCCCGAGGAGAACCGACTGCGGAAGGATGAGCAGTGCGGCGATCGTCCACTTGAGGATGATCACCGCGTGCGGCGATCCGGCGAGCGACGGGAAGAGATGGTCGTAGGCGGCGTTGGTGGTCGCGACGAAGATGTCGTGGAACACGAAGCCGATCATGCCGATCGCGAGCTCGACGAACGCGTAGGCCGCGAGCGGGTCGCGCAGCTTCTCCGACACTCTGCTCACGACGAACGCGCCGGCGGACATGCCACCGAGGAAGATGGTGAGCACGATGATCTGCGCGTACGCGCCGTGCCCGACGAACAGTCCCAGATACCTCGTCCAGATCGATTCGTAGATCAGTCCCGCGGCGCCGGAAAGAACGAAGACCAGCGTGAGGAGAATCGGCATTTCGCTCAGGCTCGAGAGTGCAGCGTCATTCGCATTCCGTGCTTCGGCCGCAACGTGACCAGCGGATTGAATTCGACCTTGTGTCCCGGCACCAGGCGGAGGCGCCACCGCTGCGCGAGCGTGGCGAGCAGCAGCACCCCCTCCATCCACGCGAACTGCTCGCCGATGCACTGGCGCGGGCCGCCGCCGAACGGGAAATACGAAAAGCGTGGCCGTTCCGCCGCGTGCTCGTCGAGCCACCGCTCCGGGCGAAAGCGCTCCGGATCCGGAAAGAAGCGCGCGTCGCGCTGTGTGATGAACGGACTTACGACGACGAGCGAGCCACGCGGAATGTCATATCCGGCCAGGGTATGGTCCTCGAGGGCACGCCGGCCCATCCCCCACACCGGCGGGTAGAGTCGCATCGACTCGGCGAGCACGGCGCGGGTGTAGGGCAGGAGCGGAAGGTCCGCCGCGCCGGGCCGCCGGCCGCCGAGCACGCGCGCCAGCTCCGCGTGCAGCTTCGCCTCCGCATCCGGGTGCCCCGAAAGCGCGTACCAGGTCCAGGTCAGCGCGTTGGAGGTCGTCTCGTGGCCGGCGACGAAGAGCGTCGTCGCCTCGTCGCGGAGCTGCACGTCGGTCATCGAGCCGCCATCGCCGTCTTCGGCGCCGTCCTGCGCGAGCAGCAGCATCGAGAGGAGATCGCCGTGGTCGCGGCCACTCCGCCGCCGGTCCGCGATGATCCTGTAGATCGTCGCATCGAGTCGCGCCCGGGCGCGGCGGAGGCGGATCGTCGTGGGGATCGGCACCCGATCGAAGAGCTCCGAGAACGGCATGAGCGCGAAGCCGAACATCTCGAAGACCGCGGTGAGCGCCGAGC
>Ga0207664_10001672_pt1 | contig 14617 bp, 11 predicted proteins | sample LARL83metaG_FD_184349 | JGI IMG/M metagenome (GOLD analysis project Ga0207664, IMG submission 184349) | Corn, switchgrass and miscanthus rhizosphere microbial communities from Kellogg Biological Station, Michigan, USA - LAR L8-3 metaG... | ecosystem: Host-associated > Plants > Roots >...
GACACGTCGTCGATTCGGCTCGCGGCCACGCCCAGGATGAGCTGGGCGGACTGCACCACCTGGCGGTTGCCGGGGATCGCCGGGGTGGGGATGACCGCCTGCGGCGCCGCCGCCGAGGTGGATGTCGCCGCCCCCGCTGAGGTAGATGTCGCCGCGCCCGACGCGGCTGAGGACGCCGCGGACTTCTCGGCGCCATTCGCGGACGCCGCGTGGGGCCCCGCCGGGAGCCCAAGGCGCTTCGCGTCCGGGGAGACCTTCCCACTCGCCGCCGCCCCCGCGGACCCGCTCCCGCCGGCCGCCGCCGAGGAGGTGGCGGCCGTGCTCGCCGTGCCCAGGATGGCGCCCGAGGCGGCGCTGCTGCTGCTCTCGGCGCCTGACCCCGTTGAGTTGGAGCTGTGGATCCCGCCGGTCAGGACGACCACGAGCGCGAGCCCCGCCACGGCCGCGACCAACCCTGCCGTCGGCGCGAGCAGAGAACCTCTCCAGCGCCGAAGGCCCGTCCCGCGCGCCGCCGGCGCGGGACGGGCGAACCGCCGCTCAACCCGTTCGTCGAGGCGCGCAGCGAACGCGTCGCTGGTCCTGGGTCGCTCTCGGCGCAGGATGAGCGCCAGCTCGGCGAGCTCGGCGTATTCGGGGTCCACGGGATCACCGGCGAGCGTGGCGTCGACCGCCATCAGCGCGCCTGCGATCTCCGGGCCCAGGGGGTCGCTGTCAGGTCCTCGCATCGCAGGCCTTCCTCAGTTTCTCCATGGCTCGGTACAGCAGGGTTCCGGCGGCGGTTTCGCTGACCCCCAGGACCTTGGCCAGCTCGTTGTTGCGCAGCCCGGCTCCGAACTTCAGCGCGATGACCTCCCGGTCACGCGGCGCCAGCTCCCCCAGGGCCGCCCGGACCGCGGTACGGCGCAGCGCCACCTCGGCGCCCTCGTCGTCCCCGGCCTCGGTCTCGGATACGTCTTCGGGATCGACGGTGAGCGATGCCAGGCGCTTGCGCCGGCGCAGCTCGTCCAGGGCCGCATTGCGGGCGATCCCGAACAGCCAGGCCCGCTCCTCTCCGCGACGGCGATCGAAGGTCATGCGGCGCCGGTAGGCGCGCTCGAAGGCCAGCGCGGTGATGTCCTCAGCCGCGGCGCGGTCGTTCAGAAGCGTCGCCACGTAGGCGAAGATGTCGTCCCGGCTCGAGCGATACAGCAACTCGAACCGCTCCCAGGAGTTCTGGGTGGAGCGACGCCCGCCGGACTTGGAATGCGCCTGAGTCTCGATCACCACCCTCACTACGAGGCCGTATGGATTCCATCACCACGACAGCTCGATATCTTCGTCACATGCGCGCCGCGCTGGTGACAACGGTACTGGCGGCCGCGCTGCTTGTCGCGACAGGCACCGCGTCGGCCGGCGTGGGGTCGGCCCAAATCGCCCGTGCCGTCCGCAGCGCCGAGCGATCGCGCTCGCTATGGGCCACGGTCAACATCTGCGACACCCGCAAGTACCGCAACGACATCGGCGTGCGCGGCCAGATGCCGGCCCTGGGCTTCTCCGCCAAGCTCTACATGGTCATCCAGGTCAATTACTGGTCGCGTACGCACAATCGCTTTCTGCCCATCCAGAGCAATCTCGCCACCACCCGGCTGTCGCTGGGCAACTCCACCCACGGGCTCGAGCAGGATGGCGCGGTCTTCCCGTTCAGGGCCCACACCGGACTGCTCAACGCGACCTTCACCTTCATCTGGACACGCAACGGCACGCTGATCGGGCAGACCGTCCGGCACACCACCGCTGGCCACCACGACGCCGACCACGGCAGCCCACCGCATCACAGCGCGGCGCAGTGCCGCATCCCGTAGGCCGACGGGACGACTCGCTCACCGCTGGCAGCCGGGGCACCAGAACGCCGTCCGGTTGTCGTCGCCCTGCCCCCGCGCCACCACCTTGGACCCGCAACGGGGGCACGGCCGCCCGGCGCGGCGAAACACCCGCGGCTCGCCCTCCACCCGCCCATGACGGGCCGAGTACATCATCCGCGGTCGCACCGCCCCGATGACCGCCATCACCTCCTCGTCTGACACCGAGGACACGGCGCGCCACGGGTCCAGCCCGGCCTCCCAGCAGCCCTCGGCCTTCCAGATGTTCCCGATGCCCGCCACGTTGCGCTGATCGAGCAGCGCCTCGCCGATGCCCCGCGTGGGATCGTCGGAGCGCAGCCGGGCCAGGAACCGGTCGGCGTCGAACTCGTCGGCCAGGATGTCGGGGCCCAGCGCAGCCAGCCGCTGGTCAAAGCGGGCGCGGCTCTCGGTCATCAGCTCCAGCACCGGCCCGTTGAACTGGACCACCTGGTGACCGCCGCGCTCCAGCACAAGCCAGGCGACGCGAGGGGAGCGCCCCCACCGACGGCCGGGAGCGTAGACCCCCCACGTACCGGTCATCCGCAGGTGCGAGTGGATGACGAGGTCCCCGTCGAAGACCAGGAACAGGTGCTTGCCGTGCGTGCGGATCTCCGTGACCGCGCGGCCGTCCAGGCGTTCCGGCCAGCGATCCATCGCGTGACGGGGATGCGGCGTGCGGATCTCGTCGGGCACGTGGCCCTCCAGGACGGGCCGCATCCGCTGCGCCGCGTAGGCGATCGTGTCTCCCTCAGGCATGGGCTCGAGCGTCGCTCATGACCTGAGTGTGGCGCGGCCGACCGCCGGATGGCGGTCAATCGATCATGCGCTGAGGGTGAGCCGCCGCGGGCCCTCCTGGAAGCCCAGCGCGATCAGCGCCGGCCCCAGGGGCGAGGTCATCGCCGGCTCGCCGTCGACCTTCTCCAGGCCGAGGCGCTTGATCGCGCCGCTGCGCACGTGGTCCACCAGGGCCGAGAGCGCCGGCTCGATCCGCGGATCCCCGGCGGCGACGAGCGTCTGCAACGCGCGCCCTCCCCGCTCCAGGTAGACGATGGGATCGCCGGCCAACAGCACCACGTAGGCGCCGGCCACGCGCGCGGGCCGCCGCCCCGAGCGGCTCTCGTCGTCGCCCGGGCGCTTGGGCCAGGGCAGCGCGGCTCCGTAGGCCTGGGCGGGATCGACCGCGGCGAGCACCAGCGGGGCACCGCCATCCGCCGGGCCGCCTGCGGTGCCGGAGCCGCCGGCACCGCGGGCGCGCAGCCGCTCCACCGCCCCCGGCAGGGCGAACTGGGCGCCACCCAGGCCCTCCAGGAAGTAGCCGCGGCGCGCGACTCCCAGCGTTTCCAGCTGTGAGAGCTCGGGATAGATCGACGAGAAGCCTCCGGGGATGCCCTCGGCCAGCACCTGCTCGCGGGTGACGATCCCGTAGCGCTCCAGCAGCAGCTCGCCGAGCGCCCGCCGCCGCACGCTCGGATCTGAATCCACGCCACGCAACAGCGGCTCGGTGAGCGACCAGCGGCCCTGGACCTGAGCCGCCTGGGTGGGCGGGGATCTAAATCCTTGACGGCGCGCCGCACCAAACCGCCCGCCGCGCAGGGCACCGCGACGGCTCACCTCGCGCTGGGCACGGGCCAGCGTGAGCCGCGGCGCCCTCAGCGGCGCGTAGGCGTCATTGGTGACCACGCCCGCCCAGGCCAGGTCCCACAGGGCCTCCTGGATCTCCTCGGGCGAGGCGTCCACGTCGACGAGCAGGTCGGTGAAGAAGCATGCCCCCGCCGCCAGCCGGGCGCGGATCGCCTGATGCGCCTCATCGGCTCGCGCCTCTGCGCGCGACGGCGGGGGTCCGAGCACGCCCAGGTCCTCGCGGAAGTACAGAGCCACCCGGCCGGAGTTGCGCCCCAGCGCGCCGGCGCCGATCCACACCACCTCGCCGGCGGCGCACAGCTGGTCCATCCACGTCGGCGAGTACGCCCCGACCCGCCGCGGCAGCACATCGCGCTCCCACGCCTCCACCGGCAATGCCAGGCCCTGGAGCGGCACCAGCGCCTCGCGCAGCCTGTCGATGCCGGCTCCCGAGGCGGGGTGGCGGTCGATCCCCTGCCAGGAAGGAAGAAAGCGCGCCAGCTCCCGCGCCTCGGCGGGCTCGATCTCCTTGCGCAGCACCGCCAGCGAGGCGCGGCGCAGCCGCCGCAGCACCTCGGGGTCGCACCACTCGCGCTCGGCGCCGCCCGGGCGCAGCTCGCCGCGGACCAGATCGCCGGAGCGCTCCAGCTCGCGCAGCACGGCCGAGACGTCGATCCCGTAGCGGGCGCGCACATCGGCGGTGGTGAAGGGACCGTGGGTCGCGCCGTAGCGGCGCAGCAGGCGGGTAAGGGCGTCGGGCACGTCCTCCAGGAAGGCCGCCGGCAGCCCGCCGGCGGGCGCGGCGCCCAGCGCGTCGCGGTACAGGCCCGCGTCGGCGGCGTCGATCCAGCGCTCCTCCCCGTTGATGCGCACCCGCGCGGCGCGGCGCTCCCCCCTCAGATCAGACAGCATGGCCGACGGATCGAGGCCCTCCATCACCCGCGCGGACACCTCGTCGGGCGTCAGATCGCCCACCCGGCGCAGGACGTCGAGCAGGCCGTCGCGGTTGGCGGCGCGCGTGGGCTCCGACAGGCACTGCAGGTCGGCCTCGACGCGCTCCAGCGCGGTCGGGTCGATGAGATCGCGCAGCTCCTCCTGGCCCAGCAGCTCGCGCAGCAGGTCACGATCCAACGACAGGGCGGCGGCGCGGCGCTCGGCGTTGGGCGTGTCGCCCTCGTACATGTAGGTGGCGACGTAGTCGAACAGCAGCGAGGAGGCGAACGGCGAGGCCGTGGCCGTCTCGACCTCCACCATCGTGATCTCCCGGCGGTGCAGCCGGGTGAGGAGCTCGACCAGCCCGGGGACGTCGAGCACGTCGCGCAGGCACTCGCGGTAGGTCTCCAGGATGATCGGGAACTCGCCGTACTTCTTGGCCACCTCGAGCAGCGACTGGGACTTGAGCCGCTGCTGCCACAGCGGGGTCCGCTTGCCCGGTCGGGCCCGCGGGATGAGCAGCGCCCGCCCGGCGTTCTCGCGGAAACGGGCCCCGAACAGGGCCGAGGAGCCCAGCTCGGCGACGACCAGGTCCTCGATCTCGTCGGGCTCGAGCAGGACGAGATCGGCGCCCGGAGGCTCCTCGGCGTCGGGCAGGTGGATGATGATCCCGTCGTCGGAGTAGATGGCGTCGGATTCCAGTCCCACCTGGTCGCGGATGCGCGCGCTCAGGGCCAGCGACCACGCCGCATGGACGCGCCCCCCGAAGGGGCTGAGGACGCACAGGCGCCAGTCGCCGATCTCGTCGCGAAAGCGCTCCACCACGATGGCGCGGTCAGAGGGCACCACCCGCGTCGCCTGCTGCTGCTCGGAGAGGAACTCCACCAGGTTGGCGGCGGCGCGCCGGTCCAGGTCGTAGTCGCGCTGCAGCGTCTCGGGCGACTGGTCCACCGCCCAGCGCGCGAACGCCCCGATCGCCTCCCCCAGCTCGCGCGGGCGCCCGATGCTGTCGCCCTTCCAGAACGGGATGGCCCCGGGGACGCCGGGCGCGGGGGTGACGATGACCCGGTCGCGGCCGATCTCCTCGATGCGCCAGGTGGTGGCGCCCAGCAGGAACGTCTGGCCGGGACGGGCCTCGTAGATCATCTCCTCGTCGAGCTCGCCGACGCGGCGGCCGTCGGGCAGCGTGACCGCGAACAGGCCGCGGTCGGGGATGGTGCCCGCGTTGGTCACGGCCAGCTGGCGGGCGCCCTGGCGCGGGCGGATCGTCCCGGCCACCCGATCCCACGCGATCCGTGGGCGCAGCTCGGAGAACTCGCTGGAGGGATAGATGCCGTCGAGCATGTCCAGCACGTTCTCGAAGGCGGCCCGGCTGAGCTCGGCGTAGGAGTGCGTCCGGGTGATCAGCGCGTAGAGGTCATCCACGGCCACCGGCTCCTCCTCGCCCGCGGCGGCGGCGATGGCCACGACCTGCTGGGCCAGGACGTCGAGTGGGTTGCGCGGCACCACCGTCGTCTCGATCTGGGCTTCGCGCATGCGCCGCGCCACCACCGCGCACTCGAGCAGGTCCGAGCGGAACTTGGGGAAGATGCGCCCGCGGCTGACGTCGCCGACGGAGTGCCCGGCGCGTCCGATGCGCTGCAGCCCGCGGGCGACGGACTTGGGCGACTCGACCTGGATGACCAGATCCACCGCTCCCATGTCGATCCCCAGCTCCAGGCTGGAGGTGGCCACCAGGCACGGCAGCTCGCCGGCCTTGAGCATCTCCTCCACCACCGTGCGCTCCTCGCGCGCCAGGGAGCCGTGGTGCGAGCGGGCCAGCTCCTCGCCGGCCATCTCGTTGAGCCGCAGCGCGATCCGCTCGGCGCTGCGGCGGTTGTTGACGAACATGATCGTCGACTTGTGCCGTCGGATGAGCTCGAGCAGCTCGGGATAGATGGCCGGCCAGATCGAGCGGCGGGTCGCCTCCCCACCAGCCAGGGGATCAAGGTCGACTCGGTCCCCACCCATCCCCGCGTCGGGCTCCACCATCGATTCGACGGGCACCTGGATCTCCAGGTCGAGCTCCTTGCGCACCCCGGTGTCGACGACGCGGCACTGGCGGTGGGGCCCGACCATGAACCGCCCGACCTCCTCCAGCGGGTTCTGGGTGGCCGACAACCCGATGCGCTGGACGTCGGCGCCGGCGGCCTGGGTGAGGCGCTCGAGCGTCAGCGCCAGGTGCGACCCGCGCTTGGTGGAGGCGACGGCGTGGATCTCGTCGACGATGCACCAGCGCGTGCCCTCGAACAGCTTTTGGGCCTGCCCGGTGAGCATCAGGTAGAGCGACTCGGGAGTGGTGATGAGGATGTCGGGGGCCTCGCGCAGCATCTGCTGGCGCTCGCGCTGGGGCGTATCCCCGGTCCGCACCGCCACCTGCAGGTCGGCCCCGATCCCGCGCAGCGGGGTGCGCAGGTTGCGGTCCACGTCGTAGGAGAGGGCCTTGAGCGGTGAGACGTAGACGAGCCCGATGCGGCGATCGCGTGGGTTGGACGGCGGGGTCAGCTCGGCCAGGCGGTCGATGGCGTACAGGAACGCGGCCAGGGTCTTGCCCGACCCGGTGGGCGCCGAGATGAGGACGTGCTCGCCGGAGGCGATCGCCGGCCAGGCCTGCTCCTGGGCCGCGGTCGGCGCCTCGAAGGCGCCGGTGAACCACTCGCGCGTGCGCGGACTGAAGACGTCCAGAGCCATGGTTTGAGGCTACTCGCGATTGAGGACCGGTCTTGTCCGCAGCAGCCGGCGCCGGAGGGGCCCGCACGGCCACCTACTCAGGATCCATGAAGGCCACCCTCGGTGAGAGCCCGGCGCCCGGTGACAGGGTGGCGATCTGCCGTCCCGGCTGCACGGCGTCACGGATCTCGCCCACGTGTGGGGCCAGCCGCGCCCGCAGTCCCACCAGGTCGGCCACGATGACCACAAGCCCCCAGAACCGCGCCGGCCCGGCCGGCATCTTGGGCGCCTCGACGACCTCCAGGATCGCCGGTCCCATCCGGCGGAAGCCCTGACGGAACCCGCCGCCCGCGGGCCTGCCGCCCGCTCGGCGTCCGGCCTCGCCCGGCGGGGCGGCGCCCGCGTCATCCGGCTGCACCCGCCGCAGCGCGATCCCGGCGTCTTCGAGCGCGCGCGACGTGCGATCGAAGTCGGGCGTGGTGACGACCACGTGGTCCAGTCCCATCGCGCCGTTCGGATGCCCAGCCGTGTCGGGAGGCGGATCGGTGGTGGTGCCGGTGGGGAGCCCGTCGATGTCGTGGTGCAGGGTGATCCGGCGCAGCGTCCACCCGGTAATCCCGCGACCCGCGGCGTCCAGCCACAGCTCCACGCCGCCGAGCACCACGACGCCATCCTCTGACACCGTGAACCCCAGGGCACGCCAGGCCTCGGGGGCATCTGCGATCTGGAGGGCCGCGAGCTCGGCTCGGGGCGCCGGCGTCCCGCCGCTCACCCCTCGGACACGATCAGCACGAGCTTGCCGCGCGGATGCCCGTTCTCAGAGATGCGGTGCGCCTCGGCGATGTCCGCCAGCGGGAACGTCTGGGCCACGGGCAGCCGGAACCGGCCGGCTTCGATCAGCTCCGCCGCATCGGCCAGGGCGTGCCAGGCGCGCTCGGGCCCCATCCCGCCGCTGAACGCGACGCCGGTCTCCTGCGCCCCGGCGTAGTCGGCGATGGTGATCACGTGCTCGGCAGATCCGGTCAGCTCGACCAGCGCCGGAAGCGCCCCGCCCCCGGAGGCGTCCAGCGCGCGGTCAATGACGCTGTCCGGCCCACCCGCCAGCGCCCGCACCCGCTCCACCAGTCCGTCGCCGTAGGTCGTGGGCTCGGCCCCGAACTCACGCACGTAGTCGTGGTTGGCCTCGCTGGCGGTGCCGATGACATGCGCGCCCCGGGCCCGGGCGAACTGCACCGCGGCGATCCCGACACTCCCCGAGGCGCCGTTGATGACGATCGTCTGCCCGCCGGTCACGCCGAGCGCGTCAAGCGTGCGCGCCGCCGTCTCGACCGCGACCGGCAGGGCCGCCGCGCCCGCGAAATCCAGTGACCGCGGTACCCGCGCGTAGTTCTCCACCAGCGCCAGCTCGGCCGCCCCGCCCCCACCGGCGGCGGCGCCGAACACGGCCTCGCCCACCTCGACGCCCCGGACCCCGTCACCGAGCTTCTCGACGACCCCGGCCACCTCCTGGCCCGTGCGCTTGGGCAGGTCGCCGCCCATCATCCCGCTGCGGATCTTCCAATCGATCGGGTTGACGCCCGCGGCGCGCACGGCCACGCGGATCTGCCCCGGCCCGGGCTCCGGGTCGGGGAGCTCCACCAGCTCCAGCACCTCGGGCCCTCCGAACTGGGTGAACTGAATCCCTTGCATCGCTCTCGCTCCCGCCCCCTCACCTCTTCTTTTTCTTGGGGTGCACGATCCCGCTGGGCCGCTTGCGCGCCGGCTTGCGCTCCTGCTTGGGGAACGCCGCCGAGAGCACCGGCACCGGCTTGTCGGTGCTGGCGTTGCAGCTCAGCCCGCTGGCGGCCCTCGGCTGGGTCAGCTTCGGCTTGCCGTCATTGGGCTTGGCCGCGAAGTTGAACGCGCTGGTGAGGTCCCCGGTCACCCGGCGGCGCCATGCCGACAGGTTGGGCACCTCGACGCCGAAGCGCGTCTCCACGAAGCGCAGCATCGAGGTGTGGTCGAACGTATCCGAGCACACCAGGCCGCCGCGGGTGAACGGGGAGACGACGAGCATCGGGACGCGGAAGCCCAGCCCGATCGGCCCGCGGATCCCGCCGGCCGCGGCGGGCAGGTTGGCGACCGTGAGGTACTCCCCCTTGGTGCCCCTGGGCGCCACGGGCGGTGCCACGTGGTCGAAGAAGCCGCCGTTCTCGTCCCAGGTGATGAACAGCGCGGTCTTGCGCCACACCTTGGGGTTGGACATGACGGCCTTGACGATCTGCGCCACCGCGATCTCGCCGGAGACGGCCGCCGAGAACCCGGGATGCTCGGTCGCGGTGAGGTTGGTGAGGACCCACGACACCGACGGCAGCGAGTTGTGCTTGATGTCGGCCATGAAGTCCGTCGGGTACGTGGTATTCAACCCTCGGTCGGCAAGCTCGCCGGGCTTGTCATACGCCGCGAAGTACGGCAGGACGTTGTCCAGGATGGCCCCGCCCGAGGGATCGGTGTAGACCTTCCAGCTCACCCCCTGGGTCTGCAGGCGCTCGGGCATCGTCGTCCACGTGAACTTGCCCTTGAAGTCGCTGCGCGTGCCCACCAGGGTCTCCAAGAGCGGGCCGCCGTTGGCGCCCGCGGGATCCAGCGAGGCGCTCATCGACATCAGGCGGTTGGGGTCGGTCGGCCCGATCACCGAGCAGTGGTAGCCGTCGCAGATCGTGAACGCGTCGGCCAGCGAGTAGTAGAAGCCCAGCTGCGACCGGTCGTAGTACCCCATCGTCTCGATCCCCGCCGCGGGACCGTCGCCGCCGTTGGTGGTCGCCTCGTGGACCTTGACGAACTGATTCATGTGACCGTTGTTCCACGAGCGGTGCTGGGGGCCCCAGTCGTGGGTGATGTCGGGCAGGCAGAACTTCACGCCGGAGGAGGGCAGCTTGAACGGGGTGACCGTCTGGCCCCCGGGATCCTTCTGGCGGAAGGCGGCGGCGCCGTGCTTGTCCCCGAACCCGCGCACCCCGCTCAGCGTTCCGAAATAGTGGTCGAACGAGCGGTTCTCCTGGATGAGGAAGATGACGTGCTCGACGTCCTTGAGCGTGCCGGGAATCGGATCCCCACCCACCCCGGCCGCCGCGGCGCCGGCCAGTAGCGCCTCCAGACCGCCCCCGAGCCCGGTCAGCCCGAGCCCCGCGGCTCCGATGCGCTGGAGCGTCTGACGCCGTGTGATTCCCGAGCTGTGATCCATGCCTGTCTCTCCTCCGTGCTGTATTGCCGCGCCGCAGGCTACCGGCGCGCGTGGTCCCGCGCGCCCATCACGCGGCGCTCAGCTGACGCGCGCGCGCCAGGATCGTGTCGAGCATCTCCTCGGTGAGGCGGCCGGTGAACGTGTTCTGCTGGCTGGGGTGAAAGCAACCGAGCAGCGTGAAGCGGCCGCTGACCGCCTCGGCGCCGTGACCGAAGCGCGGCCGGGGCCGCGGCCGCTCGTGGCCGAGCGCGACCAGGGTGCGCAGGGCGGCATCCCAGGCGAAAGCGCCCAGGCACAGGATGACCCGGGCGGAGGTGATCAGCTTCAGCTCGCGGACGGCATAGGGCAGGCAGTTGTCGCGCTCGGCCGGGGTTGGCTTGTTGGCGGGCGGAGCGCAGCGCACCGCAGCGAGCACCCAGCAGTCGGTCAGCCTCAATCCGTCCTCGCGCGAGACCGAGATGGGCTGGTTGGCGTAGCCGGCGCGGTACAGCGCCGCGAACAGCCAATCGCCCGAGCGATCACCGGTGAAGATGCGCCCGGTGCGGTTGCCGCCGTGGGCCGCCGGGGCCAGGCCCAGGATCACGACCGACGCCGCCGGGTCGCCGAAGCCCGGTATCGGCCGGCCCCAGTAGGTCTCACCGGCGAACGAAGCCCGCTTGACGCGCGCCACCTCCTCGCGCCAGGCGACGAGGCGGGGGCACTTGCGGCAGGAGGTGATCTCCCGCTCGAGCGCCTCCAGGCTGTCCTGGCGGCTCACGACGGCGCGTCGTCGAGCAGGCCGAAGATGAGCCGGTCGATGACCGGTGCCAGATCCATCATGTGCTCGGGGACGCCGAGGCGCACCTGGCGCGACACCAGCTCGGTGACGGCGCCGACGACGGCAAACGAGTCATGCGGCGAGCTGAAGCGCCCCATCAAACCGCGGCGCGCGGCGGCCGCGTTCTCGGCGTCGACGACCGCGGCGAACGTTTGGAGGATCTGATCGCGGCGCTGGGCGGCGCGCGGGCCCGCCCCGATGATCTCCACCAGCAGCGTCTGCGCGAAGTCCGGGTGGTCGGCCAGAGCCGCCAGAAAGGCGCGCGTGCCGGCGCGCACCCGCTCGCGCGCGTCGCCCACGGGCGCGTTGCGGGCCGCCTCGGCCATCGCCGCCTGGACGACCTCGGCGCCCATGTCGAACAGGGCCAGCATGCACTCCTCCTTGTTGGCGAAGTGCTCGTAGAACGTCGCCTTCGACATCCCCGCGCGCCGGCTGATCGACTCCGAGGAGACGCCGGCATAGCCGCGATCGGCGAACTCGCGCGCGGCGGCTCGCAGCAGCCGCTCGCGCTGGAGCGGGAGCCGAACCTCCGGCGGCGGCGCATGACGGCCCCGTGCGGTCGCCACTACCCGGTCTCCTTCGGGAGGCTCACTACCTCAGCGCGCGGCCGTAGTGGCGCTCGTAGTACTCGCGGTAGGCGCCCGAGCGGATCGGCTCCCACCACCATGCGTTGTCCCGGTACCACGTCACCGTCCGCTCCAGGCCGTCCCCGAACCGGGTCTGGGCGCGCCAGCCCAGCGCCGCGAGCTTGTCGGAGGACAGCGAGTAGCGCCGGTCGTGGCCGGGCCGGTCGGTGACGTACTCGATCAGCGACTCGTCGGCGCCGGTCAGCTCCAGGATCCGGTGCACGACTTCGATGTTCTCGCACTCGTCCGGGCCGCCGCAGTTGTAGACCTCACCGGGCTTTCCGTGGGCCAGGACGTGGCCGATGCCGCGGCCGAAGTCCTCCACGTAGAGCCAATTGCGCACATTGCGCCCATCCCCGTAGACGGGGAGGTGGTCGCCGGCCAGCGCGTTGAGGATCATCAGCGGGATCAGCTTCTCCGGGTACTGGCGGGGCCCATAGTTGTTGGAGCCGCGGACGACCGATGTCTGCAGGCCATAGGTGTGGAAGTAGCTGAGGACGAGCAGGTCGGCGCCGGTCTTGGTGGCGCTGTAGGGACTCGACGGCTCCAGGGGCGAGGTCTCGGTGAACGAGCCGGTCTCGATCGAGCCGTACACCTCGTCGGTGGACACCTGCACGTAGCGCAGCCCGCGCTCGCGGGCGGCCTCCAGCAGCACGTGCGTGCCCTGGCCATTGGTGACGGAGAACGCGAACGGGTCGGCGATCGAGCGGTCCACGTGGGTCTCGGCGGCGAAGTTGACGATCGCCTCCGCGTCGCCGATGGCGGCCGCCACCGCCTCCGCGTCCTCGATGGCGCCGTGGACAAAGCGGATCTGTGACTCGACGTCGCGGAGGTTCTCCTCCCGGCCCGCGTAGGTGAGGGCGTCGAGCACCGTCACGTCATCGCCGTGCTCGCGCACCCGCAGCTCGACAAACGTCGAGCCGATGAACCCGGCGGCGCCACAGACCAGCAGCTTCATGCGCCCACACCCGCCAGCTCGGACATGAACGCCGCCAGTCCCGTGCGCCAGTCGGGCAGCGCCGGCGCGCCGCGCTCGGAGATCAGCACGCTGTTGGCGGGGCGGCGCGCGGGTAGCGGGTACTCCGCGGTGGTGATCGGGCGCACCGGGCAGTCCAGATCACCCGCGGCCACGGTCGCGGCGGCGAACTCGTGCCAGGAGCACTGGCCGGCGCCGGCCACGTGCAGGACGCCCGGCGTGCGTCGCTCGGCCAGCCCCAGCAGCGCCGCGGCCAGGTGGCCGGTGAACGTCGGGCAGCCGATCTGGTCACAGACCACGCTGAGCTCGGGGCGCTCGGACGCGGCGCGCAGGATCGTCTTGGGAAAGCAGTTTCCGCCGGCGCCGAACAGCCAGGCGGTCCGCACGATCGTGTGCTGATCGGGAGCCGCCGCCGCGACCGCCCGCTCTCCCTCGAGCTTGGAGCGCCCATAGGCGGACACCGGTCCGACGGGGTCTGACTCCACGTACGGCGAGGTCTTGTCCCCGTCAAAGACGTAATCGGTGGAGACGTGGATGAGCCAGGCGCCCGCCGATGCCGCCGCGGCGGCGACGTTCCCGGCGCCCGCGCCGTTGACGGCCGTCGCCTCGTCGGGTTCGGACTCGGCGCGGTCGACGGCGGTCCACGCCGCGCAGTTGATCACCGCATCCGGCGCCGCCTCCCGGACCGCAGTGGCAACCGCCCCGCCGTCGGTGACGTCGAGTTGGACGCGCGACAGCGCGATCGCCTCGTGGCCGGCGTCCTCCGTCGCACCCCGCACGTCGAGACCGAGCATCCCGCCCGCTCCGGTGATGAGAACTCGCATGGGCGCGAAGCCTAGACGTCACCTTCTGAGATTGAGGCTGTAAGCCGCAACATGTGGCGGGCTAGGCGTAATGTTTTTGTCAGGTGAGGGGCCGTTTACGGGGCGATTTTGATGCCCCTCGGAATCGGTTTTGCGGCGCTCAGGCGGATCAGAATGACCCCATGGCCACGCAGATCCGCTTTCTGTCGATCCGGCAGACAGCCGCCGTATCGGTCGCGGTGCTTGCCACACAATCGGTGGTCTCCGGCCTGCACAACGCCGCGCATCTGCACCACCGGCTCGCCGCGACAGCCTATCCGGGCTTCCCGGTCGGTCGGCATGCCGGCGAGCTGATCCTCGGCGCCGCTCTGCTCGCCCTCACCCCCAGGCTGTGGCGAGGAACGCGCACCGCCGTGTCGCTGGCGGTCCTCGGGCTGGTGGCCCTGGCCGCGCTCAACGCCAGCCACGGGCATGTCGCGCCGGCGACCGTCGAGGCCGGCCTGGCGCTCATGCTCACCGCCGGCATCGGCGCCTTCCGGCTGGGCTGCTCCAACCGCCCCCGCCCCGCCATCGCGCTCGGAGCGCTGGCGGCGTGGACCCTGGCGGCCGCGGCGATTCTCAGCGCGCCGGCCGTGCGGCACACCGCCGGCCACGTCCTGGCCCGGGTCATGCACCACCCCGCCGCCCACGCCCTCAGCGCGGCGGCGAGCCCGCGGCTGTCGGCCGACTGGCACGCGCTCATCGACGTCCTCATCGTCGGGGCGGCGGCGATCTCCGTCCTGGCCCTGCGCTCGCTCGTGCGCCCGGCCCCCGCCAGCAACGGGCACGCCGAGCACGAGTACCGCGCCGCACGGGCCGTGATCGACGCTCACGGCACCGATTCGCTGTCGCCGTTTCTGCTGCGGCCCGACAAGGCGTTCGCCTTCGCCGCCGGCGGGGTCCTCGCCTACCGGGTCATCGGCGGCACCGCGGTCATCTCCGCCGACCCGGTCGCGCCCGCCGGGGCCACCGCCGAGGTGCTCGCCGCCTT
>Ga0207664_10001673_pt1 | contig 14605 bp, 12 predicted proteins | sample LARL83metaG_FD_184349 | JGI IMG/M metagenome (GOLD analysis project Ga0207664, IMG submission 184349) | Corn, switchgrass and miscanthus rhizosphere microbial communities from Kellogg Biological Station, Michigan, USA - LAR L8-3 metaG... | ecosystem: Host-associated > Plants > Roots >...
GGTCGCCGACTTGTTGGATCAATGCGTCGATGACGTCGATCGCGCGGTGCGTGAAGTCCTGGCAACGGAATCCGATGTCGACGAGAATGTTCAGGACCGGCGTGTGGTCGACGCGGTTCTCGTCGGTGGGCGTGCTCGGCGTCTGCCATTGTTGCCGGTGCAACGCCGTCCGGACCTGCTCCAGCATGGCGGCCACCGGATCGCGTCCGGCGTCGGCGGCGTCGAGGGCGGCGGGTGCGGCGGGCAGGGCCGCCAGGATCGCGGTGAGCTGCTGGCCGTAGCCGTCCCACGCGGCCAGTAACGCCGCGTTGTTGCCGCGTAACGAATCGTTGGCCGCCCGCAGTTCCCGTGCCGCCCGTTGCGCGATCTCGCAGTCGTTCCCGGTCTGGGCCAGCGCGCCGCGCAGCAGTTCGGCCCGCTCGCGCAGCGTCTGCCGGTCGGTTCTGGCCCGGGTGTCCTGGCGGTGCGCCCACACCAGGATCAACAGCACCGCGACCGCGCCGACGGCGAGAACACTCACGAGCATGCTCATGGAGCGGTTGACGGCCAGCAGTCCACCCACCGCGGCCGCGCACAGCACCGTCGCCACAACGGCCCACGTCGATGAGGCCCCTACCGTCTCGTCGGTGAGGGGAGAGGTCACCGGGGGCAGGGTCACCGGCGGCATCGTGACCGCGGGCATGGTCATCGTGGCATGGTTGTCGTGGTCACCCCGGTTCAGGTGGTGCCGTCCGGTACCTAATTCATCCATGCGTTGACCTCGTGATCTGGGACGTGCAGACAGAAACTTCGGGCGCCGGACGCATATACAATCAGACTCCGGGCTTTCGTGGGGTCCCGGGTAACCGGTCGGCGATGACGTACCGTGATAACCGCAGGTTGCGATGTGCCGTACCCTGGGAAACCCGTTCGGAGGCTTGACTAACAGGCGGTTAATTCTTTCGGACTAGGGCGTGCCGGAGCCCCTAGGGGATTCAATGCATTGGTGCCAGGCACAGCGTTAGCGGCGGCGAGTCCGAGAGGACCGCGGTCGTGTCGCCCTCGGCCCCGGGGCACAACGCGGGCGGGCCCGCGACACGTTGCAGTACCTTGAAGTTCGCCGCGTTCGAGAACGGCGGCGGCAGGGAACACGGTTCGAGGCGCCAGGTCTGCAGGCGGTGGTAGACGCAGTCGCCGGCGGTCGCGTTGGTGGCGGGGCGACCCCACGCCGTCACCGACCCGAAGAAACCCATCGCCGCCACCAGCAGTACGACGGCGACGGCCGAACCGGGTCGCGATCTCCGCTGCCGCGCGGGGATCCGCGATGCCGGTCGCCGGGGTGGTTGAAAACGCAGCCTTTCCGGAGCCGGCTGGAACGGTTTCGGTCGTGCGAAGCGCAGCTTCGCCGGAGATGACTGCAAAGATTGGAGGCGCGGCTCCGCTTGGCGTGTCTGGAACGGTTTCGGTGATTGGATGCGCTGCTGTGCCGGTGCCGGCTGAAACGTTTTCGGTGGCACGGCGACCTTTGTCGGCGCTGGTCGGGGCGGTGCCGGCGCCTTGAGTGTCGGCTTGGGACGGGTTGGAATCGGCACCGCGTTGGTCGACAGTGCGGCGAGCAGCGCACGCGCCACCGGAACCGTCGGTCGCTGCCGAGGGTCCTTCGTCAACAGCCGCATGATGAGTCGGGCGAGGCCCTCCGGGCAGCGCGGCGGCGGTGGGTCCTCGAACAGGATCGCGGCGAGCGTGGCGGCCACGGCGTCCCGGTGGAACGGCGAGATACCGGTGACGGCCTGGTAGAGCGTCACGCCGAGCGAGAACATGTCGCCGGGCGACGCACTGTCCCGGCCGTGCACCCGTTCCGGCGCCAGATAGTCCACGGAGCCGATGATCATGCCGGTCTCGGTCAACGTCGTGTCGGTCTCGCGTACCGCGATCCCGAAGTCGGTGAGCAGAACTTCACCTGATTCGGTGAACATGACGTTGGCGGGCTTGACATCGCGATGCACGATTCCGGCGTTGTGTGCCGCGCCGAGCGCCTTCAGCAGGCCGTCGGCGACGTAGCCCACCTGCGTGGCCGACAGCGGGCCGGACGCGGTGATGTCCTCGGCCAGCGAGTGTCCCGTCACGAGTTGCATGACGATCCACGGGACGCCGTCCTCCGCGACGACGTCCTGCACCGTGACGATGTTGGGATGATTGCGCAATTGGGTCGCGTTGCGTGCCTCGCGCTCGGCGCGGATCAGCCGTTCGTTCCGCTCGGCGTCGGACACCATCGGTGGCAGCCAGACCTCCTTGACCGCCACGTCCATCTGGCCGCGCAGGTCACGCGCCTGCCAGACCCGGCCGAAACCGCCGGTGTGCAGCGTTTTGTCCAGCCGGTAGCGGCCGCCGACGACCCGGCCCTGGTGCGCCCCGTGTGTCACGGTTCCCCCCGAAAGGTGTTCGCAATCCACAGCGTACCGACACTCGTCACCGGTCCGGCGGTACTCCTATCGGGCGAACGACGTTCGTTCGGGGGGCGTAACGCAGTAACCTACTGCGGGTTCTCGAATCGGAGGTAGCGGTGTCGGACCGCGGCACGATGGCGCCGGCAGGGTTCGATCCGCTGCGACCTTCGGTCCAGCAACAGCCATATCCGTGGTACGCGATGTTGCGGCGGGACGCGCCGGTATGTCCGGTGCCGGATCGTGGGCTGTGGTTCGTGACGTCACGATCGTTGGTGGTCGAGGCGACCGAACGGCCGACGCTTTTCTCGTCGCGTTTCGGCCAGCCGCAGAACCCGCCGGCACCCGATGTGGCGCAGCGGGTGGCCGAGATCATGGCGCTCGGCTGGCCCCGCGTGCCGACCATTCTCACCGAGGATCCACCGGCCCACACGTTCTACCGCCGGATGGCGGGACAGGCGTTCGGCCCGCGCTATGTGCGACGGTGGGAACCGCACGTCCAGGCGCTGTGTGCCGAACTCGTCGACGACGTGATCAATCGGGCGACCGCCGATTTCGTGCGGGATTTCGCGGTACCGCTGCCGTTACGCGTGATCGCGCGAATCCTGTCGGTGCCGCAGGACCGGATCGGTGACCTGCACCGGTGGTCGGTCGCGGTGTCCAGCCCGATCGGTGCCGTGACGGAGGCCGATGTCGCGCTGGAACAGGCCCGGCAGACCGTCGAGTTCCAGCACTACTTCGCCGAGTTACTCACCGCCCGCAAGGCCGAGCCGCGGGACGACCTGCTGAGCACATTGGTCACCGCGCCGGACGCCGACCGTCCGCTGACGATCGCGGAAGGCCTGAGCGTGATCACGCAACTCCTCGTGGCCGGCAACGAGACCACGACGCGGCTGCTGTCGGGCGTACTGCTGGAACTGGCGCGGAATCCGGGGCACTGGAACTGGTTGCGCGAAGATCCGGACGCGCGGGCCGGCCTCGTCGTCGAGGAGGCACTCCGGTTCCTCTCGCCGGTGCAGGGGATGTTCCGTGTGGTCACCGAGGCGACCGGACTGGGCGGCGCGATCCTGCCGGCCGGCGCGAAGGTCGTGCTCTGCTACGCGTCGGCCAACCGCGACGAGACCACGTTCGACGATGCCGACACGTTCGATCCGACACGGCCGGATGTCGCCCGGCACCTGGCTTTCGGCCACGGCGCCCACTACTGCCTCGGCGCACCGCTGGCCCGGCTCGAAGCGAGCACGGCCCTGCGCGAACTCGCCCGCCGGGTCCGGTCGATCACGCTCGCCGCGGACAACGACCTCCGGTACGACCCCAGTTTCCTGTTGCGCGGCCTCACCCGGCTGAACCTGCACGTTGTCGGGGACGACACACCACTCGAATAACCGAACGGAGAAATCGTGCGGAACTACGCGCGGCGGTTGACTTCCGTGACCGCCGCAGTCCTGGCCGCGCTCGCACTCGGCACCGTGCCCGCCACCGCGGACACCGGAACAGGGCCCAGCTGTCAGGACGAATTCGTCCCGGTGAGCCTCGCCGCCGGCGCACCCGCGACCTATGTCGCGTACGGACGCCTGTGCCTGCCAGCAAATACGACCACACCGGACACCGTGCAGGTCCTCGTCGCCGGGATCACCTACGACCACACGTACTGGGACCTGCCCGGCGCCAACTCCTACACCGCGGCCGCGGCCAACGCCGGTTTCGCCACGTTCGCCGTGGACCGCATCGGAACCGGACGCAGCTCGCATCCGCTCGGCGCGCTCGTCGACATCACGTCGAACACGTTCGTCGTCCACGAGGTCATCCAGGCGCTGCGCTCCGGGCTGCCGGGCGCGCCGTCGTTCGGCCGGGTCGTGCTCGTGGGTCACTCGTACGGGTCATGGGTGGCGTGGTTCGAGAGCAGCCAGTACCGGGACGTCGACGGCGTGATCCTGTCCGGCATCAGCCACTACGTGAACCTGACCGCTCCGCTCCGGCTGCTGCCCCGGCTGTATCCGGCGGATCTCGATCCGGCCTTCCAGGGCGCGGGGCTCGACCCGACGTACGAGACGACGGAACCCGGCCAGCGCCAGGCGATGTTCGACGATCCCGGCGTGGTCGCATCGGCCCTCGTCGCGTTCGACGAGGCGCACAAGCAGACCGTGACGGCCGCCGAGATCGCCGAGTTCCCGTTGGTCATCACGCTTCCCCTCGACATCCGGGCGCCGGTGCTGCTGGCGAACGGCAGCCAGGACCCGTTGTTCTGCGGCCTCGGCGGTGCCGACTGCAGCAGCGCGCAGGGCCTGATCGACACCGAAGGGCCACGGCTCGGCGCGCAGGTGCCCGCCATCCAGGCGTACATTCTGGCCGGTGCCGGACATGACCTGAACTACGCGCCCAACGCCCCGGACTGGTTCGCGGCGGCGCAGCGGTGGATCGGCACGAAGGTCGGGTAATCGAAACGTCAGGAAGGAACCACCGGATGGATCGCGCGGACCTGACGGCCGCATCGTTGATCAATCCGAATGTGCCGTCGATCGCGCGCGTCTACGACTACGTCCTGGGTGGAGCGCTCAATTTCCAGTGCGACCGGGAGGCGGCCAGGGAAGTGCTGCGCATCCTGCCGGGATATCGCGATTTCGCGCTGGCCAACCGGGCGTTCCTGCATCGGGGCGTGCGGGCCATGCTGGATCTCGGGATCCGGCAGTTCCTCGACCTCGGGTCCGGGCTGCCGACCGTGGCGCCGGTGCACGAGGTCGCACACCGGCTCGACCCGGAATGCCGCGTCGTCTACGTCGACAACGACCCGATCGCCGTGGCGCACAGCGTCCTCATCGTCGGCGACGACCGCCGGCTCGGCGTCGTCGAGTCCGACATGGGCGATGTGGGCCGGGTGCTCAGCGCACCGGATGCCCGCCGGGTGCTCGACCTCAGTCGCCCCGTCGGCGTGCTGATGGTCGGCGTGCTGCACTTCAAGTTCGACTCCGACGACGTCGTGCGGATCATGAACGCGTACCACCGGCGCATGGCGGCCGGCAGCATGCTGCTGGCATCGCACGCGTCCGGTGACGCACTCGGACCGGACGTCACGGCACAGGCCGAGAAGGGCTTCGCCGACTACGGCATCCGCGTGCTGGCCAGGACCCGGGAGGAGTTCGAGGCGTTGCTCGGACCGTGGCAGCTGACCGACGACGGCGTCGTCGAGACGCGGAAATGGCGCGCCGAGAGCCTCGCCGAACTGAACCGCAGCACGTCGTTGGGCTACGCGATGATGGCCGCCCACGGCGGTTGATCGCGTAGGGTCGTCCGCGTGGATGTGGACGAGACCGCCGCCCGGCTCGGGGTACCCGTCGATGACGTCGACCGGGTGCACCGGCTCACCGGCGACCGGCCGTCGGTTCCCCTGCCCGCCAAGGCCGACGCGCCCGCGATCCTCGCCCGGCTCGCGGTGCCGCCGGACGACGCCGCCGAGATCATGGCGGGCTGGCCGGACCCCGACTCTCCACTGTGGACGCCGGAGCTGCACTGGCTGCTCGACCGCTCGATCGCCCTGGTGCGCGCCGATCTCGGCGGCTACGACTGGCTGCCACCGGGTCCGGAGTTACCGCGCGATCGCGGCCTCGCCTGGCGGCATCTCTACGTGTACGCGTATCTGGCCATGGTCGACGTCGTCATGGGGTATCACCGCGACCACGGCATCGCCGACGCAGCATCGTGGACGATCCTCGCGGACCTGGGCCGCAATCTCGCGGTCGACCGGCGGATGCGTGGCGAGGGCTGGCCGGTCATGCAGAGCTGGCTGACGTTGCACGCGCGCGGCGGCGTCTACGAACTGGGCCGCCTGCAACACCAGCGCGGCAAGGCCGCCATCGGCCTGCACATCCCCGAGTCGGGGCCGATGACCCCGGACGCGGTCACGGCGTCCCTGGACGAGGTCCGCGTGTTCTTCCCACGCCATTTTCCCGACGAGCATTACACGGCGTTCACCTGCGGCTCGTGGCTGCTGGACCCGCAGTTGCTGGCGTACCTGCCCGAGGACTCCAACATCGTCCGGTTCCAGCAGCGTTTCGAGCTGGAGCCCTACACGGAGCCGGAGGGTGTGGACGCCGACGTCGAGGTGCTGCGGTTCGGTTTCCGCACCCTGAGCACGCCCCTGGACCAGTTGCCGCGCGGCACCACGCTCCAGCGCGCGATCGTCGATCACCTGAAGGCCGGCCGCCACTGGCAGTGGCGCCGCGGCAGCTTCCCGATCTAGTCGTCTAGTCGTTGACGGCGTTGCAGGTCACGGCGGGTGACTGTGCCGGATCGACCGTGCCGGGCGCGGCCACGTTCAGGCCGAACGTGGTGCTCGCGAACATGGCGATCTGCGCGTTCCAGTTCGCGTTGTCCACGGTTACGGTCGTCCCGCGCATGTTCCACAAGCCGTTCCAGAGGCCGTCGACGTGGTGACCGTTCGGCAGTCGCCACGTGACCTGCCAGCCGTTCAGGGCCGTCGACCGCGTGTTGTGGACCGTCACCTGCACCTGGTAGCCGCCCGGCCATGCCGTCGTCACCTGGTACCGGGCGGTGCAGCCCTTGTCGGTCACGACAGCGGGTGGCTGCGCGGCCGGTGGCCTCGCCGTCGGCCCGGCCACCGGTGTGCCGTGTGGCGCGATGGCGAACCCGATGACCACGCCCAGAATCAGCAGCACCGCGCCGATCACGACCGGGACGGCCACGCGTCGCCGTACGCGCGGGACCTGCAGGAGCCGCGTCGCCGGTGGGATCGGCCGGTTGTCCACGACGGCGGCGAGCAGTTCCTCCGTGCCGGCCATGGTGGGCCGGCGGGCCGCGTCCCGATCCAGCATCCGCATCAGCACGTCCGCGAGCGGGCCGGTGTGTCCGGGCGGGGCGATCTGGTCGTGTGTCACGCGCGCGAGCAGGGCGTACGGGTTGTCGTCGGTGCCGAACGGCGGCGTGCCCTCCAGCGCGTGGTAGAGCGTGGCGCCCAGGGAGAACACGTCGGCGGCGAATCCGGCCTCGTTGCCGGCCGCGACCTCCGGCGCCAGGTACGCGGGGGTGCCGGCGATCAGGCCGCCCCCGGTGACGACGCTCTCGCCGGTCGCGTGCGAGATGCCGAAATCGGCGATCTTCGCGGTGCCCGACGTCGTGACCAGCACGTTCGACGGCGTGACGTCGCGGTGCACGATCCCGGCCGCGTGCGCGGCGACGAGCGCGGACGCGAGTTCCCGCCCGATCGCGGCCACCTGCTCGGCCGGCAGCGTCGTGTGCTCACGCAGCAGGTCCGCGAGGCTGCGGGACTGGACGTACTCCATGATCAGGTACGGGCGGCCGTCGTGGTCGACGACGTCGTGCACGGTCACCACGTGCGCGTGCCGCAGTCGCGCGGAGAGCCGGGCCTCACGCCCGGCTCTGGCCGTCGCGGCCGGATCGGCATTCTCATGTGCGAGTTGCTTCACGGCGACGACGCGGTCCAACTGCTCGTCCCGCGCCCGCCACACCACGCCCATGGCACCGCGACCGGCCTCGTCCAGCAGCCGGTACCGCCCGGCGACCAGCTCGGTCATGCGTCAAATCTAGCCGGTTCTGCCGTAGGTTGGGGATGTGCACATCATACGATTCGCTGACGATCACCACGTTGTCCACTATGGAGTACTCGATGACGGTGCGGTCATGGCGATGCGGGATGTGCGGTCGATCGCCGAGTTGCTCGCGTTGTCCGCCGCGGACTTCCGTGACGTGGTCACCGGCGGCACGGACGGCCCGACCCATCAGTTGGCCGACGTGACGCTCCTGCCACCGGTCGACGGGCGGACCGAGGTGTGGGCCGCCGGTGTCACGTACGAGCGGTCCCGTGACGCGCGTGTCGAGGAGAGCACCGAACAGTCGGTGTACGAACGCGTGTACGACGCCGAGCGGCCGGAGCTGTTCCTCAAGTCGGTCGCGTGGCGCGTCGTGACGGAGGGCGAACCCATCGCCGTCCGTGACGACTCGGCCCTCAACGTGCCCGAACCCGAACTCGGCCTGGCCGTGAACGCGGACGGCGACGTCGTGGGTTACCTGGTCGTGAACGACGTCAGCTCACGCACGATCGAGGGCGCGAACCCGCTCTACCTGCCGCAGGCCAAGATCTACGCCGGCAGTTGTGCGGTGTCCGCCGGCATCCGGCCGGCGTGGGAGGTGCCGGACGCCCACGCGCTCGACATCACGATGACCGTGCGTCGCGGCGCCGACGTCGCCTTTCGCGGCACGGTGTCCACGGCGCGGCTACGGCGTAGCGCAGCCGAACTCGTCGAGTACCTGTACCGCGGTCAGTCCTTTCCGGACGGTGCCGTGCTGTCCACCGGCACCGGCATCGTGCCGGACATCGACTTCACCCTCCGGCCCGGCGACATCGTCGACATCGACATCAGCGAGGTCGGCCGCCTCACGAACCCGGTGGTCACCGTGGAAAAGGCGAGGACGTCGCGATGACGTTCCGCTACCTTGGCGGTCATGACGCACGTAACCATCGTCGGTGGCGGTCTCGGCGGGTTGACGCTCGCCCGCGTGTTGCACACGCGTGGCATCGCATCGACGGTGTATGAGGCCGAGGCGTCGCTGACCGCCCGGGATCAGGGCGGCATGCTGGATCTGCACGCGCACGGCGGCCAGCGTGCGCTCACCGAGGCCGGCCTGTACGACGAGTTCCGCGCCCTGGCCAGGGACGAGGCCGAAGCGTTGCGCATCCTGGACCGTGACGCCGCCGTCCGGTATGCCGATGAACCCGACTACGCCACCGGACGGCGGCCGGAAATCGATCGCCGGGAACTGCGACGGATGCTCGTCGAGTCGTTGCCGGACGGCACGATCCGCTGGGGTGCCAAGGTCGTCGACGTCACACGCTCGACCATCACGTTCGACGGCGGCGAGACCGTCGACGCCGAACTACTCGTCGGCGCGGACGGGACGTGGTCGCGGGTTCGCACGCTGCTGTCCGACGCCAAGCCGGAATACTCCGGACTGTCGTTCGCGGAGATGTCGCTGTCCGATGTGGACGACAAGCACCCGGAGGCCGTGCGGCTGGTCGGGCCGGGATCGATGTTCGCGTTGTCCGACGGCAAGGGCATGATCGCGCAGCGCAACGGCGACGGCCGGATCCGGGTTTACGCGGCGGTTCTCGGCGCCGAGGGCCGATTGGAGTCCGAGATCGCCGACCCGGACGATCCGGCCGCGACCCGCCGACGGCTGCTCGACGTCTTCGACGACTTCGCCGAGGGCCTGCGCGCGCTGATCGCCGACAGCGACGACACGATCATCCCGCGCCCGATCTACGCCCTCCCGGTCGGCCACCGATGGCCGCGAGTGCCGGGTGTCACACTCGTGGGTGACGCGGCGCACGTGATGTCGCCGTTCGCCGGGGAGGGCGCGAACCTCGCCATGCTCGACGCCGCCGAACTCGCCATCGCGATCGCCGAGCACGACGACGTCGAGGACGCGCTGGCCGCCTACGAGGCCGCCATGTTCCCGCGCGCCGAACAGTCCGCGCGCATCTCCGCCGACAACCTCGCCGACAGCTTCCTGCCGGACGCGCCGCAGGGGATGGTCGACAAGATCATGCGGTGGTCCAGTCCGGAGTAGACGGTGCTAGGACATGAGGCTCTTGCGGTAGAGGTTGTCGAGGGCGGCCCAGTGGCGGTCGGCGGCTGCCGTGTCGTACGTCCCGTTGTCCGGGACCGCGAAACCGTGGTGGGCATCGTAGAACTCGACGGTGTGGTCGACACCGGCGTCGGCCAGCGTGCGGTCGAGCAGTTCGGCCTGCTCGGGGGTGAACGAGCCGTCCTCCTGGGCGCCGGCCACGTAGACGGTCGCCGTGATGCGATCGGCCGCGAGGTGCGGACTGTTCGGATCGTCCGCCACGGCGATCCGGCCGCCGTGGAACGACGCCGCCCCCGCGATCGTGCGGCCGAGGCCGCCGGCGGCGACCAGCGACATCCGGCCGCCCAGGCAGTAACCGGTGGTGCCGATCGCGGATCCGGTCACCTCCGGCCGGGCCAGCAGGAATTCCGCGTAGGCACCGGCGTCGGCGACGATCTTGTCGTTCGTGAGTGACCCGATCAAGCCGAACAGCCGGCCGCGTTCGCTCTCGTCGCTGAACATCGTGGCGATGTCGAACGGCTGCCAGTCGCCGGCACGGTAGTAGATGTCCGGGACCAGCGTCACGTAACCCATGGCGGCCAAGCGGTCGCCGTGCTCGCGGAACGTGTCGCGCAGGCCGCCCGCGTCGGGAAACACCAGCACGGCGGGCCACGGGCCGGACCCGTCGGGGATGTGCAGCGACCCGTGGCTCTGGCCGTCGGGGGTGGGGATCTGGACGTCCTGACGTGGCATGCCACGACCGTAGCATCGAGGAAACCGTTACAACTCCGTGTGGTCGACGTGGTCGAGGATCGTGTCGGGGACCGGGCGGCTGGTGGTGAGCCGGAACTCGTCGATCGTGTCGAGCGTGCACGTCGGCGATCCGGCGACCTTGTCCGCGCGGGCGTGGTGGAGGTCGACGTCGGTCACGTCGCGGATGGCGAACGCCGTCCGGGTGTCCTGGTTCTCGAACCGGACCTCGACGTTGTCCAGAGTGACGCCGTTGGCGTGCCGGATGAAGAAGCCGAACGCCGGCAGCGTGCCGAACATGGTCGGCTCCGGGTAGCCGTTCTCCAGTTCCGGCGGGTCGGCGACGGCGTCGGCCGGTGTGAGGCCGCCGACCATGTGGTGCCGCACGTTGCTGATCCGGACGTCCTGGATGTCGTGCCCGGGAATGCCGGCGATGGTCGACGGGTAACGCGGATCGGCGTTGTGCGCGATGACGTCGCTGATGCTGACCCGGCTCAGCGTGCCGATCGGAATGCCGGCGGGGCCGCGCATCCGAGCACCCAGTCGCATGAAGATCGGCATCTGCACGTTGCGCATCGTGATGTTGCTGATCGTCACGTCCTGGAGATTGCCGCCGTCCACGGTTTCCAGCGCCAGGCCACGGCAGAACTCGAACACGACGTTGGAGATCGCGATGTTCTTGAAGCCGCCGTTGGACTCCGTGCCGAACTTGATCCGTCCGGTTCGCCCGTACGGGCCGGTCTTGAACGTGCCATTGACCAGCGTGCCGACGTCGTAGCCGCTGACCAGGCAGTTGTCGATTGTGACGTTCTCGGTGTCGCGAACCTCGTTGAGGGCGAACGAGCTCTTGAGCACGATGCCGTCGTCATTGGGCGAGTTCACGGTCGTGTTGGAGATTCGCACGTTCTTGCAGCAGTCGATGTCGATGCCGTCGCGGTTCGTGTCGATCACGACGTTGTCGATGCGGAAATTGTCCACACCGGTCGGCAGAATGCAGAAATGGCCGCCGTTGACCATGGTGATGTCGCGGATCACCACGTTGCGGCAGAGCTTCAGCGCGATGATCTTGTTGCCCTGCAACGGCGCGGATTCGAGTTTCCCGCTGGCGATCAGCCCACGGCCGTCGATCGTGCCGGGACCTCCGATGACGATGTCGGTCAGGCCGTCGCCCCACAGCAGGCTGTTGTGCCAGTGGCTGTGCCCGAAGTCCTGGAACGGGTTGCCGGCACCGGGTTGTTCGGCCGCGTCGTAGCCGCGACCGTTGGCCGGCGCGGCGGCCAGCAGCGTCGCGTTCAACGCCAGGTAGAGCGCCACGTGGGAGCGCAGGTGGATCGAGTAACTGGCGTAGGTGCCGGCCGGGAAGTAGACCGTGCCGCCGCCGGCTCGGGCGGCCGCATCGATCGCGTCGTTGATGGCGTCGGTGTCGATCCGTACGCCGTCGCCGCGCGCCCCGAACCGGGTCACGTCGAACACCAGAGCGGATCTGTCGTCGGTTTCCGCGTGTCCAGTACCCGCCGCGACCAGGGGTAACGCGGCGCCGACAGCACCGGCCGCGCCCCACGTGACCATCCGACGGCGACTCATCGACCTGTCCGTCATGCGCCCGCCTCCAGCAGATCTCCCTCGTGCTATTGAAAACGTTTACACAGACGGTCTACTAGCGTGGCGGGTGAGTGTCAAGATTCATCGGGTGTTTCCGGTACCCAGGCCAGTTGCTGCCGGGGTGTCGAGATCGGGGCAGGATGTTCGTCATCGTAGGCAGGAGGTGACCATGCGATACCTGATGCTGATCTACAACTGCGAGCGGCAGCCGGGGCCGGACGATCCCGGGTTCGAGGAGGCGCTGGCCAGGGTCAACGCGTTCGCCGACGAATGTCGCCGTCGGGGCGTCCTCGTCGGTGGCGATCCGGTGCACGGCGAGAAGGCCGCGACGACCGTCAGCGTCCGCGATGGGAAGACGATCCTGACGGACGGGCCGTTCGTGGAGACGCACGAGCATCTCGGCGGTTACTACGTGATGGACTGCCGTGATCTGGACGAGGCGCTGGAACTCGCCGCGCTGTGCCCGTTCGCCGAGTTGGGCGCCATCGAGGTGCGGCCGATCGTGTATGTGCCGGGCGTGGACAACAGTCCTGTCGGCGGATGACCGACCCGGCCGGGCTCGCGGTGGAACGGGTCTACCGCGAGCACAGGGCGCGACTGCTCGCCGCGCTGGTCCGCGTACTCGGCGATGTGGAATTGGCCGAGGACGCATTGCAGGAGGCGTGCGCAACGGCGTTGCGCCACTGGACAGAGCGAACACCGGACGATCCGGTGGCATGGCTGCTCACTGTGGCACGCAACAGTGCGTTCGACCGGTTGCGCCGGGCGAAACTGGGCCGAGAGAAACAAGTCGCGGTCGTACCGATAGCGGTCCCCGAGCCGGCTGAGATGCTGTTGGCTGTCGGCGACGAGCGGCTGAGCCTGGTCTTCATGTGCTGCCATCCGGCTTTGGCCGAGCAGGCCAGGATTGCGTTGACTTTGCAGGCGGTCGTAGGCCTGACTGCGGCCCAGATCGCACGGGCGTTCCTGGTCAGCGAGCAGACCCTCGCCCAACGCCTGGTCCGCGCGAAACGCAAGATTCGCGACGCCGGTATCCGGCTCGCCGTACCAGCTGATCATGTGTTGCCGGAGCGGTTGTCCGGTGTGTTGGCCGTGGCGTATCTGATCTTCACCCACGGCTACACGGCCGACCACGACTCAGCCGACTATGTCGATTTGCGCACCGAGGCGATCCGGCTGGGCAAGCTGATCGCCACGCTGATGCCGGACGAGCCCGAGGCGCTTGGCCTGGTTGCGTTGCTGCTGCTGCACAATTCGCGCGGTGCGGCGCGGTACACCGAGTCTGGTGACATCGTGTTGTTGGCCGACCAGGACCGTGGCAGGTGGGATCGGGGCGACATCGCCGAGGGCGTCGGTCTGCTGGACCGCGCGTTGCGCCGGGGTGAGGTCGGGCCGTACCAGTTGCAGGCCGCGATCGCTGCGATCCACGCGCAGGCCCCGACCACCGACGAGACGGACTGGGTGCGCATTGCGGCTCTGTATGGGGAACTGTTGATCGTGGCGCCTACGCCGGTGGTGCAGCTCAATCATGCGGTCGCTGTCGCGATGGCCACTGATCCGGACGCTGGGTTGGCGTTGATCGATCGGATCGAGGGGCTGGATCATTATCACCTGCTGCATGCGGCGAAGGCTGATCTGTTGCGGCGGTTGGGGCGTCGGGAGGCGGCGGTTCAGGCGTATCGGCGGGCCCTTGAGCTGGCGACCAATCCATCCGATCGCCGCTTCCTCGCAGCCAGGATCGCGGGTTTTGAGGGACGGCCCAACCCAACCCACCACCCGACCGCCGATCAGCAGCGCAAGGGGCTCAAAACAACAGGACCCACCGACAGGTAGGGCCGGTAAGCAAAAGCGGGACGAGCCCAAGCCAGGCGGAGATGGGTTGTTCAGTCTGTCCTGCTCCGTTCCGATCCGAAGCTCCCGTTACCGACAATGAGGAGATCGGAGCGAAGCAGGAGGCCGAAAACCGGGACTAGCTGGTCCCGAGCATTAGCAACCCGTTATTCCCTGATCCTTTAATTGTTGCGACGGTTGATGATTCCGCGTCAAGGCCGCTTCGCGCCGCTGTGCGGTGCCCTTCGGGCAGCCTGGACCCGGAACCATCAACCGCACAAGCAGCCAGGATCAGGGAATAGCGGGCAGGACTGAACTACCAGCCTCTGCCATGGGTTTGGGCCGGTCCCGATTCTGCTTTACCGGCCCTGTTCCGTGGTGTGTTTCGTTGCCCTGAGCCC
>Ga0207664_10001674_pt1 | contig 14602 bp, 18 predicted proteins | sample LARL83metaG_FD_184349 | JGI IMG/M metagenome (GOLD analysis project Ga0207664, IMG submission 184349) | Corn, switchgrass and miscanthus rhizosphere microbial communities from Kellogg Biological Station, Michigan, USA - LAR L8-3 metaG... | ecosystem: Host-associated > Plants > Roots >...
CACGAAATTATAGAGCCTTTAGTTTTTCTTCAGCAACTTTGAGTGCTTCTGGATTTGTCTTGTGTCCCATCATGCCAAGTGTAGATTCTATTGCAGAGATTGTTCGCATTACGTGATACTTGTTTACTTCGCCCATGCAACCGACTCGGAACACTTTGCCTTTTAGTTCTCCAAATCCTCCGGCAACTAGAACTCTGAATTTCTCAGAGAGTGTTCCTCGGAATGTCTTGTCATCTAGTCCCTGCAGATAATTTAGTGCAATTACAACTGTAGAGCGTGCATCCTCTTTTGCAAATGGTGAGAGTCCCATCGTACTCAGTCCACTGTACAATGCATCAGAGCAGACTCTATGTCTTCTGATTCTATTGTCAATTCCTTCTTCTAGAATAATATCAAGTGCTTCTCTGTATGCGTATAGTAACGGTATTGCTGGAGTAAATGGTGTTTCTTTTGAATCATCATAATACTTGAAGTATCTTGCCATGTTAAAGTAGAATGTTGGCGGTGGATTTGCAATCATATGTTTTTTTGCTTTTTGGCTGACTGCAATTGGTGATATTCCTGGTGGTGCTGCAAGTGCTTTTTGTGCGCCTGTTACACAGACATCTACTCCCCACTTGTCCATGTGGAACTCTTCTCCGCCAAGTATTGATACACCGTCTACAACATAGAATGAATCATTTCTTGCTGTGAGGTCTTTAATTTTATCAAGATATTTTACCATCGTTCCAGTTGAGGTTTCATTCCATACAACATAGAATGCTTTTACATCCTTGTTGTTGTCAAATGCCTCTTTTACTTGATCAAATGTTGCGTTCTGGCCAAATGGTGTTGTGAGGCGTACAACGTTTGCACCAGCCCACTCTAGCATTGTAGACAATCTGCTGCTAAATTCTCCGTTGACTGGAATGATTACCTTGTCGCCTTTTTTTACCATGTTGACAACTGAAGCTTCGACTGCACCAGTTCCTGATGCTGATAGTGCTACAACATCGCTTGTTGTATCGAAAATTTTCTGGCTTTTTTCTATAGTATCTACGTATAATTTTACAAAGTCTTTACTTCGATGATTTATCATGTGAGTAAACATTGCCCTTGTTACTCGCTCTGGAACATTTGTTGGTCCAGGCAACATGACTAGATATTCCAAATTTCTTCAACTTGCAAGCAAGGGAACCATTATTTATAATTAAAGTTCACAAATATTGACTGTATTTTAGGGTCTAGATCTAACTCGTTTTCGCTAGATTTTTCCCTTTTGGCACTAATCTAGGATGTTTATCTAAATGAGTACCTTACAAAATTATGATTGTTTAAGAAAAAGTGTCCTTCCTGTGGACATGATTTAGAAAAGAAGAAAGTATGGTATGCTAAGGAGGGTTTTCTGGAAGAATCCATATGTCTGAAATGTGGATTTATGCTAGAAAACCCAAAGTTAGCCAAACACCAAGTTACATCACATACTCTATTACGACAATATCGAGTTGAGGATTCATACAATGATGACCGTAGAAAGAATGTCATCTACATAGATGCGAATGATATGGCTCTCACCGGTACTTTGACACAGGGAATTATGGAAATTAAGGGTAAGAAAAGAACAGTTGCAAAGTATTTCCCTCTAAGAGGAGAAGATGAAGGAAAAAAAATAGTCAGGATGGACACAGTTACACGGTTCAAAGCTGGCGTTACAATAGGTGAACAAGTAATGATACGGAGAATCGATGAAATTCCTGTGAATGAATCCGTTATTCTTGCAAAAAGTGAGTTAGGTTTGATTGATACTGATTTTTTGGCAGAGGCATTAGAGAACATACCTGTTGCTCCTAATGATGAAGTCACAATTCCTTGGTTTGGTAAAACAATGACATTTCAGATAATGAGCATATCTCCTGATGAAGCTAATGTGTTAACAAAGCAAACAACGTTTCATATTTTTAAAACCTTGAAAAATGGAAGAATTGTAGAGTATGAAAAACAAGATGAATCCATAGAAGAATTACAAACTGAGACTGAACAGCAACAAGTAAAAGATAGTTTTGAAGAACCTTTGCCTGATAGACATACGTCTAGAGATTCAGTCGTTGATACATCAAATGCAACACGACATGAAATGAATTGTGTTGTATGTGGAATTCGCGTGGATTTTTCTTCTGGAAAAAAATGTAAATTTTGTGGAGAATATTGCTGTTTCAAGCACATCCAACTAGAGAATCATCAGTGCATTAAGACTAGGTATGTGAAATTCATTAGAAAAACATGGCTAAGAAGAATGGGACAAAACATTACGGGTGGAAATTATATGGTAGTATGTGATCAATGCGGTTTTAGGTCAAACAATAGCTATCCAATAGACATTGCGGGATTTGAACTAGAAAACCACTTGCAATCTAAAGGATGTCAAGAAAATAGTATATTTCTTGAACAGACTAATGAGGATGAAATAGACAAGCTTCTTGGAAGACCAGAACAATCTTCTGATGAGGGACTATCTTGGATGTACGATTGCTTGGCTACTGCAAAAGAGATAATCATAAAATATCACAAAGTGCCACCTACAGACGAAAATTACCAAGATTGCGAGTCATTTCTCACTAGAAAGACATTCGAAATTGATATTCAAAAAACTAGGGAAAGCGCATATGGCTACATCAACTTGTATGAAGATTTTAAATCACAAAATCATTATCAAATTGGCATTCACGAAAGCCTATCTGAAGATACCAAAGATAACAGAGGCATGGTAACAGTGGTACTAATCCATGAGCTATTACATGCATTACATCCTAGTCTTACCCATAGTGAACCTGAGGGAATTAATTTTCTTGAAAGAAAATTGGCAAACTTGGGATTACATTATGATGCACTAAGAAACATGGAAATTCTATACTTGAGTGGAAAGATGCGTTTGTGTAGTAAATAGCAATATTGACCGTATTTCAGGTATCTTTTCATGCGTGATATGGAGAATCTACTTCATTATCGACTTCAATCGATACAGTATAGGAATTTTTTGGATTTGTTCTCTTTTTGGTTATAGTCATTGTAATCTGAGCATCGTCTGAAACGATTAGAGGTATGTCTGAACCTATGTTCTTCATGTTCTTTAGCGCAGAATGTATTATTAGTTCGGGATTATTTTTTGGAGCAGGTTGAAGTGATTCAAATACGCCACTAACAAATGCGTCTAGATCTCCAAGATAATCATGTCTATCTTTTCTTTCTAGTATGTTTGGTGCATATACCGTCAATTCTAGTTTAACAGGACCATGAAAATGAGTATCAAATCCTTCTTTTTGACTAGCCTCAAATGCTTTTTGCCTCAAATTGATAACCAATTCAGTTTGATTGCTATTTTCTGACCATAATGATGGACCTGTAGATTTTTTTGGAGGTTTACCCTCTACAGAAAATTTAATTCGCTTTGATTTTTTTAAAAATTTCCCAAACATTGTTTTATATATTTTGCTTAGTTAATTCCTCATAGAAATTCAAGGTATTTCTCCATTTTAATACTGTAGAAATATTTGCAGAATTATTAACTAGTTGTTTGTTAATAATTTCTTTTACGCTTGAATATGGTGATTTCAGTTCAAATGTTGTAGAAAGTTGTCGAATATATTCATCAGGTACTCTACCCCAATTTAATGCCCACCCATTGTACTCAATAGTATTTTTCAATGGAATATCATATTTACAAAAAAGATTGTCAAAATATTGTATCTTTCTGTCTTTTAATTTTTCTAACAATATGTGAGCACTAGGTGATGCAGAAATACCTACCCAATCAGGTAATTCATAATATTGAGCAGCTTCATCAATAGCAGAACCTATTACAATTGTATCAGTTCCAAAAAACTTTCCTACAGAAATACATCCCCTAAGATATATTCCCAAAACAAGTCCCATTATGAAAGGATCCCCAAGGGCAGCTGCAATATGTGGTAATGACATTTCTATATCTGGACTAACTACTGTAATAATTATGGTATCTGAAAAGGCAGTAAAAGTAACTTTACATTTATAGCGTTTTAGAAATTTTGTAAAAAGATCTTTAAAGATTCCAGTAAATGTATTCCAACGTTCAATTATATCATCAGTATCATTATCTTTCCAAACTCCTTTTGTACCTAATGCATCAAGTAAAATAACTACACCGTATTTTTCAGGAATTTTTTTCTGCGAACTCTGATCTATTTTTATTACGGAATCTACTCTAGAGATCTTTTTCCATTCAGCAAATTCATCGAATTTACGTAGAAATTTTGTATCTATTTTTGAAGGATTGTCTTCAAGTACTTGTATTCCACGATTTGTAATTTGGAAATGTCCTCTTTTTGGATCCTTCAACAATCCAGCTTTATTTAGGAAAGTTCTAGCCCAACGTAATCTATTAAGAAATAGGGTTTCTCCACCACTAGGTTTCAGTTTTTTCTTTTCTTCTGCAGTTAATTTGAAATATTTTGAAAGATACTTTTCAGCTTCATTAAGTGAATGTACTTTACCATCTTTTGCAAATTTTAAGAGAGGTAACATTATACTTTCAAAATTTGGAATTGTCAAGTGACTTTTATGACAAAGACTTGAAATTAAACATTAGATCAAAATACTAAATAACTCAATAAATTTGATCTCACTACCCTATTCTAAATTATAATAAAGCTCAAGAGTACGACAATACTAGAAAATAACAGTATGACTGAGAGACTTAGACCACTTCCAGATATTTTAAAAAAGAATTTGAAAATTCTTTTTGTTGGTACTAGTCCCGGGGTAAGATCTTCACAAATAGGACACTATTTTGCAGGTAAATCTAATGTTTTTTGGAGATTATTGTATGAATCAGGTTTAACAAAAAATCGTCTTGTAACTGAGGATGATACAAAAATGTTGGATTATGGTTACGGATTAACGGATATTGTTAAGACTCCTACGAGAAGTGTCTCTGACATTAAATCTCATTATACATCTAATTCTGCTAAACGACTCAACAGAACTATTGCATCTTTCAAACCACAAATAGTAGCTTTCATTGGTAAAACTGGTTTCAAAATTTATGCTCAAACCGATGCAAAATTGGAATATGGTTATCAATATACACATAATGGTGTTAGATTTTATCTCGTACCTTCTACTAGTGGTCAAAGCTATGCGGATACAAAATATAATGAAAAACTAGAATGTTTTAGAGATCTAAATAGATATTCCAAATCAATTTAGGTTGGATTAAACGTTGAATTTCTTCAGATAAATATTCACAAAGCGTCTGTATTCGGGGTTTAATTTGTCAAATGCAAGTTTTAGATTAGAATCATCCTTAACTTTGATCGCACCATAACATATCAATAATAATCCTAGTTGGATCCAATATTCATCTTTTAACTCATTTAGTATTTTGAAAAAGGAACTAAAATCTACAGCATAGTCATGTTCTATTTTTGCGGATATTATTGTTCTAACTGTAGATTCAAATTTATTCAATTTCTGAAGCCTAAGTTTTACATCTTTAGATGGCATTGGATCCATCTTGTAATCAGAATAGGAATTAGTATCAAGTACTTCTTTCACCTTAGGAACATCAGCATCATAGATATGAAAACTTCCTGCAAAATGGTTGTATTTTCCCAAGGTAATATCATGTTCAGGCTTTAGCAAATTTTGAAGGTATTCTTGCAACATGGTAAAGATGAAAACATCGTAAGGCAGTACTTTGAAAGCATCTTGACTTCTCATGTAAATGACAGTTTGCAATTTTTGATCTCTCACTAGATATTGAAGATTAAGTGTACATGGAACTTCTTCATTTGCTAGACCATGCTGATCAAACTGTGGTAGATATATTGAAGCAACTGCACGTCGCTTAGATGGATCGTCAGCAAGAATATCCGCCACATGTTTCATTTGATTAAGATGTTCTATTCCAAATAGACGTGGACCATATGCTCCAATTACTCTTACTCCATCAGAAGAGAATTTTTCTGAAATTGGTTGATAGTATTTGATTGCTTCCAAGTTGAAATTACCTTGTGTAATCCACAAGAATTGTCCTATGCACTGAAAAATATTCAGTCCTCTAGCTTCACTATATAGGAGTCTGTCTAGAGGGTCTTCTAGTTGAAATTGATATGAGACAATTTCAATAATATCTCGTTTACTATCTTTTCTTTTTATTGATTGACCTTTAGTTAGAACGTCATTTAAGACAGTTTTCCATTGTTTATCCCACAATTAGTATTCAATGTGACCGATCTCTGCTCAAGGTTTAAGGTTTATGATAATTCCTTTATTTGATTAAACCTATTTTTATCATGTCAGACAATACTTTACGTACCAACGAATCATTGAAATTCTTGTAACCATAGGTAAGGTCTTCTAACATGTAACCAATTATTTGATCAAGTTGTTTTCCAGCATAATTTTCTTTGCGTAAGTAAATCAGAGAACCTGCTATTTCTAGCCATTCAGGATTATTGATGAAGGGTTTCAGAATATTACCTAGTTCTTTCACTTTTTCTTCATTCAATCCAGCTTCTGATGGAGAGACATTCGCTGTTTTACTATCTAAAATTGCATGCGCATCTTCAGACACTTGTTTACAATATGGACCTCTTAGATACCACTCGAATGGATAACCTAGATTAATTCCATATTCTTGTGCGATATAGGTAATTTTCTGAACTTCCAGTTTATCTTCAAATTTATCCATAGAGATTGTTTTCCCTATTCCAGAAAATAGACCAGCAAGTCCTAATGACTTAACTTGTTGCATCTTTTGATTTTCTAGAATTACTTACTTATTAAGTATCCCCTTAAAATTTTAGAATCTAATACCAAATTGTTGATCAAGTTTTTCTTTTAGATCATCCAAATTTTTGTAAGGTAGTAGAATTACACCCGGGAGTCCTTTAACCATATTTGAAATCTCGGTGTTACTGTAGATACAAATTATTTTCTTTCCCAGATTGTAAGCAAACATGATTTCCATTCCTACGCCAATGCTAGGATTAGAAAGCTCTGCTACGAGTAATTCACAGGATTTTAATGCTTCACAATTTCGTTCGTAGATTTCATTTTTATTTAAATTTGGATTTGAGTTATCCCACAAAACCCATTCAGATACAATCTTGCAACCAAGACTCAGAAGAATAGTAGATATATCTTTGGCTAGAATATTGTTCCTATTTTTCTGTAATGGTACTGCAAAGTAAACTTTCATAATTTACATACATGCCATAAGGGAATAAACCTGATCTGCTATAATATTAAAAAAATCTTATAAATGATGATATTATTTGAACTGAAGATCTATATCTGGCCAAATCCATACTACGTGATCCTTGAAAACGTTACAAGACATGGTAGAACCAGGATTAGAGATTTTATTCGTAGGAACAAATCCTGGAGAAAAATCAGCAAGAATAGGTCATTATTTTGCAGGCACAAGTAACATGTTTTGGAAATTATTGTATGAATCAAAACTTACTGAGGAAAGACTCACTACAGATCTTGATTATAAGATAAGAAAATACGGATATGGTTTAACAGATGTCATAAAACGTCCAACACGATCTACCACTGAACTAAGAAAAATGGATGCAAAGAATTCCAAGAAGAGACTTGATAATCTCATACACGATAATTATCCAAAATTTGTTGCATTCATAGGAAAAGCAGGATTGCGTTATTATCTAGGTAATGACACTCTTCCAGTGAAATACGGATTACAGGACTTTACAATATCAAAATCAAATGTCTATTTGTTACCATCCACAAGTGGTGCAAGCTTTGCAGATACTAAATATAATGAAAAGTTATCTTGGTACACAAAATTTAGAGAAGATGTACAAAAATCAAAGTCTAAATCTGATTCACTGCTTTTAGGCATTCAAGTTAGATGTGAATAGTAGTAATTTCAAACTACAGTAGCAGAAACCTTGGTTAGTATTTTGTCACCTACTTGACGACTTTCAAAAATCACAATTAGGTGTATGTTCCTCCTGAAATATTGTAAAAATGAAGAACGAACTAAACACAAGATATTGTAATTACTCTTAAAAATATAGACGATGTAATTGATCATATGTTTAGAGACTTTCCTGAGCTCAAACCATCAAAAGGCAAATTTCGCATCATTGGAATAGACAAATTTGAGATTCCAGGTGAAGGTCATTGGGTAGTTGGTGATTTTGATGACCGTGATGAAGTAATAAAGAAAGCAAGAGAAATGACTAGAAATGCTTCAAAGGATGCAGCTGATCCAAGTGTGGCTACGGTATTTTATGCATATGATGAAAATGGAAACTATCTTGGTGGAGAAATACATGATGAGAGTTAGCTGTCTCCATTAACAAACATCTATAGAATTTTAGAAAGCCTGTTTTTTGCATCTATTTTCAAGAGAACTTGTCTTGTTCCTTCTGGAACCAAGTCTTGCCAGTCTTTTCCAGTTACGATCATCTCTCGAATATTTGTTCCAGATATTGTATCTCTCATCAACAGAGGCAGCTCAAAGACACTTTTTCCTCTTTTTTTGTACAATGTTAGAGTAAATTCATCATTTGAAAAGACCAAATCATATGGAGGTACGATGGAATCAACATGATAAGTCCATTTTTCATGATCTCCTGTATCTGGTACAAAGAATATCTTCACACGCTTCAAAGTCGGGGGATCAAGTGATGAAAGAATCATTTCTTTTCTCTCATCTGCAGTGAATGGGTTTCTTTTTTCATTACTTTTGTTTGAGCTTCCAATTCCAATCCATAGATTGTCAACCTTTGATAATCCGATCTTTACTGCCTCTAGATGTCCCTTGTGAAACGGTTGGAATCTGCCAATTAGAAGACCATCCATTGTCGAGATCTTGTTTCACTTGTTTAAAAAACCATCATTAATTACTAAATATTCAAGAATAAGATTAAGTCCAACAATGCAGTTGGAAAAAGAGGCGGTAATTAGTGCCTAAATATGATATTCCAAACAGCAAAAAGACTATGAAACAAAAGAAACCAAAGGAAAACAAGAGTAAGCAAGAAGAGAGTAAGGAGAAGCAAGAAAATCATGCTCCTCAAGATGAGAATCAAGAAATAGTATGCACGTCTCTTGCTGAAGCAGAACACAGAGTTCTAGAATTACGAAATCAAGGTATGCCTTATAATAAACTGACAAGGATTCCATTCAAGATAGGAGATAGAATCAAGAGGTTTAATCCAAAGCAGATTTCTGCAATAAGCAAGACTGCAGGTTCTGCTCAAGAATCCAGCAAGTCAGATATGCCAAAAAATGATAATAAAATTCAAACAATCTTTTCTCTGCTAAAGAATGGAAAATCTCGCACAGAGATTGTTATTCAAACCGGTATAGAACCAGAGGTTGTAAACAAAGCTTATGAGCAATATCTAGAATTTGAAAATTATATAAAATGTCATAAACAAGACTATCAGAAAATGCGTTCACGTGTTCTAGAATATCATAAGAGGTTAAAACACAATCCAATTCCTCTCGAAATAGGCTTTAAGGAAATAAGTAAAGTATTTGATTCACTTTATGAAACATTTGAATTATTTATGAAAGAACCTGAATTGACTTTCAGATGTTCTAAATGTAAAACCTGGACTAATTTTGACCAGGACGATTTTAATGCTGCTGTAGCTTATCTGGAACGGAATCATGAATGTCACAGATGTGCTAAACATTGATCATCTAGTCTGCTGCTGATTCTTTGATTCCTGATGATGCCATCATTAATTAGATTCCAAAATTAAACAAGGTAATCATGGAATCAATAAAGATAGACGGCGGATGGGGAGAGGGTGGTGGACAGATAATTCGAAGTGCAGTTATTCTATCTGCAATCACAGGTAAGCCAGTAGAAATAGAAAATATCCGAAAAAACCGAAAGGTTCCAGGTCTTAGACCACAACATTTGCTCGGAGTAAAAATTTTGTCAAAAATCTGCCAAGCCAAAGTAGATGGCCTCTTTGTAAATTCAACTTCGCTAAAGTTTTTTCCTTCACAAGGACTTGACTTGGATCTTCAAGAAGATATTGGTACTGCAGGCAGCATTTCACTTATCTTGCAAGTACTGATTCCTGCTGTCTCACTTATGAAAAACAGTTTGAAATTGTCAATTATTGGAGGAACAGATGTTCCTTTTAGTCCCACATCAGATTACACAAAACATGTTTTTTCAGAAGCTCTCTCAAGAATTGGAATCAACTTTACCTCAGACATCAAAAGACGTGGATATTATCCAAAAGGAGGTGGACTAGTTGAAACCCAAATACAGCCTTGTAATGACCCAAAACCAATATCACTTCTCAAGAGAGATACAAAAGCTGCAAAACTTGTATGTGCTTATTCACACATACTAAGAGAAACAATAGAAAAAGAGACAGATACTGCAAGAGACATTCTTGCAAACAACGGATTTGATTGTAATGTTACCATCAAAGAAGAGAATGCACTGGACAAGGGCTGCTCAATGTTGATATCTTCACACGATTCAAGTTCTGTTACAGGCTCGGATGGCATTTACCAAAAAAGTTTGAATGGACTTGGTGAATCTGTTGCCAAAAGATTCATTGAATCAAACCTTGGTGTAGACCTTAATCTTTCGGATATGTTAGTAGTTCCATTATCTCTAATCAAAGAAACTTCTGTATTCAGGGTAAAACAAATCACAAAACACTTGGAGACAAATCTTTTTGTTGCTTCAAAGATGACTGGTTGTAGATATGGAATAGGAAAGCTAGATGACGGCTTTGAGGTAAGAATCTCCGGAGTCTCAGACGCCTGAATGAAGCAGTGCAGCCATCAATAATATAACAACGGAGACTATTACGGTCAACCTTCCAAGCATGATAATCTTTGAACGTAGTTTCTGTAAATGCTCACCTGAAAGACTCTGTGATTCTATCTTCTTTTCCACCTCAGTTCTAATCAGTCTGACATGTATTGCAAATATGATTATCAGTGCAATTACAAGAATTATCTTTACAAAAAGAACAATACCATAATTGGTACCAAATATCATCGATGGTTTTTCAATGATACCAACAGAGTTGTAGATTCCAGTCAGGATTAGTACGATAAGAGACGGTACCCCAATGACATTGAACCTGCGTCCCACTCTAATCATTATTGACAGCCTTCCTTCTACAGAATCTGAAAATGTCTTGAGTAATGGAGCAAGAACTATACCAATGAATATGGAACCTCCAACCCAGATTGATGCTGCAATGAGGTGTGCCCACATGATCAGTGCGTTAGCAAGTAACATCACACTATTTGGCAAGTCAATGAATAATATCTATTCTCATCTCAAGAAGGTTTTTTAATTGAACAGACCCCGTAGCTTTTAGATTTGATAAGCACGGGCAGACTGGTCATAATAGCATGTTTTGCAGGCCTTGGCGCAATGATGTTGTTCTTTTACCTATATGCAAATTCTTTCCAGAGCGATCTTAACAAAGTAACAGTAGACATTGACAGCATCAAGGTTCTAGATGAGAACAAGATTGACAAGCGTGCACATCTTGATGTGAGATTTAATATTCAAAATCCAAATTCAATTGTGCTTACCATATCCACAATTAATTATCAATTATACGCAAATGGACAAAACCTTGGAGAGGGACACTTTACAACAGAAGACATTCCAGAGGCTGGAAGGCCTGCACTTTTTGCAAACAGCAATCTCACACTACCTACAACATTTGATCTTGTAAACAGTGAAGCAATTGCAAAGGAATACTCTGACATCACAACAGGCCAGCCAGTAAAATACGAAGTAAAGGGTCAGATAACCATAGAGTCATTTCTGACTGCAGTCATCAAAGACTTTGATCTAAATTCCGGCTAGCCCAAGCCCCAACTGATCTTAGTTTTCGGAGTAATTTTTACAAACGGCGCTTCCTCTTCTTTCCAAGGATTCTCTCTTACCCAGGCAAACTTTTTGAAAAATATATCATAGAGGTGTTTGAATTGTGGACCCTTTTCGATAAAGGTGGTAGTACCCTGTACAACAACAGCCTTGTGCTGGCTAGGTGAGTAGATATCAACAGAGATTGCAATCTTGTTGTTCTTTTTTAGATTTGCATACTTTTTGGTGTCATAGTCTGTTGCAAAGTAAAAAAAGCCATCTTCAAAGTGATACGTAACAGGTGCAATATGTGGTGTGTCCCCTACACTAGTAGCTATTCTGCACCCCTCATTCTCATTTAGAAATTCTGATTCTTTTATGGTAAATTTTATCACAAACTGTGATTCTCAAGCATCGAATAAAAAGAAATGGCTGGAAAGAGACCCATGAAATTAGTTATACCTACATTTTAATAAAAAACGGTATTTTTGCAAAAATGTAGGTATAACTCAAATTACTAGATTTTATCGAAAATATACACCAATAGACTATAAGCTGACCAAACCAACTTACGATTTAATATATTATTTATTAAGTAAAACACACTACAAAGATTTGGTAGGTCTAGAGTAATGCCATTTGTAAGCGTAGGTAAAGAAAATTCAGGTTCAATCGATCTCTACTATGAAGATCACGGAACAGGCAAACCTGTTGTACTGATACATGGATATCCACTTAGTGGAGATTCATGGGAAAAGCAAGTCCCGGTCTTGCTTGATGCCGGATTTCGTGTCATTACATATGATCGAAGAGGTTTTGGAAATTCAAGTAAACCCACAACAGGATACAATTATGATACTTTCGCAGATGATCTTCACAAACTTGTAAGCCATCTAAAATTACGTGACTTTTCTCTGGTTGGTTTTTCCATGGGAGGAGGTGAAATTGCTCGATATTTTGGAAAACATGGATCCAAAGGTATCAAAAAAGCAGTCTTCATTGGTGCGGTTCCACCTTTCTTGCTTAAAACACAGGACAATCCAGAAGGAGTTGGCCAAGATGTCTTTGACGGAATCCAAAAAGCAATTGCCATTGATCGTTATGCATTCTTTACCGAGTTTTTCAAAAACTTTTTCAATACGGATACATTGATGGGCAAAAGAATAAGCGAGGAGACAGTTCAAGCATGTTGGAATCTAGCAGCTACTGCATCTGCAAAAGCTAGCTACGATTGTGTCTCTACCTGGCATGAAGATTTTAGAAAAGATCTATCCCGAATTGATGTGCCAATTCTTGTCATTCATGGTGATGCAGACCGTATTGTGCCTCTTTCTGCATCTGGCGAGAAGACTGCCAAGTCGGTAAAAGGAGCCAAGCTAGTAGTGATTAGTGGAGGACCGCATTGCATAACTTGGACGCATGCTGATGAGGTAAACTCTGCATTGGTGAATTTTCTTAAAAGATGATTTGATTTTCAGTGGTACAAGGAAAAGTCAAATCATCTCAAACTTTCTCATTAGACAAATTGGTGCTTAAATAGAAATTTTGCAATATCGTCCTGCCCACAAGAATTTGATACTTTGCAGTGTGGTTTGGTTGGTGGGCAATTTTTTCTGTTTTAACGATTCCCATAAAGTAAAATGGACCGAGAATTCAGAAAAGAAAAAGAGTAGGAGATGGTCTTAATTGACCGGATAGAACCTGAGTTGCAATACTTTTACGCCGTTGTTGTCATATGACCACAAGTAGTTCTGAAACGTAGGATCAAAGATGTTTACACATGTAGTCTGGCCTGTTGTCTGGTTTACGTAACACAGTGTGGTTAGTTGTGATGTCACATCTGTGAATGATTGCTTGCCTTGGGTTCTCATCGTTATGACTTGATTTAAGGAGCATATTTGTTCGCCTGTTGTAGGATCTGTTGCACATGTTGTAAGTGAACTATGACCTCCAGGTGTTCCAACTGCTCTTGCCCACACTGTATACTGTGGAGAGCCAGAAGTGGTAGTTGGAGGCGGTAGTTGAAATGCAGCTTTGCCATCTAGTGCATTGTTATCTAGCACGTAAAAGTTAGTCCCTGGAGAGAGATTGATGTCTGCATGACCCTTTAGTGGGACAAATATCACATTTCCACCACTGTTGTCTGTCGTTGGAAAGTTAGCTGTATTTTTTACACCAATGATGTTCAGATTGTAATGTTGTCCGTTTGGTGCTCCGTTACCTGTTGCAAACGATGTTTGAATATTGCCAACACTTGCAAAAAGAACTAACAGTAATCCTGTACTCAACGAGATTGCTGAAAGTTTTTTTGTCAAAGCAGTGTTTATTCTAGTCATTACGGCCTTTGCAATTATTATTGCATAAAAGAAACGCGTAGCTTTCCTACGTAATCAAATTTCATAACAAAATTTACGATCCAATCAAAATAGATCACAGAAAATTGTAAGTAATTTATTTTACAGACAAAAAGAGATCGAGTGCAAAAAAGATGTTAACTATACAGGAATTGAGTTGACCCATAAAATTACTGGAGGTAGGAACATAGAGAAAATAAAGACCAAGAGAAGAGGATTATGATAGTCACCTGTCTATTCATAATGTAGCTTAAACTGTAACGAATCCCGTACAGAGTAATAAAATGGGCCGGGAGAGATTTGAACTCTCGACCACCTCCGTGTCAGGGAGGTATCCTAACCAGACTAGACTACCGGCCCAATAGAATTCGACCTTACTCTAGAC
>Ga0207664_10001677_pt1 | contig 14596 bp, 15 predicted proteins | sample LARL83metaG_FD_184349 | JGI IMG/M metagenome (GOLD analysis project Ga0207664, IMG submission 184349) | Corn, switchgrass and miscanthus rhizosphere microbial communities from Kellogg Biological Station, Michigan, USA - LAR L8-3 metaG... | ecosystem: Host-associated > Plants > Roots >...
AAGCGAGGCGCCCGAGCCCGTCGCGGCGGGCGGCGCCGAGGAGGCGAGCGAGTAATGGCGCACAAGAAGGGCCTCGGCTCCTCCCGCAACGGCCGCGACTCGAACGCCAAGCGCCTCGGCGTGAAGGTGTTCGCCGGGCAGGCCGTCACCGGCGGCGAGATCATCGTGCGCCAGCGTGGCACCAGATTCAAGCCCGGCGTCGGCGTCGGCATCGGCAAGGACGACACGATCTTCGCGAAGGCGGCCGGCACGGTCGCCTTCACCGAGGGCCGCCGCGGGCGAGTCATCTCGGTGACGCCCGCCGAGTAGCGTCCCGCACGCTCCGAGACTTCCGAACGGCCCGCCTCGGCGGGCCGTTCTCGTTCCGCGGGTCGTCGCGCTCACTCCGGCTGCAGGATCGGCCGCACCATGATGTCGCTCACGTCGACCGTCTTCGGCCGCGAGACCGCGTACATCACGGCGTCGGCGATCGCCTCGGGCGGCAGCCCCCAGGCGGAGATGTCGTTCTCGAAGAAGGGCGTGGCGGTCATGCCGGGCTCGATCAGCGTCACGCGCACGCCGCTGTTGTCGTCCAGCTCCTGGCGGGCGGCCTGGGCCATCGCCGTCACGGCCCACTTCGTGCACGAGTAGAGCGAGCCGGGCAGCGCGACGCGGCCGGCGACCGAGCCGGTCAGCAGCAGGTGCCCGCGCGACTCGCGCAGGTGCTCGACCGTCGCGCGGATCGTCAGCGCCGCGCCATAGACGTTGGTGAGCACCATCGACTTCCAGAACTCGGGCGACTCCTCGAGGAATCCGCGTCTGGCGCCGAAGCCGGCGTTCGCGAAGACGACGTCGAGCTGGCCGAACGCCTCCAGCGCCTGCGCCACCATCGCCTGCTGCTGCTCCCACTCGGTCACGTCGCAGGCGACCGCGAGCGCCCGCTCGCTGCCGCCCAGCTCCTGCGCGAGCGCCGCGAGCTTGTCGGCTGAGCGCGCCGCCAGCACGAGCCGGTAGCCCGCCTGCGCGGCCGCGCGCGCCGTCGCGGCGCCGATGCCGCTCGAGGCGCCGGTGATGAGGAAGACGGGATCGGCCATGCGGGCTCCAATCGGGAGGGTGCGTGCGAGCCGCGTAGGATGCCGGCTCGTGCATGCCGCCATCAAGCGCGTCCCACTGCGCGAGCGCGTCGTGCCGCACGCCGCAGCGCCGCCGGAGCGCTTCGCCGGCGAGGCGCTCGCCTCGTGCGAGCGCGCCTGAGCGGCGCGCGCGATCAGCCGGGGAGGCCGTCGAGGAAGCCGAGCACGCGGCGCCAGGCGTCCGCGCACGCCTCGGCGTGCTGCTCGTAGGCGCGGTCGAAGAACGAGTGCGGTGCGCCCGGGTAGACGACCAGCTCGTGCGGGACGCCGGCCGCCTGCAGGCCGCGCTCGTAGGCGTCGACGTCCTCCTGCGGGATCGACTCGTCGGCGCCGCCGAAGAGGCCGAGCACGGGCCGGCGCGTCGCGGCCGCGTGGTCCTTCGGCGAGGGCATGTTGGGACGGGCGCTCGTGAGCCGGCCGTAGAAGCCGACAACGCCGGCGAGGTCGGGCGTCTCCGCGGCGGCGGCGAGGAACGCCTGACTGCCGCCGAAGCAGAAGCCGACGGCCGCGAACGACGTCGCGCCGGCGCGCTCGCGCAGCGCGTCGATCGCAGCCGCCATGTCGGCGCGGATCAGCTCCGGCTGCGTCTGCGCGACGTGCGAGGTCCAGTCGAAGTCCTCGCCGCGCTCGCCAAGGCCGGCCGTGCGGCCGAAGTAGTCGATCGCGACGGCAGGGTGGCCGGCCTCGGCGAACCGCTCCGCGAGCGCAACGTAGAAGGGGTAGAGGCCGCGCACGTCCGGCAGGATCGCGACCGCCGGCGCGTGCGGCTCAGGCGCCTGCGCGAGCGCGGCCATGAAGCGCGTCCCGTCCGCCGAGGTCAGCTCCAGCCGCTCGGCACCCGCGCCGCCGGCGATCGGCGGCAGCGCGAGGTCGGCGGGCAGCTCGGGCGGCAGGGCGTCGAAGTCGAAGCACATGGCGGTCTCCCAGGTCGTCGGGTCAGCTCTCGAAGGTCGCGAGCGGATGATGCTCGCGCAGGAACTCCGCGAACAGCGGCACCGTGAAGTCCACCTGTCCACGGCGGGGGCTCCAGACGAGACCCTTGCGGATGAGCGCGTCGCGGTGCACCGAGACGCCGCGCTGGTCAGCGGCGCCGAAGCGCGCGGCGACGGCTGCGCTGCGGCACGGCTGCTCGCGGAGCGTCGCCATCGCCGCGAGATAGCGCTGCTCGGCCTCGGTCGCCAGCTCGAGGCGCGGGCCGAAGAACGTCGCGGCGAGGGAGTCGCCGACGGCTTCGCGGACCAACTCGAGGTCGTCGAGGGTGATCGTGTCGCCCGTCGCCTGGTTCCACAGCTCGAGCCCGTACTCCTGGAGGAAGTACGGATAGCCGGCGGACTCCTGCACGACCGCGCGGGCGGCGTCCTCCGCGAACGAGACGCCGAGCGTTCGAGCCGGCCCGACGAGGGCGGCGCGGGCGGCCGCGTCCGACAGCCGCCCGAGACCGCGATAGCGGAACAACCGGTCCGCGTAGGGCTTGGCCGACATGAGGCGCACCTGAAGATCCGGAAGGCCGGCGCCGACGAGCGCGACCGGAAGGCCGTGTCGGCTGATCGCCTGGCACGCGAGGCAGATCGCGGACAGCGCCCTTGCGTCGAGGTTGTGCATCTCGTCGATCAAGAACAGCGCGCCGGTGCCGGCGCTTCGCGCGACGTGGCCGATCTCGAGCAGCAGGTCGGTGAGATCCTGCTCGGGATCGCCGGAATCGGCGGTCCCGACGGCCGCGTCGACGTCCAGCTTGATCTGCACCCCTCCCGGTCCCGCGACGCTGAACGCCTTGACGACCCCCAGGGCGCGCTCGACGCGGTCGCGGACTCGCTGGCCGCGGGTCATCTGGCGCAGCAGCCGTGCGGCCATGCGGGTGAAGGCGATGCGGAAGTCGAGTTGCGAGCCGACCTCCTGGACGTCGGTCGTCGCCCAGCCCGCCTCGCTGGCGACCACGTCGAACTCGATCAGGAGGACCGTCTTGCCGACGCCGCGCAGGCCGGTGTAGATCAGGCTGCGGTCGTAGCGGCCCGCTCCGAGGCGCTCGGTCAGCGTCCGGAAGTCGTCGAGGTCCTCGTCACGCCCGGCGAGCGTCGACGGCTTGCGCCCCGCTCCCGGGGTGTAGGGGTTGTCGCGCTTGTTCATCGCGATTCTGTGTTTCTTAGGACCCGATGTTCCGGCTTGGAAGACCTGAGAATCGACGCGGGCAGTGTTCGCCCCCCTCGACCGCCGTTTTCTAGCATTTTCTAAACGATTCCCTAGAAACTCTTAGAATCAGACGGGGCATCCTGCACCGGCCTGTCACGATGGCGGCGATGCTGTCCGACAGAGCCCGCATCCACGTCCAGGCCGGCGGCGGCGGGGACGGCTGCATGAGCTTCCGGCGCGAGTCGCGCGTGCCGAAGGGCGGGCCCGACGGCGGCGACGGCGGGCGCGGCGGCGACGTTGCGCTCGTCTGCGACGACTCGCTGCGCGACCTGCAGTTCTTCCGCCGCACCGCGCACTTCAAGGCCGGCCGCGGCGGCCACGGCAGAGGCGCGCTGCGCCACGGCGCCGACGGCGAGCCGCTCGAGGTCCACGTGCCGCCGGGGACGGTCGCCGTGCTGGAGGACGGCACGCGCCACGACCTCCTCGCGCCCGGCCAGCGCGCGGTCGTCGCGCGCGGCGGCTCGCCCGGCCGCGGCAACAAGCACTTCGCGACGCCGACGCGCCAGGCGCCGCGCTTCGCCGAGCGCGGGCTGCCCGGCGAGGAGGGCTGGCTCGAGCTGCGCCTCAAGCTGCTCGCCGACGTCGGGCTCGTCGGGCTGCCGAACGCCGGCAAGTCCTCGCTGCTCTCCCGCCTCACGCGCGCGGCGCCGAAGATCGCCGACTACCCGTTCACGACGCTTGAGCCGGTGCTCGGCACGATCGACGCCGACGACCGCCAGCTCGTGCTCGCCGACATCCCGGGCCTGATCGAGGGGGCGCACGAGGGCGCCGGGCTCGGGCACGACTTCCTCGCGCACGTCGAGCGCACGCGCCTGCTCGTGCACGTGCTCGACCTCGCGCCGACCACCGCCTCCGGCGGCGGTGCCCACGGCTCCGAGCCGGTCGCGAACCACGCGACGGTCGAGCGCGAGTTGGCCGCGCACGACCCGCGCCTCGCCGGGCTGCCGCGGATCCTGGCGCTCTCGAAGGCCGACCTCGTCGCGCCCGCCGCGGCGGCGCAGGCGGCCGCGGCGTGGCGCGCGCGGCTGGGGGCGGACGTCCCCGTGCTGCTGACCTCCTCCGCGACCGGCGCCGGCCTCGACGAGCTGCGCAAGACGCTGCTCGAGCGCGTCCCGCTCGCGCCCGCAGCCGAGGTCCCCGAGGTCGAGGGGCTCGCCGAGCACCAGGTGTTCCGTCCGGCCGCGACCCGCGGCTACCGCGTCGAGCGGCTCGAGGAAGGTCGCTTTCGCGTCGTCGGCGACGGCGTCGACCGGCTCGTGCTGCGCTACGACGTCGAGAACGAGGAGGCGATGGCGCACCTCGAGCGCCGCCTCAAGCGCATCGGCGTGATCCAGGCGCTCGCGGACGCCGGCTTCGAGCCCGGCGACGACGTCGAGATCGGCGGCGTCGAGTTCGAGCTGGACCCGTCGTGAGCGGCGCTCAAACCGCGCCGGCAGACGCCGCGCTCGCCGTCCCGTCGAGCAGCCGCTCGACGTCCTCCGGCGGCACCGGCCGGCTGAGCCAGTAGCCCTGCGCGACGTCGCAGCCGAGCTGCTGGAGCGCGCCGCGCGTGGCGTCGGTCTCGACGCCCTCCGCGACGACGCGCAGACCGAGGTTGTGGCCGAGGTCGATCGTCGAGCGCACGATCACGGCGTCGTCCTCGCTCTCCTGCATGCCGAGCACGAACGACTTGTCGATCTTCAGCACGTCGACCGGCAGGCGCTTGAGGTAGCCGAGCGAGGAGTTGCCGGAGCCGAAGTCGTCGATCGCCAGCCGCACGCCCAGCTCGCTGAGGCGCACGAGCACCTGCCGGGCGCGGATCGGGTCCGTCAGCACCGTGTTCTCGGTGATCTCCAGCTCGAGCATGCTCGGCTCGACGCCCCAGCGCGCCAACAGCTCCGCGACCTCGTCGGGCAGCCGCAGGTCGAGCAGGTCGCGACCGGTGATGTTGACCGCCACGCCCAGCTCGATCCCGCGCTCGCGCCAGCGCGCGCACTGCTCGAGCGCGACGTCGAGCACGTGCGAGGTCAGCGCGCGGATCAGGCCGGTGTGCTCGGCGAGCGGCACGAAGCGGTCCGGGCTGAGCAGGCCCAGCTCGGGATGCTCCCAGCGCACGAGCGCCTCGACGCTGCGCACGCGGCCGCTGCGCAGGTCGGCCTGCGGCTGGTAGTAGACGGTGATCTCGCGCTGCGCGATCGCGCGCCGCAGCTGGGCGATCAGCGACAGCCGCTCCGATGAGTACTGGTCCTGCTCCGGCGCATAGAGGGCGGGCGCGTGCGTCTCCTTGCTGACGTACATCGCGATGTCGGCACGCCGCAGCAGCGTCTCGACGTCCTCGCCGTCGCGCGGGTAGAGCGCGATGCCGATCGAGGCGTCGACGTCGACCTCGAGACCGGCGATCCGCTGCGGCCGCTGAAGCGCGGCGCGCACGCGCTCGGCGAGCGCGAGCGCATCCTCCGGGCCCGTCAACCCCGGCGCGAGCACGCCGAACTCGTCGCCACCGAGGCGCGCGACCGTGTCGGCAGCGCGCAGCGGGCTGCGCAGGTTGCGCCCGACCTCGACGAGCAGCCGGTCGCCGCTCTCGTGCCCGAGCGTGTCGTTGACCTCCTTGAAGCGGTCGAGGTCCATCACCATCACCGCCACGCAGCCGCGCTCGCGCCGCGCGCCGCGCAGCGCCTGCTCGACGCGGTCGTGGAACAGCGCGCGGTTGGGCAGCGCGGTCAGCGCGTCGTGGAAGGCCTGGTGCTCGATCTGCTCCATCTGGCGGCGCACGCGAGTCGCGACGCGGCGCAGCAGCGGGAACAGCGAGACGTAGAGCAGCGCGAGCGCGAGCGCCAGCACGAGCGCGATCGGCACGAACGTCTCGCGCGCGGTCGCGGCGATCGGCGCGTAGTCCTCGTAGAGCTCGAAGACGCCGGCGGGGCGCCGCGCGCCGGGCAGCGTGACGGGCACGTAGCTCTCCAGCACCTTGCGCCCGCCGCGCACGCCGTCCTCGGCGCCGAGGTCGGTGACGTCGCCGACGCTCCTGCCGTGCAGCGCGTCGAGCACGGTGTCGGGCTCGTCGGGGCGGCTGCCGATCAGCGCGTGATCGGTCGAGTAGCGGACGCGGCCGTCGGGGGCGTAGAGGTTCGCGCGCAGCGCGCCGTCGGCCAGCAGCTCGCTGTGCGCGAGGCGGTCGAGCTGCGCGCGGCGGGCGCCGGTCGCAGCCGCCGCGAAGTCGCTCGCGCGCAGGTGGTCGCGCAGGATCGCGTCGGCGACGAAGCGCGTGTGGGCGCGCACGCTCTGCTCGGCGTGCGCGGTCGCCTCGCGCCGCGCGACGAGGAACGTCGCGGCCAGCGCGGCGAGCAGCGCGAGCGCGGCGTACAGCGCGACGCGCGCCGTCAGCCGCGGTCCGCCCGCGCGCGCGTCTCCACCTGCCGATGGCGCTGAGGGACCCATCCTGGACGGGTACATCGGCGTGTGGGCGCGCCAGGTTGAGCGGCAGGTGCGCGGCGTCGTGTGGGACGATCCGCGCGCCATGGGCCCGATCGTCATCAAGCTCGGCTCCTCGATCGTCGCCGACGACGCCGGTCAGCCGCGCGCGGAGCTGCTCGCGCACGTCTGCGAGCAGGCGGCGGCGCTGCACCGCGCCGGCCGCGACGTCGCGATCGTCACGAGCGGCGCGATCGCCCGCGGCATGGGCGCGCTGGGCTTCCCCGAGCGCCCGCGCGCGATCGACGAGCTGCAGGCGGCGAGCGCGGTGGGCCAGGGCAAGCTCTACGCGATCTACGACGAGCTGCTGCGCGGCCACGCGATCGCGAGCGCGCAGGTGCTGCTGACCTTCCACGACCTCAGCGGCGAGCGCCGGCACTACCTCAACGCGCGCCAGACGCTGCGCAAGCTGCTCGAATGGCGCGTCGTGCCGGTGGTCAACGAGAACGACACCACGGCGACGGACGAGATCACCTTCGGCGACAACGACTTCCTCGCGGCGCAGGTGGCGATCCTGATCGAGGCCGACGTGCTCGTGCTGCTGACCTCGACCGACGGGCTCTACAGCGCCGACCCGCGGCTCGACCCGAGCGCGCGGCTCGTGCCGCTCGTCGAGGACCCCGCCGTGCTGGAGCGCCTCGACATCCGCCAGACGACGACGACGCACGGCTCCGGCGGCATGCGCTCGAAGGTCGTCGCGGCCGAGATGGCGAGCGCGGCGGGGATCCCGGCGGTGATCGCCAACGGCTTCGCGCCGGGGGCGATCGCGGCGGCGGTCGCGGGCGAGTCGGTCGGAACGCGCTTCGCGCCGCGGACGGAGCGCTACTCGTCGTTCAAGCTGTGGCTCAAGTACGCGAAGCCGGCACAGGGCGCGATCGCGGTCGACGCGGGCGCCGCGCGCGCGCTGCGCGAGGGCGGCACGAGCCTGCTGCCGGTCGGGATCGTCGCCGTCGAGGGCGCCTTCCAAGCCGGCGACGCGGTCGAGGTCGTGCACGACGGCGCGGCGGTCGGGAAGGGGATCGCGAGCTGCTCGGCGGCCGACCTGCGGCGCGTGATGGGCCTCAAGTCCGAGGCGGCGCGCGAGCTGCTGCCGCATCGCGACGAAGAGGCGATCCACCGCGACCACTTCGTGCTGGCCTGAGCGACACGCTGTCCGCCGCTACCCTTGGGCCCATGGCTGCGACCACCGACACGACCTCAGCCGTCGCCGGCGTCTGCCGCGCCGCGAAGGCGGCCGCGGCGCCGCTCGCCGCGCTCGACACGCGCGTGAAGGACGCGGCGCTGCACGCGATCGCCGACGCGCTCGTCGCGCGGGCGCCGGAGATCCTCGAGGCCAACGCGCGCGACTTGGAGGCCGGCCGCGCGAACGACATCGGCTCGGCGCTGCTCGACCGCCTCGCGCTGGACCAGACGCGCATCGCCGCGATCGCCGACGGCGCGCGCGCGATCGCCGCGCTGCCGGACCCGGTCGGCGAGACGATCGACGGCCACCGCCTGCCCAACGGCGTCGACGTGCGCCGCGTGCGGGTGCCGTTCGGCGTCGTGGCCGTCGTCTACGAGGCGCGGCCGAACGTGACGATCGACGCCGCCGCGCTGTGCCTGAAGTCGGGCAATGCGATCGTGCTGCGCGGCTCCTCGACCGCGACGCACTCGAACGCGGTCCTCGCGACGATCGCCTCCGAGGCGGCGACGCAGGCCGGCGTCCCCTACGGCGCGATCCAGCTGCTCGCCGGCGGCGGGCGGGAGGAGCTGGCCGAGCTTGCGACCCAGGACGGCGTCGTCGACCTGATCTTCCCGCGCGGCGGCGAGGGGCTGAAGGAGGCGCTCAAGGCCGTCGCGACGGTGCCGGTCATCTACGCGGCCTCGGGCAACTGCCACGTCTACGTCGACGCCGACGCCGACCTCGACGCCGCCGAGGCGATCGCGCTCAACGCGAAGGTCCACCGGCCGGGGGTCTGCAACGCCGCCGAGACGCTGCTCGTGCACGCGGACGTCGCCGCCGAGTACCTGCCGCGGGTGCTGCGCACGCTGCACACGGTCGGGGTCGAGCTGCGCGTCGACGAGCGCGCCGCCGCACATGCGCGCGACCACGAGGGGCCGATCCCGGTGATCGCGGCGAGCGAGCAGGACTGGGAGACCGAGTACCTCGACCTGATCCTGGCGGTGAAGGTGGTCGACTCCGCCGAGGAGGCGATCGCGCACGTCAACCGATATGGAAGCGGCCACTCGGAGGCGATCGTGACGGAGGACCTCGGCGCCGCGCGCGCCTTCCAGCTCGGCGTCGACGCCGCCTGCGTCTACGTCAACGCCTCGACCCGCTTCACCGACGGGGGCGAGTTCGGCATGGGCGCGGAGATCGGCAACTCGACGCAGAAGCTGCACGCGCGCGGCCCGATCGGCCTGCGCGAGCTGTGCACCTTCAAGTACCTGATCGAGGGCACCGGCCAGGTGCGCGTTTGAGGCTGGGAATCCTCGGCGGCACGTTCAACCCGCCGCATCTCGGACATCTCGTCTGCGCGCAGGAGGCGCACGACCAGCTCGCGCTTGACCGCGTCGTGCTGATGCCGGCCGCGCGCCCGCCGCACAAGCGCGTCGCCGCCGACCCCGGCGCCGAGGTCCGCTTCGACCTCTGCCGCCGCGCCGTCGCCGGCGACGATCGCTTCGAGGTCTCGCGCCTGGAGCTCGACCGCCCGGGGCAGTCCTGGACGGTCGATACCCTGAGGACGTTGCGCGACGAGCATCCGCAGGACGACCTGATCTTCATCGTGGGGGGTGACATGGCCCGCAGCCTGCCGACGTGGCGGGAGCCCGAGGCCGTGCTCGAATTGGCGACGCTCGCCGTCGCCGAGCGGGCCGGCTCCGAGCGCGAGGACATCCGCGGCGAGCTGCGCGGGCTGGGCGCGGCCACGCGCGAGCGCGTGCGCTTCTTCGACATGCCGCGCATCGACGTCTCCTCGTCGCTGGTGCGCGAGCGCGTCGCGACCGGCCGGCCGATCCGCTACCTGGTCCCCGACGCGGTCGCCGCGGCGATCGCCGAGCACGGCTGGTACGCGGCATGAACGAGCTGCTCGAAGGCGCCGCCCTCGCGGAGGCGATCGCCAGCTTCGCGGCCGACAAGAAGGCGGTCGACATCGTCGAGCTGGACCTGCGCGGCGTGCTCGGCTACGCCGACTACTTCGTCATCTGCTCCGGCAACAGCGACCGGCAGGTGAAGGCGATCCACGACGGCATCCACGAGGGCATGAAGAAGGAGCACGGGCTGCTGCCGCGGCGCGTCGAGGGACTGCCGCAGGCGCACTGGGTGCTGATGGACTACCTCGACGTCGTCGTCCACGTCTTCACGCCCGAGACGCGCGAGTTCTACCGCCTCGAGCAGCTGTGGGGCGAGGCGCCGGTGCGTCAGCTCGCGGCCGAGCTGGGGTAGCGTTGTCGGTGCCGGGCCCGGCCCGGCGGTGACATCGACCGAGGAGCGAGTGTCCATGGGGCGCAACCTGGCGAGCCTGCTGACCGACTCCGCCGCGCGGTGCCCGCAGCGCACGGCGATCAAGCTCGAGGAGGGCGCGATGACGTTCGCGCAGCTCGACGAGGCGAGCGCCCGCCTCGCGGGGCTGTTGGAGCAGCACGGCGTCCAGTCCGGCGACCGCGTCGGCGTGATGCTGCCGAACGTGCCCTACTTCCCGGTCGTCTACTACGGGATCCTGCGCGCGGGCGGCGTCGTCGTGCCGATGAACGTGCTGCTGAAGGAGCGCGAGGTCGCCTACTACCTGGAGGACTCCGGCGCGAAGCTGCTGTTCGCGTGGGCCGAGTTCGGCGCTGAGGCGAGACCGGGCGCCGAGGCCGTGGGCGCCGAGCTGATCGAGGTCGTCCCGCGCGAGACGATGGCGCGGATCATGGCTGCGCCGGGGCGGCCGGAGCTGGCCGAGGTCGCCGACGACGACACGGCCGTGATCCTGTACACCTCCGGCACGACCGGCGCGCCGAAGGGCGCCGAGCTGACGCACGCGAACCTCTACGTCAACGCGAAGACGAAGCTCGAGACGCTCATCCAGATCACCGAGGACGACGTGATCCTCGGCGCGCTGCCGCTGTTTCACTCCTTCGGCCAGACGGCCGCGATGAACGCCGGCCTGATGGGCGGCGCGTGCCTGACGCTGCTGCCGCGCTTCGAGCCGCTGAAGGCGCTCCAGATCATGGAGCGCCACCGCGTCAGCGTCTTCCTCGGCGTGCCGACGATGTACACGGCGATGCTGTCGGTCCCCGAGGGCGAGCGGCCCGACACCTCCTCGCTGCGCACGTGCATCTCGGGCGGCGCGTCGCTGCCGGTCGAGGTGCTGCGTGCGTTCGAGGCGCAGTTCGGCGTCGCGATCCTCGAGGGCTATGGCCTCTCCGAGACCTCGCCGGTCGCGTCGTTCAACCATCCGGACAGACCGCGCAAGCCGGGCTCGATCGGCACGCCGATCCGCGACGTGCGGATGAGAGTGGTCGACGCCGACGACCACGAGGTCGCGGTGGGCGAGGTGGGGGAGATCGTCATCCAGGGCCCGAACGTGATGAAGGGCTACTGGCGCAAGCCCGAGGCGACCGCCGAGGCGATGCGCGGCGGCTGGTTCCACTCCGGCGACCTCGCGAGAATGGACGAGGACGGCTACTTCTACATCGTCGACCGCAAGAAGGACATGATCATCCGCGGCGGCTACAACGTCTATCCGCGCGAGGTCGAGGAGGTGCTCTACGAGCACCCGGCGGTGGCCGAGGCCGCCGTCGTCGCGATCCCGGACGAGACGCTCGGCGAGGAGGTCGGCGCCGCCGTCGCGTTGAAGGCGGGCGCCGAGGCCTCCCCGGAGGACTTGCAGGCGTTCGTGAAGGAGCGCATCGCCGCGTACAAGTACCCGCGCCACGTGTGGCTCGTGCCCGAGCTGCCGAAGGGCCCGACGGGCAAGATCCTCAAGCGCGAGATCGCGGTGCCGGCGCGCGAGCAGGCGTAGCGGCGCGCCCGCTACGCCTCCTCGTAGATCTCCAGCCGGAACGAGCCCATGTCGACGCCCGCGTCGGCCATCGCGGCTCTGAGGTCGGGATTGGCGAAGAACGCCTTCGCCTCCTCGGCGCTGCCGAAGCGGTGCATCACGAGCACGTTGTCCGGGTCGTCGGCCGCGCGGTAGACGGCCTCCTCGGTGACGCCGCCCTCGCGCTGGAGATCGGCGACGCCGTCGTAGACGCGGCGCCAGGCGTCGTAGTCGGCGACGCGGTGCTGCACGAAGCTGGTGGCCATGGGCCCTCCCGGTCGATAGATGCTTGACAGGCGCAACTAACTTCGCACAAAATGCTTGCGCATGTCAAACACTTCGGCACGCAGACGCGCACCGGCCGCTGACGCCGAGCCCGACCCGCTCGACGAGCGCGAGTTCGCCGCCTGGCGCGGGCTGCTGCGCGTCCACACGACCGTCACGCGCGAGCTGGACCGGCGCATGGGCGAGCGCCACGATCTGCCGCTCGACGCCTACGGCGTCCTGATCACGCTCGTCAGCGCGCCCGACGGTCGCCTCACGCTCAAGCAGCTGGGTGTGCGCCGCAACCTCACCGCCAGCGGCATCACCCGCTCCGTCGACCGCCTCGCGCAGGCCGGCCTCGTCGAGCGCCGCCCCAACCCGGCTGACGGCCGCAGCGCGTTCGTGACGCTCACCAGACGGGGCCTGCGGCGCCTGCGCGAGGCGCAGGTCACGCACCATGCGATCGTGCGCGAGCTGCTGTTCGCGCGCCTCGAGCGCGACGACCTCGCCCAGCTCGGCGCGCTGTGGGAGAAGGCGATGCCGGGGGCGGTCAGCAGCGCGGTGTGGCCGCCGTCCGCGCCGGACGCCGCTTGACAGCATCGCTCCGGCTCGGAGAGCATCGCCGTGTGCACGACTACGTGATCGTGGGGGCGGGGTCGGCCGGCTGCGTGCTCGCGGCGCGGTTGAGCGAGGACCCGGACGTCAGCGTCCTGCTGCTCGAGGCCGGCGGCCCCGACGCCAAGCAGGACATCCACGTGCCGCTCGGCTACCTCAAGCTCGCCCGCACCGAGCTGGACTGGAACTACGTGAGCGCGCCTGAGCCTGCCTGCCACGGTCGCCGCATCCCGCTGCCGCGCGGGCGCGTGCTCGGCGGCTCCTCGTCGGTCAACGCGATGGTCTACATCCGCGGCAACCGCCGCGACTACGACGCATGGGGGATCCCGGGCTGGGGCTGGGACGACCTCCTGCCGTACTTCCTGCGGGCCGAGGACAACGAGCGCGGGGCGTCGGAGTGGCACGGCGTCGGCGGCCCGCTCGCCGTCTCCGAGCAGCGCTCGGGCAACAAGATCTCGCGCGCGTGGGTCGAGGCCGCGGTGCAGGCCGGGCTGGCGCGCAACGAGGACTTCAACGGCCCCGAGCAGGACGGTGCCGGCATGTACCAGGTGACGCAGCGCGGCGGCCTGCGCGCGAGCGCCGCGGCGGCCTACCTGCACCCGGCGACCGCGCGCCCCAACCTCCATGTGCTCACGCACATGCTCGTCCACAGAGTGCTGTTCGAGGGCACGCGCGCGGTCGGCGTCGAGGCCTCCCAGCTCGGCCACGTGCAGGAGCTGCGCGCGCGGCGCGAGGTGATCCTGTGCGCCGGCACCTACAACTCGCCGCGGCTGCTGATGCTCTCCGGCGTCGGGCCGGCCGAGCACCTGCGCCTGCGCGAGATCGAGCCGCTGCTCGACCAGCCGGCGGTCGGGGAGACGCTCAGCGACCACGCCGCGACGTGGGCGGTGTGGGGCACGGAGGAGCCCGAGAGCCTGCTGCTCGCGCGCGAGCCGGCGGCGCTCGAGCAGTTCATGGCGACGCAGACCGGCCCGCTCGCCTCGAACGTCGCCGAGTCGGGCGCGTTCGTGCGCGTCGAGCCCGACGCGCCCGCGCCCGACGTGCAGTTCCACACGATCCCGGTGCAGATCCTCGACGAGGGCACGGCCGACCCGCAGGGCCATGGCGTGCTCGTGACGCCCTGCCTGCTGACGCCGGAGGCCCGCGGGAGCGTCCGGCTCGCCTCCAACGACCCGACCGCGCAGCCGATCGTGCGCAACGGCTTCTACGCGAGCGCGCGCGACCTCGAGCGCATGGTCGCGGCGCTGGCGCTGATGCTGGAGATCGCGCGCCAGCCGGCCGCCGCGCCGTACTTCGCGACCGGCGTCACCGTGCCCGCCGACGACTCCGAGGAGGCGCTGCGCGCCCACGCGCGCCGCACGACGTTCGCGATCTACCACCCCGTCGGCACGTGCGCGCTGGGGAGCGTCGTCGACGACCAGCTTCGCGTCGTGGGCGTCGAGGGACTGCGCGTCGTGGACGCCTCCGTGATGCCGGTCGTCCCGCGCGGCAACACGAACGCGCCCGTGATCGCGATCGCCGAGCGCGCCGCCGACCTGATCCGCGGCGCGACCCCGCTGCGCGCCGGCGCCGCGGCGCCGCCCGCCGTCGCCTGACGCTAGGCTCCCGCCCGCGATGGCGATCGTCGTCTACGAGAAGCGCGCCTGCACCACCTGCCGCAAGCTCGCGCAGCTGCTGGCCGAGCGCGGGATCGACTTCGAGACGGTCGAGTACCACGTGGAGGGGCTCGGCGAGTCGGAGATCCGCGATCTGCTCGCGAAGGCGGGGATCGCGCCGAGCGAGGCGCTGCGGATGCGCGAGGAGGGCGCCGCCGAGCTGGCGGCGGGCGGCGACGAGGACGCGATCGTCGCGGCGATGGTCGAGCGGCCGGAGCTGCTGCAGCGCCCGCTCGTCGTCAACGGCGAGCGGGCGGTGCTCGCGCGGCCGGTCGAGCGCGTGCTCGAGATCCTCTGACGCGCTGAGGCG
>Ga0207664_10001678_pt1 | contig 14595 bp, 5 predicted proteins | sample LARL83metaG_FD_184349 | JGI IMG/M metagenome (GOLD analysis project Ga0207664, IMG submission 184349) | Corn, switchgrass and miscanthus rhizosphere microbial communities from Kellogg Biological Station, Michigan, USA - LAR L8-3 metaG... | ecosystem: Host-associated > Plants > Roots >...
CGTTTCCACTGGTAGGTGTAGGTCGGCGCAGGCGACCCCGTCCAGGTCCCGGTCGTGGCGCTCAGCTGCTGACCCACCTGCGCCTGCCCGCTCACCGTCGGCCGTGCTGTGTTCACCGGCGCCTGCGTCGACCCGGGCACGACCACCGTCGCCGCGGAGTCCGCACTGCTGGAGCCCGCGCTGTTCGACGCGGTCACGGTCACGCGCAGGGTCGACCCGACGTCGGCGGTCGCCACCGTGTAGGCCGACCGGGTGGCGCCGGAGATCGCGACGCAGTTGTTGCCGCCGCTGTCGCAGCGCTTCCACTTGTACGTATAGGTCGGGGCGGGCGACCCGGTCCAACTCCCCGTCGACGCCTGCAGCACGCCACCGACCACCACCTGCCCGCTCACGACCGGCAGCGCCGTGTTCACGGGAGCCTGAGTGATGATCGTCCAGTTGTACGTGGCCATCGCCGTCTGGCCGGCCGAGTCGATTGCCTGAACCGTGAAAGTGTGTGAGCCGACCGCGAGGGATTTGTAGGACTGGGTCGTCGGAGTCGTGCAGAGACTCGCGGGGCCGCCGTCGAGCTGGCAGCGCGGCGTGGAGACCGCATCGTTTATCTGGAAGCTGAACGCCGCGGTCGTGGCGGTCGTGGTGGTCGCCGGGCCGGACGAGATCGCCACGCTGACGGGAAACGGGTCGAGCCCGATGACGTTGACCGTCCCGGTGTTAGTCGGCCCGCCGGGCTGGAGCGGGAAAGGCGGGTAGCGCGTCGCGGTCTCGGTGGAGAGCGATGGCGACGTGCCCACCGCGTACTGGGACGTCTCGTCGAGGTCGACGCCGACGGTCTGATGTAGAAGCGAGGAGCTCGTGAAGCTCGCCACCAGCCGCGGGCTCGCCGGATTGGAGACGTCGATGACGGCCGTCGTGTTCGCGGACGGCGCAGCGACGTAGGCGAAGTTGCCACGCACCCGCACCCGATACGCGCCGGCGAGCGCGGCCGAGTTGTTGACGTGTCCGAGAAACTGGGGTGATGCCGGATTTCGAACGTCCACGATGGTGAAGGTGCCGAGGCTGACCTCGTTCACCACGTACGCGTAGCCGTTCGCGACCGTCACATCGACCGGAAGCGTCAGGAGGTTCGAGTTTTGGACCGACGAGACGATGACCGGATGAAGCGGGTCACTGATGTCGATGGTGGTCAAGTGCCCCGTGTAGGAAGCCGTAAGGTAGGCGTAGTTGCCCGAGACCGTGACCGAGCAGGCGTGCTTGAGCGCGCCCGTGCCCGTCCAGGGAGCCGGCAAGGCGGAGTTGCTGATCGACGCGACGATCCTCGGGTTCGTCGGGTCGCTCGCATCGATCACGACGAAGGCGTCGCCCACGGTGGGATCCGGGCACGGCTGCCCCGACAGACAACCCTGCGCAGCCACATAGACGTAGGTGCCGGACACCGCGACGCCGTGGGGGCCAAACATCACGGACGAGTCGTGCACGGAGCCGAGGATCGTCGGCGACGTGGGATTGCTGATGTCAAGGATCGTCAGGCTGTTGCCCGTGCCGTCGTCGTTGATGTTCGAGCCGCTCGGTCCGTTGCGGTTCTGACTCACCACGTAGGCCCGCGCCCCGGAGATCACGATCTGCGACCCGCTCTGTAGCGCGGTGGAGTAGGGGCTTTGACCGACGACCTGCGGCGCCGCCGGATTGGAGATGTCGACGACCGTGACGGTCCCGGCGTTGTACGCAAGCGTGTACGCGTAGTTGCCGGCGACGGCGACGTAGGCCGCGCCCGAGAGGCTGTTCGCGTTCGCTACCGACCCGTCGAGCGTGGGGGCCGTGGCTGCGCTCGCGTCGGAGACGTGAGACAGTAGAACGGCGCCGACCGTCAGCGCGACCAACATCGCGACCGTGGATCTGCTCATTCGCCCGTTGGAGCGCTTGTGGGAACGGCCTGTCGATCGCACTCCCAGCCGAAGTCGACGCCGATGAGCTCGTAAAGCCGCTCGTTGTGCGGGCGGAAGTAGTCGTCGAGGCTCTTCCGCAGGTCCTCCGGCAGGTCGTCGTACTCCGGAGACGCGTTCAGTCGCGCGACCTGCGGGCGATGCCGCGGCAATCCCAGGAACTCGTAGGCGATCTCGACGGTCTGATGCGGGTTTGCCGCCAGCTCCTCCGCCTTCAGGAACAAGAACTGCTCGCGTGGGAAACGCGCGAGCCACCGTTCGAGCTGCTCGGCATACCGGCCGCGGGCGAGGTAGGACCACGAGCCGTACTTCAAACTGTTGTACGTCGGATCGGCCGTCATGTGCGCGAGCTCCGGGCGCAGCCGCTGATCCTCCAGCGCCAAGGCCTCGGCGAACGTCGCGCACTCCTCGTGGCCCGCACGTCGTGAGAACCGAAAGTGCGAATAGGCCCGGTCGACCGGGTTCCGGAGGACGGCGATGAGCTTGACGTCGGGCAGCATTCTCCGAATGCGGTCGGCTGCCCAGAGATTGGAGATGTATGTGGGGCTCCCCTCGCCGGTCAGAAACGGTCTGGCGTGCTCGGCTTCGAACGCCTGGCGCGAGCGCTCGAGCGGGAAGTGCGACCGGTACCAATCACGACCGCGCGAGTAGTTGTAGTCGAAGAAGCGCACCTCTTTCGTGTTGGCGAACTGCGCGTCCTCGCTCAGACAGGGTTCGATGCACGGATGGTCGACAAGCGCCCCGTACAAGCTAGTGGTCCCGCTCTTCGCGGCCCCGAACACGATGAAGTCGGGAAGGAGCCGGCCGCGCCCCGGGTTCCGGCGGACGACGACCCGCGCTTCGTAGTAACGGCGGCGCAGGAACAGATATGTCGAACGCGGCAGCGTCTTCCTCAACTGGGCGTCGACACGGGACGAGACCGCAGTCACAGACCCATTCTGGCAACCCACCGCCTCGAGGTCACCTAGCCCTTGGAGGGGAGACTCTGCCGTACTGCGATGTTGGCCAATCGCGCCTCTCTGGGCCTAGCCACAGGAGTAGGAGTCTCCCGGAAAGCTGCCCCGACGGTCCGTAGGCCGTCAAATGGGTTCTCTCTAGCATCACGCTAGGTGAGCCAGACCGAGCTGCGCACGCTGACGCCCCGCGAGGGGCAGGTCCTCCAGCTGATCGCGCACGGCCTGACGAACGCCCAGGTTGCGCAGAAGCTCGACGTCACGGTCCACGCCGTCAAGTTCCATCTCGCCTCGATCTACCGGAAGCTCGGCGTGATGAACAGGACCGAGGCGGCAGGGCTCTTCTTCCAACACCACGTTCATCTTCCCATGGAGCCTCCGCCCGGCGTCAAGGGCGAGCGCTCGGAGGCGGAGAAGGAACGCCGCCGTCGGACGCTGTCCTCGCCACCGGTGCTCGACCTCGCGTTCGCCGCAGCCGCCGGCGGTGCCGGCGCAGGCCGGGGCCGGGTCGAGGTCTCGTTCGGCGGAGAGCTCACCGCCGCGGTTCTCGCTCACGCGGCCGGCGAGCACGTGGACGTCGGAACACTCGTGCTCGCGGCGTTCGGCGCGCTTCTTCATCGCTACACGGGCCTGCCGGAGTTGGTCCTCTGCGGCGCCTCCGGACGGCTATGGATCGACGCCGACGGCGAGCCGAGCTTCGCCGAGCTCGTGCGACGGGTCCATTGCGAGCTCGTCACCGGCCCCTCGCCCGAGAACGGGGCGGGCGGTGATTCTCTCCAGGTGGCGTTCGCGGCAGGTGCAGCAGGACTTGGCTGTGAGGTCGAAGTGACGGTCGAAGAGCGTCTCGAAGGCCTCGTCGCGGTCGCATCCTTCGACGGTGCGACGCTCGCGCCTGAGGCGGTCGAGCAGATGCTTTCTCGCCTTCCGCCCCTCGTGCAGGACGCGGTCGACGATCCCAGCCGTTCGATCGCAGCCCTCTCGCTCCTCAGCGTCTCGGAGCGCGCACTCATGCTCGAGGACTGGAACGACACTGCGGCGACGTTTCCGGACTGCCGCGCGGACGAGCTTATCGCAGCTCACGCGAGCGCCCGACCGTACGACGTCGCCGTCGAGTGCGACGGCCGGCAGTTCACCTACGGCGAGCTCGAGGCGCGCGCGAACGGGCTCGCCCGCCTCCTGCAGAGCCTCGGGGTGGGCCCGGACGTGCTCGTCGCGATTTGTGTCGAGCGGTCGCCGGAGATGCTCGTCGGCCTCCTCGGCATCATGCGAGCAGGCGGGGCCTACGTCCCCGTCGATCCCGCCTTCCCGGCTGATCGCCGGCGCTTCATGCTCGAGGATGCGGCAGTCCGGGTTGTCGTGACGGAGGAGAGCCTGCTGCCACAACTCGACGTCGCGGACATTCACGTCGTCTGCCTCGACCGGGATTCGGCGGCGATCGCCGGAGCCGGGTCGGCGGCACCACCATGCGCTGCGACGGCCGAATCGCTCGCGTACGTGATCTACACGTCGGGGTCGACCGGAAAGCCGAAGGGCGTCCAGATCCCACACCGGGCCCTCGTCAATTTCTTGACGACCATGAGCCGCGAGCCCGGGATCGACAGCGGCGACGTGCTCGTCGCGGTGACAACGCTCTCGTTCGACATCGCCGGGCTCGAGCTCTACCTGCCGCTCGCCAACGGCGCGCGCACCGTGATTGCGCCGCAGGAGGTCTCGTCCGACCCGCGCCGGCTCGCGGATCTGCTCGAGCGGACCGGAGCGACCGTCATGCAGGCGACCCCGACGACGTGGCGGATGCTGGTCGATTCGGGCTGGCCCGGACGGGAGGGTCTCAAGGCCCTCTGTGGAGGTGAGGCTCTGCCGGCGACGCTCGCCGAGCAGCTGCTGGACCTCGATCTCGAGCTCTGGAACATGTACGGCCCGACCGAGACGACGATCTGGTCGGCGATCTCACGCGTTCGTCCCGGTGCTCCGCCAACGATCGGGCGACCGATCGCGAACACGACGATGTACATTCTCGACGACCGAATGCAGCCCGCACCGGTCGGGCTAGCAGGCGAGCTCCACATCGGGGGCGACGGCCTCGCCCGCGGCTACCTGAAGCGCCCGGAGCTCACCGCCGAGCGCTTCGTCCGACATCCGTTCGACGCGCGCGAGGACGCCCGGGTCTACAAAACCGGCGACCTCGCGCGCTATCGCAACGACGGCACGGTGGAGTTTCTCGGACGACGTGACCATCAGGTGAAGGTGCGCGGCTTCCGCATCGAGCTCGGCGAGATCGAGACGGCGCTCGCGCGGCAGGCCGGCGTCGCCGCCGCCGTCGCTCTGGCGCGCGAGGATGAGCCCGGTGACGCACGGCTTGTCGCGTATGTCGTGCTGTCGGCCGATGCGAGCGTGACACCCGGCTTGCTCCGGCGGGCGCTCACCGACCTGCTCCCCGCATACATGGTCCCATCGGCCGTCGTCGTCCTCGACGAGCTGCCGCTGACGCCGAACGGCAAGATCGACCGCAAGGCGTTACCGGCGCCGACGCTCGAGCGCGATGCCGACTCCTCGTACACGGCGCCCCGCACCGAGCTCGAGGCCCGACTCATCGCGATCTGGGAAGGCGAGCTCGGCGTCCAGCCGATCGGCGTAACCGACGACTTCTTCGACCTCGGGGTGACGTCCGTCGTCGCGGCGCGCCTTTTTGCGCGACTCGAACGAGAGCTGGGACGAACGCTGCCGCTCGGGGCTCTCTTCCAGGCTCCGACGGTCGAGCGCCTCGCTGCGCTGATCGAGCACGAGCCGACCGAGCGCCGCTGGACGTCTCTCGTACCGATCCAACCGGCCGGGTCGAGACCTCCGATCTTCTGCGTCCACGGCGGCGCAGGAACGATCCTGCACCTCCAGCCGCTGGCGCGCAGGCTTGGCCCGGACCAGCCGTTCTACGGCCTGCAGGCTCGCGGGTTGTACGGGGGAGCTCCGCCGCACCGGACGGTCGAGCAGATGGCCGCGCACTACCTCGACGAGATCCGCACGGTCCAGCCGCACGGCCCGTACTACCTGGCCGGCTACTGCTTCGGCTCGATCGTCGCCTTCGACATGGCGAAGTGCCTCCTGCAGGAGGGTGAGGACGTCAACCTCCTCGTCGCCTTCAACGGGCCGAGCCCGAGCTGGATCCGGCGGTACGGGGCCATCGGCGGGCAGCCGTCGATGCGTGCGCCTGCGAGCGAGAAGGCGAGGTCGCTGCCCGAGCGCGTCGTCGGCGTGCTGACCAATTGGGCCAAGATCCGGCACTGGATCCACCACCTTTCCTGGCGCTTCGGAAAGAAGTTCTTCGATCCCGTGCGCATCCGGCTCGCGATGGCGCTCGACCGCCCGCTGTCAGAGGAGCAGCGGGAGTTCTACTTCCTCGAGATCGCGGGGCGCGCCCAGCACATCTACGAGACGACTCCGTACCCGGGGCCGATGATCGTCTTCTACGGCGACGGCGTGTACGAGGATCCGGCGCTCGGCTGGGCGCACACGGTCGACTCGCTCGAGTCCTACGCGATACCGGGACCGCATCGCGGCAACCGCTCGCTCATGGCGGAGCCGGCGGCCGGACTGCTCGCCGACCAGATGCAAGACGTGCTTGCGCGCGCCCGCGCCGGAGCGTTGTGCGCGCAGGAGCGGCCGAGCCGTCGAGCGACGCCGTGCTTGCCGACGCGGTCGGCGCAGCGGCTCGAGGCATCAATCGACGCTGACGGCGGCGAGACGCGCGTTCAGCGCTGAGAGCTGCTCGTCTCGCGGAAGCGCCGTATCGTCGCGCCGCCGGGGCGATGCCCGTTCGTCCCAAGCTGTCGCTCGCTGGGGAGCTCGAGCGCAAGGAGTCGTGTGTCGGGATCGTGGAGGAGCTGGCCGAGAAGGCCGTCGAAGTCGGAGGCGATTCGTTCGATCGATCCCTGCTCGAACAAGTTGGTGTTGTAGAGAAGCTCACCCGTGATTCCCTCGTCGAGCACGTCCAGGTCGAGCGCGAGGTCAAAGGCGGCAAAGCCGGCGTCGACCGGGACCCGGCTGGTGGAGGCGCCGTCGAGCTCCGGCTTCGTCGGCGGGTCGACGCGGACGCGGAAGTTGACCTGTGCCAGTGGGTTGAGGGCGGGGTCGCGCTGCGGCCGCACGGCCTCGACCACCCGCTCGAACGGGACCTCCTGGTGATCAAGGGCCTCGACGATCGTCTCTCGGACTTGCGCGAGCAGCTCGGTGAAGGGGGGGTTGGCGGCGAGGCGGACTCGCAGCACGAGGGTGTTGGCGAAGAAGCCGACGAGTTGGTCGTACTCGGTCCGGCTTCGGTTGGCGAAGGGGCTGCTGATCAGGATGTCGTCCTGGCCGGTGAGGCGGTAGAGGAGCGTGCCGAAGACGGCGAGCAGGAGCATGTACGGGGTGACTTGCCGCTCGCGGCAGAGGCGATGGACGCGCTCCGTGATCTCGCGAGGAAGCGCGATCCGATGGCTCCCTCCGTCGAATGTGAGCTGGCCGGGGCGGGGTCGGTCGGTGGGCAGCAGCAGAATCGTGGGCGCGCCGGCGAGCTTGGCGCGCCAGTACGCGAGCCCGTTTGCGAGTCGCTCCCCCTGGAGCCTGCCACGCTGCCAGACTGCGAAGTCGCGGTAGTGGAGCGTGAGCTCGGGCAGTTGCGCCGGCTCTCCGGCCCGGCGGGCACGATAGAGCTCTCCGAGGTCGCGGCAGAACACACCCACCGACCAGCCGTCGGAGGCGATGTGGTGGGTGAGGAGGAGGAGGACGTGCTCGTCGGCGGCGAGCCGGTAGAGGGTGGTGCGGACCATCAGGTCGCGGCTGAGGTCGAAGGGGCGGCGTGACTCGTCGTCGAGGAGCCGGTGCAGCTCGTCGTCGCGGTCTGCGGCCGGGACGGAGGAGAGGTCGACGAGTGGGAGCGGAAGGTGCCAGCGGTCGAGGACGACCTGGACTGGCCCGTCGTCGTCCCAGCGGAAGACAGTGCGAAGCGCCTCGTGCCTTCCGACGATGTCGCCGAGCGCACCTTCGAGGGCGTCCACGTCGAGGTCGCCCACTACGCGCACTGCCACTGCTGCGTTGTAGGTCGCGACGTCCAGTGCGAGCTTGTCGATGAACAGGAGCTGCTGCTGGGGAAACGACGGCGGATACATCTGCACGGCCTCTCGAGCCTCGCTGCCGTCCGTGTCCACGTCCGAATCCAGTCCGCCTCCCGCAGCCTCGACGTGTTTGGCGAGTCCTGCGAGGGTGGGGTGTTCGAAGAGTGCTCGGACGGAGAGCTCGATTGCGAACTGCTCGCGAATTTGAGTGACGGCGCGGGCGCCGAGGAGCGAGTGGCCGCCGATGTGGAAGAAGTTGTCGTCGGTGCCGATGCGGTCGATGCCGAGGATGGCGCGCCAGATGTCGGCGATACGGATCTCGGTGGGCGTGCGGGGTGGGACGAAGGTGGCTTCGGACTGCTCTTCCCAGGCGGGTGCGGGGAGTGCCTCGCGGTCGAGTTTCCCGTTGACCGTGAGTGGGAGCTGCTCGAGCAGGGTGAGCGATGCAGGGACCATGAATGCCGGTAGCCGTTGTTCGAGGTGGGTGCGAAGCTCGCTGCGCAGTCGTTCAGGGCTGTCGAAGTGCGTGGAGGGGACGACGTACGCGGCCAGGCGTGCCTCGCCTGCGTCCTGGTGGGCGACGACTGCGCATTCGGCGACGCTGTCGTGTTCGGCGAGGGCGGACTGGATCTCGCCCAGCTCGATGCGGAAGCCGCGGATCTTGACCTGGTCGTCGATGCGGCCGAGGAAGTCGATCTCCCCGTTTTCGCGGTAACGGGCGCTGTCGCCGCTGCGGTACAGGCGTCCTTGTCCGAACGGGCTGGGGAGGAAGCGCTCGGCGGTGAGCTCGGGCCGGTTGAGGTAGCCGCGTGCCACTCCGGCGCCGCCGACGAACAGCTCTCCCGGCACTCCTGGTGGGACCGGCCCGAGATTACCGTCGAGCACGTACAGCTGGAGGTCGGGGATCGGCCGCCCGATCGGGCTGGAGTCGCGCTCGCAGTCCTCGGCGCTGATCGGACGGTACGTGACGTGCACCGTCGTCTCGGTGATGCCGTACATGTTCACCAGTTGCGGCCCGTCGGTTGGGAAGCGCTTGAACCAGGGCCGCAACGAGGACGGCTGCAGCGCCTCCCCGCCGAAGACGACCAGCCGCAGCGACAGATCCCAGCTTCTTTCCAGCAGCGCCTCCTGCGCGCTGACGAACAGGCTCGGCGTCGCGTTCAACACCGTCACCGCCTCGTCCACCAGGAGGCCGGCGAGTGCCTGCGGCGAGCGCGTCGTCCACACCGGAGCGACGACCAGCTTCCCCCCGTGCAGCAGCGCGCCCCACAGCTCCCACACGGAGAAGTCGAACGCGTACGAGTGGAACAGCAGCCAGGTGTCCTGGGCCCCGAAGCCGTACCACTCCTCGGTCGCCGAGAACAGCCGGGCAACGTTGCGATGCTCCACCTGCACACCCTTCGGCTGGCCCGTCGACCCCGACGTATAGATGACGTAGGCGAGATCCTCCGGCCCGGCGAGCCCAGGCAAGTCCTCACTGCTGCGGTCGGCCCAATCCTCGGCATCGCGATCGACACACACAACCACAACCGACGCGTCCATCATCGGGAGTCCCGACACCAACTCCTCCTGCGTCAGCAACACCGGCGCCGCCGTGTCCGCAAGCACAAACGCCAAACGCTCCGCCGGATAGTCCGGATCGAGCGGCACATACGCCCCGCCCGCCTTCAACACCGCAACCACCGCAACCACGAGATCCAGCGAGCGCCGCAAACACAACCCGACCAGCGTCCCGCGACCCACATCCAGCTCCCGCAAGTGACGAGCAAGCCGATTCGCACGCGCGTTCAGCTCCGCATACGACAACGACTCCCCCTCGAAACTCACCGCAACGGCGTCGGGCCGAGCCGGAACGCGATCCTCGAACAGCTCGTGCAGGCACCCAACCGCAAACCCGCCACCGGCGTCGCTCCATCCCTCGACCAACTCGCGACGCTCACGCTCGGACAACAACGGCAATTCGCCGATCCCGCAATCAGGATCAACCAGCGCCGCCTCCAGCAACCGCAAGAAATGCGCCTGCATACGCACGACCGACGACTCGTCGAACAGATCCGTGCTGTACTCCCACACCAAGTCGAGTCCGTCCGCCTCGTCCTCGACCCAGAGCGTCAGGTCGAACCGCGCAGTCGCGGGGCTTGCGTCGAAGGGCTCGCTTGCAACGCCGAGATCGAGCGGCGTGTACGGGACTTGCGCGAAGAAGACCTGGAATATCGGGTGGCGGCTCGGATCCCGTTCAGGCCGGAGCTCGGCAACGAGGCGCTCGAAAGGCGCATCCTCGTGCGCTATCGCTTCGAGCACGGTCTCGCGGACCTGCCCTAGGAGCGCGCGGAAGCTCGTTTCGTCGGTGAGATCCGCCCGGAGTGCGACGGTGCTCGCAAACAGGCCGACCACACCGTCGAGCTCAGCGCGGTCGCGCGCAGCGGTCGTCGCGCCGATGACGATCGTCTCCTGCTTCGTGTGACGGAACAGCAGGATGTTGAGGACGCTCAGCAGCGTGATGAACGGCGTCACGCCCTCCGCGCGGGCGAAGGCTCGCACACGCTCGACGGTCTCCTGCGGGAGATGTGAACGATGCACCCTTCCGCGGTAGCTCGGCCGCGAGGGGCGAGCCCGGTCGGTCGGGAGCTCGAGCGCGGCTGGGATGCCGTCGAGCTGCTTGCGCCAGTATCCGATCGTCTCGTCGAGCGCGTGGCCTTGCAGCCGGCTCCGCTGCCAGCGAGCGTAGTCTGGGTATTGCATGTCCGGCTCGGGCAGCGGCGCCTGCTCTCCGCCGGCGTACATCCGGTAGAGCAGGCCCAGCTCGCGGAAGATGACGACGTGCGACCAGCCGTCACAAACGATGTGGTGGAAGACGAGCTCCAACACGTGCTCGTCATCTGCAAGTCTCAGCAGCGCCGCGCGGAGAAGAGGCCCGCGCTCCAAGTCGAACGGCGTCCCGGCGAGGTCGTTGACGATGCGCTTCGCCTCGGCTTCCGGATCGGCGAAGCCGCCCAGGTCGCGCCGCTCGAGCCGCACCTGCAGCTCCGGCACGACGATCTGCACCGGGATCTCGTCGACGGTGGCGAATGTCGTGCGCAGGGCCGCATGGCGGCGCACGATCTCCTGGAGGCCTCGCTCGAGTGCATCGGGGTCGATCGAGCCTCGGATGCGAGCGCCGATCGGCATGTTGTAGACGCCGGAGGCGCCGTCCATCTGCTCGATGATCCAGAGTCGCTCCTGCGCGGACGTACACGGTGCCGGGCCGCTTGCGCCCCCGCGCTCGACCGGCGGCTGATCGCCGGCTCCGCGACCCCGGGCGCGCTCGACGGCGGCGGCGATCGTTCGCACCGTCGGCGCCTCGACAAAGTCGATGAAGTCAACCGGGACGAGGAGCAGCTCCTCGACGGCCGCGAGCATCCGCACGGCGAGCAGCGACTCGCCGCCGAGCCGGAAGAAGTCGTCGTCGACGTCGACGGCCTCGACGCCGAGCATGTCCTCCCAGACATGGGCTATCGTGGACTCGAGGCGCGAACGGGGCTTGCCCGCCTCGGTCGAGACGGATGCGGCCTTGTGCTCTTCTTCCGTATGTCCCACGCGCCCGATGCTAGCTCTGGAGCCGTTCAGCGCCTACCCGACGTTGTAGGAGCTACCGGCGACACAGCTAGCCGACCGGGCAGGTGACGCCGCCGTCGCCAGCCGGTAGCAGTATCCGCATCATGACACCGGACACAGCGCTCTCCGCGAGCGACGCCGCGAGGGCGGCCGTTCGCATGCTCGTCGCCGAAGAGCGCTACGACGAGGCGTGGCGCGAGCTCCGACCGCTGTTGCTCCGGGGAGGAGACTCCTCCCTCTGGAACGTTGCCCGGAACCTGCTCAAGGCCGCAGGGGACGACTGGTCTCCTCCGTCCCGTCGGGCAATCCGGCTCGGCTTGCTCTGCACGTACGAGTCGGCGGAGCTGACGGAGATCCTCGCGATCGCGTGCGCCGTGCTCGGCATCGAGGCAACGATCCACGCCGCGCCGTACGGACAGCTCGAGCAGGAAGCGCTTGACGGCGGATCGGCTCTGGCGCGGTTCAAGCCCACCCACGTCCTCATCGCGCCGACGACCGACGACCTCGCCTTCCCGCAGCCGGCGGAGGATCCTGCAGCCGCCGTCTCCAACGAGGAGGCCCGCTGGCGTATGCTCTGGCGAGCGATCGCGGAAACGTCGGGCGCGCGAGTCGTGCAGCACGGTTTCGTCGTCCCCGACGAGGAGCCGCTCGGCCACCTCGCCTTGCGCATGCCAGGAAGCCGTCTGTCGCTCGTACGCGAGCTCAACAGACGGCTCGGGGAGGCCGCCGGGGGCGACGTGCTCCTCGTCGACTGCGAACGGGTCGCAGCGCGGCTCGGGAAGCGTCGCTGGCTCGACCCGCGGCTCTGGTACGCGGCGCGCATGCCCTTGGCGGCCGAGGCCCTGCCGCTGCTCGCGCTCGAGACCGCCGCCGTTCTCGCAGGCGATGTCGGCCTCGCCGCGCGCTGCCTCGTGGTCGACCTGGACAACACGCTCTGGGGTGGGCTCGTCGCAGAGGAGGGCGCCGAGGGCGTCGCCGTGGGCGAAGGCGCCGAGGGCGAGGCGTACGCCGAGTTTCAGGAGTACCTGAAGGCTCTTCGGAACCGCGGCGTGCTGCTGGCAGTGGCGTCGAAGAACGACCTCGCCGTTGCCCGCCAGCCCTTCGAGCTCAATCCCCGGATGCGGCTTCGAAGCAAGGACTTCTCGGCGTTCGTCGCCGACTGGCGACGAAAGCCCGAACAGATCGCGGAGATAGCGGGCGTCCTCGGTCTCGGGCTGGAAGCGCTCGTATTCGCCGACGACAATCCGGCTGAATGCGCCGAGGTGGCCGCTGCTCTTCCGGCCGTCGAGACGATCGTGCTCGATGTCCCTCCGTCGGAGTACGTCCGCACGCTCGCCTCATGTTTGCGCTTCGAGACATCGTCGCTGACAGACGATGACCTCGGGCGGCAGCGCTCGTACTCGGGCCGCGCGCAGGCAGAGAAGCTGCGCGTGTCGGCGACGTCGCTCGAGGAGTTCTGGCGCTCGCTCGAGATGAAGGGACAGGTGGAGCGCCTGACGGAGCTCACGATCGATCGCGCCGTCCAGCTCACGCAAAAGACGAATCAATTCAATCTGACGCTCGCCCGCCGCTCGCGAGAGGACGTGGAGCGGCTCGGGATCGACGAGACTGCCATCTGCAGGACGCTCTCGCTCAAGGACCGATTCGCCGACCACGGGCTCGTCGGGCTTGCGTTCCTCCTTCGCGACGAGTCCGACCCGGATGTCGCACAGATCGATACGTTGCTGCTCAGCTGCCGCGTGATCGGTCGAACCGCCGAAGTTCACATGCTCTCGCATCTGAGCCGCGCCGCGCTCGACGCGGGCTACACGCGACTGCGCGGCGTCTACGTCCCTGGGCCACGCAACGCATTGGTCGCGGATCTCTATCCGCGCCTCGGTTTCACGCCGGTGAACGGAACGAGCAACGCCTGGGAGTACGACATCAACGCGAACGGCCCGATCGAGAGCCTCTACATCGCGGACATCGGATGATCAGCAGTGACGCGTTCGAGCGTGCGTTCCGCGATGTCCTCGAGGACGTGCTCGGCTGGCAGCTCGAGCTCTCCGACGATGACGGGCCGGCCACCGTCGAGGCCTGGAGCTCGCTCGCTCAGATTCGACTCGTGCATGCGCTCGAAACACGCTTCGAGGTGCGCCTGCCGGACTCGGCTCTTCTCGAGCAGCAAACGGTCGGCTCCTTGAAGGCCGTAGTGCGTGAACATGTCCCCAACCGCTGACGGCGCTGCATTGGAATTCCAACTGCGCCTCGCCTCCGCCGACCTCGCACTCTTCGCCGCCGCGAGCGGTGATCGAAATCCTCTCCATCTCGATGCGGGGTTCGCACGGCGGACGCCGTTCGGCCGCTGCATCGCGCACGGGTCGCTCGTCACCCTCGCCCTGCTCGGCTCGTTGCCCGCGGACGTGCTCGCCGAGGTCCGATCGTTGCGGGCATCGTTCACAGGGCCGGTGATGCCCGATGCGGAGACGGTCGGCCTCGCCGAGCCGCTTCCCCATGGCGGCGGTTGGGAGATTCGCCTGAGCGGGCGGGGAAAGCTCCTCGCACGCGTAATCGCCTCCTCCGATGCCGAGCCAATGCGAGCTTCGGCTGTGCCGAGAGGCGAGCCCGAAGCCGCGCGTACCGATCCAGACGACGCCAAAGCGGCCGTCGGCCTGGAACGCACCGTTGCATATGCGCCGGGCCCGGAGCTCGCAGAGGTCGCGCGCCGCTGGCATGCCGATTCACTCGACCCTTCGCTCCTGGACGGGCTCGCATGGGCGAGCTACGTCGTCGGCATGGAGGTTCCGGGCAGGCACGGCCTCTTCGCCGGATTCTCGATGTCCACGAGCGCGGATAGCTCGTCGGCGCCCTCACACTGGCTTCGCGTCCGCGAGAGCGACGACCGAACGGGGCATCTGATGATCGAGTCTGCGCTGAACGCCGGGGGACGACACGTCGACGCCACGATCGAGTGCTTCTCACTGCTGCCGGTGCCGGCGCCCGTTCCTGCGCCGCTCGAGCCGCTCGAGGAACAGGTAGACG
>Ga0207664_10001679_pt1 | contig 14592 bp, 12 predicted proteins | sample LARL83metaG_FD_184349 | JGI IMG/M metagenome (GOLD analysis project Ga0207664, IMG submission 184349) | Corn, switchgrass and miscanthus rhizosphere microbial communities from Kellogg Biological Station, Michigan, USA - LAR L8-3 metaG... | ecosystem: Host-associated > Plants > Roots >...
TATCGATCGTCGCGACGGCTAGACGATGCCGAGGGCGCTCTTGGTCTTGGCGTCGAGCTTGCCGGTCGCCTTGAGGCCGTGGCTCTTCTGGAAGGACTTGATGGCGGCCGTCGTCTGGCGGCCCATCTTGCCGTCGACCTTGAGGCTCGCGCCGTTGCGGTTGAGGGCTTCCTGGGCGTTCTTCGTCGCCGGGCTGGCGACGGTCCTGTGGGTTGCCTTCTTGGTGGCGGCTTCGGCCGAGGTGACGGTCAGGGGCATGGTGAAGGCGGCGCCGAGCAGGGCGGCAACGGCAACCGCGGCGAAGCGGGACTTGATCATTGGGGTGACTCCTGAGAGAGGAAAAAGCGACGCGCGGATCATACGGAGGATCGCTTCGTCCGCCAATTACGCCGACTACTCACCAACCGCTTGAGCGAGGAGAATCCGCAGAATCCTGACGGTTGTTCTAGGGGGGTACGATAGACTAGCTTTGCTCCGGTTCTTCCGGTCTCGAGGGGTAAATACGTGACGGCTGCGGCGAGCGACAAAGCGAAAACCGACATCGAAATAGCCCGTGCCGCGCATCTCCGCCCCATTCTCGAACTGGCCTCGGACCGCCTTGGCATCGGCCCCGAGCACCTGACCCCCTACGGCCATTATCAGGCCAAGCTTTCGCTCGATCATGTCGGCTCGCTCGCGGGCCGTCCCGACGGCCAGTTGATCCTGGTGACGTCGATCTCGCCGACGCCCGCCGGCGAAGGGAAGACCACCACCACGGTGGGACTCGGCGATGCCCTCAACCGGCTCGGCAAGAAGGCAATCATCGCGCTGCGCGAGCCGTCGATCGGCCCGACGCTCGGCATGAAAGGCGGCGCCGCCGGCGGCGGCTATGCCCAGGTGGTGCCGATGGAGGAGATCAACCTCCATTTCACCGGCGACATCCACGCCATCGGCTCGGCCAACAACCTGCTCGCCGCCATGATCGACAACCACCTCTACTGGGGCAACGAGCTCGGCATCGATCCGCGCCGCGTCACCTGGCGGCGGGCGATCGACATGAACGACCGGGCGCTCCGCGACAACGTCGTCGGTCTCGGCGGTCCGCAGAACGGGTTTCCGCGCGAGGCCCACTTCGACATCACCTCGGCGTCGGAAGTGATGGCGGCGTTCTGCCTCGCCGCCGATCTCCGCGACCTGGAGCGCCGCCTCGGCAACATGATCGTCGGCCAGACGTACAAGCGCGAGCCGGTGCGGGCGTCCGACCTCAAGACCGACGGCGCCATGGCGGTTCTCCTCAAGAACGCCATTCAGCCCAACCTCGTCCAGACGCTGGAGAACAACCCGGCGTTCGTCCATGGCGGCCCCTTCGCCAACATCGCCCACGGCTGCAGCTCGGTGATCGCGACCCGGACGGCGCTCAAGCTCGCCGATTACGTCGTCACCGAGGCGGGCTTCGGCGCCGATCTCGGCGCCGAGAAGTTCTTCGACATCAAGTGCCGCAAGGCGGGGCTGACGCCCGCCTGCGCGGTGCTGGTGGCGACGATGGGCGCCATCAAGATGCACGGCGGCGTCGCCGTCAAAGACCTGAAGCAGGAGAACCTCGGCGCGGTCGAGGTCGGCCTCGCCAATCTGGTGCGTCACTTGGAGAACCTCGGCCAGTTCGGCGTGCCGGTGATCGTCGCCATCAACCGCCATGCCTCCGACACCGAGCGCGAGATCGCGCTGGTGCGCGAGGCCTGCGCCGCGAAGGGCGTCGAGGCGGTGGTCGCCGACCATTGGGCGAAGGGCGGCGCCGGCGCCGAGAACCTGGCCCGCGCCGTCGTCCGCACGGTCGACACCAGGCACGCCAACTTCCGCCTGCTCTACGACGATTCGGAGCCGTTGATCGAGAAGGTGCGCACCGTCGCCCGCACCATCTACCGCGCCCGCGACATCTCCGCCGACGCCCAGGTGCTCGACCGCTTCGCCCAGTTGCAGAACGGCGGCTTCGGCCATTTCCCGGTGTGCATCGCCAAGACCCAGTACAGCTTCTCGACCAACCCGAAGCTGATGGGCGCGCCCGAGGGGCATGTCATCCCGATCCGCGAGGTGCGGCTGTCGGCGGGCGCCGAGTTCGTCGTCGTCGTCTGCGGCGACATCATGACCATGCCGGGCCTGTCGCGGGCGCCGGCGGCGACCCGGCTCCGGGTCGACGAGCGCGGCGCCATCGAGGGGCTGTCGTAGTGTCTGAGCGGGTCGGATAAAATCGCGACCCCTCACCCACCCCTCTCCCCAGAGGGGAGAGGGGTGCGCAGGGTTGGCGAGGCCCGCGGTGGGTTGCACCCCGCCGCGCTCTATAATATGAGCGCGACACCGTGTCGTGAGGCCGAGCCTTACCCGAAGCTGGGTGAGGGGCCTGTCAACGGTCGGCCATGCTCTAAGCGCTTGTCTCGCATCGAGCATCGCCGCAAGAACGTAACCTACGATTGTTGTTCGAGGGCCGCCATGTCGGCCCCGCGTCAGTTGCTTCAGCTTCACGGAAGGACGTCCCATGGCCGCCATCGACAACCCCAGCAAGTTCCTGCTCGACCCCTACATGGAGTTCATCGAAGGCGAGGGCATTCCCGTCGTCGAGGACTTCGGCGTCGATCTCCTGGCCGTCGAGACCAAGCCATGGGCGCGGCTCGGCACCGACGGCGCCGCCGTCCATCTCAAGGGTCGCGGCGATTTCATGAACATCTTCGTGATCGACATCGCGCCGGGCGGAAAATCGGCGCCGCAGCGGCATCTCTACGAGGAGCTGATCTACGTGCTGTCGGGCCACGGCTCGACCGCGGTCGAGGGCTTCGACGGCAAGAAGCACACCTTCGAGTGGGGCCCGCAGAGCCTGATCGCCCTGCCGCTCAACGCCAAGTATCAGCATTTCAACGGCTCGGGGCGCGAGCGGGCGCGGCTCTGCTCGGCGACCTCGCTGCCGCTGATGATGAACACCCTTCACAACGAGGAATTCATCTTCGACAACCCATGGACCTTCAAGGAGCGCGAAGGCGAGGCGCGATACTACTCCGGCGAGGGCGAGTTCCTGCCGGTGCGGCCGGGGCGGCACATGTGGGAGACCAACTTCGTGCCGAATGTCTCGGAGCTCGAACTCCGCACCTGGGAGGCGCGCGGCGCCGCCGGCACCTCGATCGTGTTCAGCCTGGCCGACGGCGTCATGCACGCCCACACCTCGGAGATGCCGGTCGGCACCTACAAGAAGGGCCACAAGCACGGCGCCGACTTCCACGTCTTCTGCGTCCACGGCCTCGGCTATTCGCTGCTGTGGTATCCCGACGACAAGGAGTTCGTCCGCGTCGATTGGAAGCACGGCGTCGTCTTCGCGCCGCCCGACGGCATGTTCCACCAGCACTTCAACACCAACCCGACGCCGGCGCGCTATCTCGCCATCGCCTGGGGCAGCCAGCGCTATCCGTTCGTGCAGTCGAAGCGCAAGCACTTCGACACCGGTGTCGACACGTCGCTCAAGGGCGGCGGCAACCAGATCGAGTACGAGGATCAGGACCCCCGCGTCCACGAGATCTATCTCAAGGAGCTGAAGAAGAACGGCGTCGCGTCCGGCATGGGCCAATTCATCGACGAGTCGCGGTTCAAGGTTTCGGCGACGTAACGCGCGCCGCGGTCCGCGTCACTCCGGCGGGAACGGCAGCCGGTCGCGGAACTTGGCGATAACCAGTGCGCTGTAGCGGATTCGCGGCCCGTCCGCGGGACGCTGGGCAAGGCAAGGGTGACACGGTGGAAAAACGGTTGGCGATGGCGCCGTCCGGCGACGACGAGGCGGCTCCGGCGCCCAGCATCGGCGACCTGTTCAATGCCTTTCTCGGCATCGGCCTGATGGGCTTCGGCGGCGTCCTGGCGATCGCCCGGCAGATGCTGGTCGAGACCCGCCGCTGGCTCACCCCGGCCGAGTTCGCCGATTTGCTCGCGCTCTGCCAGTTCCTGCCGGGCGGCAACATCATGAACCTGTCCGTCGCCGTCGGCCTCCGCTTCCGCGGCTGGCGCGGCGCGCTGGCGGCGATCGTCGGGCTGGTGGCGGCGCCGTGCGCGATCGTCGTCGGGCTCGCCATCCTCTACGACCGCTTCTTCCAGAACCCGATCGTCGCCAAGGTTTTCGCGGGCCTCGGCGCCGCCGCCGCCGGGCTGCTCATCGCCGTCTCGATCAAGCTCGCGGCGCCGCTCAGGACCCGGCCGTCGGCGGCGGTGATGGCGCTGATCTGCTTCGCCGCCGTCGCGGTGTTCCGTTTCCCGCTGCTGCCGACCATGCTGGTGCTGGCGCCGGCCAGCGTTCTCGTCGCCCGGCGGTTCGAAGCATGAGCCTCTCGGTCCTCGTCACGCTGGCCGTCATCTTCGCCGAGCTGTCGCTGCTCGCGTTCGGCGGCGCCAACGCCGTCGTCTCGGAGATGCAGCGGCGCGTCGTCGACATACAGCACTGGATGTCGGCGACGGATTTCATCGCCCTCTATGCGCTGGCGCAGACCGCGCCGGGCCCGAATCTGATGATCGCGACGCTGATCGGCTGGCGCGTGGCGTCCCTGCCGGGCGCGATCGTGGCGCAGGTCGCCCTGATCCTGCCGTCGTCGCTGCTGACGGCGGCGACCGTCGCGATCTGGGGCCGTTTCCGCGACGCGCCCTGGCGGCGGTTCGTCCAGGCCGGGATCGGCCCCGTCACCGTCGGCCTGATCGCCGCCGGCGCGGCGCTCATCGCCAGGACGGCCGCGACCGACTGGATTCTGGCGGCGATCGCCGCGGTCGTGACGGTGCTGCATCTCAGGACGCGTCTTCATCCGCTGTGGCTGTTCGCCATCGGCGCGCTGTACGGCCTTGTCGGGCTGGTCTGAGGATCGGCCGATGATCGGGCAACCGCTGCGCCGGTTCGAGGACGGGCGGCTCTTGACCGGGCGCGGCGCCTTCACCGACGATATCTCCTTTCCCGGCCAGGCCGTGGCCGTCTTCGTCCGCTCGCCGCACGCCCACGCGGATATCGTCTCCGTCGATGCGGTTGCGGCTCGCGCGCGGCCGGGGGTGTTGGGGGTGTGGGACGGCCGCGATCTCATGTCCGCCGCCGCCGGTTCGATTCCCAGCGGCATCTCGCGGAGCCGGATGGCCGAGTATCCGAACCGGGACGGCTCGCCGATGGCCGAGCCGCCGACGTTCGTTCTGGCGCACGAGCGGGTTCGTCATGTCGGCGAGGCGGTCGCCGTCGTCGTCGCGGAAAACGCGGCACTTGCCGAAGCCGCGGCGGAAGCGATCGTCGTCGACTACCGGCCGCGTCCCTCCGTAACCGCAACGGCCGCTGCCATGGACACCGGCGCACCCCGCCTGTGGGACGACGTTCCCGGCAACCTCTGCTTCGATTACGCCGCCGGCGATCCGGATGCGACCGGCAGGGCGCTGGCCGCCGCCGAACTCGTCGTCACGCTGGAGATCGTCAACAACCGCATCGTCGCGAGTTTTCTGGAGCCGCGCGCGGCGGTCGGGCGGCACGACGCAGCCACCGGCCAATTCCTGCTGCACGTCGGCTGCCAAAGCATTCACGGCCTGCGCGACAACCTTGCCCGCGCATTGCGTGTCGCCGCCGCACGCGTGCGGGTGGTGTCGCGGGACGTCGGCGGGGCGTTCGGAGCCCGCAGCGTCCTCTACCCGGAATACGTGGCGGTGCTCTGGCTTGCCCGCGCCCTGGGCCGGCCGGTGAAATGGACGGCGCGGCGGAGCGAGGAATTCTTCGCGACGACCCAGGGCCGCGACAGCATCCTCCGCGGCGAGCTCGGCCTCGACCGCGATCGGCGATTCGTCGGCCTGCGCGTCGACGGCATCGCCAATCTCGGCGCGCGGCATGCCGGCAACGGGCCGTTCTCGATCATCCGCAACCTCGAGCGGATGCTGCCGGGCGTCTACGACATCCCCGTGGTGTCGTTCAACCTCAAGGGCGTCTTCACCAACACGGTGCCGGTCAGCTCCTATCGCGGCGTCGGCCGCATGGAGGCGAACTACCTGATCGAGCGCCTGATCGATCGGGCGGCGCGGCGGACGGGAACCGATCGCGTCGCGTTGCGGCATCGCAACCTGATCCCGGCCGCCGCCATGCCTCATCGCACGAGCGCCGGCTCCGTGTACGACAGCGGCGACTACGCGAAGAACATGGAGATCGCCATGGCGGCCGCGAATTGGCGCGATTTTCCCGCGCGGCGGACGGACTCGGAACGCCGCGGCCGTCTGCGCGGTATCGCCATCGTCAATTACATCGAAGGGGCTGGCGGGGTCCCCGGCGAACATGCCGCAGTCGCCATCGCGGGCAGCGGTGCCGTCACGATAAGCGCCGGCTGCGTGGCCTCGGGGCAGGGCCACGAAACCGCCCTCAGGCAGATCGCCGCGGCGGAGCTCGGTGTGCCCGCGCATCGCATCGCGGTGACGGTTTCGGATACGGAGCTCGTCCGTGCCGGCGTCGGCACCAACGCGTCGCGCTCGATGGTGCGGGCGGGCCCGGCGCTGGTCGACGCCGCGCGCGCCGCGATCGCCGACGGACGGGCGACGGCGGCGCGGCTCCTGCAGGCGGCGCCGGACGCCGTCTCGTTCGCCGACGGCCGCTACCGGGTCGACGGCAGCGGGCGCTCGGTCGATGCGATCGAGGTGGCGCGCGCCAGAGCCGGGGAGCCGGGATCGCGCGGCGGCTTGACGGGGGAGAGCCGCAACGACAGCGACGCGCTCACCTATCCCAACGGATGCCACATCTGCGAGGTCGAGATCGATCCCGAAACCGGATCGGTTGCCGTGCTCGCGTTCGTGGCGGTCGACGACGTCGGCCGCGCCGTCAATCCGATGATCGTCCGCGGCCAGTCCCAGGGCGGCATCGTCCAGGGGCTCGGTCAGGCGCTCCTCGAGCACGGCGTCTACGATCCCGCCTCGGGCCAGCTCCTGACCGGCTCGTTCCTCGACTACGCGATGCCGCGCGCGGCGCATCTTCCGTCCATCAGGCCGATCCCGAACGACGTGCCGAGCCCGGCCAATCCGCTCGGGGTCAAGGGGGCCGGGGAGGGCGGCGCGACCGGCGCGCCGGCGGCGGTCATCAACGCCGTGCTGGACGCGTTGGCGCCGCTCGGCATCGAGACGATCGACATGCCGGCGACGCCGGGCCGCATCTGGTCGACAATCCAGGCCGCGCGGCCGACCTCTTTGTGATAAGAGGGCTCCTCGGTAAACTGGATATCGGATAACGGTGACATGAGCACAATCGATGCCCTCAAGACGGCGCTGATCGCCGCCGGCCGGATTCTCGTCGACGAGGATCAGGGCGATCTCATCTTCGGCCACGTCACCGCGCGCCTGCCGGACGATCCCGGTCTTTTCCTGATGAAGCCGCACACCATCGGCCTCGAGGAGATGACGCCCGAGGGCATCATCACCTGCAACATCGAAGGCGAGAAGGTCGCGGGCACCATGCCGCGCCACTTCGAGGTGTTCATCCACTCGGAGATCATGCGCGTGCGCCCCGACGTCAACGCCGTCGTCCACACCCATGCGCCGTATTCCGTGGCCTTCTCGGCCCTCGGCAAGCCGATCCAGGCGATCGGCCATGAAGGCTCTCTCTTCTGCGAGACGTTGCCGGTGTTCTCCGAGACGTCTGATCTCATCGTCGATCAGGTGCGCGGCAAGGCCGTGGCGCGGGCGCTCGGCGACAGCAACTATCTGATGTTGCGCAACCACGGCATCGTCACCTGCGGCCGCACCATCGAGGAGGCGACGGTGCTGGCGCTTCATTTCGAGAAGGCGTGCCGGATCCAGCTCCTGGTCGAATCCTGCGGCGGCGCCAGGCTCGTCAGCACCCCCGAGGATGCCAAAGCGAAGCGCGGGCGGATTCTGCCGCAGTCGCCGCAGGTGTTTAAGTATTTGACGCGGCGGTGCATGCACCGTCACGATTGAGCAAACGACGAACAGGGTCAGCATCAGGGAGCGTTCTCATGGCCAGTCTCAACACCATCCGCACCGACGTGGTCGGCAGCCTTCTCCGTCCCGACTACCTGAAGGACGCCCGCCAGAAGCTCGACGACGGCAAGCTCGCCGCCGACGCCTTCCAGAGACTCGAGGACAAGGCGGTGGGCGAGGCGATCGCGCTCCAGGAATCCGTCGGCCTCGACGTCCTGACCGACGGCGAGATGCGCCGCCTCAATTTCCAGGAGAGCTTCGGCGCCGCGGTCGAGGGCTTCGACGCGGGCGCCTCCAAGCTCCACACCTACGAGCGCCGGGTCGAGGGCGCGGCCCCCGGCCAGCGCTGGGAAATCCCCGACCTCGGCGCTCACGGCACCGCCGTCTCCCACCGCCGCCCGGTGGTGAGCCGCATCAAGCTGGTCCGCAACATCCCGCTCGAGGAGTACAAGGCCGCCGCCAAGATCGCCCGGACGCCGGTCAAGGTGACGCTGATCGGTCCCGACCGCATCTCCCAGCGCTTCGCCTACGAGCAGTCGGCGTCGATCTACCGGGGTATGGACGACTTCGTCGCCGACGTCGTCGGCATCGAGCGCGCCATCGTCAAGGGGCTGGCGGACGCCGGCTGCAAGTACGTGCAGATCGACGCGCCGGGTTTCACCGCCTATGTCGACGAGCCGTCGATGAAGCAGATGCGCGACCGCGGCGAGGATCCGATGGCGAACTTCGCCCGCTCGCTCAAGGCCGAGGCCGACGTCGTCTCGGGCTTTCCCGGCGTCACCTTCGGCATTCACCTCTGCCGCGGCAACCAGCGCAGCATGTGGCACCGCGAGGGCACCTACGACGCCATCGCCGAACGGCTGTTCAACGAGTTGCCGCACGACCGCTTCCTCCTCGAATACGACACGCCGCGGGCGGGAACCTTCGCGCCGCTCCGTTTCGTGCCGAAGGGCAAGACGATCGTGCTCGGCCTCATCACCACCAAGCAGCCCGCGCTCGAGCGCGTCGATGAGCTCAGGAAGCGCATCGACGAGGCCTCGAAATACATTCCGGTCGATCAGTTGGCGATCAGCCCGCAGTGCGGGTTCGCCTCCGACGTCGTCGGCAACCTGATCGACGCCGACGACCAGAAGCGCAAGCTCGAAACCATGGTCGAGACGGCGCGGCAGGTCTGGCACTGAGAAGGCGCTCATGATTGCGGGCGCGAACTGCGCGAAAAACCACACGGGGGCGAACATGCGGATGGGAATTCTGGCTGTGGGCATCGCTGGCGCAGTGGCCGCCGCGGCGATGCCGGCCACGGCACAGGACGCCGGCAAATTCTTCGCCGGCAAGCAGATCGAGCTCGTCATCGGCACGACGCCGGGCGGCGGCTACGACACCTACGCGCGGCTGATCGCCCGCCACATGGGCGACTACATACCCGGCAAGCCCGCGCTGGTGCCGAAGAACATGCCGGGTGCGGGCAGCAACAAGGCGACCGGCTACATCTACGCGGTGGCACCTAAGGACGGCACCTCGATCGGCGCGGTGTTCCCCGGCGCCATCGTCGAGCCGCTCTTGGGCGACAAGACCAAGGTGCAGCACGATTCGACCAAGTTGATCTACCTCGGCAGCGCCAACAACGAGGTGTTCATCTGCATGGGGCGCACCGACGCGCCGGTGCAGAAATTCGAGGACGCCTTCTCGAAGGAGATGATCCTCGGCGCCAGCGCCGCCGGCGGCTCGACGCGCGACTTTCCGGCGCTCCTCGACAACGTGCTCGGCACCAAGTTCACCGTCGTCAGCGGCTATCCCGGCAGCAAGGAGATCGTGCTGGCGGTGGAGCGCGGCGAGGTGCAGGGCGCCTGCGGCTACGGCTGGTCGAGCCTGATCGCGCAGAACGCCAGCCTGCTCTCCAGCGGCAAGGTCCGGGTGCTCGCCCAGGAGACGATGAAAAGCCATCCCACGCTCGACAAGATGGGCGTGCCGCTCACCGTCAGCTTCGCCAAGACGCCCGAGCAGCGCCAGCTCCTCGAGCTGGTCTACGGCCAGCTCGTGTTCGGCCGCCCCTACGTGCTGCCGCCGGGCGTCCCGGCGGAGCGGGTGACGGCGCTGAGGCACGCCTTCGATGCCACGCTCAAGGACGCCAAGCTCCTGGCCGAGGCGAAAAAGTCGCAGCTCGACGTCCAGGGCGTGAGCGGCGAGGAGGTCCAGGCGCTGGTCGCGAAGATGTTCGCGACGCCGCCCGCGATCGTCGAGCGCGCCAAGCAGGCGCTGATCTACAGGGGCAAGTAGACGACCGCCGCCGCCGGCGCTGGAACCTTTCAAAGGGATTTCCGTTCAACACCCTGGCAGCGCGAGCGTCGTTCGATGAGCAAACGGCGCGGTGCCGCGGCGTGGGCGGTGGCGGACCGGGGTCGTGGAGCGCAAACGGGAATCCGGGACATTCAAGGCGTATGACGCTCCGGCGGGCGGCTGGGGATCGGTCGGCTCGCTGGCCCGCAGCCTGACCCGCGAGCGCGTGCCGTTCGTCGGCACCCGCGCGTTGATGCATCAGAACAAGCCGGACGGCTTTGCCTGCGTGAGCTGCGCCTGGGCGAAGCCCGCGCATCCGCGGCCGTTCGAGTTCTGCGAGAACGGCGCCAAGGCGACCACCTGGGAAATCACCAGCCGCCGCGTCGGGCCCGAATTCTTCGCGTCGCACACCCTATCCGAGCTCGAACGCTGGCCGGACCACGATCTGGAGGAACTCGGCCGTCTCACCCGTCCGATGCGGTGGGATCCGGCATCCGACCGGTACGTCCCCGTGACCTGGCAGGAAGCCTTCGATGAGATCGGCCGCGAGCTTCGCGCCGTCGATCCGCACGCGCTCGTGTTCTACACGTCGGGGCGGGCGTCGCTCGAAGCGTCCTACATGTATCAGTTGTTCGGGCGCATGCTGGGGACCAGCAATTTCCCCGACAGCTCGAACATGTGCCACGAGAGCACGTCCGTCGCCCTGCCGGAGAGCATCGGCGTTCCCGTCGGAACGGTGACGCTCGAGGATTTCGAGACGACCGACGGTATCTTCTTCTTCGGCCAGAACGTCGGCACGAGCAGCCCGCGGATGCTGCACGAGCTGCAGGCCGCGAGCCTGCGCGGCGTGCCGATCGTCACGTTCAATCCGTTGCGTGAGCGCGGTCTCGAGCGCTTCGCCAACCCGCAGTCGCCGACCGAGATGCTGAGCGGATCGTCGACCCGGATCACGTCGCAATACCATCAGGTCAAGGCCGGCGGCGACAATGCCGCCGTCATGGGCATGTGCAAGGCGCTTCTGCTCCTCGACGACGAGGCCAAAGCGTCGGGCAAGCCGCGCGTTCTCGACACCGTCTTCATCGCCGAGCACACCCATGGCTTCGAGGCGTTCGCCGACGCGGTCCGCGCCTGCCCGTGGGACGCGATCGAGCGTCGCTCGGGTCTGACGCGCAACGCATTGGAAGCCGCGGCCGCCGTCTATGCGCGCTCCCGTGCCGTCCTCGGAATCTACGGCATGGGGCTGACCCAGCACCGCACCGGCGTCGAGAACGTGCAGATGGTGGTCAACCTTCTGCTGCTGCGGGGAAACATCGGCAGGCCGGGCGCGGGCATCTGCCCCGTTCGCGGCCACTCCAACGTCCAGGGCCAGCGGACGGTCGGCATTTCGGAAAAGCCCGAGCTGGTGCCGCTCGACACGCTTGCGGAGCTTTATGGATTCGAGCCGCCCCGCTGGAAGGGCCTCGCCACGGTGGACGTCTGCGAGGGCGTCATCAAGGGCGAGGTGCGGGCGTTCGTGGGCCTCGGCGGAAATTTCGTGCGCGCCGTTCCGGAAACCGCGGCGGTCGAGGCGGCCTGGCGGCGGCTCCGGCTCACCGTCCAGATCGCGACCAAGCTCAACCGGAGCCACCTGATTCACGGCGAGGTGTCCTTCGTCCTGCCGTGCCTTGGGCGGATCGAGATCGATCGCCAGGCGACCGGCCCGCAGGCCGTCTCGGTGGAGGATAGCACGGCCTGCGTCCACGGCTCACGCGGGGTCGCCGACCCGGCCGGTCCCGACCTCCTGTCGGAGGCGAGAATCGTCGCCGGACTGGCGAAGGCGACGCTCGCGCCCAATCCGCGCGTCGACTGGGATGCATGGACGGCCGATTACAGCCGCGTCCGCGACGCCATAGAACGGACCTATCCCGAACAGTTCAAGGACTTCAACAAGCGGATGTGGCAGCCCGGCGGATTCCATCGCCCGATCGCCGCCCGCGAGCGCATTTGGAAAACGAGCACGGGCAAGGCGAACTTCATCGTTCCGAGAAGTCTGTCGGAGGACATCGACCGGCCTCCGGAGCGTCGCGACATCCTTCAACTCATCACGCTTCGCAGCAACGGCCAGTTCAACACGACGATCTACAGCAACGATGACCGGTTTCGCGGCATCGAGGGCACGCGGAAGACGCTCTTCATGCATCGTAACGACATCGACCGCCTCGGGCTGCGCGACGGCGAAGCGGTCGAGGTGGTTTGCGAAGCGGGCGACGACGTGCGCCGTGCCGTCCAGGGCCTGATCATCACCCCCTACAACATCCCGGAGGGCTGCTGCGCCGGCTATTACCCGGAATGCAATCCGCTCATCCCGCTGTGGCACCATGCCGAGCGCAGCAAGGTGCCCGCCGCCAAATCGATACCCGTCAGCATCAGGCCGGCGGCGCCGCTGGCGTGACGGGCGCGGCGGTCAGCCCGCGAGCGCCTTGGCGCCGCGGGAGAAATCCTTCATCCGGCTCGTCAGGTAATCGATGAAGAGCCGCACCCGCGCCGGCTGGTAGCGGTCCTTCTGATAGACGACGTAGAGCGTGCGCTCATCGATCGCATAGTCGTCGAGGACGCGGACCAGCGAGCCGTCGTCGAGATTCTCGGCGATCAGGTAATCCCGCAGGATCGCGATGCCAAGCCCGTTGAGGGCGCCGTGGCGCACGACCAGGCTGCTGTTGGCGCGCAGCGTTCCCGCGACCCTGACCGCGATCCGGCCCCGTGGGCCTTGGAAGGTCCAGTTGGAATGGGCCGCGCCGCTCGGGTCGAGGCAACTGTGCCGGGCGAGCTCGCCCGGCGTGCGCGGCGTGCCGGCGCGCGCCAGATAGTCGGGCGAGGCCACCAGCACCCGCGGCAGCCCGACGATCGGCCGGGCGATCAGCGCCGAATCGCGCGCGGGAAGGGTGCGAATCGCCATGTCGAAGCCGCCGGCAACGATGTCCATGCCGTTGGGCGCGGTGTCGCGGTCGCGCAGCGTGATGTGGACGGAAATGCCGGGATGGATGCGGCAGAACGCGGCGACGATCGGCCCCAGCACGGTCTCCGAGAAGGTCTTCGACGAGAGAATCTTCAGCTCGCCGCGCGGCACCGCGCGCTTGGCCTGCATGCGCTCATCGAGGGCGTGCAGGTCGGCCAGCAGCGACACGCAGTTGTCGTAATAGTCGGTACCCGTCGGCGTCGGGCTCAGGCGGTGGGTATCGCGGTTGAGAAGCTTGACGTTGAGCGCCGCCTCGAGATCCTGGATGCGCTTCGAGACCATGGCGCGGGTGACGCCGAGCTCCTTGGCGGCGCGCGTGTAGCTGCCGCGCTTGACGACGGCGGCGTAGGTTTCCATCAGCTTGAGGCGGTCCATCGCGGGTCGTCCGGTGTCCGGCAGGTTTGTCAAATTTTAATTGACAGCGTTGCAACCGGAAAGGCCGTTGTTGGCCGGCGGCGAGCGGCGCAGAGTTCGGGTCGTCGGCGTCCCGCTCCCGGGATGCCGGGAGACGATGAGGGACTGCGGTGAACGCGCGCACGCCGGACGAATTCCAGGAAACCATTCTCGATACGCTCCAGGAGCTGCGCTGGGACACGCCGACCTATCTCGAGGAATACAACCGCAAGCACATGACCCGCGAGGGCGCCCGCGTCTATGCGATCGAGCATTGCGTGTTCGCCGCCAACTTCCCGCGCTGGCTCGCCAACATCACCGGCAACTGCCCGCACCTCGACGTCCGCCAGTACCTGATCGAGAACACCTTCGTCGAGGAGGTGAAGGATCCGACCATCACCACCGGCCACTACGAGAGCCTGGTCGACTTCGCGGTCGCCCTCGGCGCCGACCGCGCGTTCGTCTACAGCCACCGCGGCGCGCCGATCACGCAGATGCGGATCGTCTACTGCGAGTGGGTGAGCCGGCAGAAGCCGTGGCTCGAAGCCTTCGCCGCCATCGCCGGCAACGAGGTCGCCCGCGGCAAGGCGATGATCAAGCGCGTCGGCGACCGCGCCCGCACCTCGCGCGACAATTGGAAAGCGCTCAAGCTCGACGACAAGGCGCTGGCGCACTGGGACGCCGCCGACGCCGCCGATTCGTCCGAGGACGGCCATGGCGACGCGCCGCTCGAAATCCTGCGCAAGTACGCGACCACCCGCGAGCAGCAGGACGCCTGCCTCCAGGCCATGCGCGACCGCCAGATGGTGAACCGCATCTGGTCCGATCAGGTCGGCGTCTGGTGCTTCGAGGCTTCGGGTCTCAAGCCGCCGTCGCTCGACGGTCGCCACAAGATGCCGGCCATGTCCGGCAAGGCGCCGGTTAATGCATAGAATGTGATTCGCTGTCACAGCATCGTTATCGTCGTCATTCCCGCGCCTCCGGCCGAACGG
>Ga0207664_10001681_pt1 | contig 14572 bp, 10 predicted proteins | sample LARL83metaG_FD_184349 | JGI IMG/M metagenome (GOLD analysis project Ga0207664, IMG submission 184349) | Corn, switchgrass and miscanthus rhizosphere microbial communities from Kellogg Biological Station, Michigan, USA - LAR L8-3 metaG... | ecosystem: Host-associated > Plants > Roots >...
GAGGTACCCGCTGATGCGCCCCTCCCGCCGACTCTCCCCGACGCTGGCGGCGCTGGCCGCTCTGACCTACACGGCGGCCTGTGGCGGCCCGCCGGTGGTGACGACGAACGTGCCCGCCGCCCCGCGGCCGGTCGTCTCCGCTCCCATCGACCTCACCGTCCCGCCGACGCTCGGCCCACCGCCGGCGCTGCGGCTGCCCCCCATCACCACGCGCACCCTGCCGAACGGGCTCACGCTCGTCGTCGTCGAGCAGCACGAGCTGCCGCTCGTGGACGTCATCCTCGATGTGCGCACGGGTGGCGAGGCGGACCCCGCGGGCAAGTCGGGCGCAGCGTCGCTCACCGCCGGCATGCTCACGGAAGGCACCACCACGCGCTCCTCGCTCCAGATCGCCGACCAGGCCGCATACCTGGGCGTGCGCGTCGGCGCCAGCAGCGGCTGGGAACAGTCCACGGTCTCACTCCACGCGCCGACGGCGCAACTGGACAGCGCGCTCGCGCTGTTCGCCGATGTGGCACTGCATCCGGCGTTCAACGCGCCGGACCTGGAGCGCGTGCGCAAGGTGCGCCTGACGGCACTGCAGCAGGTGCGGGACCGCGGTCCGGCGATCGCCGACCGCGCCTTTGCCACCGCGCTGTATGGCGAGCAGCACCCGTATGGCCGCCCGCTCTCCGGCAGTGAAGCGTCGGTCGCCGACCTCACGCGTGACGACCTCGTGAAGTTCTACACGACGTTCTACCGCCCCAACAACGCCACGCTGCTCGTGGTGGGTGACGTGCGGCCGGACGACATGGAGCGCCGCGCGATCAACATGTTCGGCGGCTGGACGCGCGCCGACGTTCCGACGGTGAACGAAAGCACAGCCTCGGGCCCCAAGGCGACCACGCTCGTGCTGATCGACAAGCCGGGCGCCGCACAGTCGTCGTTCCGCATCGGCGGCATCGGCGTCCCGCGCTCCACCAAGGATTACTTCGCGATCCAGGTGATGAACACGATCCTCGGCGGGTCGTTCACGAGCCGGCTCAACCAGAACCTGCGTGAGACCCACGGCTACACCTACGGCGCGGGCTCCGGCTTCTCCATGCGCCGCACGGCCGGCCCGTTCCAGGCGAGCGCCGAAGTGGTATCGGCCAAGACGGACTCGGCGTTCATCGAGTTCATGAAGGAGCTCCGCGCCATCCGCGACACCGTGCCGAGCGACGAGCTGGCCAAGGCGAAGCGGTACCTGCAGCTCGGCCTGCCCGAGGACTTCGAGACCACCGGTAGCATCGCGTACCAGATGCTCCCGCTCGTCACCTACGGGATTCCGCTCGACTTCTACGACACCGCGGTGCAGAAGATCGGCGCCGTGACGCAGGCGGATGTGCAGCGCGTGGCGAGGCAGTACGTGAACCCGGACCGACTCACGATCGTCATCGTGGGCGACCGGAAGCTGATCGAGCCTGGGCTGCGCGCGCTCAACCCGGGCGAGATCGTCATCCGTGACGTGCGGGATGTGCTGGGGGCAGTGCCGGTGAAGTAGTCCGGCGGTTCGGGAGGGCCCAACGGCACTCCGGGAAAAGGTGCCCCGTACCGGTACGGGGTACCTTTTTTCCGTTGCGGCAGTTCGCGCCGGCGCAACCCATGCGACGACGGTACCACCTTTCCCGTCCAGCGCACAACTTATCTGCATGGAAATCCCGATCGAGACCTACTCGCTCGACAACGGGCTCCGTGTCGTCCTTTCGGAGGACCACACGGCCCCGCTCGTCGCCGTGAACCTGTGGTATCACGTCGGCTCGGCGAACGAGCGCCCGGGGCGCACCGGCTTTGCCCACCTGTTCGAGCACATGCTTTTCCAGGGCTCCGAGAGCGTGGGAGCGAACGAGCACTTCGAGCTCGTGCAGCGTGCCGGCGGCACGCTCAACGGCTCCACGTGGCTCGACCGCACCAACTATTTCGAGACGGTCCCGTCCAACCAGCTCGAGCTGGCGATCTGGCTCGAAGCCAATCGCATGGGCTACCTGCTGCCGGCGATGACCCAGCAGAAGCTCGACACGCAGCGCGACGTCGTGCAGAACGAGCGGCGCTGGTCGATGGACAACCAGCCGTACGGCAGCTGGTGGGAGAAGCTGCCCGCGCTCTGCTTCCCGATGGACCACCCGTTCCATCACTCGCTCATCGGCTCGATGGCCGACCTGGATGCGGCGAGCCTCGAGGACATCGCGCACTTCTTCACGACGTACTACACGCCCGACAACGCAGTGCTCTCCATCGCCGGCGACTTCGACGCGGGCGCGACGCGCGCGATGGTATCGCATCACTTCGGCCCCATCCCGCGCGGCGGGGCGAAGCCGCCGCTCCCCGACATGGACGTGCCGCCCACCTTCGGCGAGCCTCTGCGCGAGGTGGTGCACGACGACGTGATGCTGCCGCGGCTCTTCCTCGTCTTCCGCTCGCCGGTGTTCGGCAGTGCGCCGTACTACGCGGCGAGCGTGGCCGGCGCCGTGCTCGGGCTGCGGAAGGGAAGTCGCCTCCATCGCGCGCTCGTGCGTGAGCAGCAGGTGGCGGCAGAGGCGCAGGCCTTCACGTACGACCTGACCAAGGGGAGCGACCTGCTGGTGGTGGATGTCACGGCGCGTCCGGAGACGAGCGCCGAGACGCTCGAGCGCACGGTGAATGCCGAGATCGACCGGATGCTCCGCGACGGCGTGACGCAGGCCGAGGTGGATCGCGCCGTCGCGCTGATCGAGACGGACCTCATCGTGGCCCTGCAGTCGGCGGGCGATCGCGCCGACCGCCTGTCGATGTACACGACCTACTTCGGCGATCCGCACCTGGTGAACGTGCAGGCGGACCGCTACCGTGCGGTGACAGCCGAGCAGGTGAACGTGTTCGTGCGCGAGCGGTTGGTGCCGGAGAATCGCGCCAGCCTGCTGTACGTTCCGCGCGACAGCGACGTGGCGCCGGCGCAGGGAGATCTCGCCATGGCGGAGACGCCGTGAGCGCGCCGACACGTGTACCATCACGTCCGCCCGCGCCGCGACCGGCGCCGGCGGCGCCGCGCGACTATCACTTTCCGCGCTTCGAGCAGCATCAGCTGGCCAACGGGCTGCGGCTCGTCGTCGCGCCGGTGGCGAAGCTGCCGCTGATCACCGCCGTGGCGCTGGTCGAGGCTGGGGCGACCCAGGAGCCGGAAGGCAAGGAAGGAGTGGCAACGCTCACGGCGCAGATGCTCCTCGAGGGCGCGGCCGGCCTCGATGGCGCGGCGCTCGCCGACCGGTTCGAGCGCATCGGCGCCTCGGTGGAAGCGTACGCTGACTGGGACGTGGCCGCCGTGACACTGAGCGCGATGAGCTCGCGGCTACCGGAGGCGTTGGCGCTCGTGCGCGACCTGCTACGCGAGCCCACGTTCCCGGAGCGGGAAGTGGCGCGCCTTCGTGACGAGCGGCTCGCCGAGCTGCTGCAGCAGCTGGCGGAGCCACGCGGGCTCGCCGATGAGCAGTTCTCCCGGGCGCTCTACGAGCCGCACGCGCGCTACGCGCTGCCGGCCGACGGTGCCACGAACACCGTGAGCGCGCTCGCCGTTGACGATGTGCGCGCGTTCTACCAGGCGCGCTACCAACCGTCCGCGGTGACGCTCGTATTCGCTGGAGACGTGACAATGGCCCAGGTGGCGGCGCTCGTCGAGCCACTGTTCGGCGACTGGACCGGTACGCCCACCGCGGACCGGCGCATGGCGCCCGACGCCGCGCAACCGGGCCGGTTGCTGCGCGTGGTAGCGAAGAGCGATGCGCCGCAGTCGGAGGTACGCGTGGGGCACATCGGCCTGCCGCGTCGCACGCCCGACTACTTCGGCGTGCTGGTGATGAACGCCGTACTCGGCGGACTCTTCTCGTCGCGCATCAACCTCAACCTGCGCGAGACGCACGGCTATACCTATGGCGCCTTCTCGTCGTTCGAGTGGCGCCGCGCCGCAGGCCCGTTCGTGGTGAACACCGCCGTGAAGAGCGACGTCACCGGTGACGCCGTCCGCGAGATCCTCAACGAGATCGACCGGATGCGGAGCGACCGGATCGGCTCGGACGAGCTGACGCTGGCGACGAGCTACCTCGATGGGGTGTTTCCCATCCGGTATGAAACCACCGGTGCGATCGCCGGCGCGCTGGCGAGCCTCATCATCCATCGCCTGCCGGACGACTACTACGATCGCTACCGCGAGCACGTGCGCGGCGTGTCCGCGGCCGACGTGCTCGCCGCCGCGCAAACGCACCTGCACCCCGATCGCCTGCGCGTGCTCGTCGTCGGCGACCCGGCGGTAGTCATCACGCCCCTGCGTCAGGTAACGGGAATGACGGCCGACGTCGTGGCCATCGCCGACGCGGAGGCGGGCGAATGAGCAAGCCGCCCGGGGAACCAAAGCCCTCGAAGGGGTCAAAGACGCCAAAGGCGCCGAACGTCGTGACCGGCGACGCGATCCGCGCACGCCGGCGCGGCGCGAAGCCCGAGACCCAGCTCGACCGACGCGAGCTCTACGACGGAAAGATCTTCAGGCTCGACAAGGACACCGTCCGCTTTCCCGATGGCTCACAGTCGGAGTTCGACATCGTGCGTCATCCGGGCGCGGCGGCGGTGGTGCCATTCCTCAACGATCCCACGGGCGAGGAGCCGCAGATCCTGCTGCTGCGGCAGTTCCGGTATGCAGCAGACGGCTACATCTATGAGATACCGGCCGGACGCCTGGACGCCGGCGAGTCTCCGGCCGCCTGCGCGGCGCGCGAGCTCAAGGAGGAGACCGGGTGCACTGCAGAACGGATCGAGCCGCTCTTCTCGATGTTCACCACGCCGGGCTTCACGGACGAGACGATCCATGTCTTCATGGCGACCGGCCTCACGCATGGGCAGTCGGCGCGGGAGGCAGATGAGTTCGCCGAGGTGGTGATCATGCGTCTGGCAGAGGCGCTCGAGCTGATCCGTGACGGCGTGATCCCGGATGGAAAGACGGCGCTGGCCATCCTCTATGCCGCCGGGTTCAGGACGGGCGACTAGCCACTAGTCTCCCGGTCGGCTCGCCAGAAGCGCTGGCAACGCTGACGCCCCCAGCCGTGTCGAAAGTGGACATCGGCTGGGGGCGTTCTCACGTCCTGTGTAAAAAAGAGGACGCCGAGTTCGGCAGAGGACGCTATCCGCCGTCGGTGGTCAGTGCATAAACAGTTGTCATGACACGACTTGCAAATTGTTCCCTGACGTTGGCCAGACGGCATGCTCAATGCCTTTTCATGGGCCGGTGAAAGTGGATGAGGAGCGCCTATCGAGGCTGTGTCGTCGAAGCGTGTCCCTTACGTAGGCAAGAGGGGGTGGGAACCATGGCTGACGCCGCACTGAAGCGGGTTGCCCAGCGAGGGGCGACGGTCCGCGAACAGTTGCACGCGATGGACGATGCCGCAGTCGTCACATCGTTTCTGGAGGGAGAGGAGCGTGCGTTCCAGGAGCTGGTGGAACGCTACCAGACGCGCCTGCTCAACTTCATCTATCGTACGATCGGTGATCGGGAGAAGGCAGAGGACCTCGTCCAGGAAGTCTTCATCCGGGTCTACCGGCACCTGCACCGGTTCGACCGTTCGAAGAAGTTCTCGACCTGGGCGTACACCATCGCCTCGAACCTGGCGAAGAACGAGCTGCGTAACCGGTCGCGCAACCCGCTGGTGCTCTTCCAGACCATCAAGGGCACCTGGGACGAGGACGATCGTCCCCTGCAGTTCGAAGACACGACGGCTCGTCCGGACGATCTCTATCGCAAGCGGCACTTGAAGGAGCTGGTGGCCGAGACGGTCGCGAAGCTGCCCGAGCACCACCGCCAGGTGTTCGTCCTGCGCGAGCTGGAAGGCAAGTCGTACGAGGAGATCGCGGAGATCACGGACTGCAACCTTGGCACGGTAAAGTCGCGGCTCAACCGGGCGCGGAACGCCTTTGCGGAGATCATCGAGCCGTGGGTGGACTGAGGGCGCGGAACTGCCCGTGAAGCGTGAAGCGTGAGACGTGAATCGTAAAGGCACACCAGACCTAGTCTGGTGTGCCTTTACCGTACGCGGTAACGCTTCACGTCTCACGCTTCACGTCTCATCGCCCCCGGGAACCCCTCCCGGTCCCGCGTGTACGGAGTGCATTCCCAGCACGCCACTCATTTCCTCTGCCGCGCCTCATGAATTGTCGGGAGTTCCGCCGCAAGCACGATGCGTACATCGACGACACGCTGAGTGGCGTCGAGCACGAGGCGATGACTCTACACCGGCAACTTTGTGAGCGCTGCGCGCGACTGGATACGCGAGTGCGGCGGTCGCTGCTCCTGGTGCGGAACCTTCCTACGGTGGAGCTGTCTCGCGGCTTCGATGAGCGGCTGCGGCTGCGCCTCCTGCAGGAGCGCGCCCTCATCGCGAACGGGCGAGCGGCGCACAACCCGTCGTCTCTTGGAGTCGGCGGCTGGCGCCCATTGTCGCTGAGCACCTACGCGGCCATCGCGGCCGGGCTGATCGCGGTCGCCGGACTCGCCACCACCCTTGGCGTGCTGAGGACCCGGGAGCCTTCGACCATCCGGCTCGCACCGGTCGTCGCCACGCTGCCCGCGCCGGAGCCCTCCATGCTGGCCACGCCGGCGATGGTGGCGTCCATGCCGGCGGGGATGCCCGTCTGGCCGGCACTCTTCGTGGCGCAGCAGGCGCGCTGGCATCTCGCGAGCGACGTGCTGGAGCACTGAGCTACCCCCGACCGCGGGCCGCTGCCGGTCGTCCCATCCACTCCGTTCGCCGTATATTCCCCGCATGGCCTCCGCAGGGGAACGAGCGCTTCACGCCGCGCTCCGGTTGCGCGTGTTCGATCCGGTGTACGTCCTGTTCGGGGACGACGAGTTCCGGAAGGACGGCGCAGTGCGCGACCTCGTTGAGGCCGCGGTGGATCCCTCGACCCGCGATTTCAATCTCGAGCTACGTCGCGGCGGAGACCTGAGCGCCGAGATGCTCGATGCGCTCCTCGGCACGCCGCCAATGCTCGCCGAGCGACGCGTGGTCGTGATCCGCGACGTGGACAAGCTGAAGAAAGATGCGCGGGCGATGCTCGGGCGCTATGTCGCGCGGCCGGCGTCGGATCTCCTCCTCGTACTCGTCGCCCCGGCGGGCGCGAAGCTGGACAAGGAGCTGTCGCAACGTGGCGTAGCGGTGGAGTTCGAGCCCCTCACCGGCGACCGCCTGCCGCGCTGGGTGAGCTATCACGTCGAGCATATGCTCGGCCGCGTCATCACCCCGGAAGCCGTGGCACTGCTCATCGAAGCGGCGGGTCCGGACCTCACGCAACTCGCACTCGAGCTGGAAAAGCTGGCCAGCTATACGAGCGAAGCGATCGACGAGCGCGCCGTCGGCGAGGTGGTGGGCGTCAGGCGTGGCGAATCGCTCGGTGATCTCCTCGACGCCGTGGCGGCAAGGGACGTCGCGCCGGCGCTCGCTCTCCTGCCGGGCGTCCTGCAACAGCCGAAGACGACGGCCGTGTCCATCGTGATGAACCTCACGACGCAGACGCTCGCGCTGGCGTATGGTGTGGCCGCGCGCGAGCGTGGCACACCGCCACGCGCGCTGTACAACGAGTACATGACGCTGCTGCGCGAGTCGGGCGCCTTTCCAGGCCGCCCGTGGGGTGAGGCAGTGAATGCGTGGACGAAGTACACCGACCTATGGGGTGCCGGCGAGCTCGACGATGCCCTCGAAGCACTGCTTCAGACCGATGCGGCGCTCAAGGAAACACGTCTCTCCTCGCCTGAGCAGCTCCTCACCACCCTTGTCCTCCGGCTCTGCAGCGCCGATCCATCGCGCCGCGCCGCGTGACCACCCCCTTCTTCCGTCTCCTGCTGGTGCCCCGGATGTCCCGTCTCATCGTCGTTCGCGCGCTGATCGCGCTCACATGCGCCGCGCCCATGGCCGCCGCGCAGGCCACCTCCACCAGCGCGTCCACCAGCGACAGCGCCGCGGCCCGCGCGGCCAGCGACGGCATCCCGCGGCCGGCGAACGATTCGCTCTTCCGGCGCGCGCGCCGGCTGGTGAGCGAAGGGAACGGGATCGCAGGGCGCGCGCTGGTGGATTCGCTGCTTGCCGTGGCGGATCCCAGCACCTCGGCGTACGGTGATGCGCTCTACTGGCATGGCGCGCTCGCGCCTACGGCCGCCGCCGCCGAGCAGGACTACCGCAGGGTGATCGTGGAGTATCCGCTGGCGTACTACTCCGGTGATGCGCTGCTCGCCATCGCCGAGCTGGAGCAGGCGCGCGGCGACCGGGTGGGAGCAATGCAGCACCTGCAGCGCTTCGTGCGCGAGCATCCGGAAAATTCTGGGCGCGGTATCGCCGCGCTCGGCGTGGCGCGCCTGGCGTTCGAGCAGCAGGACAGTACGCTTGCCTGCTCGATGCTCGTCGTGGCGCGCCGTTCGGCCGCGGTGTCGGATGTGGAGCTCCGCAACCAGATCGCGTACTTCGGCAACCGGTGCACGTCGACGCCGGTGAGCACCACGACGGCCGCGGCGCCGGCCTCCGCACCCGCCGCTCCGATGGCGAGTCCGCCACGATCGGCTGCGGCGGCACCAGCCGTCAATCGCGCAGCCGAGCCAACGCGGACAGAGGCGGCGCCGCGACAGGCACGGCCAGTCGAGGCACCAGAGCCGGCGAAGACACCCGTGCGTGAGGTCGCGAAGGCGCCGGTGCGTGCGGCAGCGGCAGCGCCGGCGCGGAAGGCAGCCAGGGCGACAACGCATGCGGCGGCGCGCGAGACGCGCATCGAATCCCGCACCGCACCACGCACCGCACCACGCACCGCGACGCGCACCGCGACGCGCTACACGGTGCAGGTGGCAGCGTACGACACGCGCGTCCAGGCCGACGCGCTGGTGAAGCGCCTAGCCGCGCGTGGCGTGAAGGCGCGCGTGAGCGGCTCGAGCAAGCCGTTCCGCGTGCGGCTCGGCCTGCACACTTCGCGCAAGGACGCCGCTGCCGAGCAGGCGTCGCTGCGCAAGCGCGGCATCGACGGCTTCGTGGCGGAGGAGGACGTGCACGTGGGGGCGCGCACGCCGTGACGGTTCCAGTCGCCACTCCGCTCATGCAGCAGTACCGGGAGATCAAGGCGCGCCATCAGAGCGCGATCCTGTTCTTCAGGATGGGCGACTTCTACGAGATGTTCTACGAAGATGCCGAGACGGCGGCGCGGGTACTTGGCCTGACGCTCACGGCACGCAACAACGGCGGCGCGGCGGAAGTGCCGCTCGCCGGCATTCCCGTGAAGGCCGGCCCCGAGTACCTGCGGCGGCTCGTGCAGCAGGGCTACCGCGTCGCCATCTGCGAGCAGGTGGAAGATCCGCGCGCCGCCAAGGGGATCGTGCGGCGCGAAGTGGTGGAGACGGTGTCGCCGGGCGTGGCATTCTCCGACGACCTGCTGGACGGGGCGCGCAACAACTTCGTCGTCGCCATCGCCGCTCCCGCACGCGGAGAGCAGGGCGGCATCGGCGTGGCGGCGGCCGATGTCTCCACTGGCGAACTCCGGCTGTGCACGACCTCGTCCGCAGAAGTGGACGCGCTGCTGGCGCGCCTGGCACCGCGCGAACTGCTGGTGTCACGTGGGAGCACCGCCGTGCCGCGCGGCCCGATGCTGGATGGCGCGCTCATCACCGAGCGCGACGCGTGGGAGTTCGACGAGGCGATGGCGCGCGACGAGCTGGCGCGGCAGTTCGCGGTACGCGGGCTCGACGGGCTGGGCATCGAGAGTGGCGACGGTATCGCGGTGGGCGCAGCAGGTGCGTTGCTCCGATACCTGAAGGAGATGCAGCCGGCCGGCGTGCCGCACCTCGCGCGGCCGGTGGTGGAGCGCACGGGCGACGTGATGCCGCTCGACGAGATGACGCGACGCAACCTGGAGCTGGTGGATTCGTTGCGCGGCACGGACACCCAGGGGACGCTGCTCGCCGTGCTCGATCGCACGACGACCCCGATGGGGGCGCGGCTGCTCCGGCAGTGGCTGCTCGCCCCGCTGCTGGACCGCGCGTCGATCGAGGCACGGCTCGACGCGGTCCAGGCGCTGCTCGACGACGCGAGCGCGCGCGGGGCGCTGCGCGAGGCGCTGGATGGAGTGCGCGATGTGGAGCGGCTCGCCGGAAAGGCGGCAGCGGGGCGAGCGACACCTCGCGAGCTGGCGGCGCTCGGTGCGTCGCTCGGCAGATTGCCCGAGGTGAAGCGCGCCACCGACCGCCTGGATGCTGCGGGGTCGCTCGGTCGCCTGATGCAGCAGTGGGACGACTGCGCCGAGCTGGCGACGGTGGTATCGCGCACGCTGGTGGAGCGGCCGCCGCTACAGCTCGGGGACGAGGCGACGATCGCCACGGGTGTGGACGTCGAGCTGGACGAGCTGCGCGCGCTGCGCGACGGGAGCAAGGACGCCATCGCGGCGATCCAGGCCGAGGAGCGCGCGCGCACGGGCATTCCGTCGCTCAAGGTGGGGTTCAACAAGGTGTTCGGCTACTTCATCGAGGTGACGAACGCCAATCGTGAGCTCGTACCGGCCGACTACCAGCGGCGCCAGACGCTCAGCGGCGCGGAGCGCTACGTCACACCAGCGCTCAAGGAGTACGAGGAGAAGGTCCTGTCGGCCGCGGAGCGGATCGAGGCGTGCGAGCGGCGCCTGTTCGAGGCGCTGCGCGGGCGTGTGGGCGCAGCGATCGCGCGCCTGCAGTGCGTCGCGCGCCTCGTCGCCGAGCTGGACGTACTGGCCGCGCTGGCCGACGTGGCGGCGAGGGAGGGCTATGCCAGACCCATCTTGACGGACGGCTTCGACCTCGAGATCACCGGCGGGCGGCATCCGGTGGTGGAGCGCATGATGCCGCGCGACAAGTTCATCCCGAACGACGTGCGGCTCAGCGAGGACGCACGCGTAGTGATCCTCACGGGCCCGAACATGGCGGGCAAGAGCACGATCCTGCGCCAGGTGGGGCTGATCGTGCTGATGGCGCAGGCGGGGAGTTTCGTGCCGGCGGCGTCGGCGACGATCGGGGTGTGCGACCGCGTGTTCACGCGCGTGGGGGCAAGCGACAACCTGGTGCGCGGTCAGTCGACGTTCATGGTGGAGATGGCGGAGACGAGCGCCATCCTGCACACGGCGACCCGTCGGAGCCTCGTGTTGCTCGACGAGATCGGGCGCGGCACGAGCACCTACGATGGCGTATCCATCGCGTGGGCAGTGAGCGAGCACCTGCACGAGAGCACAGGGTGCAAGACCATCTTCGCCACGCACTACCACGAGCTCGTGCAGCTCGCGGATGAATTGGTAGCAGTACGCAACTATAACGTCGGCGTGCGCGAGGTGGGGGACCAGATCCTCTTCCTGCATCGCCTGCAGCCGGGCGGGGCGGACCGCTCGTATGGCATCGAGGTGGGCCGGCTGGCCGGCCTGCCGGCGCCAGTGATCGGTCGTGCGCGCCAGGTGCTGGCGCTGCTGGAAGGGGAGGGGGCGACGCTGGTGCCCGCGCTCACCTCGGCGGTGTCCGCGCGCGGCGAGCGGAGTGGTGCCTTGCGCGCGCCAAGGGCGGCAGATGCCGACCAACTGGCACTGTTCGCTGCGCCGCACCCCGTGGTGGACGCGCTGCGCGGGGTGGACGTGAACACGCTCACGCCGCTTGCCGCGCTGCAACTGGTGGCCGAGCTCGCCGAACGGGCACGCGCATGATGCGGTCATGCTCGCCCGTGCTCGCGCCGCGCGGCTACATTGCGCGCATGACCACCCGTTCGCTGCACCACGTCGTGCTGCCCGCGCTCCTGCTCGGCGTGATGGCGACAGGCTGCAACCGCGACGCCACGCAGAAGGTTGCCCGCGCGCTGCAGGCCGGTCCGCCGACGCCGGACGAAGTCCCGCGGATGATCAACAGCGAGCTCCCCTTCCGCTATCCGCCGGCGCTCTACGCGCAGAAGGTGCAGGGCAACGTGACGCTCCGGCTTCGCGTCGACACCAACGGGCTGGTGCATCCGGACTCGACGCGCATCGAGGAATCGAGCGGGTATCCGGCGCTCGACTCCGCCGCGGTGAAGGGGTCGCAGGAGCTGCGCTTCGTGCCGGCCAAGCTGCATGGCGAGCCGATGGCGGTGACGATCCTCTTTCCCGTGTACTTCCGCCATCCGGACGCGCGTCCGCTGCCGGGCGACACCATCCTCAACCGGCGGGACAGCACGCCGCCCACTCTTCCATGAGCACCTCGAGCACCTCGGCCTCCCGCGAACGAGCGCCTGCCCAGGGCGCCCCGATGCGCAACGCACGTCCATACGACACCGTCCTGGACACCATCGGCTGGACGCCGCTCATCCGGCTGCACCGGGTGACGCGTGGCATCCGCACGCCGGTGTACGGCAAGGCGGAGTTCTTCAACCCGGGTGGCTCGGTGAAGGATCGGATCGGCATGCCGATCATCGAGCGCGCCGAGCGCGAAGGGAAGCTCAAGCCTGGCGGGACGATCGTGGAGGGCACGAGCGGGAACACGGGCGTGGGGCTCGCCATCGCCGCCGCGCTCAAGGGCTACAAGTGCATCTTCACGATGCCAGACAAGATGTCGCAGGAGAAGGTGCGCCTGCTCAAGGCGTTCGGTGCCGAGGTGATCATCACGCCAACGGCGGTGGCTCCCGACCATCCTGACAACTACGTGATGATGGCGAAGCGGATCGCCTCGGAGACGCCGAACGCGATCCTCGCGAACCAGTTCTACAACCAGGCGAATCCCGAGGCGCACTACGCCACCACGGGGCCGGAGCTGTGGGAGCAGACGCAGGGGCGCATCACGCACTTCGTCGCCGCCGCAGGGACGGGGGGCACGATCACCGGGGTGGGGCGCTTCCTCAAGGAAAAGAACCCCGACATCAAGATCATCGCCGGCGACCCGCACGGGTCCATCCTCGCCGAGCTGTGGCGCAGCAAGGGGAAGCACACCGTGGAAGGGGCGCCGTACAAGGTGGAAGGGATCGGGCAGGACAAGCTGCCGGGCACGCTCGACCTGTCCATCATCGACGACTACCGGACGGTGAGCGACCGCGATGCATTCGCCATGGCGCGTCGCATGACGCGCGAGGAGGGGCTGTTCGTCGGCGGCTCGTCGGGGCTGATCGGCCACGTGGCGCTCCAGGTGGCGAGGGAGGTGGATGACCCGGACGCGCTGGTGGTGACATTCCTGTGCGATACCGGCGAGCGCTACCTCTCCAAGCTCTACAACGACGAGTGGATGCGCGAGAACCAGCTGCTCGAGCCGGAGCACGTCACCCTGGGCGACCTGCTGGACCACAAGGGCGACGGCGCGCCAGTCGAGCTGGTGAGCGCGGCACCCGGCCAGCTCGTGCGCCAGGCACTCGGCCTGATGCGGCTGCACGACGTGTCGCAGCTTCCCGTGCTGGAGAATGGCGAGTGCGTCGGCAGCGTGACGGAGTACGCGCTCACGCAGCGCGGTCTCGAGAGCTCGCGCTTCCTGGATGCAGTGGTGGGCGAGGTGATGGACGATGCATTGCCCATCGTGAGCGCGGACCAACCGGTAGAGTCGGTCCAGAAGCTGCTCTCGAGGGCGACGCCGGCCGTGCTCGTCCGCGACGGGGCGACGCTCCGCGGGATCATCACGCGGGGAGACATGCTGGCGTACCTCATGGCCCGCTAGTCGCGCGGAGCGCGACTAGCGGGCGTGAGACGTGAATCGTGAATGGTGAGACGTCACTCCTCACGCATTTCGATTCCGCCGTCACGATTCACGTCTCGCGATTCACGTCTCACGATTCACGATTCACGTCTCACGTTCTATCCGATGCGCATCACCGTACTCATGGGCGGCACTTCTTCCGAGCGCGACGTCTCTCTGGCGTCGGGGCTGCGCATCAGCGAGGCGCTGCGCTCGCGCGGGCATGAGGTGCGAGTCGTCGATACGGCGAAGGGGCCGGTGGACCGGGATACCGAGCAGCGCATGCTCTCCGGGGGCGTGGTGAAGACGCTCCCTCCCACGCCGGAAGAGCTGGCGCGCATGAACGCCGAGTCGCTGGCGGACACGGCGGCCCGGCTGCCGAAGCGCGGCGACTGCGACGTGGCGTTCCTCGCGCTGCACGGCGGGCGCGGCGAAGACGGCACCATCCAGGCGCTGCTCGACCTCGCCGGGGTGCCCTACACGGGAAGCGGCCATCTCGCGAGCGCGCTGGCGATGGACAAGGATCTCTCCAAGCACCTCATGCGCGCGCACGGCGTGCGCACGGCCGACTGGCTGATGGCGACGTCCACTACCGCGACGCCGAGCACGGTCGAGGTGGAGCGTGCGCTGGGCTGGCCGGTGATCGTGAAGCCGTCCAAGCAGGGCTCCACGGTAGGGCTCTCGATCGTGAAGCAGCCATCGGAGCTGGCGGCGGCCATTGCCGAGGCGTTCCGGCACGACGACGAAGTGATGATCGAGCGCTTCATCCCCGGCCGCGAGCTGACGGTACCGATCCTTGGGGGCGAGGCGCTGCCGGTGGCGGAGATCATCCCGAAGAAGGAGATCTACGACTACGAGTGCAAGTACACGCCC
>Ga0207664_10001682_pt1 | contig 14556 bp, 8 predicted proteins | sample LARL83metaG_FD_184349 | JGI IMG/M metagenome (GOLD analysis project Ga0207664, IMG submission 184349) | Corn, switchgrass and miscanthus rhizosphere microbial communities from Kellogg Biological Station, Michigan, USA - LAR L8-3 metaG... | ecosystem: Host-associated > Plants > Roots >...
CGTGACGAGGAGAAGGCCCCTTCCAAGATCGGAAGAGGCCTCTGACCTGCGGTTTTGGTAGCGGGGGCGGGATTTGAACCCGCGACCTCTGGGTTATGAGACACACGACGACCGTCTCACCCGTCCCGCAAAGTCCCTGGTCACCGCCCTGGCCTCAGCGAACTTGCGGCAGCAGCAAGTCGCCCGCGATCTTGCCTGTCTCCCCATCTCACCGCGTCCCGCCCGCAAGTCTGGCGGGCCTGCCGCGCGGTCTTCAACCAGGCCAGCCAGGTGGCCGATGACAGGCTCAATCGGTGATGATGGCGAGGCGGGCATGGTCCTTCTGGAAGCGATGTGACTGGCGTGAGAGCCGCCATGATCACTACCAGGGCCGTGCCCGTGCTGCTATTCCCCATCACCGGGCGTGTCGCGACTTCCCCATCACTACCCCAAACGACTTTGCCGAGCCCGTGCGGGGAGGACCGTGTCGTTCATGCTCAATCTGTGCCGTGCGGTGAAGCAGCGCCTCTTCGCTGCCTCGCCCTGACCCACCTGAGTGGCGCAGGACTCTCCAGCTCGGCCTCTGGGGTTTCGGTGTCTATCTGGTGGCGGCGAGGCCCTCCTTCGGTTCCCGCTCGATGAGCATTGACACGGCCTCGATGAGGGCCAAGTGGGTGAAGGCCTGGGGGAAGTTGCCCAGGTGCTGGCCTGTTGTGGTGTCGATTTCCTCGGCATAGAGCAGCAGCGGCCCGGCGAACGACAGCAGCTTCTGGCACAGGGCGTGCGCGCGGTCAGTTTCGCCGATCATGGCCAGCGCGGTCACCAGCCAGAACGAGCAGATGGTGAACGTGCCTTCCTCGCCGGAAAATCCGGTGTCGGTTCCCTCGACCCGGTAGCGCAGGACCAGGCCGTCTTCGGTCAGTTCGTCGGCAATGGCGAGCACGGTCGCCTGGATGCGCTTGTCGTCGGGGGGCAGGAATCCCATGATGGGCAGCAGCAGCAGCGAGGCGTCCAGATCGTCGGTCTTGTAGTGCTGGCGGAACACACCCCGGGCCGAGATGCCTTTGTCGAGCACCTCGGCCTTGATCTTCTCCGCGCCGGCCCTCCACCGCTGGGCGCGTTCGCCGTCGCCGCGTTCCCCGGCGAGGTCGGCGCCGCGCGAGGCCGCCACCCAGCACATCACCTTGGACGCGGTGAAGTGCTTGGGCTCGCCACGAACCTCCCAGATCCCCTGATCGGGCTCGCGCCAGTGTTCCAGGGCGGCGTCGACGAACCCGGCCAGCCCTTCCCACACCGGCAGCATGATCTGGCCCGCCGCCCGGTGGAATTGGATATCCAGGGCATCGAGGATCATCCCCCACACGTCGTGCTGCTGCTGGTTCCACGCGCCGTTGCCAATCCGGACCGGGCGCGCACCCTGATACCCGGACAGGTGGTCGAGGGTCTTTTCGGTTAGGTCGCGCTCGCCGCCTATGCCGTACATGATCTGCAGCTCGGGTGGACGGTTGAGATCACCGCCGGTGACCGCGTCGATGATGAAGCCGAAGTACTCGATCGCCTCCCAGCCGAAGCCGAGCCGGTACAGCGCGCGGAGCATGAACGCCGAGTCCCTGATCCAGGTGAACCGGTAATCCCAGTTGCGTGCCCCGCCGGGCGTTTCCGGCAGCGAGGTCGTCGCCGCCGCCATGATCGCGCCGGTGGGGGCGTAGCTGAGGGCCTTCAAGGTCAGGGCGCTGCGGTCGAGGTAGGGCTTCCACGGGTGGTCGGGAATCTTGGCGGAGCTCAGCCAGTCGCGCCAAAAACCGACCGTGGTGGTCAGGGCAGCGAAAGCCTCCTCCTGGCTGGCCGGCACCTTGCCCTGCCCCCACGACAGCACTACGAACGCCGACTGGCCCTCGGTGAGTGTGGTGCGGCCGTAACCGCGGGCACCCAGCACCCCAAGCTGAATGCTGCCCGCCAGCTCCAGCCGCAGGTCCCCCTCCTGCGGCGCCACCGTCATCGCGTCATACCCGTCGCCCTGATAGCTCCACGCGCCCCCGGCGGCCCCGTAATTGAACAGCGGGGCACAGTTCACCATCACCTCGACCCGGCCGCTGATGCAGGTCGCGATCCGCACTAGGGCACCGACTGCCCCGAAATCGGCCGGTGCCCGGTGGTAGTCCGCCCGCCGCCCCTCAACCTGGACCGGGCCGACGGCCAGGAAGTCCTGCACCGTCATCCAGCCCGTCGGAGTCTGCCACGTGGTTTCCAGCACCATCGTCCCCGGGACATACCGCCGGTGCTGCGGAACCTGGGCGTTGCTGGGGCCGAACCGGAACAAACCAGCGGCCCGGTCGATCATCGCCGCGAACACGCTCGGGGAGTCGGGGCGCGGCAGGCACAGCCATTCGACCGACCCGTCCGGCGCCACCAGGCAGCTCTGCTCGCAATTCGACAACAGCCCATACTCGGCAATAGGCGGAAACGTGCTCATCAGTGCCCCCGGCCTCTCCGCAATCAAGACTCCGCGTCCCGGATCTGATGGGACAATTCGACGGTAACGACTGATGCGAGACGTGTCGTCACCCCCGATGGGGTGAGCCTGGCGGGGTGTTAACCGGCGGCCGCGCGGGGTCCCATCCAGATGGGCGAGCAGGGTTCTGGCTATCCACTACAGCTTTCAGTGCTTCGGCGCGCAGCCCGGAGCCAACGGAAGTGTCACGGCTTCTGCCGGTATCTTCGCCTTGGTCACGGTACGGGTCTATCCAGTCGTCGCCGACCGCGCCGATCCTCCAGATCTGTTCGCGGCGTGGGCTATGCCTTAACGCTCCGGTCGGCGTGCACATCGGCGGTTATCTGAAGCCCTCCCCAGGATGTCCTGGTTGGCCAGGAGGTCTGCGTCGTTGACATGTGGCTTAACAGCGTTCACGAAGAAGACACTGAATTCGAAAACAGCAGCGACAAGCAGCTCCGTCTCAGGCCTGGGTCGAGGACATGTTACAGATAACGTGTCCACCATGCTGCGCGGGCCAGGGCGGCCGTGGCACCCGATCGATTCGGTTTCGGCGGAGATGTCAGACGAGCACGAACGGGTCACCTTGGATGATCGAGACGATTTGGGCGCCCTGGCTGACCAGGGACGCCACGCATCGCAGGGTGTGACCGGCCAGGGGGCCGCCCGGGCCGCCGCCGGGGACGGCGATCGGGATGGTGTGGGTGTACCGGTAGTCGGGGCCGGCGCCGCTGAGCTTCCACCCGGCGGCCGGGTTGAAGGCCTGGGTGAGGACCTGGGGGGGCCAGGGCTGGCCGACTGCGGTCAGATCGATCGCGCTGACGGTGAGGGTATAGGGCGCGCCGGAGTTGCCCACGGCGGTGCCGGCCACCGCCTCGATTACCAGGTCGAAGCTGGCGTCGGCGGGGGCGTTGGGCGCATTGTCCTCGACCGTGCTGCCGGTATGGGCGGTGGTCAGTTCGGTGAACGTGGCGTCGTTCGCGTTCATCGTTATCTCCCTTGCTGGTTGGTGCCTTGTGATGGTGGTATCTGGCCGGTCGGTGGCCGCGCCCCGCGGCAGTGGTGCCGGCCCGGAGTTCAGCGTTCCGCGTGAGCTCCGGCGCCGATCAGGGCGGCGATGGCCGGGTGGCGGTGCAGTTTGTCCAGGCAGCGGCGGCGGCTGGGCCCGATGCTGCCGACCGGGATGCCCAGCCTGGCGCTGATCTGGGCGTAGGGCACCGGCGGGTCTTCGATGAGCAGGGCGATCAGCTGCTGGCAGCATGGCGGCAGGTGGCTGAACGCTTCGCGCAGCGCAGCGTGGCGCTCGGCGATGAGCAACTCCTGCTCGGCCATTCCGGTCTCTACGTCGGGGATGTTCTCGATCTCTGGCGCAAGCGCGGCGGGCCCCGGGCTGCGTGCCGTACGCACGGCCCGGGCGCATTCACGCTGGGTGGTGGTAGCCAGCCAGCCCGGGATCGCAGCGGGGTCGCGGAGGCTGCCCAGCTGCCCCACCAGGCGCAGCCACACGGTCTGACTGACGTCCTGGGCGTCGGCATTGCCCAGCGGGTAGCGGCGGCAGATGGACCACACCAGCGGGGCGTACCGTTCGACCAGGGCGTCCCACGCCTGCTGATCGCCGTTTCGAGCGCGGGTCACCAGGCCGGTGACAATCGGGTCATCACGCATCCGGGGCACCTCCTTTCGGGTGCGTGCAAGGACGTTGATCGCCGCGGGCCCCGGGGCTGGCCTGGTTGGCCATCGCTGCCACAGTGGGCGGTGACCACGGTGTTCGCCACACGTGACGGCCCACAGGAGCATCCACAGGTTGGCCCACGTGGCGGGAGATAGCGCGGGGGTGCTGGCCGGCGTAGGGTTGGCGCAAGGTCGTCGCCGCACCTCAGAGGGTGACGGCCGGGGGCGGCTGTGGGGCTTTGTGAGGGCGTGGGGCCGTGGCGGAGCAGCCTTCGCTTTCGTTCGCCGGGCTTTTGCGGCAGCTGCGGGCGGAAGCGAAGCTGACCCAAGAGGAGCTGGCGGAGGCGGCTGGCCTTTCTCCCCGGTCGGTCAGCGACCTGGAGCGGGGGATCAACCGCACCGCCCGCAAGGACACCGCGCTGCTGCTGGCCGGTGCGCTGGGCCTGACTGGGCCAGCCGGGGAACTGTTCGTGGCGGCGGCGCGCGGGCGCGCTCCGGCTGCAGACGTGCTGGCGGCTGTTGACGGCGGGCGGCCGCAGCGGGCAGGAGCCGCTTCTCCCTACCGCGGGCTGAGTGTGTTCGGGGAGCAAGATGCACCGTTCTTCTTCGGCCGCGAAGCGGCCACCGCCCAGGTGCTGGACCGGATGGCGCGGCTGTTCACAGGTGCGGGCCTGCTGGTGGTGTCGGGGGCGTCGGGGGCGGGGAAGTCGTCGCTGCTGCGGGCCGGGGTGCTGCCACGGCTCCGGGCGGCCGGGTTGGCAGGCGCGCCGGGGGCAGCGTCGTGGCCGTGCCTGGTGTTCACCCCCACCCGCGCCCCATTAGATGAGCTGGCGCTACAGGTGGCCGTGCCAGCGGGAGCAGACGCGGCGGCGGTGCGGCGCGAGCTGGAGGCCTACCCCGAAGGGTTTGCGCTCACCGCGCGCCAGGCCGCGATGGCCCGGCCACGCGGGCTGGCGGACGGCCCGCGAGTAGCGCATGATCAGTGGCAGCGGCGGTTGCTGCTGGTGGTGGACCAGTTCGAGGAGTTGTTCACCCAGTGCGCGGATGAGCGGCAACGGCGGGCGTTCATCACCGCGTTGCACGCGGCCGCCGTCACCGCGCATGGGCCGGGTCAGGCCCCCGCAGCCCTGGTCGTGCTGGGCGTGCGTGCCGATTTCGAGGCCCGCTGCGCGGACTACCCGCAACTGGCCGATGCGGTCCAAGACCGCTACCTGGTCACGCCGATGACCGAACGGCAACTGCGGATGGCCATCACCGAACCAGCCAAGAAAGCAGGCTGCCAGGTCGACGACGGCCTGGTCGAGGTCCTGCTGGCCGAAGTGCGCACTCGCCAGCCCGGGACCTCCGGCGCAGGGTTGCTGCCATTGCTGTCGCACGCTCTTGACCAGACCTGGCGCAGCCGGATCGGGAAATCCCTCACCCTCGCCGACTACGAACGCACCGGCGGCATCGAGGGCGCCGTCGCCGACAGCGCACAGCGCGCCTACGACCTTCTCACGCCAGCCCAGCAAACGGCCGCCCGGCAGATCTTCACCCGCCTCACTGCCACCAGCAGCGACGGTCTCGACACCGCTGATCGTGCCACCAGGGCCCGACTAACCGAAGGCAAGAGCGCAGCCGAGATCCAGGATGTGGAGGCGGTCCTGGAGGCCTTCACCTCCGAACGGCTGCTCACGCTGGCCGCCGACACCGTCGAAATCAGCCACGAGGTGCTGCTAACCGCGTGGCCACTGCTGCGCGACACCTGGCTCACCGAAACCCATGCCGACCGGATCGTCCGCACCCAGCTGCACAACACCGCAGCCGAGTGGACCCGCCATTCCCGCGACCCGTCCTACCTCTACAGTGGCAGCCTGCTCCAAGCGGCCAACGAAACCGTCGCACGGATCCGCGCCGATCCCACCCGCAACCCGCCGCTCAGCCAGACCGAGCGGGACTTCCTGCACGCCAGCGGCCGCGCTCAACGCCGCACCGCGCGCCGACGCTACGCGGCGATCGCGGGCGTCCTTGCCGTCATCCTGGCCGTCATAACCGGGGGAATCGCGCTGAACAACGCTGCCAACGCCGCGCGGCAACACGCCATCGCCTTCTCCCGTGAACTCGCCTTCGAAAGCCTCCTCATCAACCCCGTCAATCCCGTGACCGCGCGGCGGCTTGCCGTCGCCGCTTGGCGCGTCTTCCCTACCACCCAGGCCAGCTCCGCCATGACAGATTTGCTGGCCGGCCAACAGCAAAACGGCATCTTGCCTGCTGACCCACTCGGCGTTTCCGATGTGGCTTTCAGCCCCACAGGCAAGCTGCTGGCCACGATCGGTCTCGACGGCATGGTCCGGCTGTGGAACCCGGCCACCGGCCAAGCTGTTGGCATGCCCCTCCAGACCGGTTCCGGCTCGCAGCTCGGCGTGTCAGCGGTGGCGTTCAGCCCCAACGGCAAGTTGCTGGCTAGCGCCGACGGTGACGGTGGCACGGTGCGGGTGTGGAACCCGGTCACCCGCCGACCCGTCGGCGAACCCCTCCGGAGCGATCGGTGGGGCGTATACGGACTGGCGTTCAGCCCCAACGGCAAGCTGCTGGCCAGCGAGGACGGTAACGGGACGGTGCGGTTCTGGAACCCGGCCACCCGCCAGCCCTTCGGCGCACCACTCCAGACCCATGGGGGCTTGATCGGGGTGGACTTCAGCCCCAAAGGCATGCTGGTAGCTGCCGACAGTAAGGACACCATGCAGCTGTGGGACCCGGTCACCCACCACAACGCGCCCCTGCTGCCCGGCTCCGGCGCCCACGGCGTGAACGCGGTGGCGTTCACCACCGACGGCAGGCTGCTGGCCAGCGCCGACAATAACGGCACGGTCCGGCTGTGGAACCCGGTCACCGACCAGCCCGTCGGCGCCCCCCTCCGCGCCACTAGCTCGCAGGTCGGCGTTTCCGGCGTGGCCTTCAGCCCTCACGGCAGGCTGCTGGCCAGCGCCGACAATAACGGCACGGTCCGGCTGTGGAACCCGGTCACGGACCAGCCCGTCGGCGCCCCCCTCCGCGCCACCGGCTCCCAGGTCAACGTGAACGGGATGGCGTTCAGCCCCGACGGCAGGCTATTGGCTACCGCCGATTCCGACGGCACGGTCCGGCTGTGGAACCCGGTCACCGGCCAGCCCGCCGGCGCTGGCCTCCGCGCCAGCAGCTCCCAGCCAGGCGTGTACGGGGTGGCGTTCAGCCCGGACAGCACGCTACTGGCCAGCGCCAGCTCCGACGGCGTACTACGGCTGTGGAACCTGGCCACCGGCGAGCCGGCTGGCGCGCCCCTCAACGCCGGCACCCAGGGCGGCGGCTTGAGCGGAGCCGCGTTCAGCCCCAACGGCAGGCTGCTGGCCACCGTCGACGTCGGCGGCACGGTCCAGCTATGGAATCCGGTGACCCGCCAGCCGGTCGGCGCGCCCCTTCAGACCGGCGCCAACACCAACGGCGGGGTATGGATGGTGGCGTTCAGCCCTGATAGCAAGCTGCTAGCCATCCCCACCGCCGGCGGCACAGTGCGGGTGTGGAACGCGATCACCCGCCAGCCGGTCGGTGCGCCCTTCCACGTCACCGGTCGCCGGCTTGGCGTGTCGGCGGTGGCGTTCAGCCCTAACGGCAAGCTGCTGGCCACCATCGACGATGGTGGCACGGTGCGAGTATGGAACCCGGCCGCCGGGCGACCGGCCGGCCCGCCCGTCCACCTGGGCGTCGAGAGCGCCAGCCTGGTCGGCGTGGAGAAGGTGGCGTTCAGCCCCGACAGCAGGCTGCTGGCCGGGGCCGACTCCCACGGCAACGTTCGGGTGTGGAACGCGGTCACCGGCCAGCAGGTCGGCGCTCCCCTCCCAGCCGAGACAGGCCCCAATGGCGGCGTGTTCGACGTGGCGTTCAGTCCCGACGGCAAGCTGCTGGCCAGCGCCGGCTCCGACGGCAGCGTGGAGTTGTGGGACCCGGTCACCGGCAAGCCGGTGGGCGCGCCCCTCGAAACCGGTGCCCTGAGCGGTGTGTTCGCCGTGGCGTTCAGCCCCAACGGCCAGTGGCTGGCCAGCGGCGACTCCGACGGCACCGTGCAGTTGTGGCGGATATCGTTGCTGCGGCATCCCTATGCAGCACTCTGCGCCGACGTCGGCCCACCAACACATCAAGACTGGGCCAAGTACGCCCCCGGTGAACCACAGCCCAAAATCTGCGCCTGAACCGCAGAAACGCTAACCTGCCTCACCCCGTTACGTGAAGAACGCAACTATCTCACGCGATGCTCGCACGAGCAGGCAGATAGCTCCCTGCCTACGTGAGTGCTGAGCACTGATTTTTGCGGGGGAGCTCGGTTCTGGTCTGCTTTGACGCTGCGTCAACCCGGCGCTGGCTATTCATGAGATGCCGACCCAGCACGCCTGTCCGTGGCCACCTAGACCTGGCCACCAGTGGGGAACTTTCTCACGGCCACGGACACGGTGCACGGGTATTGAGCATCAATGAGCCCGCCCTGCGGAGTGTTATGGAATGGCATTCCCAGGCGGCAGCCATCTGCTGCTGAACCTATGCCGGATGCTCGCCGCGCGTGTTGCCCTACCTTGCCCGGCGCGAGGACAGCTCCACAATCGCCGCGACCATGCCGTTCACCAAGCTGGCAGCAAGACGACCGATCAGGCTCGCAGCTTCATGGCTTCGCCGGCGCCTGGCGGTCGAGCAGCTTCTTCAGGGCCTCTCGCACGCCGGTCTCGGGCAAGTCTGGGAACTCTCGCCGGACTGGCCCGGGGTCGAAGCTCATATCGGTTGTGTCGAGCACGACGGCGCCCCGGGATTGCCTCGCGAGCTGCGGGCTGAGCGGGCGAGCGACGAGCGACATGGCCCGCAGCACAGGTCGAGGGATGTGGCGGACGGGCGCACGGCGTCCCGCGACGTCCTGCACGATGGCCGCCAGTTGTTTGAACGTGAGGGTGTCCGGCCCGCCGATGACGATCTCGCGGTTCCCGAGGCGTTCGCCGGTGACGACCCTCTCGACTAGGGCGGCCACATCGATTACCGACACGTAGTTCGATGGGTTGTTGCCCCGCCCGAATATCTGGATCCTGCCCGACGTTTGTAGGGACGAGAGCATCATCGCGCCCCACGTTTCGGTGAATGCGGAGGGGCGGATGATCGCGTACGGGACACCACTTTGCCGGAGGTTTTCCTCAGCGGCGTGCTTCGCCCGCATTAGCTCCCAGGGGTGGTCGGGCGCGGTTCCGATTGCCGAGATCAGCATGACCGCCGCCCCGTTGCGGGCGGCGGCGCTGATCAGGTGGGCGTTGCCGTCCCGGTCCACCGATTCGGGGGTCACGCCTCCGGTCCCGATGAATCCATGAATGGCGGAGATGACCGCAGCTGCGTTTTGAACCGCCTCGGCGACACGCTCGCGGTCGCGGACGTCGCCGACGAACACTTCGAAGTCGCCCTGCGCCAAGCCCCGCGCTCGTGACGCATCGCGGGTGAAGACCCGCACGGGGAGGCCTCGCTCGACCAGCCGGGGGACAAGCCGTTGTCCCAGTGTGCCGGTGCCTCCGGCTACGACAATCATGCGCTGTAGCCTCTCAGGCTGTTCTCGGCGAGGTCGAGGGCCTGCTCGAACGAAAGGAGGCGGCCTCGTTTCCGCGCCGAACGGTAGGCCTCGGCTTCGGTGCTGGCGGCAATGAGGGGCAGCCAGTCTCGCCAGATGATGCGTTCGTTGGGCCTGGGTTTGTCCGCGGTCTCCTCTCTGATGCGCTCCGCCGTGGCGAGGATTTCGGCTCCGAGCTCATGGCGCCCTGCGGCTGCCGTCCACGCTGCGCAGGTCTCCAGGATGTGCGCGCCGCAGTTGATCGGTATCTCCCTGAACTGGTGAACGGTGCCGGCCAGTTGCGCGGCCGCCTTGGCGAGTTCCCCCCGCGCGAGGTAGATGATCCCGAGCGCCTCGTCGACGTGGCCGTGGGTGAATACCTCCCTCGTCAGGGCCTTGGCCCGGTTGGCCATCTGTTCGGCCCGGTCCAGATCTCCGCTGTCAATCGAGATAAACCCGACGGCGAGCAGACTGCGGGCCTCCGCCTCGGGAAGCCCGGCCGCCTGGGCCACCGCCACAGCTTCTTCCGAAAGCTGCCGGCCGTCCGCCTCGGCTCCCAGGGCCCAAGCGCATGTGCCCTGGTAGCTCAGGCAGAAAGACAGCCGAAGATCGTCCCCCGCCACGCGGGCCGCCGCCGCGCCCCAAGCCCCCCGCTGCCTTCCGAGCTCCCAGTCTCCCATCATGAAGGCCAGCGCGAGTCCCGCCCACAGCGCCTTTGCCGCCAGCGCAGCTGACACTGCGGGGGAGGGAGGCAGCACCCGTTCGTATAGCGCGACCCGTTCGTTGAAATGACCGAACCACACCGAACCGATGATGCGCAGTGCCGACTCCTCGTCGGCTGCATCCAGCGCCCACTCAAGCGCGGAACGCAGGTTGTGCTCCTCGGCGATTATCCCGGGCTCCTGTTTGCCCGGTCCTGTTGGGGCTGGATAGCTCTCGGCGAAGCTGATCGCCCAATCCAGGTGGCGCCGGCGGACGGCCCCGCTCTCACCGCGTGCCGCCAGCCGCTCCTGCCCGAACTGGCGGAGGCTCTCGAGCATCCGGTAGCGGGTCTTTGGTTCGCCGTTCTTGTCGGCTGCGAGCATGGACCGATCGGCCAGCAGGCCCACCAACTCGAGAACACGCTCTTCGCTTACCGCACCGCCGGAACAGACGCGCCGGGCGGAGTCCGTGGTACAGCCCCCCGAAAAGACCGAGAGCCGGTCGAAGAGGAGGCGCTCCTGCTCTGAGAGCAGATCGTAGCTCCAGGTGATAGTGGCTTCGAGGGTGCGCTGGCGGGGCAGGGCCGTCCGCGTGCCGCCCGTGAGCAGGTGGAAGCGGTCGTCCAGCCGGGAAGACAGTTCCTGGACGGCCATGCTCCTCATCCGGGAGGCGGCCAGCTCGATGGCGAGCGGCATCCCGTCCAGCCGCCGGCAGATCTGGGTAACGGCCCCCGCGTTCTGCGTGGTGATCTCGAAGTCCGGTTCCACGGCGCGGGTCCGATCGGTAAACAACGCCACCGCTTCGCTGCTTTGCAGCCCGTCCAAGGCGCAGTCCTCGTCCGGGATGGTAAGGGGGCGGACCTTCCACAGCACCTCCCCGGGAATGTTCATCGCTTCGCGCGTGGTCGCCAAGACCTTCACGTCCGGGCAGGCCGAGAGCAGGCGCCCGGCCAGTTCGGCGCACCCGTCCACGAGGTGCTCGCAGTTGTCGAGGACGACGAGGGTGCGCCGGCGTGTCAGGAAATCGGTCAGGGTGTCTATGGCGGGTCGGCCGGGTTGTCCCGGTGCGCCGACAGCCGAGAGGGCGGCGGCGGCGATGAGAGAGGCGTCGGACAGGCTGGCCAGGTCTACCAGCCAGGCGCCGTCGGGGAACCGGCCCAGCACGCCCGAGGCGAATTCCAGCGCCAGCCGTGTCTTCCCGGCCCCGCCGGGCCCGGTCAGCGTGACCAGCCGCGCCTGGCCGAGCAGTCCTTCCAGCCTGGCCAGGTCCTGCTCGCGGCCCACGAAGCTGGTCAGCGGCGTCGGCAGATTATGCTGCGCCGGCGAAGGCACCCCCAGCCTGGCCGCCTGCACCGCGGCGGCCGGGGCCTTGCCGCGGGCAGCCGCGACAAACACCACGCGCACCGGCCCGGCCAGGCCCAGCGCATCAGCCAGCAACAGCGCGGTCTCCTTGCGGGCGGTGCGGCTGATGCCCCGCTCCAGGTCACTGACCGACCGCGGGGACAGCTTCGCCGCCTCGGCCAGCTCTTCTTGGGTCAGCCGGGCCTCGGCCCGCAGCTGCCGCAGCAGCCCGGCGAAAGAAAGCGCAGGCTGCTCGGCCACGGCCCCAGCGACCCTCCCGAGCGCTCCGCCACAACGCTCCGCACCAACAATACGCAGGACCTGCCCGCCGCCGCCATCTCCACCCCGCCACCGCAGGCCCGGATGGCCCAGCCGCCCGCCGACACCGCGGCGAGGCCCCGGCCTCAGCCGAGCACCGCCGTTCCCGGCCGCCGCCAGGACCCGCCCATGCCTCGGCCGTGCCGCCGGGCACCCCTGACCGTGCCCGAAACTGTGGGTTCTCCCGTGGGCCGGCCCGTGTGGTGCACACCCGCGCCGCCGCCAACAGTGGAATCAGCCGCAATGACTCGCCAGCACCCAACCGGCAGGCTCGCAGCGGCCGCGAACGCCCTTGCCCAAGGGCGCGACCACAGCCGGGCAGACATCCGGCGCCCGCCGTCATGCTGCCCGCCCGATCCACAGGAGGCCGTCATGAGCTACATCCGCCGCATCACGGTCATGCTGGCCGGGCTCGCCGGCGCCGCGCTGGCGTTCAGCCAAGCCGCGCCCCACGCTCTCGCCGCGCCACCACCCAACCTGGGCGGAACCAAAGTCGTGCCCGCCAGCAATCCACACCGTCGTCATCGGCGGCACCCCCGGCTGGCAGATCGCCCTGATCGCGGCCGGGGCCGCGCTGCTCACCGCCGCGCCGGCGGTGACGGCCGACCGGATGCGCGCCGCGCGGCAGCGCGTGACCAGACACGCCACCTGAGCCCAGACAACAGCCGGCGCGACACCAGCGGTGCCGGAGACCACAGCCTGTCACTGACGAACCCGCAGCTTCCCGGCCACGCGGACAGGAGACAGGCATGCTCACAAACCCCTACCTCGCCACTGAGCTCGCCCCGTGGACGGCAGCGCGACACGCTGGCTCAGGCAGCCCAGCAGCACCTAGTACGCCAGCCCCGCGAGCTTGCCAGGGCGCCTCGCCGCGCAGAGCGGGCCCCAGCGGCGGATGACCGGTTCCCGAAAGCGCAGCCACCCGGCGGTGCGTCCCCCATAAACCACACTGCGGCTGCCAACAGCCGTCCAAAGAAAGCAGGTTCGCCATGGCCGCCCTGATCGCGCTCGTCGCCAGCGGCTTGTTCGCCTCGGGTGCTATCGCCGGAATCGTTGGCGTGGTGAGCGTGGCCATCCGCCGGGAGGAGCGGAAATTCACCCTGACCAGCCAGGCCCCCGACAACGTGACCAGCGCAGGGCGCTTGCTGAACGGAGTGTACGTTCGCGCTCCGCACCGCACCGCACCGCCGCTGCCGACCGGCAGACGACACCTGTCTAACCCGCCAGGTCGCATGCCCAGCAACGCGCCGAGCGCCAGGATCACTCCAACTCGCCTCATGTCGACCACCTCCCCTCGCCACCGCACTGTGGCCCGGTGCCGGGCATATCGGCCAGCCGGCCCGGAGGGCGGATCAACGGTCACAGGCCGGAACCGGTAATGCCCCGCAGACAGGAGAAACAATCATGAAGCTTCGCACATCCCTCGCAGCGGCCGGCGCGGCCGTCGTCCTCGGCACCACGGGAGCGTTCGTGCTCCCCGCCGTGGCCAGCGCGCACGGTACCACGCACACCCTGAAGTTCGTCTCCGTGACGAAGGCCACGGTCGGCTTCACCAGGGCCACAGGAGGCATCGAGGGCACCGACGTCAACGCGGCGGGCAAGAAAATCGGCTTCGACATGCTGTACTTCGCGGCCACGTCGGCGAGCAGCGTCGCCGTGAACGTCACGGTCGACACCAAGGGCGGGTTCCTGTACGGCACGTGGACCTTCCATCCCAGGACTGGCGCGGTAACTAACGGCAAGGTGACCGGGGGAACCGGCGCGTTCGCCGGAGCCACCGGAACGATCAAGATCAAGACCATCTCCCGCACCAAGCACGCCTTCACGATCACCTACAGCGGCTAGCCGGCTACGGCTGCAGCATGCAGGCGGGGCGGTCCCCGCAGCGGGACCGCCCCGCCTTGCGGTATCAAGATCAACATCCAAACTGACCCACTACCGAACCGGCCTTGATCTCCTGTTCAGCTGGCCGCCTTTGCCAGTGACCACAGGCGCGACCGCCGGTTCTGGCTCCCGACGCGCCGCCACTATGAAGGAGTGCCCTGACAACGGGGCCTGCCGGCCGAGTGCCAGAGACAGGCAGCTCCCGGCCGTGGCCGGACTCACAGGCGCTGCCTGAAGAGCGCACGCTAGCTTTCCGGACCGTCCCTTCCAGTATGCGCAGGCGAGTTCAGCACCGGCTAAAAGCCAGCCAGAACTACCAGTTACGCGCGGCCACGTGCGCGGAGCAGACGTGATCATCACCCGATCAGATCGGCGGGTAGGCGCGCAGTTATTAGCCGGGCTGACGTCCTATCCGCAAAGCACGTTCCCAACAGACCGTCGGCTCAGCTTGAATTCTTCAGCCTGTCGCACAGACGGTCCGACGTCTCATATTGCGAGATCGACTCGATGCGTAGGACCGGACCGCTGCTCCGCACCGCCATGGCCAGCGCAGACCTGCGATACATCGACTCTGCGGAATGCGC
>Ga0207664_10001684_pt1 | contig 14553 bp, 37 predicted proteins | sample LARL83metaG_FD_184349 | JGI IMG/M metagenome (GOLD analysis project Ga0207664, IMG submission 184349) | Corn, switchgrass and miscanthus rhizosphere microbial communities from Kellogg Biological Station, Michigan, USA - LAR L8-3 metaG... | ecosystem: Host-associated > Plants > Roots >...
GAGAGCGGTCCCCGCACCACTCGCATGGCGGCGCGCCAGTAGCTCTGGATCTGCGGATTGACTTTCTCCCAGGCGGGCAGCAGGTCGCCGTTGAACGCTGTGCCGCTGGAGGCCCGCTTGTACGCCTCGTAGGCCATCTCGGCGATGTCGTCGAGGGACAGGTGCTCGCCGTCCAGCTTCATCAGCGGAGAGGCGCCCTGAGCGGCTTCTTCGCGCAGCGGGTCGGGGATGTCGAGGTGCTGCACGTCGACCAGGTGCGCCCAGTCCTGGGTGTAAGCGCAGTCCGGCGCGTGCGAGCAGATCCAGCCGCCGCGCGTGGCCACCAGTTGCGGCGCGGTCTCGACCGGGTGATTGGGCAGCGGGCAGGTGTAGGCGTGCCGAGGGCCGAATTGCTGGTGGTTCAGGGCAACGATCACGGCCTCGGACCAGGGGGCGCGGATGGCGTCATTCGGCATGGGGATCTCCTTGTTGATCGATGAATTCCTGCTTGTGCAGCTCCCAGCTCGTGGGGCCGTCACCGCCGTAGTAATCGGCGTACGACTCGCCGCACAGGCAGTTGATCCACACACCGAACGTGCCCAGGTGCGTGGAATGGACGCCGTGCGGGATCTTCCCGCCGCCAGGGCACTTCGCCGAGCGCGTGATCAGGATGTGGCTGCCGTGATCGGTGCCCTGACGTCTGCACTCCGGGATCTTGGCCACGAGGTAGCCCGCGTCCTGCACGATCTTGAGGGCTCTGGCCAGCTCGTCGGTCATCGCGTCCTCACTCCGTACGGCAGCACGAAATCATCGGCGTGCTTGAAGGCGACCCGGCAGGCCTTGACGCCGTCCCGGCGGTGGCGGGCGGCCTTGGCCAGAGCCTCGCCCAGGGTGTGGCCGAAGAACTCGCACTCGCTCTCCACCTCGATGACCTCACCCAGGGCGTACACAGCGGCGATCGTGCAGGGCAGCGCCACCCGGATCGTGCCCTCGGACCAGGTGCGCCACGGCGGGATGGTCGGCCACGCCTTCGGGTCGTTGGCGCGGTCCAGGCGCCAGCACCGGCCGCACACGCACACGGGGTCGCTCATGCCCACCCCTTCGCCCGGCGGCGTAGGGCCGTCAGCGGCTGGATCCCGATGTCGTAGGCGCACGAGTCGCTGTGCCCGAAGCGCTTCCAGCACCAGCGGCTGCGGCCGTCCGGCAGCTGGCCGCCGAACTCCCCGCACGGGACGCGGAGCAGGTGCAGGATCCGGGTCATGACAGATCCCGCTCGCACTCGGTGCCACCTTCGTGGGTGTAGATCACTACGTCACCGCCGAGCGGGATGCGCCGGGAGATCGCCGGACGCTGGCACACCCCGCAGCGGAAGAGGTTGGCGATGCGCACCACGTGTCGGATGTTCAGCCGGTCGCGCATCTCCTCGGCCAACTCGTAGAACTCGGGCGCGAAGGTGGCCAGCACGTTGAGGGCACCGTCGCACACGCTCAAACGGCCGTCGAACTCGATGTGGATGTCGTAGGGGCCACCCTGATCCATCAACAGGGGTTCATCCAGCCCCCGGTGCTCGGGCAGCACGTAGCGCTCGGGGGTCATGCCGACGCCCCGGCGGGCAGCTGGTTGTGGATCTCCCAGCGGTCGAACACGGTGCCGCCGTCTTCGACGATGTGGAACGGCAGCATCACCTCCTCCAGCTTGACCATCTCGGTCTCGATGATCGCGGCCTGTGCCTCGATCCAGCTCTTCATGATCCGCCAGGCGGTGCGCTCGGCCTGCTCCATGGTGCAGTTCGCCTTCGGCACCCGCTGGCGCTTGAGCACGCCGAGCACCGCCTGGGTGCGCACCGGGAGCTGGAAGGCGTAGGTATCCGGTCCGCGCCGGATCGAGAACGCCATGCCGATTAGCTTGCCGCCGTCGTAGCTCATGCCGATGTTCTCGGCACCGAGCTTGACCAGGACCTTGGTGATCTCCCCGGCCGTCTTGGAAGGATCGATCTTCGTGGTGTAGTTCAGGATGGGCATGATCAGTCCTCCTCGTCGATGGTCACGCCGATGCGCCGGGCCAGCTTGTCGATCAATGGCTCCGAGATCTTCCAGGCCAGGGGCGACCAGAGCCGGGTGAGCAGCACGCCGATCGCGAGGATCAGGACGAAGCCCGCGCCCTCGCCCAGCGCCCCGTTGATCGAGCCGTACGGAGCCACGAAGGCGACGAAAAGCACCATCGGCGTGTAGAGCCAGATGAAGTCGGCGACGAGGGCGGCGAGCATGATGCAGAACTGCGTGCGGGTCTTGACCTTGGCCTTGGGCATGCTCATCACTCCCAGATCCGTGACCAGTCGATGGCCGACCAGTTGATGTGCTCGGCCGCCAGGAACAGCAGGACGGCCCCGACGGTCGCGAGCAACGCGTACCACCAGGGCAGAAAGGACCACATGACGAGGAAGAAACCCAGGCTCGTCATCGTGCCCAGGAAGATCTTCGTCGGTCTGCCTATCGAGTGGCTCCGGTGCGCCATGGCCCTCACACCTCGCGCTTGGCGATCGGGAACACGTAGGCCTCGATCTTGATCTCGATCCTGGCGCTCGACTCCAGCATGTCGAGGGGCGGCAGGGCGGGCAGCCACTGCATCCGGTCGAGGAAGGTCTGCGCTTCCGGGTCGACCCAGGCCCCTGCGTACCGGTGGACGGCGTACTGCGGGGCCGAGAGAGCGAGGATGCCCATCCCCCGCATGAACGCGTCCTGGGCGATCTGGAGGCCCATTTCGTCGAAGATCTGCTGACGCATCACCCCGTTGGCGAACAGCTTGACGCCCAGGGTCTTGGTGATCTCCAGGATGCGCAGTGCGAAGGCGTTGCTGCGCATCCAGTCGCCGTGATCGTCGACTACCCGTTGCTCGACGGCGGTGCGGGTGATCTCGTTGGGGTTGTGGGGTGCACTCACGGCTGCTCCTCGGTGTACTCGATGCGGACCACCACGTGCTCGTCGTGGGGCACGATCTTGATCAGGTCGGACGCGGGTTCACCGGTGCCGTCGAACTTGCCCAGCTCCTTGAGCCGGTGGCTGGCCCAGCCGATCGCCAGCATCAGGTCGGTCCAGCAGGCGCCATGCTGGTCGTGGTAGCCGCCGGTCGGGACGAACCACTCCTCGCGCTTCACCGCGAAAGTCTTGCGCTCGATGTTGGGCGCCATCAGCCCTCCCCGAGGCACTTGGGCCAGCTGCACATTCCTGCACACGCCGTCATGCACACGCCCTTGACGCGCATCTCGTCCAGGCTGCACTCAGTGCATCGCCAGTGCGGACGGCGACCGCGTCGAAACAGGCTGACGCGCTTCTCCACGGTGTAGAGGCTGTGGCCCTGCCGAGTGAGCGCGGTGCCCGTTGGCGTGCACGGCTCGGTGCGCAGGCGCTCGTACTGGGCCTGCGTCACCGGATCGTCGAAGTGGATCATCAGCTCTCCACCACCACCGGCGAGCGGGGGCAGCCGCAGGCCTCAAGGTCCAGGATGTGCGCCTGCTTGATCAGGGCGAACCCGACCTGCCTGCGCTCGCGATCCGGTGAGGAGGTCAGCGCCTTGCCCATGCGGTGCAGCTGCTTCGCCGGGCTGGCCGTGCGGTAGATCTGGAGCAGGTAGACCGCGACCGTCGTGACGCACAGCGCGAGCGCGATCAGGGTCAGCAAGCCCGTGAAGATGACGCTCCAGATGATCCAATCGGGGATCATGACTCCTCACCGTCCTTTCGCGTCACCAGCTTGAGCGCCTGGCGCTCCTGGACCGTGATCTGGAGGTGCTTGGTGATGACCGGAGCGGGCCGTTCGAACTCCGGCCAGTGGTCGTTGACGTAAACGCCCGACAGCGGCGCGCAGCACGCCACCCGGAAGCAGTTCACCAGCGAGCCGTCCGGGCACGAGTGGTGGCAGGTGCCGCCGTCGGGGCAGATGTTGCGGTTCTTCTTCTGCATGTGGTGCTCCTCCGGTGCGGTACAGGTAGATATGACTAGACCCCTTCCTGGTCGAAGAAGTCAGCGAGGTCCTTCGCAGCCTCCTCGTGGGTGTGCGGGACATGCGTCTCGTAGTCCTGGCCACGAGTGACCTCCACGCCCTCCGCATCCAGCAGGATGTAACGCCACGTGCCGGTGTACGACTGGCCGATCGTGCCGCCGCCCAGCTTCTCCAGCTGGATGGTGCGGCCGTCCGGCGCCGCGTAGGAGTACTCGGCCTCGAAGTCGCGCAGGTCCGTGTAGCTCATCAGCTCAGGGCCTTCAGGATCGCGGCCTCGATGTCCTCGATGAGGATCAGCGCCGTGTCGGAGGCGGGGTCGCCCTCCCAGCGCTTGTGCTCCTTGCGTTCCTTCTCCAGCAGCGTGAGGACAGCCTGAGCGGCCATGAAGGCCTTGGCTCCGATCTCACCCCGGACCACGGAGATGCTCGCATTCTCGGGCAGCTGGGAGGCCCAGCCGGTGGCGCTCAGGTTGACGCGCTCCTGCTCCCGGGCGTAGTCGCGCAGCGCCTGCCGCGCCGGGCTGATCTTGTCGGTCATGAGACCCTTCCCACTTCCTCGTCGGCCAGCGCCTCCAGCGTGGCCAGCAGGCAGATGCGGTCCGTGTAGGACAGCTGAAGAAACCGACGCGTGATCGCTCCCCCGGCCTGACGAGGAGACAGCAGGCATAGCGCCGTACTGGTCGCAGCGATGGGCCCGTACTCCGTCTGCAACCTCTCCATGCGCCACATCAACTCAAAATCGGAAAGGTCGCTCATGCCAGCCCCTGCGTGATGACCTCGTGGAGCCGCCGGACGAGGTCGATCTGGCCGTCCCGGTAGCCCGTGTCATACGAGCTGAGCACCGGCGTTATGGCACCTTGTGCCACCTCGGCCAGCGTCTCCAGGACCGCCGTGACGACTTCGGCCTGCTTGATGGCCACGGCCTCCGCCTCCGCGCGCGCCAGCGTGTCCATGAGCGCGTGTGCTGAGGCCACCAGCGCGTCGTTGTCCGGGTGCCGGGGACTCATCCGGCCACGACCGGCCGGTAGTAGGTCCGGATGACCCGCGAGCCGTCCGCCTTGATCTCGTGCTCGACGGTGCCACCCTGCACGCCGTTCGCGTCGGCGGTGTAGCGGGCGCTGGTCTCGTCGTCCTCGGTGATCAGCAGATTCCCGGGGCCGTAGTACTCGCCGAGCTGCTCGTACAGCACCCGCCCGGAGGCACGCACCACCAGCTGCGAGCGCACGGCGGTCGCCTCGGCGATCTTCTCCCGGAAGGTCCGCTTCGGCAGGAAGGCACGGGCCACGTCCTCGCGCACGTCCCGGGGCATCTCCAGCATGGCCGCGTCCGCGACCAGGTTGCGCGGGTACTTGCGTCCCAGCTCGTGGATGGCACCCCGCAGCTCCTGAGGCAGGCCGGTGTGCGGCGAGAGAGGCTCCTCCTGCCGAGAGGGCATGGACCGGAAGAGTGCCCTGGCCAGCGGGAGCTTGGCGCTGGGCTCGATGGCGCTGGCCACTTCAGCGACGGGCCGATCGAGCGCCCGCCGCAAGCCGTCCGGGAGGGATTCCAGCATGGTGAGCAGCAGGGACAGGCGGACATCCTCGGGCACCAGGCGGAAGGCGGTGTGCGCGACCTGCACGGGCGTTACGTCGTGGTGCTTGGCCAGCCCCTCCAGGTCGTTGTCCAGGTCATCGGTGAATGCGGTCATCTCTCGTCTCCAATTGCCTCGAAAGTCGGGCTCTTATGCTTCGATTAGGTCACGCTTATGCCACTCAATAGGGCAAGAATTCGGATCTATAAGCCTGTCTAGTCGTCCTCGTAGATGTAGGGCTCGATCAGAGCGCCCATCTCCTCCTCGGAGGCCTTGCGGGCGATGAGGTCCAGCATGTCGGCGAGCTTGTGCCGGGGCAGGGACCCGCGCGTGCGGCCTACCTCCATGGACAGGGACCCGCAGTCGAAGTCGCCGTCCCAATCCGATCCGGCACCGTGCACCTTGGCCCGCTCGATGCGACGCATCAGGGCATCTCGGACCTGATGCCCGTTCTCGAAGAGATAGAGCCTGGTCATGTCCTCTTCGGTACCGTCGAACACCGGTCCGTCGGCGATGGTCGACCAGAGGCACCACCGGTCCTCGGCGGGATCCGGGTTCACCTTGAGTACGAGCCAGCCCATGATCAGATCCTTCCGGGAAGCTGGGCGAAGTCGAGGAACTCGCGCACTCGTCGCTCGGCGTGTGCCAGGGCAGCCTCGTGCGAGGGGTGGTCGGTGCGCTCCTGCACGGTCGGCAGGATGAGGGATAGCGAGAACTTGTCCTCGGCCAACTGGAAGAGCGCGCCCAGGTACCAGCCGCCCAGGTAGGCCGACTCGGCGAAGCGGTCCATATCCCAGCGGATCAATGCGGGCAGAGCGCCCATCAGTCCCACCCCAGCTTTCGCAGCTCGGTGAGCAGCTCGTTCAGCGTGGCGTCGATGTCACCGAACGGGTTGCCCATGTCGTGGGGATCGCTGTAGATGTCGCACTTACCCATCTCATCCAGGAGCGCGCGCACCTGCTGGATCGTGGTGAAGGCTGCGCTCGCCCCAGTGGGAAGCAAAGCCTGCCAGGTGTCGAGTTCCGAGGTCTCGGCGAGGCGCTTGGCCACTGCCTCGGCGATGACCTTGTGCACCGGCGGGGGCGGGGGAACGTGAACACCCTGACCGGGGTGAAGACCGCAGATGGCGCACTCAAGCCCGCGCAGGTCCGTCTGGAAGGGCCCGTTGAACAGGCGCTCGTCCTGGATCACGAAGGCGTGGGCGGCGGCGTTGGTTAGGGGCATGATCAGCTCTCCTTGGCAGTGAAGACGGTCTCGCGGATCTTCGCGTCGTACTCGAAGTGACCGATGATCAGCCAGCCGTTGTCGGTGAACTTCGCGACCGCCGCCGTGCCGCCCTTGTCCGTGTGAGCAATGACCTCGCCCCAGGTGCTCAGGTGGCCGGAGTTCGTGAGCATCTGGGCGTGCGTGCTCTGGCCCCAGACCCGGAGGTCACGCGGAGTGCTCACGTGCGGGATGCCAGCGCGCTGGGCGATCTCGATGGCCTCGGCGGCCGTGTGCGCCACGATGTACCAGGAACCCTGCTCGGAGGGGCGGCGTGCACCCAGCAACTCGCCGGTGCCGTGCGGCAGCCAGCTGTTGGCTGCCTCCTTGGCCTGGTAGGTCTTGAGCTGTCGTGCCATGGGAGATCGACCTCCGGTGCGGTCTCGAACTGATACGCCCACCTTACCCGAATGGGTAGGGTGGGCGCAAGGGGTTCAACCGAGCATGCTGGCTTCGATGTACTGCCGGGCGGAGCCCTCTTCCATGTCGGGGTGGTCCTCCAGCGTGATGTGGGACTCGGTGACCACGAGGACCACGCCGCGCCGGTGGAGCTTGTGGCCCACCGGGATGGCCGGGAGCATGCCCTCCCAGTCGCGGGTGGCGCCGGACATGACGGTCACGTAGGTCTTGAACATTTCGATCTCCTCCAGTGCGGGAAGGGCCGGGGTGCGGTGTTGCACCCCGGCTGGTGGATCACTGCTCGAAGCGCTCCAGCAGAGCCTCGCCCAGCGGGGTCAGGACGACGCGGTGGTAGCGGGTCAGCGTGGTGACGCGGTGCTCCTGGGTCTCGTCCACCTCGACCGCGCCGTGCTCCAGCAGGCTCGCCAGGGCGCTCTGGCGGTACAGCGGGATGCTGACCGGCTGGCGGATGCCCTTGGGCAGCTCGCCGAAGTTGCCGACCGAGCCCAGGGCCTGGCGCAGGACCACGACCTCGCGCACGCTGCGCAGGGCCAGCGTCCAGTGCTGGGCGGTGCCGGAGTTCACGGCGTAGGTGAGCAGGCTGTCGAGGGCCTCGGCCTCGTTCAGCTCCTCCAGCAGCTCGTCGGCGTCCAGGCCGAAGTTCGAGTGCAGCTCCATCGCGGTCCTCGCGGCGAGCTGGGCCTGGCGCCGGTGCGACTCGTGGCCCATGCCGTGAGCCAGCCGCAGGTCGCGCATCTTGTTCAGCTGCGCGCGGTAGACGTTCAGCAGCTCGCGGGCTTCGGCGTCGATCTCGGTGACCTGGGACATTCTGACCTCCGGTGCGGCCTCAGTGGGTATGGGTCGACCCTACCCGATCGGGTAGGGTCGGTCAAGTCTCTACAGGGTCAGGGTGACGGCGTAGTACTGGGGCAACGCGCTCCGGCGCCGGGGGAACTCGTAGTTGACCTCGACCGTGGCGGCGTCCAGGCCCACGTGCTGCATGAGCAGCCGGGCGGCGCGCTGGTAGCGATCGTCCTGGGAGAGCTTCGGCAGGACCTGATAGAAGCTCGCCTCGTGGTCGTCCCAGTCGGTCAGCTCGACGTAGCCCTGGTCGCCGTAGAAGCCGATGTAGGCGCTGAAGTCCGGGCCGGTCACCAGCGCCTTGTTCGGCTCGAAGACATCGAGGTGGATCGTGGCCACGTCAGGCTCCCTGCGCGGCCTGGAGGCGGTGGCGCTGGACGTCGGCGGCGGCGGCGAGCACGTGGAACTCGGCGCGCGGGTTCGCGAGGATCTGGGCCAGTTCCTCATCGGTGCGGCGCGGCATCGTGGCGTAGATGATGCGGATGCGCTCTTGCTCGGCGGCTTCCGCGTAGGTGAGCGACATGATGACCTCCGGTGCGATCCTTGAACTAACAAGACCCACACTACCCGAACGGGTAGCATGGGTCAAGCCGGTGTGCCGGATCAGGTCAGTGCGTGGTGACGCTCTCGTCGTCGAGCAGGAACGCCGGGCCCGCCGACGGCGCGGCCCAGGTGTAGGTCCAGCGCAGGTGCGTGGCACCCATCGGAGCGGTCACCGTGGCCGAGGCCTGCGTCCAGGTGGTCGCACGCGACATCGTGATCGGCACGGTGCCGAGCTGGTTGCCGTCGTCGTCGGTCCACCGCAGCGTCCAGGTGACGGTGGGCATGGTGGCGGTGTCCTCGCGGTACCAGACCGAGGCGTCGTACTGGGTGCCCGCCACGATGCCTGCGTAGCCGGGCCAGTTGCTCGTCTGCACGCCCGAGCCCCAGGCGTCGGTGGTGGAGACCTTGAGCGCGCCTTGGCCCGTGTGCGCGGCTCCCAGGGCGCTTTCCACGCTGGCGCTGTACCAGGCCTGATCCGGGCCCAGCTCGAAGCCGTTGAACGCCACGGCGTGGGTGTCGCCGCTCGCGCTCGTGGCGAAGGCCACGCCGGTCACGGTGAGGACGGCGGCGGCGAGAAGGGCCACCGTGGCCTTGGCGGCGCGTTTGCCGATGTGCATGCAGTACCTACTTTCGGGTAGTGGATTCGTGATGCAGGTGCGGCGACGATGCCGCTGGATATGTGAGCGTTGGGGGCGGGCACGCACGCCCTGGAGCTGCCCGCCGACCTGGGCGATCCAGGTGATCAAATTCTATCGAAGGGCCGGGGGCGCAAAGCCCCCGGCCGGGGTGTTCAGCGGTGGCTGGCGTACCACTCGCGAGCGGTCTTGCCCGCCGCCTTGCGGGCGGCCTCGTCCTTGCGGGCCGGAGCCAGCTTCTTGTCCGCCTTGACGGCCAGCTCGGCCTCGACCTCGACAACCGTGCGACCCTGCTTCATGGCGATCGCCGCGATCAGTCGCGCGGCGTACTTCAGCTCGCGCTGGGCCAGTTCCAGCAGCTGCGAGGCGTGCTTCGGGTCGTCCTCGGTCTGGTCGGCGTAGATCTCGTCCAGCCCCGCCTGCTCCAGCGCGTCCACGGCCTTGATCTGGGCGGTGCGCAGGGTCTTGATCGTGTAGCCGTCGTCGTCCTTGAGCGGCGAGCCGTCCACGTCGGTGATGCCGTTCGCGGCGGCCTTGGTGGCCTTCTTCGCCTTCTTCGCGGCGGCGGCCTCGCGCTCTTCGCGAGTCCTCTTCATGCGCGGGGTCTCGAAGCGCGGCTCGCGGCCCAGCTCGATCTCGGCGCGGAACTCGGGGAAGCAGGACAGGCAGGTGAGCTTGCCGCCCTCGGCGACCGCCTCGGCCTTGGTCATGCCCGACATGCCCGGCATCCAGACCCACTCGGTGGTCTCGTAGGTGTTCTGGCAGGAGGTGTGGGTGTGCAGGTGGCCGTTGTTGTTGTCGACCACGTAGTAGCGGGCCCAGCCACCGCGCCGGGTGTGCTCGGCCTCCAAGGCGTGCAGCAGGTGGTTCAGCACCGTGCTGCGGGTCATCGCGTCGGCGATGGTCTTGCGAGCCTGCTCGCGATTGGCGTGAGTCGCGTACTTGGAGGCGATCATCTGCTGCGCGCGGTCGGCGGCGAAGTGGAGAGCACTGTTCTGGCCCTCCAAGGAAGCGATCTCGGTGTCGATCTCGGCGGGCGAAGCCTGGAAGATGTTCTCGATCATGGGAACCTCCGGTGCGGCTCGTCTTGCTGACGAAGTCGAGCCTACCTACCCAATCGGGTAGTGTCAACCGCGAGGTTCGACCGTGATGTGGGTGCAGTCGGCGCCGTTGATCTCCACCCAATCCTCCAGCTCGCGGAGGGGCGCGCCAGGTGCCGCCTCCTGCACGCTGAACAGGCCCGTACCGGCTTCGGTACCCTCCGGCGCCCAGAACTCCACCACAGTGCCGTGGAGGCTGCGCAGGAGGGGATACAGCGTCTCGGGGCCGCAGTCCCCCACGCCGCCCAGGTGCAGCCGGATGTCGGCGATGGAGATCGGCTCGCCCAGGTACTGCGCGGCGAACTGGTAGGCGGCCAGCACGCGCGAGGTCAGCGTGAACGACATCTCAGGCTCCTTCCCGGCGGGCTTGCACGCGCTTGGCGAAGCTGTTCTGGTCGTCGTAGACCACGATCGCGCGACCGCCCGCGCGCTTCACCTCATGCATCGCCTCGCGAGCGATCAGGTCGAAGTTCGGACTGGCCGTCCGGCGGCCGTTGCTCGGGCGCGTCATCTCCCAGCAGAAGGCATCGGCCGGACGCGTCACCACGATCTCGATCAGGTTGGGCTTGGCGCTGCGGTCGATCATGGCGCGCCACACCTCGCGAAGGAAGCTCATGATCAGCCCTTCAGCGGGGAACGCCGCGCGTTCCAGTCGGTGGGCAGGAAGCCGCCCTTGGTCATCCACTCGTCGAGCGCGTCGATCAGCTCGACGAGCTGAGCGGTTTCCTCCTCACCCAGGTCGTTGTGGGTGTGGTGCGTGGCCATCAGCTCACGAATCTGGGCCAGTGTGGCATCGGGGTCCATTGCGGACTCCTTTCTGGCGGGGACTCCACCGGGAGCCCCCGCCGGTCGTCTCAGCGGATCGCGGCCTTGGTCGGCCGCTTGAAGTACGCAAAAGTCTCGTCGTCCTCGGCCTGCTCGAACGTGGCCGTGAAGACCACCCGGGCGCCCTGCTCGACGCTCTCGATCGCGGCCGGAACGGTGCCCCAGACGCGGGCGCCGTTGTCCAAGGTCACGATCATCACCATGCGGATGCCGCCGATGTAGGCGTTCTCGCGGGTGTCGAGCTTGGTCACGGTGCCCTCGATCGCCACGCGGCCGGTGGGGGCCGGGCCGGACTCGGCCTTGGCCGCCGCGATCTCGGCGTTGCGGCGCTCCTGCTCGGCGAAGCGCTCGTCAAGCTGGGTCAGGATCTTGCTCACGAAGGCCAGCTGCTTCGCTGAGACGTCGCCGCCGTACTGGCGCGCCTTGCGGGCGATGTCGGCCAGGATCTCGACGCCCCAGATGTCCGCACCGGCGGGGGCGGCGGCCTCGATGTTCCAGGCGTAGGTGGCGTAGGCGAGGTCCTGGTGGGCCTCGCAGGCGGCCAGGAAGCCGTCGAGCAGCTTGTGCGCCTCGCGGGCCACCTTGGCTTCGGCCATCATCCGCTTAACCTCGTCCTTGGCCATCGCGAAGCGGCCACCGAGGCAGTCCAGGCCAACCTGGACCAGCGCGGCGGACGGGTGGTGGAACATCACCGCGACGTAGCGCAAGCGCTGGCCGCAGGCGTCGCACTGGCCGTGCGGGTGGATCGAGACGTACGGGAAGCCCTCGGTCTCCATCGCTGCGATCGCCTCGCGGCCCTTCGCGTCGTTCGCGCGGAAGAAGGGCTCCGGGTGCAGATCGATCACACCGATCAGCTTGTAGTCGGCCGGGTCGAAGTCGGCGTGAGCAGCGGCGTGGATGTCGTGGCGGGCGATCGTGCTGGTCATTTCGGCCTCCGGTGCGGCTCTTCGTGCTGACAAGAGGAACTCTACCCTACCCAAAGGGGTAGTGTCCATAGCCTCTGACCTGGTACTTTTCGATCAGATGCGCGTTCTCTCCCGCGCCCACCAGGACAGCGGCGCCTCGCCGATGGACACCACGCGGTCCTTGACGAAGATCAGCACGAGATCGTCCCTCCCGGATCGCTGGCGTTCGTGCCGCAGCTGCTTCCAGTTGCTACCTCCGGCCAGCGCGTCGGCCATCCGGTAGTGCCCGTCCGGGCGCCGTTCGAAGAGGCCCCAGGCGCCCGCCCAGATAGCCAGGCGCCCGCCGCAGTTCTTGCAGCGGGCGCGATCACAGCCGAGACCCATGCCGGACTCACAGCCGAAGACGCGGCCGACGTGCTCGCACTCGTACACGTAGTAGGGCATCTCTAGCCCTCCCAGACCTGCGTGTAGCCGCCCGTGCTGCTCTCCAGGCATTCACGCCGGAAGTACTCGGACAGCGGCATGAGGCAGCCCGTCACGGCCTCGTAGGAGAAGAGCATGCCCGGGTTGATCTCCCACACCACCGTGGTGCCGTCATCGCTGCGCCAGATTTTGGTGATCATGCATCCTCCACAAAGGAGGCAGGGCCCGCCCTCACTGGTGGGCAGGCCCTGCAAGTCGGTCAGGCCTGGAGCGTGGCGCGCTCGATGGCCTCGGTCAGCATCTGCTGGCGAGCGTCGTCGGTCCACTGCTGCGGGGCGCTCAGTTCGCGGATGGCCGGGTCGATCGGGCCCCGGTGGTGATCGCCGTGGTACAGCTCGTCCTGGGCCAGCAACTGGCCCTGCACGGTGTGAGCGACGTACGGGCCGGTGGCGACGAAGAAGCGGGTCAGGTGCAGATGCCGGTGCGGCTCGCCCGAGTTCGGGATCCGGGTCAGGCCCTCCTCGGTGATCGCGAACAGGCTGGTGTCGGGGATCTCGGCCTGCCAGATGCGCACCAGGGTGCCCGGCTCCGGCGAGAAGCCCTCGGGATCGCCCACTTCCACGTGGTTGAGCTGGATCATCCTGTCCTCCAGGTCGTCGGTGTACCTGTAGCCTACCCGATTGGGTAGTACAGAAACGTGACAAGTAGTGGACAGATCTCAGCGGTTGTCCGGCAACCACAGCTCCTCCCACTCGCCCTCCAGGCGGTCAGGCGTCCGCTCGCGGAGAGTGGTGGTGTCGTACACCGTGAAGACGCCGTCATCCAGCCAGGCGATCTCCGTGCGGTCCTCGGAAAGCCACACTCGACTGATCATGTCCCCTCCTCGGGGCAGGCCGGACGGAGCGGGAAGAGAATTGCCGCCCCGTCCGGGGTCTGGGTGGGTCAGCGGGAGATGCCCCGGCTCAAGCGCCAGGCGGCCTCGCGGACGCGGGTCCAGCTGTCATACGCGTGGATCGAGTTGCTCGGCACCTCGTCGAGCAGGTCGCCCTCGGCGGGCATGCCCGACTCCTTGCGGACCTGCGCGGCCAGCTCTCCGAGGAACTCGCCGGACAGCTCGCGACGCTCGTGGATGTAGTCCCCCAGCATGTTGACGTGCTCGGCCTTCGCGCAGCAGCGCGAAGCGCCGATGCCGTCCAAGCCGTTGCCGTGGCCGTAGATCTCGGCGACACGGGCGCCGTGCTCGTCGCAGTACCACTGCGAGGCGCAGTACTGGAGGTCGATCATCCCGTCGAAGCGGCTGCCCTGGAACGGACCGGTCACCTTCTCCACCTCGGCCTGGGTCGGGCCGTCGGTCCAGCCGACGTTGATCGAGCTGCCGCCCGCATAGCGCGAGATCCGCACCGAGAACTTGACGCCCGCGAAGTTCTTCTTCAGGTGCTTGCGGATCAGCTTCGCGACCTCGGCGACGTCGATGTAGCGGGGGCGGGGAGCGGCTTCGGTGGCGGGCGTCTGGTTCATCTTGACCTCCGGTGCGGTGTTCCTGCTGACAAGAAGGACACTACCCGTTTGGGTAGTGTCCGTCAAGCCCTCTCGTCAGATCAGATCGGCGGTTCCTCGCCGGGGTCGAGGATCATCCAGGGCGCCCCGCCCACATCCACGAGGATCTTGGTGCCTGGATGATCGAACAGCTCCAGCATCGCCTCGCCGTTCGGCATGTCCTCGGCCGTGAAGCCCACGAAGACCATGCTCGGGACCGGCCAGGTCATCGGCCACGGCTCGATGCTGGTCACCATGACGACGGGGTAGAGCTTGCGTTCGTGGGTGCAGTAGAGCCGTGAGCCGACGAGTTCCGCCGTGGCGGTCTCCAGGGTCAGGGGACGCATGCGCGGGCCTCCTATCGCGTCAGGGCGCGCTTCTGCCCGCCCATGGTGGTGGTGCCGATGTTCGCCCGCTGCCCGGCCTGCTCACCGTGGCCGTAGCCCTGCCAGGAGCTGAGCTGACGGCGGCTGCCCTTGCGGACGTTGGTGAAGGCGTCCGCGTAGAAGGCTTCCAC
>Ga0207664_10001685_pt1 | contig 14552 bp, 12 predicted proteins | sample LARL83metaG_FD_184349 | JGI IMG/M metagenome (GOLD analysis project Ga0207664, IMG submission 184349) | Corn, switchgrass and miscanthus rhizosphere microbial communities from Kellogg Biological Station, Michigan, USA - LAR L8-3 metaG... | ecosystem: Host-associated > Plants > Roots >...
GTTCGCGCCGCCCGAATCCACGATGCCGACAGACCGCTCCTCATGACAGAAACGCGCGGCGTAAACGTACGGCGCAAAGGTTGGAAGCAACTCATCGTAGCGTGCAGCCCCGAGAAATCCGGCAGAGCGGGCTGCATCGAATACGTCGCGCGCGGCAGTGTCGGTGAACGTGCGTATCGCCTCGGCGTTCTGCTGGCGAGCCAGCGTAAGCGAGTAGAGCCATGGGAACAGTCGGCCTTCGATCTCGAGCAGAGCCTCGATCCCCGCAGCGCGAATTGCCTCCGGCCAAACGATTGGCGTTCGCTCGCGTTGTACCAGACTGTCCCGGTCGACGAGAATAAACGGTACAACGGCCGTTCGCTCGCCATCGAAAAACACCAGATCGAGAATAGCGCTGCCGCTCACGCTATCGCGGATAACCGGCTCCAAACGCGCCACGCCCAAGCTTCGCGCAGAAATCGCGTTCAAATCGGCGCCGCTCCAGAATTGAAGCAGCGGATAGCGAGAATGGAACCTCATCCCGTTGCCTCTTGCAGCGCTCGCCGTAGTGCGCTTGGGCTGCGCGTGGACAACCTGTCGATTTCGATGATGAGCCGCGCATTGAGCTTTTCACCCGGAAAGGCCTCATCGACGATTTCGACGTCAGGGGCTCGCTCCGGATCGATGCCCAGACGCGAGAGCAACTTCTCCACGCGCCGGCCCAGCTCACTGGCCGTAACGTCGCCGGACACGGCGATATTCAGAACGGTTGGATCCTCGGCAGTGAATGCCTGAATGTAGCGCCGCACGAAAGCGCCGACCTCATCCCAATCTCGCTCGGCGGATACGCTCGCCGTGAACGCCAGTTCGATATTTCGCGTTTCTGCGACTTCGCGCTCGGCTGGCGGCTGCGGAAGCGGAACGTAGTGCGTTGCGCGGTCGTATCCGCGTGCGATGGCCGGCGTCGTCGGATATCCCGCCTCCGGATAGGCTTCCGGGTATCCCCATTTCTTGGCGAATGTTCGCCAGTTCTCTCGCATGGTAGCAGTCCAATCGACCTTGTTCGCTGCAAAGGTTTGCGAGCCGAAATGATGGATGAAAACGTCGTCGCATACGAAGATGTTGTATCCGGCCGCGCGCACGCGCAGGCAAAAATCGTCATCCTCGAAATTCCCGACGCCAAACCGCTCGTCGATACCGCCAACCTGATCGATGACGCGGCGATCGATGCACAAGCATAACCCGATCGCGCGATCGGTCAGGTAACCCTCGCCGAAGAACCGGTCGCGCCGGATACGCGCATATCTGTGCATCTCGTCCAGGTCTTGATAGTTCGCATCGACGGTCACTTGATCGCCGGCAATCTTGTTGCTTCGTGGAGCTGAGACGCCGAGAGCGGGAATGCGATCGAAGGCACCCAATAGGCCGTTCAGCCAGCCTTCCGTGACGATGACGTCGTTGTTGAGCAGCACGATGTACTCACCGCGCGCCGCCGCAATAGCTTGGTTGTTGCCTCCCGCGTACCCACGGTTTGTGCTGTTGTAGATCACGCGAACGTCGGTAAGCGTCCGTAGCCATTCTACCGTTTCCGGCCCCGAACCATTGTCGACGATGATGACCTCATAATCGCCGTGTGTGTGCGCTCGGATGGATTCGAGCGCCATCTTGGTATACTGCGGAGCATTCCAACTCAGCATAACGACCGAGACCAAGCCCGGACGGCGCCGTGGCGCATTTTTGATGGCTGCCTCTACGAGCGATGCATCGCAGCGGGTCGCCTCGGCGAGCGAGATTCCGTGACGTTCGCAGAATTGCACGTCATCTTCCATAGCCGGCACATCACCGAGGTGCATTGCACTGCCATGCGTTCCGACGCCTGTCGCAATCGCGCGTATCAGCAAGTCCGCGACTGCGCCGCCTAGCGTCGGAAACGCTTCGAGCCGCAGGTGCTGCGGGAGCTTCGAGAGGCGCACCAGCGTGCACCGCGCGTCGGCCGTATACGGCGCGACGTTCTCACCGATCTCCAAATCCGGCGAATACGTCGACGCGACACAATTACGTGAAAACTCCGCCTGGGCGATAAGGTGATCGAGCCATCCGCTCTGCAAACGGCACCTGGCATCCACGAGCGCCAGATACCGATCGCCGCGGACTTCCATCGCAGCGTTCACCGTCGCGATCGCGTCATCGACCGATGCGTAAATGATGCGTTCGACCGGCGCTCGATTAGACGCCAGCATCGAATCGAGCACTTGACGCGATGAAACCTCACCGAAGCATACGATGGTCGTCTTCGGAATCGGGATGACGTCGATGCCTTCCAGCCCTCCCGTAATACGCGCGCTTCGCCGCAGCAGACCGCGAGCAATGGACGAGCGCTGGGCATCGTATGTCACACGGCCGCTCCAGCGATGCGCCAAACGCGCGACGTTCCAGGGCACTCTCCGGAAGCGCTGGGTGCCCGACTGCGATTCGAAATGCGTCAGTAGGGCACGTCCATCGTAAACGACGCGAAAGCCTTCTTCGCGAATCTTTAGACAGTAATCAACGTCCTCATATCCGTTCCAGAAGCCCTCGTCTAGTCCACCCAACCGCACGTACAACTCTCGCGGCGTCACCAGGCAAGCGCCCGTGACTATGTCGAGATCGTAAGCATCGCATGCCGCCGGATAATCGCCAGGTCCCCGATAAAGCTCGTGAAACGGTACAAACCCCGCAAGCCCGAATTGCAGCGGCGCCAAACGCACGCCGGCATGCTGCAGCGTGCCGTCCGGAAAGAGCAGACGCGCGCCAACGGCACCGACATCGGGCGCTCGCGCAATTTGGAGCATGCTGGCAAGCCAGCCGTGATGCGCAACGGTGTCGTTGTTGAGCAGCACCAGGTACTTGCCGCGCGCGAGCTCGGCGCCTTGATTGTTCGCGCCGGAGAAACCGCGATTCTCTTCGTTTCGAACGGTGTGAACCCAGGGGAAATCTTTCAGCATCTCCGGAGTCTCGTCGGAACTCGCATTGTCGATGACGATAATCTCGCCTTCGCCGGCACCTTCGAGGGTCGGGCGAATCGTCTCCAAGCACTGCCGCGTCAAAGCGGCCTTGTTGAAGACCGGAATGATGATCGAGTAGTCCAACGCCGTTATGCCAGCGCTTCTTCTGCTACTCGTTGCGCGTCGGCGAACCGCCCCGCACGCATGTAAAATCCGCCGAGCTCCACGGCGACGCGCTTGCCGCCTATCGGCAACGCTGCCCTCAGCGCGGCTTCCGCTTCATCGACACGCCCGAACGATTCAAGCAGCGACGCCCGCATCAGCAAGACGTGCAACTGCAAATCCGCCGGCAGTTCAACAATCCCATCCAGGTTCGCCAAGGCGTCGTCTTTGCGCCCCAGGTTCGCGCATGCCAGCGCGGCGCTGTAACGCAGCATCGCGTCCGCCGGAGCTTTTTCGAGACCCGCCTGCGCGAGCGAGAGCGCGCGGGGGAAATCACCCTGTGAGGCGGCGATCTGTGAGCGACGCGAAAAATCTGTTGCCGACTTCGGTTCGATTGACGCCTCAGCGGCGCGCAGCGCCGCAATTGCGGCGTTGTTGCCGCGCTTGCTGTAAATCTGCTCCAACGGTCCAAGTATCTCGGCGGAGCCGGGCGACAGCTGTGCGGCCTTCACCAAATACGATTCGCCGTCGCCGCGGTTTAGGCGCTGGCAAATCGCTGCAGCGGCGACGAGTTGTGCCACTGCCGCCTCCGTGCTGCATACGGCGTGATACTTGTCGATCGCGCGGACCGCCTCCGCTTGCCTGTGCCGAAGCAGGAAGTTGACGTAATGTAGTACCGACTGTTCGTCGCCCAAGTCCTCGCACAAGGCGCGAAGCGTATCCGCGGCCTCGTCGATGCGACCCAGCCGTTCCAACGACGATGCGCGATTGATGCGCAGCGGCTGCACCTTCGGGCTGTTTTTGAGCCCCATGTCGAACCACTGTAAGGCTTGCACGTCATCGCCTTGTGCCGTGTACGTGCCGCCGATCATGTTGTGCGCCTTCCAGCGCGGCACGTCTTCGTCGACGACGAACTGCTTGTCGACGTGCTTGCCGTCCTCGATCGCGGCAAAAAACATCTCTCGCGCTTCTTCGTAGCGCTTGAGGGTTTCCAACGCGCGTCCAGCCGAGAAATGCGCGTTTGCGTATCGCGGTGAGAGTCTCACAGCCTCTCGCGCGTACCCCAAAGCTTTCTCCGGATCGTTTAAATGATCCGTAAGGGCGTCGGCGAGCACCGTCAGGCCGTTGGGAACGAACGGCCGCGCGCCGCGCTTGCTCGAAATGGACCACATCCGCTCCATCGCGTCAACGGCGCGCGCATAGTCTCCGGCGATGTATGTGGTCATGCCGAGGTTATACCAATTGAAGTCGTCGTCCGGTTCCTTTTCGACCGAAGCCTCGATGATCGCCAGATTGCGCTCGTACTTCGACCGGTCGCGCATCATATTGCTGGTGTAGCCGTGATGTACGATCTTGACCGGGGAACTCAAACAGGCGAGCGTCGTCGTCGCGCCGTCTAGACTCGGAAACTCGTGGATCGCGCCGAAATAGCGGATGCGTTCGCTATTCGGAAAAATGCGCGGAACGGTATGCGAGATCGTGCCTTCTCCGCCCAAGTATTGATCCGCATGGTTGATGCAGCGAACCCACAGGCCCGTCAGGTGCGCTCGAGCATTCTTGATCTGCCGTAACGCCGCTTTGGATTCTTCCAAGAGTTCTTCGTCGGCGTCGAGCTGAAGTATCCAGCGGTGTTTCGCGAGTTGGATCGCTTCATTACGTGCCCAACCGAAGTCGTTGCGCCATTCACGTTCTTGCACGAGGGCGCCGAAGTTGCGCGCGATCTCTATGGTTCGGTCTTTCGAGCCGGTATCGACGACGATTATCTCGTCGACGGCATCGTGAACGCTGGCTAGGCACCGTTCGAGGAACTGCTCCTCGTCGCGCACGATCATGCATAGCGAAATACCGGCGGGCTTTTGAGGCCAGCCGGCAGGAGGCTGAGGCAAACCAAAGGGCTGTGCCGAGGCGGACTTGACGCGAACAGGCATCGGTCTAGTTTTCGGCACGCCGTCTAAAAAACAAGAGCCCGCCGAGGCGGGCTCTTGCTTGTTCTGGCGTTGTTACCGCTATTAGCGGAACAGGCCGAGGACCGACTGCGCGTTGGCGTTGGCTTGGGCCAAGACGGAGGTACCGACTTGGACGAGCACCTGGAGTTTGGTGAACTCCGTGGTTGCCTGGCCGACGTTGAGGTCGCGAATCGAGGATTCCGATGCCTGCAGATTGACTGCCGCAACGTTGTCGTTGTTCGCGTCTTCGTTCAGGCGGACGATGACCGCACCGAGCTGAGCGCGCTGGTTGAGCAGCGTCTCGAGCGCGTTGTCGATCTGCGCGATCGCGTCTTCCGAAGCGATGTTGCCGACCGTCGCCGCAACGTTGATGTTGGAGATGCGCAGGGTCTGCGCGTTCGTCGCCTGGATGCCGATCTGGACGATATCGCCTTCGTTGGCACCCGACTGAATCGAGAGCGGGCCTGCGGCCGAGCTCTGCGCTGCGACGTACTGGTTGACCTTGACGAAGCCCGTCGTGCCCGCATCCGCAACCGAAAAGGTGCCGAGCGTCACCGACACACCGTTGTCCGTCGTGAGCGTGGCGCCGGCTGCAGTCGTACCGGAAGCGGTAACCTGTCCCGTGGCACTGTCGAAGAACTGCCAGGTCGCCGTAACGCTGGTACCGCCGGTGTTGACTACCTGGACTTCGATCGTGCCGTCAGAAGCACCGCCGCCGCCGGATACCGTCGTGAAGGTGTTCGCGCCGCCGACCACCGAGGTGATCAGGTTGCCGGTGCCCGCGAGCACCGAGTTCGAGGAAATGTCAGCCGTACCGAGGACCTGCGCTTGGAAGCCGGAGTGGCTGCCGTCGAGCAGAGCCTGTCCGTTGAAGTTCGTGTTCTGCGAGATGCGGTTGACCTCGAGCACCAGCTGCGAGATTTCCGCCTGCAGATTGTTACGGTCGGATTGGCTGTTGATGTCGCTGGCCGCTTCCGCTGCCAGGTTGCGCATGCGCTGCAGAATGTCGGTTTCGGTTTGGAGCGCGCCTTCCGCGACCTGCGCCGCGTTGTTCGCGTCCTGAACGTTCTGCGATGCCTGCTGGAAACCGTCGACCTGCGTCTGCAGGTTGGTCGCGATGGCGAGACCGGACGGATCGTCCGCCGCAGAGTTGATGCGCAAGCCGCTCGAAAGCTGCTTGACGATGTTCTGCAGTGAAGACTGATTCTTGTTCAGGTTGTACTGAACGTTGTTGGCCAACAGATTGTTGGCGATACTCAGACCTTGCATGTTTCCTCCATGATTAACACGCGTGTTGCAATGACTAGTCGGGGGAGACTTCCTGTCCCCTTCCTTCTATCTATCGGCTGGGCCGAAAGCGACTTTAGCGGTTTTTAACGGGTTTTGGGGATTTTTTTCTGGGCTGCAGCGCGGCGGGAGCCACCGCGGCGCTCTTCTCGGCCGGCGTCGCGCCGGCGGCGGCCGCGGAACGGTTGCTGCGCTGGATCTCTTCGTAGATCTCCGAACGGTGCACCGCGATCTCGCGGGGGGCCTCGATGCCCAACTTGACCTGGTCCCTATCGACCGCGACGACCACCACGCGAACGTTGTCGCCCACCATGATGGATTGGTTGACTTTGCGGCTTAGGACTAGCATTGTACGCCCTCCTTGGCTTCGGTTGTCCCGGGCCTTCTACGCGGGCTGGGCTGTGCCTTGCACCTCGGCCTGCTTGCGCGGGAGGGGGGTCCGGACCGAATAGGGCGAGTTCTCCAGCATGACCTGGCGGGCCCGGCGGCTCTTCAAATTCACCACAATAGGCGCCATGAGGTTCATGGTCATCTCTTCCGCCTCTTTGGTGACCACGACCACGCACAGAATCGTAAAGTCCTCGGCGCTCCGCAGGTCCAGGGCCTCGGTGGCGTACGCCGGCATGCGCGGCTCGTAATCCGGAAAGATCGACCACGGGTCGGCCGCGGGCAGAGCGACTTTCGGGTCGTCCACCGCTTGCAGCCATACGAAGTTGGGTTGCTCGGCAAGCGAGAGGGCCAAGAACCGGTGCTGATCCGCGAAGCCCGGAAGCCCCCATGGAAATTCGAACACGTCGGTGTCCGCGAAGGTCACTTCCCCGAAGCGGCTTGTCTGAATCGTCATCGTGGCGGGTGACTCCATCGTGGTCTCCATCCTCCTAATCCTGTCCCTTCTACTGTAGATAGTCGAAGAGCGTCTTGCTCTCCAGACGCGTCGTTGTGCCGTAAGCTGCCTGCAGTGCGGTCTGCGTCTGCGAGAACTGCGAGATCACTTTTGCAATATCGGCATCCTCGATGCCGGACTGTACTTTGGTATCGTTAACAACCTGTGAATCGGTCGCGGTACCCAATGCCGCCAGCGTCTGAATGCTGCCGCCCAGCGTCGAACGCGTCGTCAGAAGGCTCTGCATCACGCGATCGACGTCGCCGAGCTGGCGCGAGACGTCCGTCGAAAGATCCGCCTGCGACTGCAAGCCGAACGCCTCCACGAAATTGCCGGCTTGCGTGCCGGGCGTCGTCGGCGCATCGCCGACTTGAAACGGGCCGGTTGCACAGCTGAGCGATAGGCGCTGCTGCTTATAGTCAAAACTTGCCGTTACGCCGGTCGCGCCGCTGGCGCCGTTGATCGCCGCAAGCACGGCGCTCATCGTCGAACCGGCCGGAATCGTAATTGTCACCGCCGTGGGTCCCGTTAACGGCGAGGTGATGTTGACGTTCACGTTGCCGCTTGCGTCCGCCGTAAGCGGCGTCGACAGAATGCCCGCGGTATTGATCGGCGTCGCCGCAGTCAACTGCGTATTGACGTTGTTCACCCGCGAAGCGCTCTCCGACGTCACGGTGCTCTTCTGGATCGTGTTGCGCAGATTGATGAGCGTCTGAAAGACGTCGGAGGTGCCGTCCGTCGAATTATAGTTGAAGGCTTGCTGCAGCGTGACAGACGTGGTCACCGCCTCGCCGTTGTACAACTGCTCGGTCTGACCGCTCGAGTTGCCGTTGAACGAGACGCTCGAGATCGGCTGGCCGTTTGCGGTCACCGGCTGAGTGTACGGACCGGCCGTGCCCGCGAAGACGTACTTGCCGGCGTACTTGGTGTTGCCGACGCCGATCGCTTCTTGCAGCAGGCTGTCCACCTGCGATGCCAGCGCCTGGCGCTGCGTGGAGTTCGCAAAGCCGGCGGAGGCCTCCACTGCGATGCCGCGCGCGCTTTGCATGATGTCGGTCAGCGTGGAGAGCGCACCGTCGATGGTCGTCAGCTGCGATTTCGCGCTCGTGACGTTCGACGAGCCCTGATTCTCCGCGGCGATGGAAGAACGCAACTCCAGATCTTGCGCGATCTGCGTCGGATTGTCCGACGGCGCGTTGAGCTGCTTGCCCGAAGAGAGTGACTGTCCGAGCTGCTGCTGCTGCGCGACGAGATTGTCGATCGACGTCGCTTGCGTATCGTAGATGGTCGAGGTCGCGATGCGCATGTGGATTCAGCCTCCTTGCTAATGTCCCGCGCCGAGGGAGTTGATGATCGTGCTAAGCATCGAGTCCAGCACGTTGATGGTGCGTGCAGTGGCCTGATACGCATTTTGGAACTTGATCAGGTTCTGCGTCTCTTCGTCAATGTTGATGCCGTCGATGCCCTGGCGCACCTTGTCGATGTTGCTCGACAGGTTCGTCTGCGACGCGGAGCCGGTGATGGCGGTCTGCGTATCGACGCCCATCTGCGAGACGGTCTGGCCGTAGAACTGGCCGAGCGTCTGCGTCTGCGCCGACGTCATCGATGCGCCGAGCGCGTGCGCGTTCGCAAACGTCGCCGTGAACGACTCGATGCCCGTCGCCGGATTATAGCTGACGGCCGAGACCACCACGTTTTCCTGCGGCGCGCCGCCGCCGGGCGCCGCATCGATCGTCAGCACGTCGCCCACGCGCACGTTCGTTACGCCGGCGGGCAATGCCACCGTCTGCGTGCCGGCCGCAACGGCGGCGGTGAGCGTGGTTTGCAGAGCCGGCACGCCGACGTTCGTGGCGAACATCTTCATCAGCGCGTTCGCAGCGCCGTTGTCGTTTGCACCGAACGCGTTGGCGCTGTTTTGCGTAACGCCTTGAATGCCGGCGGCGCCGAGCGCTCCCAGCAGCGAGGTACCCGGGGCCGCCGGATTGTTGCTGTCCGTAATGGTGAACGTCGGGTCGGTGGGCGTTGCACCTTGCGCCGCGCGATGCACCAAATCCGTGTTCATCGGATCGCGCGCAAAGACGATGCGCTGCCCCGACGCATCGAAGGAAGCCGTCACGCCGAAGTGCTGGCTGTTGAAGTGGCTGATAAATGCGTCCATCGACGCATCCGTCGTATTCGTATTGTACGTGAACCCCTGCGCTACGCCGTCCACCGTTACCGTGAGCGTTCCCGCGATGCCGGCTGCGCCGGGCGGATCCGCGTACGCGCCGTTACCGTTCAGCGCCGACGCGGTGTCGACGGTATTGTTCGCCGAGTTCAGATTTGTTACGAGCGAACCCGCCGCCGTCGACGCCAGCGCAACGGGCAGCTGCGAGGGATTCGTGATGCCGACCTTGATGTTGCCTGCCGAAATCGGCAGCGATGCGACGATCGGCTGGAAAAGCGCCGTTCCCGGCACGCCGTTCTGATCGTATCCCGCCTGCGTGATCCGGTTGACCTCGTTCGCCGCCGCCGACGCGAAGTCGTCGAGCTGCTGCCCGTAGACGGTGAGTTTGTTGTTGTACAGATCCGCGAATGCCGCCAGCTGTCCGCTGCCGAGCGGAATACCCGGCGCGTTCAGCGCAGCCGGCGGATTGCTCGCAAAGTCGACCTTGAACGTCGGTGCGCCGTTTGCCGCGACGCCGATGACGGGCTGCGCCAAATGATACGCCACGTCGTCGTTGACGAGCGCCTGTCCGTTGACGGTCACCAGCGTCGAGCCGTCCGGCTGGATCGACGTCTGCGTCGAAAGATACTGCGAGAGCTGGTCGATCAGGTGATCGCGCTGGTCCTTGAACGTGTTCGGATTGTCGCCGACCGCCGTCGACGCGCGTATCTGCCCGTTTAGCGCCGCTATTTTGTCGAGAATGCCGTTGACGGTGTTGACCACCGAACCCGCCTGCTGGGCGACTTGCGTCTTCTGCTGCGCGAGTGTATTTGAGGCGGCGTTCAGCGCCTGAGTAAGCGCCTGCGCCGCTGAAAGCACGTTCGCGCGCGAACTCGTCGAGCCGGTGCCGACTTGATCGACCAGCTGGCTGACCGCGCTTTGGAACGACGTAAAGTACGAGTTGATGCCGTTGCTCGGCTCGCCGAAGGACGCCTGCAGCGCCTGCAACTGGTTTTGCTCGATGGTGTAGTAGTTCTGCGAGGACGACGCACCGCGGAAGAGCGAGTCGTACGAATCTTCATGGATGCGCTGAATCGTGGCGACGATCGACCCGTTCCCGAACGTGCCGGTGAAATGCGTGCTCGCGAACGGCGAGCCGGCCACCGGATCCATCTGCTGAACGTGCACGATTTGGCGCGAGGCGCCCGGCGTGTTCATGTTCGCGATGTTGTCGGATGTAACGTCCGCCGCTTCCTGATACGTCGAGAGCGCGTTCCCAAGCACCCCCAACCCAAAGAAACTCCCTAACCCACTCATACTTTGCTACTCACTAAGACACTGGCTCCGGGAGGCGCGACGTAGCCTCGCCGTTTGTAGATGCCGGTGCGCTCCGTCGCATGTTCCTGCATCTTGTGCGTGACGTCCACGAGACGCTGCAGGCCGGCTACGATGAGGGACTTGTTGTTCGAGATCGTGATGCCGAGCGAAATCGATCCGTAGGTAATCTCGGCAAGGTACTTGTGCAGATACGGCGCGATGTGGCGCGGCGCGTAACGGCAAACTTGCTGGAGCGTCATCTCGCCGAAGCCGCGCGCCTGCATGCCGCGGCGTTTCGCGCATGCCGCTTGATGCACCGCGCGGGCGGCGTTGAGCGCGCGGTCCGACTCGATAATCGCATCTGGCGATCCGTCGACGAGTACTTGCGTCAAATGCACGGCCGCGGCGTTGAGCCTGTGCAGCGCGCTCGCTTCTTCCTGCAGCGCCATGCCGAACGCTTCCCACGAATCGGCGCGCGCTTGGCGCGGCTGCGCGGCTGCTATCACGGCTCGAGCTCCCGCGGCACTTCCGATTTTGCCTCGCGGCCGGCGTCGGAGAGCACGCTCTGCTTGAGCTGCTCTTCGAGCACCTTTGCGATGCCGGTCGTACCGCTCTGCGCCATCTGCTGCGAGCGCTGTTCGTCGAGCATCGTCTGGAACGTCTGCTCGGCGTTGGACTGCTTGCCGAAGATCGACTGCTGGGGCACCGTCTGGCGCATCGCCGAGAAGAGCATGTCGAGAAACACGCCTTCGAGCTGCGTCGCAGCGGAGTGCAGACGCTCCAGCGCCTGCTTCTGCTGCGGTGTATACTGCGGCTGCGCTTGCCCGATCTTCTCGATGTCCATTACTGGATCTCCAAGTCGGCCTGCAGCGCGCCGGCTTGCCTTAGCGCTTGCACGATGGCGATGAGGTCGCGAGGCGAGACGCCCATCGTATTGAGTGCCCGCACGACGGATGAGAGCGTCGCCGCGCCGGAGATGAAGGTCAAACGCTTCTTCTCTTCCTGCGCGGTCACGCGGGTATTCGTCTGCAGCCCGCCGCCGCTGGTGCTGAACGGCGAGGGAACGTATTTGTTCTCTTGCGTGATCGTAATCGAGAGATTGCCGTGTGCGATGGCGCACGGTGCGAGTTTGATGTCGCCGCCGAAGACGATCGTGCCGGTACGCTCGTTCATGATGACCTTCGCGAGCTCGTCCTGCGCGAGCGAGACGTCGCTCGCATCGGCCAAGAACTGCACCGGATTGTTGTGATAGGACGGCGGCAGCGTCACGTGCACCGTTTCCGCGTCGAGCGCGCCGGCCGTGCCGCCGCCGAAGCGGTGGTTGAGCGCCGTCGCGAGATTCGCGGCGGTCTTGAAGTCCGGTGTCGTGATGACGTAGTTGAAACCGTCGCCGTTCTGAATCGGCGTAACCATGTCGCGCGCGATCACTGCGCCGTTGGGGATCCGGCCGGCCGTCGGGTGGTTTTTTATCGTCGTGGTGGCATCGAAACCGGCGGTGAAGCCGCCGATCGAGACCGGCCCCTGCGCGGTGCCGTAGACGAGATCGTTCGCCGCTTTGAGTTCCGTGAGAACGAGCGTACCGCCCTGCAGGCTGCTCGAGTCGCCCATCGCCGAGACGGTCACGTCGACGTTGTCGCCGGAGTGTGCGAACGGCGGCAACGTCGCCGTAACCATGACCGCGGCAACGTCGCGTGTCCGTACTTCGTTGCTCGTGGTCGATAGACCGAACGATTGTAATACGTTTTGGATCGTCTGGCTCGTGAAGATCACCGACGTCGAGTCGCCGGTGCCGTTCAGGCCGGTCACGATGCCGTACCCCACGAGCTGATTGCCCGTGACGCCCTGCACGTGAGCGATGTCTTTGACCAGCACGCTCGTCGCGCCGGCCGGCGCCACGGCAAACAGATTCGCGAGGAGCGCCGCCGCGATGCTCAGGAAGATTACTTTACGCACACTCTTCATCTTCATCTACCTAAAACAGCCAGTTGAGAATGTGCCGGATGAGGCCGACGCGCTTCTCCTGGAAGTTGCCGTTGAACGTGCCTTGCACGTCCGCTACGCGCGAGGAAAGCACGGTGTCGGCGCTGTCGATATCTTCGGGACGGACAAACCCGGTGATATGCAGCGTCTGATTTTGGCCGTTCACCATCATGCTCTGATCGCCGGCGATCTGCAGCACGCCGCTCGGCAGAACGTTGACGACGGTGGCCATCATGTCGCTCACGAACGACGTCCCGCCGTTCTCCGTGCGCGAGCTCTGCGAGCCCGTATTGCCGCCGAGCGAGGTCGGAATGTTCACCAGGCCGCCCAGCAAACGAATCCCGGTCGTGCTGCTGCCGCCGGATCCGTTGGATGAGCCGAGGCTGAACTGCTTGCTGTTCTGCGAGACGTCGCTGCTGTTGCTTTGAACGGCGAAATTGAACTGGATGTGCAGCAGATCGCCGATTTGCCCCGCCCGGTGATCCGGTCCCAGGCGCAGCGGATGCCCCGGGCCGACGGGCGGCGGCGGCGCGACGTACAGCGTGTCGGCAAGTGCAGCCGCCGGCAACATCAGCAGCGCTGCGATTAGCGCGAGCGCATAAGTGCCACGCATTACTGATCTCCTCCCGAGATATCGAGTTCAACCGTGTTGGGCGCGGTAACCGTGCCCGAGAGCGCTTTGTTCGTCGACGGGTTGTAGACCGAGACTTCATCGCCCAGACCGCCGCTGGTGCGCGCGATCACGTCGGCCGTCACTTGCACGCCGGAGTCGCGAACCACGAGCACGACTGTCGAACCGGCTTTTACGATCTGGTTGACGGTCGTCGCTTCGATACGCACGGGTTGGCCTTTGAGCAGGCTGCCCGTTACTTTTCGGCCCACGAGCGCGTCGATGCCGTTGCCTGGACGCCCGGTGAACGGAACGCGCGCCATCGCGAGGTCGCCGGCGGAGAGCACGGTTCCCGGAACGATGTCGTGCGCGGCGACGGCCGTTTCGACGTACTGCTGCATCCGGTAGCCGACGTAGACCGTGCGGTCGAGCTTGCCGTCGACGTCGATGGTCACCGGCACGTTCACGAACGACGACGTGCCGATCGGCGACTGCGCGTGCAGCGCGACGCGATCGCCGGTCATGACTTGATCCGGCACCACGGACACGGCAACGTATTGATGGTCGGCATCGTGCGCCAGCCCCGCGATCTCGCGAGAGGCGATCTGCTCGATACGCTGCCCGCTCACATGCAGCAGCGACTGCGCTTGCGCACCGAGCGGTGCGAGCGTCAGGAGCAGTGCTGCCAGAGCTGCGAGCGAGCGCATCAATCGTTTACCGCTTGACCTGTACCGCGGTCTGCAGCATCTCGTCGGCGGCGGTGATCGACTTCGAGTTCGCTTCGAACGCGCGCTGCGAGACGATCATGTTGACGATCTCCTGCACGACCTGGACGTTGGAGTTCTCGAGATAGCCGCCTTGCAGGCTTCCGGTTCCGTTCAATCCCGCTTGCGAGACGATGGGCGCACCGGAAGCGGCCGTTTGCGTGTACAGATTGTGTCCGCCGACCGGAGAAAGGCCCGCCGAATTCACGAAGCGCGCGAGCTGAATCTGACCGAGCTGCTGCGGCAAGTTCGATCCGGGCACGAGCGCGCTCACGGTGCCGTCTTCGCCGATGGAGATCGACTGCGCGTTCTGCGGAATCGTGATTTGCGGATTGAGGAAGTAGCCGTCCGCCGTGACGATCGCACCATTGGCATCGCGCTTGAACGAACCGTCGCGCGTATACGCCGTCGTGCCGTCGGGCTGCGTCACCTGAAAGAAGCCGTCGCCCTCGATCGCGATGTCGAGCGGGTTTCCGGTTTGAATCAAGTTGCCT
>Ga0207664_10001686_pt1 | contig 14542 bp, 42 predicted proteins | sample LARL83metaG_FD_184349 | JGI IMG/M metagenome (GOLD analysis project Ga0207664, IMG submission 184349) | Corn, switchgrass and miscanthus rhizosphere microbial communities from Kellogg Biological Station, Michigan, USA - LAR L8-3 metaG... | ecosystem: Host-associated > Plants > Roots >...
ACGAGGCATACAGCCGGGCGTCCGGCGGCAAGGCATTCAACGGTGACCCGCTGCCCTCCTGGGAAGGGGTCAGCCCGCAGATCCAGAGCTACTGGCGCGCCGCCATGCGAGTGGTGCGGGGACCGCTCTCCCAGCCGCCCCGAGCGGGGGTCGGCAGCTACTTCCCGCCTGGCGATTAGTGCGGTAGCGCTCTGTAGTTCTCGATCAAGAAAAGCCGAGGTATACCCCTGGCGAACCCGCACATCCTGTGCAGGTCAGAGGCTATATCACTGTGAGTGATCAATTCCCGGATTTCAGGGAATCTCTGGCGTTCACTTACCCGATCGGGTAGCATCTGATCGAATGCCCGCACCGGAGGGAATGGAGGCCCGCACTTGACCAATCTCAAGACCAAGAAGATGCCCGTCACGCCACAGCTCGCGAAGCAGTGGCTGGCCATGAATACCGACAACCGCAAGCCGTCGGCCAACTGGATCGGCAAGCTGGCGCGCGACATGCGCAACGGCCAGTTCCCCAACATCGGCGAGACGATCAAGTTCGACACCGAGGGCCACCTCATCGACGGCCAGCATCGGCTGATGGCCGTCATCGAATCGGGCAAGACGATCGAGTTCATCATCGTCGAGGGCATCGCCCGCGAGAACCGGTTCAAGATGGACAAGAACCGACGCCGGTCCGCCTCCGACGAGCTGACCATGGGCTACGGCATCCCGTCGGCGAAGTCTGCCCAGGCCGTGTGCCGCCTCGTGCTGCTCTGGGAGGTCGAAGAGATCCGGGGCGAGGTCTACAAGCCCACCGACGCCGAGATCGTCGACTACGTCGTGGCGAACCGTGACGCGATCGGACAGGCCGTCCGCTTCGGCATGGGTCTGCGCAACGAGATCGGCGCGCTCCCGGCGGCCTTCGGCGCCCTCTACTACCTGACCTACAGGATCGACGCCGCCACGGGCCTGGAGTTCTGGGAAGGCGTCATGCGCGGTGAGCGCCTGACCTCCGGTGACCCGGAGCTGGCCCTGCGGAATCTGATCATCCGGCACGCCCAGAAGGGCGGCGAGAAGCCGGTGAAGCCGTTCCTGGCGGCCGGGGCCAAGGCCTGGAACGCCAAGCGCGAGGGCAAGAAGATGAAGACGCTCGCGCTCAAGGGCCTGACCGAGCTGACCGACGAGCATTTCAAGCTGGCGTGATGGGCGAGGTCGGAGTGCGGATCACCCCCACCCTCAAGCGGATGGCCGTGATCATGATGGCGGACCCATTCCGGATATGGACTCCGGCGGAGCTGAAGGCAGCCACCGATCGACCAGTGGAGAACTACCTCTTCAAGTTCCGGAAAAACCAGCTGATCAAGTACTCCATCTTCGGAGACCCTGGCGCCTTTGCCTTGACGGAGGCTGGGCGACGGATGCTGAGTGACGTCCTCGACAGGCTCAGCACGTTCAGGATGACCGGAACCCAGCAGATTCACGCCCGCACGCTGGCTCGTCAGATCGTGGATGGCCTGCCGGAAGCGATCGCCGACCGGGTGATGCTCACTCGGGACAACGTCATCCATGTCATCACCGAGTCCGGCGAGCCCTACGCCCTGACCATCACCCCGAGGTAGCCATGGACTTCACAACGATCTGCGCGATCTACCGGAGCCCGGACGGCATGAGCCTGGCTCTCCAGAACCCCGACGGCGAGTTTGTCGAGATCAACCAGGAGCGCGGCAACTGGGTGACTCGGGGCCTGCTGGAAGTGGTGCCGGATCACTGGGTCCGACTTGTCCCTGGAGGGGAGCCGAAGTGACCGAGTGGATCCCGGGCATGTTCTACGACGTCGGCGGTGCGGCGGCGCTGTACTGGCCCGACCAGCATCCGGAGCACCCGGACCCAGCGCTCGCGCAGCGCTGGCTGGTCTTCGACCCGTGGGGCGGGTTGGAGGTCATCACCGGCCGCCCGCCGCGCGATGACGCCCCGATCGAGCGCGAGATGGGCCTGGCGCCCTTCCTGCGCCCGCCGGATCCCCAGACGTCCTTACGAGAGCTGCCCAAAGAGGTCTGGCATCGCCTGGAGGATCAGCAGACGCTGGCCGATCCGGAACTGACTCAGTCCATCGAAGAGATGCGCCGAGGAGAGTGGCAAGAGCTGTGATCACCAACCCGAGCATCACGGTGGACGCGGTCAACCGGCTGCCCCACGGCACGGTCCGGCGCGCCCCCGAGGGCTTCGCTCATGCGATCCTGCTGGACCAGAACGGCCAGGACCCCAAGTGGCACATCGTCGACCTCTGGGGCCCGATGGAGACCGAGACCGACGAGGAGGTGGCCGACTGGCCGATCGTCTACGTCCCGGCGCCGGACGAGGTCTGGGAAGCGATGAACACCCAGCCCTCCTACCGCGACCACGTGGCGGAGGAGTTCGGCAACCACCACATCGAAGGAGAAGCACCATGATCGATGTCGACGAGCTGGACCAGAAGACGCTCGACGAGAAATGGGCGATGCTCACCGAGTTCGCCACGTGCCCGTACCCCCTGAAGCCCTTCGTGGGCTCGCGCCTGCTCAGCAACGAGACCTTCAGGGAGGACCCGCGCACCACCGCGCTGCTCGTGGAGCTGAGGCCCGGCATTGCGTCCGACGGCGTGCTGCACCTGGGTCCGGCCCTGGCGAGCTTCCTTGACATGCCGCGCGACAGCGTCTGGATCGAGGCCTGCGCGGCATCGACTCGGCGCGTCGAGATCTCCATCATCCGCGAGGCGAACGAGTGATCCCGCACGTGGTGGTGGTCGAGGAGACCGCCACGACATTCAAGCCGGTGAAGTGGGTTCACACCTACTACCACCCGCTGGACGTCGACTGCCCGAACGCTGGCTCGGAGTGGGTGATCACCTTCCCGGAGTTCGTGCCGGGCTTGATCATGGAATGTCATCCTCGGTGCTCGCGGTGCGGCCTCGAACCCCAGCTGACGAAGTACGAGCTGGTGACCGAGGAGAACGTCACCTGGCACGACGAAGGCGGCACGTGGAGCCAGGTCCGGCAGTCCGTGCCGTGGCCGGAGACCAAGCCCAAGCTGATCACCCCGCGCGGCAAGCGTGAGCCGCACCGGGAGACCGAGCCGATCTACGACGACGGCCGGTTCGACGAGATCTGATCAACGACGGAAGCCCCGCCCTGGCAGCACGGGCGGGGCTTCCTGACGTTCCGGCCCAGCCACCACAACCCGGCCCGAGGAACGCCGGACTCGACAGTACGTCACCGGTGATCGTCCGGCCAAGTGACACATTAACCGCGAGTGATCTATTGAGATAACCTACTCGAATAGGTAGCGTAATGCTCATCCAGCTGCACGTGCAGGACCACACCGGAGGTCAGGATGAGCGACCGAGAGATCGCCTGGACGCCCGATCGCCTGGACGCGCTCCAGGCAGCCGAAGACGGCGAGCTGTATCTGTTCAACCCGGGTGGGCTCGGCGCTAGCTACATCAGCCGCGAGCGGTTCGTGCATTTCACCGAGAACCGTCACCCGGTCCGGTTGCTGCTGGCCGCGCAGGCCCTGGTGCACGCCGAGCCCATCACGATCAAAGGCCAGGGGCGTCGCCGGGTGCGCATCACCTCGCGGGGCGCCGACCTGCTGGCGAAGTGGCGCAGCAGGAGGATGTAGACAGCTGCTACCCAATCGGGTAGTATCGTGGGAGTCAGCCAGTCCAGCCGCACCGGAGGCTCTCATGTCCGATGTCCCCACTCCCGCCAGCGTCTCGCAGATCGTGCGCCGTCAGCTGGTCGACATGGGTATCCCCATCCGCACTGTCAGCACTGTCGAGCGACCGCCCGGCCGCTTCGCAACGCGGGTGCATGCCTTCGACGTGCCCAGCGCGGCCGAAGCCTTGCGCACCCTGCACCCGGAGCACCCCGTCACCGAGCACATGAACTTCGCGATGCTCGTGAGCAACGGGCAGGTGTAGGCGATGACCACCCTCAAACGCCACCCCTCCGGCTGCCCGCTGTGCGGCCAGGACATCCCGACCACTCACCGAGGTGTGTTCAAGGTCCACGACATCCCCTGGGCCGAACAGATCAAGCTGCGCGCGGGCGCGGTGGTCCGCTGCCAGGCCTCCGGCGAGACGCCCGAGAACGTCAACCGGCTGCTGCGCACCTTCGAGTGCGAGACCAACTACGACGACGTCCACCACCGCCCGCGCCGGAGCGTGCACCAGTCCCTCCAGCTGGTCGATAACGGCGACGGCCTGGGCATGGTGGCCTCGCTCAAGGTCAGCGGCTTCGAGGCGGCCACCATCTGCCTCGACTTGGCCAACGAAGATCTGACTCGGCTGCGCGCCGAGATCGACTGGATCATCGAGCGTCGCGGCCTCATCCCCGAGGAGAACTGATCATGTCCGACTTCACCCGAGGCGGGAACACCGCACTGTCGCGCGCAGCAGAGGCGCTCGACGGAGCGGGATATCCCCGAGACCTGACCAAGTGGCTGCGCGACTGCGCGCGCATCGTCGATGACGGCACCGTTGGCAGGAACAAGCGTCAGCCGGGATTCAGCGCCCCCTGGCCTGCTCCGCCGAGGCCGATCGACCGCGAAGGAGAGTGGGCATGAACCTCTTCGACCGCGATCCTGACAGCAGCGAGGGCGACCGCCGGATGGAGGTGATCGAGCGCGAGCTGGCGCACATCGACCCGGTAGCGGGCCGCCTGTGCGGCCACCTGGCCGGGCGGATGGGTGAGCTGCGCGCCGAGGTGCGCAGCGCCGACTCCTGGACCCTCGACAACTTCGAGGACTTCCTCGACGACGCCGAGCACCAGGTGGCCATCCTGCGCCGCTGGATCGACCGCGTTCGCGCCGTCGTGCGGGAGGGCCGATGAGCACCATCGACCCGAACCACGTCGTCCTGGCGGGCGACTGGCACGGCAACACAGGCTGGGCCTGCCACGTCGTCGAACGCGCCGCCGAGTTGCTCGCCGAGGAGCAGCACAAGATCATCCTGCACGCGGGTGACTTCGGCGTCTGGCCGGGCCAGGCTGGCCGGAGCTACCTCGACGAGGTGGCCCGGGTCTTGTGGCTGCACCGGATCAAGCTGCTGTTCGTGGACGGCAACCACGAATGGCACCCCGAGTTGATCCAGCTCCAGGGCGAAGCGATGCCGCTGAACAACTTCCGCCTGCTGCCCATCGACTCGTGCTCGACGACGCGGGCGCGGATCTTCTGGATCCCGCGCGGCTTCCGCTGGAACTGGCACGGCAAGACCTGGATGGGCCTGGGCGGCGCCGTGTCGGTCGACGCGGCCGTGCGTGTCGAGGGCAAGTCGTATTGGCGCGAGGAGACCTACACCGCCGAGCAACTCGAACACGCCGTCCGGCCGGGTCCCGTGGACGCGATGCTCACCCACGACAGCCCGAGCGCGGTGAAGATGAGCTTCGGCCAGCCGCCGAGCTTCTGGGACCCGATGGACCTCGCGCGCAGCGATGCGCATCGCGAACAGCTCCAGGACGTCGTGGACGTGGTCCAGCCCGAGGTGCTGATCCACGGGCACTACCACCGTCCCGTCCGGCAGGTCATCAAGCCGTACGGCACGCAGGTGATCGGCCTGGACATGGACGGCGAGCCGGGTAACTACACCCTGCTCGACACGCGCACGCTGAAGGAGGTGTCCGTTCCATGAACGACTTCTGGGGCGCCGTGCTGATCTTCATCGCCGCGAACTGGTGGTGGCTGCTGATCCTGTTCTTCATGGTCGGTGGCACCATCCTGGAGTTCCTCGGCGACACCTTCAGCGCGATGTTCAAGGCGCTGGGCAGGCGCCAGCGGCTGAAGAACCAGATCCGCAGCCTCAAGCGCGAGCTGGCGGCCAAGAACCAGGAGCTGGAGCGCGCACACAAGCTGCTGGGCAGCCACCGCCCACTCGCGCTTCCTCCGCTCGGTGCCGAGGCCCGCATGGCCCGGCTGCTGGACCGCGTGCAGGCCACCGACTCGGCCATGCCCCAGCTCCCGCAGAACCTGCGGGACGAGATCGACAATGAGCTAACGCGCTTCTACGCCGTCGACAAGGAGGGATCATGAGCAAGACCTGCGGCACGACGGGCCGCGTGATCTACACCGAGCGGAAGGTCGCCGACCGGGCCGCCTTGAAGGGCTGGGTCCGGGGCGGACGCAAGCTGGCTCTGACGGTGAAGGTGTGCCCGGACAGGCCGCACTACCACCTTGTTCCGGTCAACGAGGAGGTGATCCGGGCCAACCTGGAGATCCTGGAGGAAGGCGACCTGGCGCGCGTCGTCAACGCCACCGACGACCTGTCCGGCACACGGCTCCTGGGCTCTCGACACTACCCGCCGGGCTTCGAGTTCGTGGTGGAGGACTACACCCCGCCCGAAGTGGCGAGGAAAGGCGTGGCCTTCTACTGGGGTCGGACCGGGGATGGCGGGCTCGTCTGCATCCCGGCCCGCGACGTTGAACAAGTGCAGAGCGCCGAGGAACGCGGCATCTGGGTGACCAATGCCTGAGCGCTGGGAGATGTTCGGCGATCCCAAGGGTGACGGGCACTGGCTCAAGGTCGACGACTACCGCACGGTGAAGATGTACGGGTGCGCCGACCCCGTGCCAGTCGAGGTGATCGAGGATCCTGAGGGCGACTACCTGGGCTGGCTGGATGCCACGCCGGACAGTCCGCGCAACAATGGCGTGCCGGAGATGATCGCTCACAAGAAGATCTTCAACATCAACTTCGCCTACGGCTACGAGACCGAGGAGGCGGCGGGGCGCGGGCGCGCGATCCCCCTGACGATCCGGGAGCGATCAGATGAGTGATCCGACCGATGACGAGGTCCTCGGCTGGCTCGTCGCCGTCCGGGCCGATGGGGGCGGCCTGGACCCGGCGCCCGAGGAGACCCTCTCGGGCCTCATGTTCGACGAGCGCCGGGGCGAGTACCACGGATGCGGGGTGTGTGGTTACCGCCGGGCCACGGCGGCCTACATCGTGCGCACCAACGCCGGGAACCGCTGGCTTGACGTGTGCTGGACGGACTACGCCCGCGTCCGCGATCTGAACCAGCTTGCGCGTAGCTACCCGATCGGGTAGTATCGATGTCAACGAGTTCGAGACCGCACCGGAGGTCAGAGTGTCCGAAATCCGCGTTGCCAAGACGATCAGCGCCGACCAGCCGCAGTACGACGGCCTCAACGTCGTCTTCCTGCCGCGCTGGAAGAGCGACCCCCTGCCGTGGGTGCAGCTCGGCACCGACATGCGGTGGCGCACCAGCGAGGTCGAGGAGACCCGCTACTCGTCCGAGTTCAAGCTGGGCCACGACAGCGTGCGTACGGGCGAGGGCACCACCGTCGAGCTGGCCCTGGCCGCCACCGTCGCGATCGCCGTGGCGAAGCACTACGGCGAGCCGCGCGACAGCTTCTTCGTCGCTGGCCACGAGCACGAGGAGCTGTCGAAGGGTTCGGCCTCTGTGGCCTGGGAGGGCGGCGTGTACGACTGGCCGTTCATCTGGGCGCAGACGCCGGAGGCGGTACAGCTGGCCCGGGAGCTGGACGTCCACTTCGACGCGATCAACGGCTGCATCCTCGCCGTTCTTCAGGGAGGGTGGTGATCATGCTGATCACCGACCTGATCGCCGAGGTCTGGGCGCTGCTGCCCGTGGGTCTCTGGTGGGCCCTGTTCGCGCTCACCGCCGTCGTGATCGCAGTCCTACGGGCGGAGGCGCGCTGATGGCCGTCTACGAGGTCGAGGTCCAGGTCGTCGAGCACAACGACATGAAGCGCCCGACGGGCGCGCCGGACCAGCTCTGGGGCGGCCCATGGTTCACTCCCGAGATCTTCGTGGTTGACGTCGAGGCCGACGACCCGTTCAAGGCCAAACTGCTGGCCGCCCAGATGGGCCACTGCACGCACTTCTTCGTCGACCCGTACGTGGTCGGCTGCTCCGAACCGACCCTGAGCCCGCGCTACACCTGACCGAAGGAGGGCATCATGCCCGAGCGCCCCATCGACCTGGACATGCTGTCCAGCGACATCGCCGAAACCCTGGATGACGAGTGGTACGACCTCAACGTGTCGGCCGCCGACGTGCGCCGGGCGATCGTGCCGTTCATCGACGCCATCGCGCCCGGTCGCCTCACCGACGAGCAGCGCATCGGTCTCGATCTCCCGAGGGGCTGATCATGACCGACATCGAATGGCCGGAAGGCTGGGATGTGTCACGGGAGAAGAGCAGCGGCACACGCTTCTCCGTGCACATCGAGCACATGGACTTCAGCATCTACCGGTCCGGCGGCAACGAGGAACTCTGGTACGTCATCCAGTACTGGATCGGCTCGCCGGAGGAGCACGACACCGACATCACCGGCCAGTGCGCCACGTTGGCCGAGGCCGTCGATGGCCTGCGCCGCTGGTTGGCGGGGGAGTTCGTGCCGAGTGGGGATGTGATCACCGTGCTGTTGGAAGGCATCGTGACCGACGAGGATCTTCCGATCCACCACGACAGCGCGGGCAACAAGCGCGTCTACGTTGCGATCCGAGATGATCGCGGATGAACGGCTACTACGCCCGCAGCGCCGAGGCGACCGCACTGCACGCCGTGATCGACGGCGATCGGGACGAGCTGCGCCGGGTTCTGCACGACATGCTGCCAGGCGAGCTGCGGCAGCTGGCCCGGCAGGCCAATGAGTTGAGTCTGGCCTGCCACGAAATTGCTGAGGAGCTGGAGTCGTGAGCGACCTGGACAAGGTCCTCGCCGACCAGATCTCGGCCGGGGAGATCACCACCGACGAGGCGGTCTCGGTGCACGTCTTCGCCCAGTTCCTCGCCGAGACCCCGCAGAGTGTCCCCAGCGCGCTCAGGAAGGGCCAGGATGCCGTCCTGGAGTGCTTCCCCGACACTGAGGCGTTCAAGGCCTGGCGGACACGCTGGCTGCCCTACGTGGCCGGGCGCGCCGACGGTCCCACCGAGCCCGACGAGTACGCCGAGGCGTTTCCGGAGGAGAGGCACAAGTGATCGACAACGACTATCGCAACGGCGGGGCCGTCGCCTTGCGCAAGGTGGCGCGGCTCGCTGAGGAAGCGGAGAAGAGGCGGACGGCGGCGTGGCTGATCTCCTGCGCGAAGCTCGTCGTGACGGATGGCTTCGATCTGGACTGGCCGGAGGCACCTGCGTACAAGGGCCGCGTGGTGCACGTCGACAAGCCCATCCCGGACTTGAAGAACCTGACGAACGACCAGCTGATCGAGCTGGGCATCGCGATCGATGCCGAGCGGCACGAGCGATTCGAGCGGAAACAACAGCCTCGCGAGGAGAGCCCGTGATCGGCAAACCCGTCATCACCAGCTTCACGATCTGTGCCGACGTGCGCGACCAGCCGCCGGTGGAACTGCCCGCCGAGTACGGCGAGGACCCGCGCCCAGAACTGATTGTGAGCCAGCTCAAGGTCGTGCTGGAGCAGCTCGGCCCGGAACGCGCCTGGGGTGCCCGCGAGGTCTGGGCCTCCGGCCAGGTCTCGGGTGCCGTCTTCACCGACCTCGTCTGCTGGCAGGCCATCGGAACTCCCGAGCCGGTCGAGGACAGTCCCTCCCTGCCGGACTGGATCCGGGACTTCGTCAAGGAACGCGTGCAGCGGGCAGCATCGTGAAGACCGTGGTGGAGTGGGGCTGGCCGATCGGGCTGACGCTGATGATCGCCGGTCTCGTCACGTCCCTCGTGCTGGACGATATCTACTTCGGACGCGACAAGCCCGTGCCGCCCGTGGGTGGCTCCATCGCGATCGGGGGCGCGCTCGTGCTGGTCGTGATGCTTTGCATCCCGGCCTCCTACCAGCCACTGTGATCGGGGTTGCCACGCACTACCCGATCAGGTAGTATCGACCTCACCACCAAGACCGCACTGGAGGTCAGCATGACCCGCTACCGCGTGATGCTCGTCCGGCAGATGAGCCAGGTGATCTACGTCGAAGCCGACGACGTCGCCGGGGCCGTCTACAAGGCGGTCGACCAGAACGACCTGTCGGCGAACATCAGCAACAACTTCGACGACAGCGGAGATGTCGAGCCGTACGTGGTCACCGACATCGCTACCGATCGCGATGTCTGGACTGCTCGTGTGCCCGGCGATGGCAGCTGGGAGGACTGAGCCATGGACACTACCGACACTCACGTGTCCGCCAACAACCCGTTCATCAGTCATGAAGGTCCGCGCGACATCTGCCAGTTCCGCGACTGCATCGGCCGTCGGGTGCGTTACACGGTCTTCACCGAGACCAACGCGCCATCCGCTGATGTTGCCCGGGTTCAACGGTGGCTGGATACGGCCACCGAACTGGAGTTGCATATCGCCCGACTCGTGGTTGACGAACGAGGTCAGTTCTGGGTCAAAGCCTTGCTGGAGACGAAATGACCTCCCGCGCCCGGCGCCTCGTTCAGAAGACCTGGGCAAGGCGTGCCCTCCTCGGCATCTACCTCGTCACCCTGGCTGGCACCGTGCTCGGTCTGGCCCTCAACCTTGCCGACCTCGGCGTGCCCTGCGGGCTGTTGTGCGTCACGTCCGGCGGCATCCTGTACGCCACCCAGGAGGAGAAATGAAGCTCAAGGCCTTGACCCTGACCGACGACGGGACCGGGGGCGCCACGCCCGAGACGATCACCGTCGAGATGACCGTGCGCGAGCTGGTGCTGCTGGCCTACACGATGCAAATCCAGTCCAACGACACTGCCAACTCGCTGCTGAAGGGCGGCTCGGCCGAGAGTCGCGAGATCTACTCCTGCCTCACCGGAGACGTGGCCAACCGCTTCTTCGAGAACGGCATCGACGACATGGCGAAGGCGGCGGAGAAGTGACCACCGAAGGACTGCGGGGCTGGGGCATCGTGATCTGTGCAGCGCTGGCGCTCGGGCTCATCGGCGCGGTGCTGCTCCAGATGAGCCACCCGGCCTGGGGCCCCTGGAATTGGGTCGGCATCGTCGGCCTCGGAGCCGTACTGGTGCTCATGTGGGAGAGCACGAAGAAAATCGGCGACCGATGAGCATCCGCAAGATCCGCAAGGTCACGAAGATGCACCTCTGGCGCTCGGACCTGCGCAAGGCGATGCCGTCGGAGAACGTGGACTGGGTCGTGGTCGGCCGGACCGACGAACCGCAGTGGCACTACCTCGGCTGGATCAAGCGGGCGCCCCTCAACGGTCACGTCTACTACGACGCCTTCGCCATGCCGCCGGACTACGAGGTCAACTACTACAACGAGACCCCGCCCGTCGGCATCCCAGTCACCAATGCCGACCGCTGCGCCAAGGCGGTCGAGATGCTGGTCCGACACTTCGAGGTGGGGTAATGGGCTGGCGCAAGCGACACGACAACGGCGTCGAGCGCTTCATCGCGGCGGTGCGCGCGATCGCACCCGAGTGCGAGGACACCCTGACGCACGACCAGGTGCTGGAGCTATTTCTGGACTACCGCGAGGCCATGGCGCTGTCGCTCCCCCGCAAGATCCAGGCGAAGGCGCCCTTCAGCCGCCCCTGCTACGACAAGCCGCATCGGTGCCCCGGCTGGGCGGGCGGCGGCTGGATCCGCGCGCGGGTCTACCGCTGCGAATCCGGTTCGCTGACCCCGACCAGCTATCGGCGCCGGTACTGGCTCGGTGCGCGATGCACCACCTGCGGGCTCTACGTGCTGCCGATCGTCACCCGCTGGCTCGACCCGACCTGGATCTGGTGGGCCATCCGGCACCCGCACTGGCCCTCCTGGGCCTGGCGCGTCCATCCTGCCCGCCTGCGCCGCCTCTGGAGGAGCCGATGAGCCACCAGTGCGATTACGTCTGCGTCTGCCCGGTGCACGAGACGCCGTTGCTCTACTGCCCGAGTACGGGCGAGCACGCCTGCCAGGATCCGCGCTGCGTGCACGCGCATGGCGTCGCCTACGAAGCCCTGCATGATCAGGCGCTGCGTCGCCTGTTCGGCCAGGTTCGCCGGGTTCAGGAGCACGGAGGGGTGATTTCGTGGCCGAAATCGAGCTGACTCCCGAGGACATCGCGGAGATGACCGGGGAGATGGAGGGCAACGTCTACCCCGAGCCCTCCGAGGATGAGCTGCGCGAGGTCGTCCGGCGTCAGCCGGACCTGTACTACCTGGCGCGCGAGTGGACCTGGGGCGATACCGAGGCGCGCGACCAGCTCGCCGCCACGCTCTACCGGCTGCGCACCGAGCAGGTGAAGGAGCTGCACCCGCTGCCCTGGCACGTCAAGGACCGCGTGATCTTCGATGGCAACGGCAAGGTCGTCATCGGCGAGACCTGCGGTGCGCCGTCTCCTCTCGTGACAGGCTGGATCGTCGAGATCGCCGATCGCAAGCTGGGTGGAGGGGTGTGGGCGGAATGAAGATCCATAACGAGAACAGCCGGATGGTCCGCATCCCGGACCTGCGCGAAGGCATGGTCGTGGAACCCGGCTTCCTCCACCAGGAGCAGGTGACGATCGAGAACACGCCGGAGGTGGTGGGTGGCCAACCGTCGGAGCATTCGCCGCTCTACCGCATCATCGGCAAGCTCGACGACGGCACCGTGATCAGCCAGTACTCCTACACCGGAGACGCGGTCTGGGTCTTCCCATGACCACGCACTTCGAGTACGGCATCCGCTACCCCGATCAGACACCCGACCAGAGCCTGGGCCCGTTCCCCACCGAGGAGCGGGCCCGGCGTTGGGTAGCCGAGAACCCCGAACGCATCCTGACCCGCCGTCCGGCGGGCACCGACGACACCTGGAGGGACGCCCCATGAGAACCCTGCTGAACATCATCCTGTCCGTGCTGCACCCCGATCAGTGCGAGACCTGCGGCGGCTGGCCGCCCAACCACAACGGGAAGTGCCCGAGGCGCTGATCCAGCCTGCGGTCCGGCGCTCCTTCCCCGCGTAACGAGTGGGAGCGCCGGACCGAGGAGAAGATCATGACTGCACTGGGTGACCACGCCATCGCCGAGCTGACCGCCATCGCCGCGCCGGATGTGATCAAGACCCCGCTGGTCGGCATCGTCGGCACCTTCGCCGACGTGGCGAACCCGGAGACCAACTGGCCGATCATGCGGAACTACCTGGACAAGCTCCTGGCCTTCGCGCCGCTGACCGGCCTGACGAACAACCCCGCCGAGTGGGAAAGCCAGTTCACCCTGGTCGGCGAGATCGCCATCTGGCAGTCCACCCGCTGGCCGGACGCCTGGACCAAGGACCCGACCTTCGCCAACTACTTCCTGCTCTCCGAGCTGAATGGCGGCGGGACGGTGACCCTGCACCCCACCGCGCCCTACACCCCGTAAGGAGACCCCATGGCCGTCGAATGGGTGATCGCCCGCACCTTCACCGACTCCGAGGGCCAGGCCATCACCCGATACTGGGACGGCGGCATCCTCTGGCGTGATCGAGTGCGGGAGGTCGGGGCCCGTTTCGCCTCCGCGTCGCGCGCGCAGGAGCGCTACGAGAAGGCCCTGCGCGCCACCGGCCGGAGATGGCAGGGCGAGGTCTCCGTGATCGAGGTGCGGCCGAAGAACATCTGCTCGGCCACCGGCAAGATGATCCACCCCTCGCGTGAGCACGCAGAGCGCTTCCTGCTCCAGATCTGGCAGGACACCCGCCGCCGGGCCCAGCGCAATCGCCGCGAGGTGCGCGCCTACGAGTGCCGGGAGACCGGCAACGTGCATTGGCACCTGACTTCGCGCGAGGAGTGGGGCGAAGAGCTGGACCTACCCGAACGAGTAGGGTAAGCTGACGAGACAGATACCGACTGCACTGGAGGTTGATGATGTTGCTTCCCGACGAGCAGAGCGATCAGGAGAAGGCCCGCGAGCTGGGTAAGGCTCTGCGGGAAAAGCGCAAGGAACAGACCGGCGGCGGCCGATGAGCGACGTAGAGCGCGAAACGTACCTGCACGGCATCCGAACCGAGGCCTGGGACGCCTTCATGAAGGCGTACAGCTCGACCGGTGACTCCGGACAGATCTACGCCGCCGCCGCCGAGGTCTACGAGCGCGAGCTGCGCGCGCAGCTCGACACCAAGGTCACGAGCGACCGGGACTACACGGAGAGCCTGCGCAGCCTGACTCGGATCCGGAAGACCGTTCAGCAGATGATCGACGGGGTCACCTACGGCACGACCGACCTGGCTCTGGTGCACCGCACCGACCTCGACGCGGTGCTCGGGGATGTCAGCGCGGTGCTCGGGCCGGACCTCCTGCGCGAGGCCGACTCCACCGGCGAGATCCTGAAGGAACTGCCCTTCGAGCAGCGAAAGGCGATGCTCGACGCGATCGACGGCGGGCCGAAGGCGATCGAGGGTTCGGACGGCCGGGAGCAGCTGCGTCGTTTCGATCGAGATGCGATCGCCGAGCGGCTCTCGGACTACCTGACCCAGTTGGGCGTCGACCCCGACGAGACGTTCGAGGGCGACCCCCGCACCACGGCCCAGATCCTCGCCGACGTCACGCTTTCCGGCGAGCCCACCTCGATCGAGGTGGGCAGTCCCGACCATCAGGCCATCGAGCGGATGGTGGTGGCCCAGATGGCCGCCGAGGATGTGGCCCGGGGTGAGGG
>Ga0207664_10001687_pt1 | contig 14541 bp, 19 predicted proteins | sample LARL83metaG_FD_184349 | JGI IMG/M metagenome (GOLD analysis project Ga0207664, IMG submission 184349) | Corn, switchgrass and miscanthus rhizosphere microbial communities from Kellogg Biological Station, Michigan, USA - LAR L8-3 metaG... | ecosystem: Host-associated > Plants > Roots >...
CCGTCGCAGAGGCCGTAGGGGCATTCGCGCTCGGCGCCGCTCACCCGGCCGAGTCTAGCCTCGCTCGATGTCGCCGACGTGTCCGACGTTGGCGAGGTCGTCGCGCTCCCCGCTCGGTGCGGTCGCGAACCACGCGTCGAGGATCTCCTCGAGCCGCGCCGCCGACGTCGTGCGCAAGCTGAGCGCGAGCACGTTCGCGTCGTTCCAGCGGCGCGCGCCGGCCGCCGTCTCGGCGTCGCCGCACAGCGCCGCGCGGATGCCGCGCACCTTGTTGGCGGCGATCGCGGCGCCCGTGCCGGTCCAGCAGCAGACGATCGCCTGCGCCGCGCGCCCGTCGGCGACGTCGCGCGCGGCCAGCTCGCTCGCCCATGCCCAGTCGCTGCGCTCTCCGGGCGCGAGCGCGCCGTGGGCCAGCGGCTCGTGGCCGCGGGCGCGCAGCGCCTCGGGCACGAGCTCGGCGACACCGGTCAGCTCGTCGGCCGCGACGGCGATCCGCATGCGGCGAGTATGGCGGGTTCGACCGGGCGCGGCCTCTGCGGGAGCTGGCGCGGAGGCTCCCCCAAGCCTCCGCGCCGTTCCCGTAAGCGTGGCGCGGGGGTCCCCCAACCCCCGCGCCCGTCCCCCAAGTCGAGGGCGGCGCCGCGCGCCGCCGCTAGCCTGCGGCCCTCCGCTGCTGGGGACGGAAGCCCGCGAGGAAGATCTCGGCCGCGCGCCGGTTGCCGCCGATGCGCAGCCCGGCGACGTCCTGGCCGGGGCCGAGCGCCTGCGCCCACGCTCCGGAGGTGCCGGTCACGACCGCGTCGGCATGCTCTGCCGGTCGGTGCACGACGGTCGCCGCCCCTCCGGCCATCCGCAGGGTGTAGAGGTCGAGCGCGACGCCCTGGTCGTCCTCGACGATCAGCTCGACCTCCGCCGCGGCATCCTGCGGCGGCGAGACGACGCAGCCCGCGAGCCGGAACATCGCGGTCACGTCGACCCACTCGTCCGGCTGCGGCGCCGACCACGCCCAGCGCAGCGCCCACTGCACCATCGGCGCGAGGATCGCGAGCATGTCGCGGCCCGCGTCCGTGAGCTCGAATTCGACGCGCGGCGGCACCTCCGCGTAGCGGCGCCGCACGACGAGGCCTTCGGAGGTCATGCGGTTCAGCCGCTGCTCGAGCGCGCCGGTCGACATCCCGGGGAACGCGCGCTGCAGCTCCGAGAGGCGCAGCGCGCCGAACGCGAGCTCGCGCGCGATCAGCAGGATCCAGCGGTCGCCGACGACCCCGAGCGCTCGCGCGTCAGGCGACCACTGTCGCCGCCGTCGAATTCCCGACACGTCGGAACGAGCCACCACGGTCCCCTCTGCTCGGCACTTCGGCGAGCTGTCGACGCCGTCCCGCAGCGCCGCTCGATCCGCGCCCGACACCCCAGCCGTGCGCGTCAGCCCGCCAGCTCCGGTTGGGAAACTACCATGACTACTGTGGCGCTGTCCACCACCTGGACGTTCGTCGCCGGCGCGCCCGAAACCCCTTGGCAGTCGCGCCTTTGGTTGCTCAGGCACCCGCTATTGCTCAAGACTCCCTGCGCGCTCAAATGTGGCACGCGACAGCCCCGCGGGCGATTGAGTACCGTAAACGCCTGCGTCTTCTGTACCCGGTCGCAGTCCGATCATGCACACGCCCTCGGGATCGAACGGCTCGGGCGGCGCGCCCCACGGCGCAGCCGACCTCGCGCGACCGCTGGCGCGTGCGACGCAGCGCGACCGCCTGCTCGACGGCATGGCCCGTACGGTTGCGCGGCGCGGCTATGCCGCCACGCCGGTGGCGGAGGTGCTGAAGGCCGCGGGCGTCTCGCGGCGCACCTTCTACGAGCAGTTCGCCGACAAGGAGGACTGCTTCATCGCCGCCTACGACGCGATCGTCGCGCTCTGCACAGAGCGCGTCGTCGCCGCGTACCACAGCGCCGACGCCTGGGAGGAGGGGATCGCGCGCGCCTACGAGGCGCTGCTCGCGACGCTCGCCGCGGAGCCCGCCTTCGCCCACCTCGGCGTCGTCGGCGTGCTCGCCGCCGGTCCGCGAGCGCTCGCCCGTCGCGAGGCGACGCTGGAGCGTCTCGCGCGCTTCGTGGACCACACCAGCGAGCGGGCGGCCTCGGCGACCCGGCCGCCCGCGCTCGTCGGCCAGGCGATCGTCGGCGGGATCCACGAGCTCGTCTACTCGCGGATCGTGCGGGACGAGACGGCGCGGCTCCCGGAACTGACGCCCGAGTTGCTGCATTACACCTTCATGCTGCTCGGCGTCGTGCCGCGCCCGGACCTGATCTGAACGCCCGCGATCGCCCGTGACGACGGGCGATCCGCGTGTAAGCTGGCGCCTCGTGCGTGAGGAGGAGGACCTCGACTGGCTGCTGGCGCCCCTGCCGAGCGGACGCCACGGCCTCTCGCGCGAGCAGGTGGTCCGCTCGCAGCGAGCGCGCCTCCTGGGGGCCGCGATCGCGGTCGCGGGAGCCGACGGCTATGCGGCGATGACGGTCAGCGCGGTGCTCGCGCGCGCGAGCATCTCGCGCAAGACGTTCTACGAGCAGTTCGCCGACCGCGAGCACTGCTTCCTCGCCGCCTACGAGCACGTGCTCGAGCGGGCCGACGCGGGCCTGCGCGCCGCGTACGAGATCGACGCGCCGTGGCCCGAGCGCCTGCGCGGCGCGCTGACCTGGGCGCTGGACGCGCTCGCCGCGCACGAGCCGGAGGCGCGCGTCGCGTTCGTCGAGGTCCTGGGAGCCGGTCCGCACGCGCTCGCGCTGCGCGACCGCGCGCTCGCGCAGCTGGCGAGGCTGCTCGCGCCCGGGCTCGACGCCGCCCCGCCCGGCGTCGAGATCCCCGCCTCGATGCCGCAGGCGGTCGGCGGGGCGATCTGCGAGCTGGTCGCGAGCCGCATCCGGGCTGGACAGGTCGCCGCGCTGCCGCAGCTGCTCCCGGACCTGCTCTACTGCGCGCTCGCCCCCTTCCTCGGGCCGCTGGCGGCGGCGCAGGCGAGCGGCCTCGGGCAGACGCCGGCCGAGCCGCGGGCGCGCGCGCACGCCTGATCCGCCGGCGCCGGACGCGGCGGCTCCCGGGGTCCGCTCGGTAGCGCATACGGTTGCGCCGCTTCCGGGTAGCGGGTACATGCTTTCTCATGGCCCTGGCGACGAAGATCGCGCTCGCAGCCCTGCTGCTCGGATCGGCCGGCTTCGCGTACCTCGGGCCGCCGCCGCGGCGGCGCGCCGGGCTGGCGGTGCGCGGGTCGCTGCTGAGCGCCAGCGTCGCCGGCTACGCCACGGCCGTGGCCGCGCTCGCGGCGGGGACGGTGGCGCTCGGCGCGCTGGCGCTCGCGCTGGCCGGCGAGCTCGTCTGCACGGCCGGCTGGCTCGGCCGCGGCGAGGCGCCGCCGAGCGACGACGACGGCGACGACGGCGGGGGCGGAGGCGGCGGCCGCGGACCAAAGCCGCCGCCGACCGACTGGGACGCCTTCGAGCTCGCCTTCCGCCGCTACGCGCGCGAGCGCGAACGTCAGCGGGTCTGACTCAGACGCGCCCGCACCCGCTCCAGGAAGCAGGCGTGCAGGCGCGTCTCCCCGCTCAGCTCCGGGTGGAAGGAGATCGCGAGCCGGTCGGCCTGCCGGACCGCGACCGGATGCCCGTCGACCTCGGCGAGGACCTCGACGTCCGCGCCGCGCTCGGCGACCCACGGCGCGCGGATGAAGATCGCGCGCACCGGCGGCCCGTCGATGCCGAGGACGTCGAGGTCGACCTCGAACGAGCGCACCTGGCGGCCGAACGCGTTGCGCTCGGCGCGCAGGTCCATCAGGCCGAGATGGTCGCGGTCGAGCATGATCAGCCCGGCGCAGGTGCCGAACAGCGGGGTCCCCCGGCCGGCCAGCTCGCGCAGCGGCTCCGCGAGCCGCTCGCGCGCGATCCCGAGCGTCATCGTGGTCGACTCGCCGCCCGGTATCACGAGCCCGTCGAGCCCCTCCAGGTCGGCGGGCGTGCGCACCTCGCGCGGCGCGGCGCCGAGCTGGCGCAACACCCGCACATGCGCCGCGAAGTCGCCCTGCAGCGCGAGGACGCCGACGACCGGCTCCGCCACCGCGGGGCCTACCAGCCGCGGCCGGCGAGCTGCTGCTCCGGCTCGAGCTTGGCGGACTCGAGACTGACCATCGCGCCGCCCAGGCCGGCCGACGCGGCCGCGACCCGCTCGGGGTCGGCGTAGTGCGTCGTGGCCTCGACGATCGCGCGCGCGCGACGCTCGGGGTCCTCGCTCTTGAAGATGCCCGAGCCGACGAACACGCCCTCGGCGCCGAGCTGCATCATCAGCGAGGCGTCGGCCGGGGTCGCGATCCCGCCGGCGCAGAACAGCACGACCGGCAGGCTCCCGCGCTCGGCGACGCCGCGTACGAGGTCCAAGGGCGCGGCCAGCTCCTTCGCGGCCGACGCCAGCTCGGCGTCGTCGAGCGCGCCGAGCCGACGGATCTGGCCCGTGATCATCCGCATGTGCGTCACCGCGTTGACGATGTCGCCCGTGCCGGCCTCGCCCTTGGAGCGGATCATCGCGGCGCCCTCGCCGATCCGCCGCAGCGCCTCGCCGAGGTTCGTCGCGCCGCACACGAACGGCACGTTGAACGCCCACTTGTCGATGTGGTTGGCCTCGTCGGCGGGCGTCAGCACCTCGGACTCGTCGACGTAGTCGACCTCGAGCGCCTGCAGCACCTGCGCCTCGGCGAAGTGCCCGATCCGCGCCTTGGCCATCACCGGGATCGTGACCGCCTCCTGGATCCCTCTGATCATCTCCGGATCCGACATGCGCGCCACGCCGCCGTCGCGGCGGATGTCCGCGGGGACCCGCTCGAGCGCCATCACCGCGCACGCGCCCGCGGCCTCGGCGATCCGCGCCTGCTCGGGCGTGACGACGTCCATGATGACGCCGCCCTTCAGCATCTCCGCCAGACCGGCCTTCACCGTGAACGTCGCCTCGTCGCGCATCTGGGCAGGAATATAGCCGCGGCGCGGCGTGCGAAGCCGTCCGGCTAGGGTTCGCCGCCGTGGCCGGCGCGATCTACCTTCCGGATGGTCCGGACCGCTTCGCGCCGACCGAGCTGGCGCGCGGTCCGTGGGATCCGGACGCCCAGCACGGCGGCGCGCCGGCGGCGCTGATCGCGCGCGCGGTCGAGCGGACGCAGAGCGTCGCGCCGCTGGACGTCGTGCGGCTCACCTACGAGCTGCTGCGGCCGGTCCCGCTCGCGCCGCTCGACGTGCGCACGCGCGTCCTGCGCGACGGCAAGCGCGTCCAGCTCGTCGAGGCGTCGCTGCACGCGGGCGAGCAGGAGGTCGTGCGCGCGACCGCGCTGCGGATCCGCCGCGAGGCGGTGCCCGCGCCGTCCGCCGAGGAGGAGCCGCCGCCGCACGGCGGACCGGCGGCCGGGACGCTGCTGGAGCCGCCGGGCGAGCGGCCCGTCTCGTTCGCCTGGAGCGGAATGGAGGTCCGCTTCACGGCGGGTGCGTTCTGGGAGGTCGGACCCGCGTTCGCCTGGTTCCGCCTGCGCGTCCCGCTCGTCGCGGGCGAGGAGCCTACGCCGCTGCAGCGGCTCGCCGCCGCGGGCGACTTCGGCAACGGGATCGCGACGGCCGTCTCGTGGGCCACGCACGTCTTCATCAACCCCGACCTCACGCTCTACCTCGAGCGGCTGCCGGCGGGCGAGTGGGTCGGACTCGACGCGGTCACGCGCGTGGGCGCGGCGGGCAGCGGCGTCAGCGACAGCGTCCTCTACGACGAGGCCGGGCGCGTCGGGCGCGCCCAGCAGGGGCTCTACGTCGCCGAGCGGCTCACTTCAGCCGAAACGCCTTGATGCGCGTCTCGTACTGCTGCGCGTCGCGCGCGTAGACCCCGTAGGCGAGCGCCTGCAGGAGCGACAGCAGCGCGACGTGGGAGCGCACGTAGGCCGGACTGTTCGAGGAGTAGTACAGGCGGATCCGCGCGAGTCTGGAAACCTCGGAGAGCGTCGCGTCGCTGATCGCGAGCGTCGGCGCTCTGCGATGGCGCGCGAGCTTCATCGTGCGCGCGATCAACGGATGCGGACGTCCGGCGGAGAGGCCGATCACGAGCGTCATCTCGTCGATCCGCGCGAGCCGGCCCAGCGCCTCCTGCGAGGGCGAGGCGACGACCTCGGCGCGGATGTCGAGCAGCATCAGCAGATGGCGCAGGTAGCTGGCGAAGAAGGCCATCTGGTCGGTGCCGGCGATCACCACGCGCTCGGCGCCGGAGATCGCCTCGACGGCGGCCTCCATGTCTCTGCGCGAGAGCTTGCGCGCGGTCTCCTCGACGTTGACGTGGTCGGTCGCGAGCGCGGTCTCGTACTCGGTCTGGTCGAGCGAGAAGAGCGGCGCGGCGACGGGCGCCGTCGCGGCCGAGCCCTTTCCGGCACTCGCGCCGACGTGGCGGCGGTACTCCTCGCGCGCGGCCTGCTGGAGCTCGGGGAAGCCCTCGAAGCCGAGCGCCTGCGAGAAGCGCACGACGGTGCTGGACGAGGTCGCGGCGCGGCGCGCGAGCTCCTCCGCGGTCTGGAAGGCCGCCTCGTCGAGATGGTCGACGATGTACTGCGCGACGTCCTTCTGCGAGCGCGAGAACTCGTCGAAGCGGGCGGTGATGTAGTCGGAGAGCGCCTGGTGGCCGTGGAGGCGCGGCGGCTCGGCGGTAGCGGTGGTGGAGGCTCGCTTCATGGGCAGCGATGGATTCGACGCCCGGCCGGCGCTCTCCTGCACGGCGTCGCCCGGCGCCCGGGCGAGGCCCTATGCTGGCCGCCCGATGCGCACCGTCGAGAGCAGGCTCGCGGGCGTGCTGGCGATCGAGCCGGCCGTCCACGGCGACCACCGCGGCTTCTTCGCCGAGACCTTCCGCGCCGACGCGTGGGCCGCCGCGGGGATCGACGAGACGTTCGTGCAGGACAACCACTCGCGCTCGGTGCGCGGGACGCTGCGCGGGATGCACTTCCAGACCGCGCCCGGGCAGGCGAAGCTCGTGCGCTGCGCGCGCGGGGCGATCTTCGACGTCGTCGTCGACCTGCGGCGCAGCTCGCCGACGTTCGGCCGCTGGGAGGGCTTCACGCTCGACGACGCCTCGATGCGACAGCTCTACGTGCCGATCGGCTTCGCGCACGGCTTCTGCGTCACGAGCGAGGTCGCCGACGTCGTCTACAAGTGCTCGAGCTACTACGACGGGGCGACGGAGTCCGGGATCGCCTGGGACGACCCCGCGATCGGGATCGTGTGGCCGATCGACGTCGAGCCGATCGTCTCCGAGCGCGACACGAACGCCCCGCGCCTGGCGGACGTCGCGGACGCGCTGCCGTTCGACTGAGGGCTCGGGCGCTCAGCCCTGCTCGAGCGAGCGGGCGCGGTGCTCCTCGTTCTGCTGGCGCTCGCCGAGCACCTGGATCACCGCGTAGACGATCAGGACGTTGGCGATGACGCCGATCCCGATGAACGTCACGAGCAGCCCGAACGTGAAGCTGAACGCGGGCGAGGCGGCGAGGACCGAGGAGATCACGCGCGGGAGCTTAGCGCAGCGTGCGGCGCGAGCCTCCTGCCGGCGGTGCCGCGCAGGCGATCGGGTACCGTTGAGCCCATGGACTCCCCCCGCGAGCGCGCGTGTCCGAGCTGCGGGGCCCCCGCCGCGGGCCCGCAGCGCTGGTGCCTGGAGTGCGGCCACGAGCTGCCCGGCCCGCGCCGCGGCGCCCTGCGTCCCGCGGTCGGCATCGCGACGACGCTCGCCGTGCTCGTCGGCGCCGCCTCGGCCGGCGGCTACACGCTGCTGCGCCACGAGAAGCCGCTGCCCCCGCCGCCGACGACGGTCGCGCAGGCGCCGCCGCCGACGACGGCGCTGCCGCCCGCGAGCGAGTCGCCGCCGCCCTACAGACCGACGCCCTATGTCCCGTCGACGAGCAGCGGGTCGCTGACCGGCGGCGGCACCTACCACCCGAGCACGCCGCTGGCGACGCCGAGATCGACGACCCGCCGCACGGGCAGCCCGGCGACGCCGAGCGGCGGATCGCTCCAGCCGACGACGCAGACGACGACCAAGGCCACGACGCCGCCGAAGCCGCAGCTCGCGCTCACGGACGTCGCGCTCGGCGCCGCCGCCGTCGTCTATGCGCCCTACGCGCCGGCGAGCGCCGACCTCGGCGACGCGAGCCTGACGGTCGACGGCTCGACCGCGACCGCCTGGAGGGCGCCGGCGCCCGACGGCTCCTCGACGAGCCCGCAGCTCGGCGTCTACGTCGACCTTGCGAGCAGGCAGACGATCCGCACGCTCGTGCTGCAGACGCCGACGCCGGGGATGGACGTGGAGATATACGGCGCGGCGAGCGGTCCGCCGGCCGCGATCACCGACCCGGGCTGGGATCATCTGGCGAGCCGCAGAGACGTCGCGGCGAAGACGAAGATCGCATTGCCGAAGCGGTCCTTCCGCTACGTGCTCGTGTGGATCGTCGGGGCGCCGCCGAACGGCGCGCGGCCGGCGATCTCGGAGCTCTCGCTGATGAGCCTCCAGCCGGAGTGAGGTCGGTTCGCACGCGAACCGACTCATGCGACGGTTGCCACTTGAACGCAGCCGGTCAGGCTGGGAAGCTGAGGCATCCCATCCGCAGCACCCGTACGAGGAGAGCAGGACGACCCCGCGTCGCAGCGCGGCGCGGCGCCGCGCGCAGGGCAGTTGACGCCCTGCCTGCCGGTGGTCGCCATTCGGGGGCGCAAATCAGGAGGAGCAGATGTACAAGACGGCCCGGGAGTACGTCACCGGCCTCGGTGAGTGCGTCAGCGAGTATGAGACCGTGCTCGAGGGCGCCCGCAAGCTCTCAGAGCTCGGCGTCGACGCCCTGCCGATCTGCGGCGAGGACCGCAGCGTGCTGGGCATGTTGTCCGAGCGCGACGTCGTGCGCATCGTCGCGCAGCGGCGCGACCCGGACGCGGTCCGCATCGGCGGGCTGCCGGTGGCGGCGGTCGCGAGCGTCGACGCGGACGCCTCGATCGACGTCGCCTGGACGACGATGATGGAGCACGACCTCCCCCACCTGCCGGTCACCGACGACGGGCGCCTGATCGGCGTGCTGCGCCGGACGGACCTGCATGGCCGCATCCGCACGCCGCAGGACGTCGTGCACGTCTGAGCGCCAACTTCGCTGTGCGGTGTGACGCGGCCGGGGCGGATCCCATCCGCACGCCCCGGCCGCGTCGAGCGCAAGGCTGGCACATAGCCTCGCACCGATGTCGCCGCGCGATGGTGACCGTGCAGCGATCGAGCGTGCCGCAAAACTATAAACAAGCCCGTCTTTTGTTGTCAACGGCGGCTCCACCAGTTACTGTCGCCCCAATGGGGGCTCCATCGACAGCTTGCGCGGCGACCGTCCGGACCGGCTCGGCGCTGCTCGTCGCCGCGACCTCCTCACAGCGCCGCGCACGGGAGGACGCCGATGTTTCCTGAGGGTGTCTATGGTCGCGCGATGCCGATCGCAGCCGACCGGGTGCCCGAGCGCCTGCCGCGGGGCCGGCACGGCCTGCCCCGCCGCTTCATCGTCCACAACCAGCGCGAGCGGATGCTGCTCGCGGTCGCCGAGGCGGTGGCCGAGCAGGGCTTCGCGACGACGACCGTCGCGGACATCATCGCCCGCGCGCGCCTTTCCCGGCGGACGTTCTACGAGCACTTCGCCGACAAGGAGGAGTGTTACCTGGCGGCCTACGACACGGTCGTCGAGCAGCTCCTGGCCGCGGTCGGCCAGGCCTACGAGCAGGCCGACGGGTGGACGCAGAAGGTCCACGACGGGCTCGAGACGTTCCTCGCCTACCTCGCCGCCGAGCCCGCCTTCGCGCGCATGTGCATCGTCGAGGTCGTGGCCGCGGGCCCCGAGGCGCGCAGCCGTCGCGACGCCGCGATGCGCGTGTTCGTCGACTTCCTCGAGCCGGGTCGCGCCGAAGCGCCGAAGGGCGTCGAGGCGCCCGTGCTCGCCTCCGAGATAGTCGTCGGCGGCATCTACGAGATCATCTACTCGCGGCTGCAGCGCAACGCGGCCGCCGAGCTGGTCGAGCTGCTGCCGGAGCTGCTGCGCTGCGCGCTGATCCCGTTCGTCGGCCACGACGCGGCCGACCGAGCGGTGCGCGAGACGCGTGCCCGCGCGGGCGCGGCGTAGCCGCCTTCCCGCCCCGCGGTGATCGACCTCCACTGCCACATCCTCCCCGGCCTCGACGACGGCGCGCGCGATCTCGAGGACGCGGTCGCGATGGCGCGCCAGGCGCACGCGGACGGCATCGAAGCGGTCTGCGCGACGCCGCACGTCCGCCACGACCACGCCGTCGAGATCGCGTCGCTGCCGGCGCGCGTGGCCGCCGTGCGGGAGGAGCTGGCGCGGCGGTCGGTCGACGTGCGCGTGGCGCTCGGCGGCGAGGTCGCGCAGACGGAGGTCGACGCGCTGACCGACGAGGAGCTGCGGGGCGTCTCGCTCGGCGGCGCCGGCGCCTGGATCCTGCTCGAGCCGGCCCCGGGCCCGCTCGACGCGCGCCTGGAGTGCAGCGTCGAGCGCCTGAAGGCGCGCGGGCTGCGGGCCGTGATCGCGCATCCCGAGCGCCACGCCGACGCCGATCTGGAGCTGCGGCTGCGGACGCTCGCCGCGCACGGCTGCCTGATCCAGTGGACCGCCGCGTTCGTCGCCGACCCGGCGCTGCGCGAGCCGATCGCGCGCTGGGCGGCCATGGGGCTCGTGCATCTGCTCGGCAGCGACGCGCACTCCGCCCGCTTCGGGCGTCCCGTCGCGCTCGCCGCCGGCTTCGCGCGCCTGCGCGAGACGCTGCCCGAGGCCGTCGTGCGCTGGATGGCGCACGAGGCGCCCGGCGCGATCCTGCGCGGCGAGCCGGTGCCGGCGCGGCCGAGGTGAGCGGTCAAGCGTCGAAGGGCTCGACGCGCACCGCGCCGCGCAGCTCCTCGACCACGTCGTGCGCGGCGCTGCCGAGCCCCTGGCGCAGGAACGTCGCGGCGCCGGCGGCCGCTCCGGTGAGCGCGGCCTCCTCGAAGCTCGCGCCCTGCGCCCACGCGGCCGCGAGCGCGCCCATCATCGCGTCGCCGCACCCCTCGCGCCACCCGCGCTCGAAATGCGGGGGGACGAGCAGCCAGCCGCGCCCCTCGTGCAGCGCGAGCGCCGGCTGCTCGCCGCGCGTGACGATCACGCTGCGCGCTCCGGCCTCCCGCAGGCGCTCGGCCGCCGCGCGCAGCTCGTGCGGCTCGGAGACGGGTCCGCGCACGTAGGCGGCCAGCTCCCAGTCGTTGATCTTCACGAGGTCCGGCCGACCGGTGAGCGCGCTGTCGAGGCGAGGCGAGGAGAGGTCGACGAGCGTGCGCACGCCGTTCGCGCGCGCGTCCGCGACGAGGTCGCCGTAGACGCTCAGCGGCAGCGACTCGCCGGGCATCGGGTTGGCGACGACCAGCCAGCCGCACCCGAGCGCCTCCGCGCAGGTGAGCGAGAAGAGCGCGTCGAGCTCGTGGCGCGAGGGCGGCTCGCTCGTGGTGAAGGCGAGCGCGTCGCGCGCGCCGGCGCGGCGATCGACGACGTAGCAGCCGCTCTCGCTTGTCGTCTCCACGAGCCGGCGCTCGCCGGGCAGCTGCTCCAGCAGCGGCCGCAGCAGCGCGCCGGCCTCACCGCCGACGAAGCCGCACAGGACCGGCTCGGCGCCCAGCTCGCCGGCCATCCGCGCGACCCACACGCCCTGTCCGCCGGCGTGGAAGTGGATGCGCTCGCGCTCGTCGTCGCCCTCGCGCTCGAGCGAGACGGTGAGCAGCGGATGCGGGCCGAAGATCGCGACGCGGGCGGACACGGCGCTCGTGAGCCTACGCCGGGACGCGCTTGCGGGCGACGGGTAGTCTGGTCCGATGGCTGTCAGCTGCGCCCATCTCGACCAGGTCGAGGTCCTCGATCCGCCCGCCGAGATCCCCGGCTGCCCGCAGTGCCTCGCGATCGGCTCCGGCTGGGTTCACCTGCGGATGTGTCAGACGTGCGGGCAGATCGGATGCTGCGACGACAGCCCGAACCGCCACGCGACGGCGCACCACCGCGAGAGCGGGCACCCGATCATCCGCTCGCTCGAGCCAGGCGAGGACTGGTCCTTCTGCTACGAGGACCAGCTCATGTTCCGGCTGCGCTGAGCCGGCCTCAGTGCAGCACGCTCATCGACGGGTGCGTGGCGAGCAGCGTCTGCGTGAAGACGTAGTCGAAGGCGCCGACGAGCATGAACGTCGCCACGATCGCCTGGTTGACGGCGCGGCCGACGCCCTCGGCGCCGCCGGAGGCGGTCATCCCCTTGTAGCAGCAGACGATCGCGGTGATCGCGCCGTAGAGCGTGCACTTCAGCAGCGAGCCCCACAGCTCGGTCGTCGTCGCGTTCGCGAGGAAGGTGGCGAAGAACTGGCCCGTGCTGCCGCCGTTCACGGCGTTGGCGAGCAGGCCGCCGCCGACCCCCGCGAGGATCGCGAAGACGTCGAACAGCGCGGTCACGAGCATCAGCGCGAGGAACCGCGGCACGACGAGGTTCTTCACGGGATCGACGCCGAGCACCTGCAGCGCGTCGAGCTCCTCGCGGATCTTGCGCGCGCCGAGGTCCGCCGTGATCGCGGTGCCGGCGACGCCGGCGACGACGATCGCCGAGAAGATCGGCGCGAACTCGCGGATCACGGCGAGCACGAAGAAGCCGCCGAGCCGGTCGAGCGCGCCGAACAGGATCAGGAAGTCGGCGCCCTCCAGGCCGGGCGTCGCGTAGGAGGCGACGAGCAGCGTGACGAGCAGCGGCAGCCAACAGAGCTTGAGCGCGAACAGGAACTGGGCGACGAGCTCGCCGCCGTACGGGTACGGCGGCCGGAGCGCGGAGACGATCGTCTTGCCGGTCAGGATCGCGACGTCGCCGGCCTGCTCGACGATGCCCTGCGCCGGCGCGGTCGTGCGCTCGACCAGCTGCGCGATCATGCGCCATAGACTATTAGTGCGCTAGCAGACTGTCAAATCGCTGCGCGCGGGGGCGACGCACGCGAAAGTCGTTGCGCGTACAATGGGTCGGACAGATGGCGCTCCAGATCGAGAACCTCGTCAAGCGCTATCCGACCGGCACCGAGGCGCTCAAGGGCGTCGACCTGTCCATCTCCCCCGGCCAGTTCTTCGGGCTGCTCGGCCCCAACGGCGCCGGCAAGTCGACGCTGATCCACTGCACGACCGGGCTCGCGGCGCCGACGTCGGGTGCGATCCGCGTCTTCGGCCACGACGCCGTCTCGCACTACGAGCGCGCGCGGCTCGGCGTCGGGCTCGCGCCGCAGGACCTCAACCTCGACTGGTTCCTGACCGTCGAGGAGACGCTCGACTACCACGGCGGCTACTTCGGGATGGCGCGCCGCGACCGCCGCGAGCGCGCCAGAGAGCTGCTGGAGGCCTTCTCCCTCACCGCCAAGAAGGACGAGCGCACGCGCACGCTCTCGGGCGGCATGAAGCGGCGGCTGATCCTCGCGCGGGCGCTGATGCACCGCCCGCCGCTGCTGATCCTCGACGAGCCGACCGCCGGCGTCGACGTCGAGCTGCGCCTGGAGCTGTGGCAGTACGTCCAGCGCATCAACGCCGAGGGCACGACGATCCTCCTCACGACGCACTACCTCGAGGAGGCCGAGGAGCTGTGCGACCACATCGCCTTCATCAACGGCGGCGAGATCGTCGCGACGGGAACGAGCGACGAGCTGGCCGAGCGCTACGGCGTCTCCTCGCTCGAGGACGCCTACCTCGAGCTGGTCGGCCGCAAGGAGCTCTCGCGCGCGCACCTGACCGCGGAGGGGCCCGTATGAGCACCGTGACCGAGCGGCCGGAGCAGGCGCCCGCCCGCGAGCGCGGCGGCCTCGTGCGCCTCAGCCCGCGCCAGATCCGCTTCCTCGCGCTCGTGCGGCGCGAGTGCAACCGCTTCATGAAGATCAAGCGCCAGACGGTCGGCGCGCCGCTGCTGGAGACGTTCCTCTACATCTCCGTCTTCGGCGCCGCGCTCGGCTCGCGCATCCACACGCTGCACGGCTTCAAGTACATCGTCTTCGTGATCCCCGGCCTGATCATGATGGGCTGGGCGATGAACGCGTTCTCGAACAACGCCTCCTCGATCCTGCAGCAGAAGTTCCAGCGCTCGATCGACGACCAGCTCTCCTCCCCCGCCTCGCCGCTCGAGCTGCTGCTGGCCTTCTCGCTCGGCGGCTTCCTGCGCGGGATGACGGTCGCGGTGCTGACGTTCGGCGCCGCCGAGCTGCTCGTCGACCTGCCGGTCCGGCACCTGCCGGTGCTGCTGGCGGGGCTGTTCTTCGTCGGCTTCTTCTTCTCGCAGCTCGGCGTGCTGATCGGCGTGCGCGCGGAGCAGTTCGACGACGTCGCCGTCTACCAGCAGTTCGTGCTGATGCCGCTGATCTTCCTCGGCGGCGTCTTCTACTCGGCGACGCTGCTGCCGCAGCCGTTCCAGACCCTCACGCACCTCAACCCC
>Ga0207664_10001689_pt1 | contig 14534 bp, 29 predicted proteins | sample LARL83metaG_FD_184349 | JGI IMG/M metagenome (GOLD analysis project Ga0207664, IMG submission 184349) | Corn, switchgrass and miscanthus rhizosphere microbial communities from Kellogg Biological Station, Michigan, USA - LAR L8-3 metaG... | ecosystem: Host-associated > Plants > Roots >...
TCAGCCCCCAGCCCGTGGCCAGCACCGCGAGGCTTCGATTGACTGGCACGAGGACCACGTAAAGAGCAATGATCAGGACGACATCAAGCGCGAAGACAGTGAGATTACTGGCGGTGCCCAAACGAAAAAGCCGTTCGTGCGCCATGATGTTCTGCGCGGTTTGCGCGGCCACGGCGCCCAGGCGGCGGGCGGTAGCAATAGCCTGCAGCCCAGCCACGCCGGCGCCAATCACCAGAACGCGCGCCGGGGTGATGGTGCCTGCCGCCGTGGTCAGCGCCCTTGAGGCAGCAGCCGCATGTCTTCGACAGTCGGGTCTACTACTGTGATGTCCTCATAATGAAACGAAATAAGCTTATCAACCCGTTGATTCCAAATAACTCCAGTATCGGGATCACGGTGCCGCTGGGCGATGATAAATAGAGCCTTGAACGAGCGTCCTGCTTTGTCCCGTGATACACAGCCATTTATCCAGTTGTAACCATCTTGCTGCAAGATTGGGTCGGAGCAATACCAGACATCGCCACTGTTGACGGGGGAAGTAAAGCCGTTTGCAATCAATGCCGCTTTGACGTGGGATTGAGAGTCGCCCTTGTGCAGTGATGGCCCGAGCCGCTTCCAGATGGCGGTAGAAATCGCCATTAACTTTGCCTGCTGCTCCTCTCGGACCTTGTTGTCACGTTCCAAATCCTCAGCAGCTTGTTTAAACTGCTGCTGCCGAACCCTTTCTTCCTCTGCCCGTTCTGCTTTCGCTCTTTGCTCATCTGCGTCAGTGACCTTCCTCGCGGCTGCAAGTTCTTGTGCAGTCAGACTCCACCCAGTCTTTGAAGCCTCGCCTCTGAAGTACAGGAGATCTTTGCTCTGGTACGTCAATGCGTAAGGGCAAATCATGTCATAGCGGTCTTCGACCTTCAAAACTGGGTGGGCGGGTACCATCTTCATGTGTTCGGGGTCAGCAGCCCAAGCCTTGCAGTACCACAGTTGCTGTATGGAGGTTTGGCAGCAAGTGTCAAGATTGGCGTGGGCCAAACAGGCTTTCTTTGCTGCCTTCTGTTCTCGGTTAGGATAAGCGGACCCGTACGAAGGCTCTCCATCAGGCATTTGATCGCATTCCGCCTTCAGCCCTTGCGTCGCGATTTCAAGCTCCTTTGCGGAGTCCTCGCGGTCGGCATTTGCTGATTGTACGACCGAGACGCCATTTAGCTTGCTAAGGCTTGACTGGGTGGAATCAGTGGGCCTAGTCTGCAATGCGAACTGAAGGGTGATTTGCGTTTTCACCTCGACTGGCTTTCCGTCGAGCACGTAAGGCTTGTACTTCCATTGCTTCACGGCATCGACCGCTGACTGGACGAGCAGCGGATGTCCGCTTATAACGGTCGCCGATTTCAGCGAACCGTCTGTTCCAATGACACCTTCGAGGACGACAGCCCCTTGGATTCGTGCCTGTTGGGCGGCATGTGGATAGGTCGGGGAAACGCGCTGAATTAACTGCAGAGGAGCGGGCTTGGAGGCGACATTCGTTTGTTCTGACCCAGATTGCGCAGAAGACAAAGAACAAATGGTTACGCAAAGCAATGACGTTAATAGAATTGGTCTCATGTCACGTCTCCCCACCGTGAATCACAGCACCTAAATGGAGAATGAGCCAGTTACCGAAGTCATGTGCGAGATACGCGAATAGAACAATTTTCGGCTGCGTTAATGGACACGTTTGACACTGGAGGCGTCTGCCCAGCGTGCCTTCACTAGTGGACTGAAACGCAGTGCCTCTCTTGCGGCCATGGTCACCGCACTCCGACTGGTATGCGCCGTGATCGCTGTTTGGCAGACGCTTCATTTCGAAGCGATGGCTGTTGGGTGCCTCGGCTGATAAAGCCCAACGTTGGCACCACTGGGAAGCCGCATCTTCGTAACGGAACCCCATCGCGCCTCCTCGACCTTAGAGAAGTTAACACCCTTCTTCGCGAGCAAAGCCATCTCGGTCTTTAGGTCGTTGCACATGAAATAGAGTTCCTGGACATCCTCATCAGAAGGATGAAACGCGGCTTCTGTCGGCGGCAAGCCAAAGATCAGCCAGCCGTGACCCGCATCCACCGATTTGAAGCCGAGAATATCGCGGAAAAAGGCGCGATCCGCTTCAGAGTTCTTGCTGTAGACCACTACGTGAGCGCCTGAAATCATTTTCGCCTCTAGAAAACAGTATGCCAGCAAAATCTAACCTAGTCGGTCTTCATCAGCGCGACCCCTATGGCTCACCGCTTCGGGTTTGTAGCTGAAATAAATGGCTCCTCCGATAATCAGCGCACCGCCTGCAAGCGCCATCTTTCCCAGAACCTCATGCAACAACGAAAAACCTAGAATGGCTCCGACCAGTGGTTCCAAATTGACGAACACTCCCGATCGTGCCGACGTGTGGTACGACCCAGACCGTGCGGACAATCCCAAGGACGTAAGGCCTGTCGGGTGAACTGGGGCTAGGCGTACCATTGTCCGTTTGGGTACGGCGCGGATTGCGATCTCTTCGTTGCCGAGTCGGATAGCGCTGCGCAGACCTTTCTCTCGCCGAGAGCACGCAACACGTCATCCGAAAACCGTCTATTCAGCTCCATGCACGCACTCGTTTCCAGCCTCATTGTAACGATACAATTCAGTCGAGGTGATGCGGATGGACGCCGCCGACTTTCGCCGGATTGCCCTCAGCCTTCAGGGTGTTGAAGAAGGCTCGCACATGGGCTCGCCAGACTTCCGCGTGGGAGGACGAATCTTCGCCACGCTCGCAGCACAACGTCAGGGGTACGGCAACCTGATGCTCACTCCGGAGGTGCAGGCCGACTTCGTTGCGGAGTTGCCCAATGTATTCCTCGCGGTTGCGGGCGGCTGGGGCAAGAACGGAGCTACACACGTTCGGCTGTCGGCAGCAAACGAAGACCTATTGAGGGGTGCTTTGCTGGCCGCGTGGAAACTCCGTGTGCAGAAGAATGCACGAGCGAAACCGCCCTCATCCACCAGCAAGTCGCGTAACCGCAGGTAGGCCAAGGAATGCTCGCCCGAGTCACGCCGAACAGCGCCACCCGAGTAAAGCGGGAGGACAGTGAAATCGGGCTTATTGCGGCAGGCCGATGCGGTGCAGCAGGCCGGGGAAATGCTGGTGGATTCTGGTGGTCTACAGCCGCCGTGCTGACTTTCCGGTAAGCCGATCGTTCAATTCAGTCGAAAGACAGATTCCGGCCATTCCAGGGATTTGACTGCGAACACACCCTCCAGCCATATCCCGACGGGCGTGCGTAGCAGCAGATGCTGGAACACCTTTTCAGCGGGGACTTCGCTCCATTCGGAGCATTCGCCCTCATTGTGCTCTAAGCGGCCATTCCAGAAACGATAAAACGCGAAGCTGCCGTCAAGACATTCGACTGCGATGTACGAGAGGAATGGATAACTGCGTGGTTCGGCTAAACGCATACAGGTCAGAGGTCAGCTTACTTGTAATTGTTTCGATGCCAGTTCTCTTTAACACACGGTTGCTCGGTTGTAAGCAGGGCCAAGTTGCTCGATCCGCGCTGACGCCCTGGAGCTTGGGAAGAGCAGGGTTGGGCTGCGCTGCAGCCGGATGGTGTAAAGAGTGGCGACTTCGGAACGTGGGCCGCATTCAGGACATCATCTGGACAGGCACCTGAGCCTTGTTCTCCTGCTTGGACGTCGGCTCGTTTTGTACGCGCAGAGCCTCGGTGCACTGGATTGGGTCTTCTTCGGGGTCTTCTGGGTCGCCTTCCTTTCCCGGGCTTGCCTTCCCTTCAGGAACACCCTTTTCCCATCCACCATCAAACCTTTGTTGATGGCCGTCCAGCGATAGGCTCGAACTCGTTTGGTGGGGTCAGCCTTGGATTTCTTGGTGCGGGGCTTTTAACCCATCCGCTCCATAACCTCCTGGTCGGTAACGCCTTTCTTGCACAGCTCCAGGAACAGCTTATTGTCCGTCTTTTTGCGCTTCATCCCGCCCTCCGATGTAATACCTGTGCCCACAACGAGCGCAGCTTACGTTGTCTTCCTCATCCAGCAAGAGCAAATCGGCATCGTTTTCCCCGCATTTGGGGCATTCACATCCTGGCGGTACGGTGTTGCCGAAGTCTTGAAGAAAGCGGGTATCGTAGCCGTTCTCACCTGCCATGTTGTCCTCCCTCTGGTTTGAAGCCGTCGTAATGCTTGAGTCGTTCATATTTGGCCTGCAGATTGTTCCAAGCGCTTTCGTCGGCTATTCCGTCCAGCCGTTGTTCAGGTACCAGCAGAAGAATTCCTCCCAATCGTGGTTTTCTTCGGCTGTGAGTGTGGCTCGTTTTTTCATCTCGGGATGCTGCCTGTCGTGGGAGGTCGATTTGCCCTGCATTACTGCCCTCCGATTTAGGTTGCGGTGAGGGTATCCAGCTATCCAGCATATTGCGGAGCATCAAAGGAGCACTAGCGCAATTGGGTTGGCGCGGCTGATACTGCGAGCCTCTCGAAAACTGGATACCACTACGACCAGAACACAGAATGCGAAGAGATGCCAAGTACTGGAAGCGTTAAGGGACTTTTTCAGTTGACAGGGGTACTGGGAGGAAAACGGTTTTCACATCAGGGACATCTTCTTACTCCGATTCAGGCTGCGAGGATTGCGGGTTAGTATTCCGATTGAGCCGATATGCACAACCCAGAGTCACGCGCGACTACTTCGGCCCTTCCTCACACTGATTCGAGGGTTCCCCATGATGGGCAAGTACCCGGTTCGCAAAAACGTGCTGTGCGGACGCGAATACCAGTTCCTGGGTGCCCGTTCCGTTGGCGTTCTTCAATAAAGCCTTGGCGAGGGAACAGCCGGATAGGTAGAAAAGCCCAACAAACGTGCGAGTCATGGCGCTTGCTTCATGTCGTTCTTCTTGGTCTCACCTGCGGTGGGCATCTTCACCTCTATGATGTGAATCGAATCCTTGCCCGGGTAGACGTGAGCCTTCACGCGCACGTAGTGTCCTTCGTGACCCTTAAGGGTCTCTGGATTGTCCACATTCCAGGCTCTTTGGTCGGTTACGAACCTCAATTTGTCGCCCTCGTCCTGAATTATTGTACCCATGATGGTTGTCAGCCACCCCCCCGCGGCCGCCTGAATCTTCCGTGGCGCTTGATTGGGGGGAGCGTCCTGCGAGACAGCGACGACGCTCAGGGCCAAGCATAAAGAGAGAATGGCCAATAAAAGGGCTTTCATGGAAGGGAACCTCCGTTCTAAACGACTAACCCAGCGCTTTGTAAGGTGGGAAGGCGGGAAGGCGGAGTGAACCGCCCTCCCGTGCGACCTGCTTACACACCTTTACGCTGCTACAGCGACCTTATGGAAGGTCGAGGTGACCGCCTCAAACGTCTGAACCTTGGGGGTTCCGTCGATCATTCTTTCAAAGGTTTTCAACACTTGTGGGTAGGTATTAGTGTTGTAAACTTCTGCATCGGCCCTGTTCTCCCACAGACTGATTGCAATCACATCCACGCTGCCGGGATTCGACAATGTGATTTCGTCCTTGAAGCCATTCTGTTTACGAAGCATAGGAAGGACGTCCTTCTCAAATGTTCGCGTGTAATCGGAAAGCATATTGGATTTCAGATGAATCGAGACATTGCGTGCAAACATGGCAACCTCCTTAAGGTTGGGTGACTAAGAAAGAAGACTTCAGATGGGCTGACTTAGTTCAGGAAACCTGAAAGAGGAGAAGGTGGTAACCACCTCAATTACAACTTTAGTCTTATGCGGCAGAACTGTCAACCACGCTCGATCGAGCGTCGCTAGAAGTGGTAAGCGGTGCAGTTTGAAATTCACCGGGCTGGTGCGGGAATCTTGACTGTGGGAAACTTGATGCATGAAAAAGCCACACCTTGAGATCACCCAAAACGACAAATCGGGTCTGCACGGCAAGTGCTCAAGCTGCGACACATACTTTACATTTGGCGGGCCTGGATTGGCCAGAAACCCGGAGGCAGCAATGGGAACCATGCAGCGGCAGTTTGACAAGCACTTCAAGCAGGTACATATGCGCGCGGAGCCAGCCAAGCTGCTGTGCGGATCGTGAGAGAAGGATACAAAGGATTAGTTGTTTTGCCCTTCCGTGAGAAGCGTCTCATCACGAAACGAGGCACAGGTAAGCTATGCCGTACATGATCCCGTACTATCACTCTGGCCTTTTGGTAAAATTCCGCTGCACCGATTGCGATTGGACCTACTATATCCAAAATCCTTGTTCAGCTACTGTTCCTCGCGACGAAGAGGAAAAAGCGAAAGAACAGTACATGGCTCACCGCTGCTCCGAGTTTTCAAGCAAAACAGCGAAGAAGTAGCTGGCTCATGTTCTGAACAGAAGGGGTAGGCTGAAGCGATTGTAGGAACCGGCGTCTGCGCTGCCAGAGTTCTGCTGTAGCACTCGCCTTTTCCCCTCCGACCCCCGCCTTACCCGCTCTGCCTGTGGATCGGCGAGTCCTTTCTTCAGAGTTTCGCATGGGCCTGTGGCCCACCCATAGCCATGAAAATGCAGTCGAGGTGGCGGGTGTACGATCTCCTCGGTGTGGAACGGCGAAGATCGTGGACCCTCTGGATCAAGTGAGGCCGTTTCAGAGTTTGACCTGGGACGCGCGTTCTGAACCAATCTCTGTTGCGCCACCCGTCCCGCGCGGGAAGGGCGGTAGCACGTGACGGTGTGTGATGCCTCTTAGCGCGTGTTCTGCCGTTTCCATGCCGGGAGGAAGCAATGCCTTACCGGATAGCCGGAATCGATGTTCACAAGAAGGTATTGATGGTGGTGGTGGTCGATGCTGGCGCAGCAGAGCGGAAACCAGAGCGGCGACGATTTGGAACGGTGGCCAGTGAGCTGCGCCGGTTATGCGCCTGGTTACAAGAGCAAGGAGTAGACGAAGCGGTCATGGAGTCCACCGCGCAATACTGGCGGCCGGTGTGGCTGGAGTTGGAGCCTTATGTGCGTTTGCACTTGGCGCAAGCGTTCTCCAATCGTGCCCCGCGGGGGCGAAAGCACGACTTCAAGGACGCCGAGCGCTTGGTGCGTCGGCTGATGGCGGGCGAGTTGATTTTGAGCTTCGTCCCGGCTGGAAAGCAGCGCATCTGGCAGCCGAATACGGGGGAGCGGAATCGCGCAGCTTAGCTCCGCTGGCGTCGGATTAGTTCAAGTCCCTGCAGGCGAGCGTCGCCCGCAGCTATGAAGCGTGTGAAGAATTATTTGCGCTCGCTGATCGGGCAGCTCAATTGCCGCCAGCTTCCTCAACGCTCTCAGCAGCCAAAGCTGATCGTGCCGTCGTGTGCCAATATTGCCGGGAAGAGTCCTAGAACTCATCTCACAAATGCGGGCTGTCCCAGCGGTTGCTGGGGTAAGGGCCATTTTTCGCCAACATCGAACATTGTACTGTTTTGAACAGACACTCGATTCGCCTGCGAAGTATTCTCAAACTAGCGGTTGCGCATCCTTCACCGCGACTGTGGACGGCGGTTCAGAGGGAGAAAACATGAAACCTTACGAAGGCAAGGCGCATTCTGGCCAACTAGTCCCCAGAAGCGGAACCTACAGCTTCCACCACAAACATTCTGCGGCTTGTAAAATTGCACTCCTCAAAAGTAGACTCTTTCCCTTTTGTCCGAAGTGCGCAAATTCTGTCCACTTTGTTTTGGTGCATGCTTTGCCCGTCGAATCAGCTTTGGGCCGGTTTCGTTTGTTAATGGGCACCACCTATTTGGATGCACCCGCATTTATGAGATAGGTTCTTAAGCTAAAACAGTCCCAGGCGGTCAAATTCATTTCGCACAACGCGGTAGCACTCACAGGCGGCTTTCTCAAGCCCCGAGCGGTCCTTGATGGTTATGTGACCTCGTGAGTAGTCAATCAGGCCAGCTTCGTGGAGCTGTCCAGCGGCCAAGGTAACCGTAGTCCGGGGTGCGCCCAACATCTGCGCAAGGAACTCATGTGTCAGCGGCATCCGGTCAGACCGGATGCGGTCATGGCAGGTAAGCAGCCACTTGGCAAGCCGTTCCCCAATAGTGTGCAGCCGGTTGCAAGCGGCATTCTGGGCACTCTGAACCAGATTGGCCATCACGTACTTTTGCAGATGACGCCGAAGCTCGCCAGGGCGCTCAAACTCTTCTTTCAGACGTTGGGCTTTGATGCGATAACCAGAGGCTTCAACCTGAATGAACGTTTCTCCCGGCATCCTGCCTGCTCCAAGCAGGACGGGAAGCCCAACAACCCCGTCTATGCCAATGACACCAACCTCAACCGTGCGCCCCTCTTTCATTGGTAAGACAACCGAAGCAAGCCCTTCTTCCAAAAAATATGCGTAGGCGGGCGCTTTGCCGTCCATCAGTTGTGCTCTCAACCTCATGGTTACAGGCGACAAATGTGCTGTTAGGCGGGCAATCTCAGCTTTCGGCAGAGCGGCCAAGACGTGATTTTTGTATTGTTGCTTGGGTGGGTTCATAACGCTCCTTTGCGCGGGCGACAAGCACCGCATCTGGATGCGCAAAGGAACCAACCCTCTGGGGGCGGGAGGATATGCGTATGGAGATGTCTTCTCCAGTTTACTCTTTTTCGAGGAACCGGGTCGCCCACGGTGCCGACACCCCGCACCGTTGGACAGTGCCACTTTCCACTAAACACCTGTCGAGCTTTCTCAGGGAGTTTTATTGGCCTTAGGGCTGAGCAGCTACTCTCCCCCAACCAGAAACACTGAAACCCGGAATTCTACTTGCCTGCCTCCGCCGTGGCCCACCCCGTGTCAACAGTCTGGCATCAGACATTAGATGAGGTGTTCCCATGACTTTCCAAAACCAGAGACTTGCAGCAAAGGCAAGAGCGCCAAGCGCAGCGCCTCTTCCTGCATCTGTCGCCCACGAAATCAACAACCCGCTCGATTCTCTCCTCAACCTGCTCTATCTGATAGAAGCTGAGACCAACCCAACCGAAAAAGGGCGACATTACCTGAGTCTTGCCAAGGAGGAAGTGCGCCGAATCTCTCAAATCACCCACGAAACTCTGGATAAGAAGAAAGCCGCGGTCATGCCGGAGAGAACGAATGTGGGCGAATTGTTTGCCGCGGTCCTTGATTTCTACAAACAGCGGCTTGGCTCATCAGGAATCACGCTTCAAACGCGGTACTCTTGTGACGAGAGCATCCGGGTCTACGTTGGCCAGTTACGCCAAGCCTTTTCTAATCTTTTGCTGAATGCAGTGGAGGCAATGCCCGAAGGTGGAACAATTCAAGCCAGAGTGTCTGCGGGACACGAATGGTCTGGGCAGAAAAGGCGGGGAGTTCGGGTAATAATTGCGGACAACGGTTCCGGTATACCCAGCAGCACGGTGCAACACATTTTCCAGCGGTTCTTCACCACGAAACCATGCGGTAACGGTTTGGGATTGTCATTGGTCACAGACGTTATTCAAAAACACAAGGGTCTACTGCGCGTCAGGAGCAGCACGCAACCGGTCCGACACGGTACTGTCTTCAGTTTGTTTCTTCCGGCGGCTTAGGCCGAGTCCCTTATTTCTACCGCACAATTGGCAAATCTGTTGGTCAGTGTTATGCAACTGCTCTCTGCTCGTTCCACCTTGGGAGGTGTTTGGTAGAATGCGCAGCAACCGACTCACTGTCCTCAGTATCAGCTTTGCGCAGAAAGAAGACGTGGCCTTTCTCTGTACACCGAAATGCCACAACGGTGGTGGCGACAGTTACACCATCAATTGTAAGGAGCCTCTCGAACCGGGTGTCTCCGCACAATGGGCAGGCGAAGAAGGGTGCCATGTGGTGCCCTCTCTGTTCTATCTGTTGCGCAGGAGACCGTCGCCAAGGTGGGTCGCTGGATGCGACGGAGAGATGCGTAGTAGACTCCGCGACAGTAGCATTGTCCGATACCAGACACAATAGAATAATTCTCGGGTAGGACTGTGTTTTTCACAGTTTTTCCACGTTTCGATTCTTCGCCTTTCCCAGCGGTGCAAGTAGCGGAATGAATTTGGACTTAATTTATAGCCTGAACCCTGGGGCGGGCCGCCCGGCACTCAAGAGCATCTCCGTCAGTCCTTCTACCGAGACAGCAAGCGCCTCCATTTCGGCACGGTCGGCTACACCGCAACGAGAACTTTCACGAATAGCTCCAGCCGCGCACTCACTCAGACGGATGCACTCACTTGGGCCGCATCCAACGGGTCCATCGCTGGAATCAGCGATTCGGGCACGGCTACCTGCGTTACACCCGGTACGGCCACGGCGCAACTTGCGCCCACCACGCTGACCGGCATGGCGGGGCATAGGTTGGGCACCAGTAGCTGCCCAATTTTCGCTGGGCGCTCCGAAACGGTACATGTGGCAGCACTCGGACTATCCGCCGTTTCTTCACCTCTCTGTCTACACATTCGCCGCGAAATCCACAGAGCAACGTGGCATAATGCTGATCAATCCTCCCTTCCCGGAGATCCAGAATGCTCGATCTCAGCACGTTACAGGTGTTCGTTGTCCTGCTTGCATTCTCAGCGATCCTCGTGAACGTCTGGTTAGCCTCTGCAGTGCTGGAGCGGCACAGCTTGAAGCGGATCACCGCGATTCTCGCTGCTATATCCGGCATCACCATGGGTTGGCTGTACGTCTCGATTTGGGGATTCAAGCTGTTGGCGTGATCGCTGCTGTACTGAGTTGCTCCCGGTCACCCCTTCTCACGCCCGCGGCGCTCAATTTCGTCCTGAATGTCGTCGGAAACCAGACTCGTCACCATGCGCTCAGCCTCAGCATAAACGAATCCAGCTCCAAGCAGAATTGCCAGTATGACTCCGAATGCTATCCTCGGCCCATGCTCGCGCGTTGCGAGGATTCCCCACCCGCTCATGGCGAGCAGCCAGGAAACACCAAATGCCCAGCCCTGCCAGTAACCTGCCCGTTCCTGAATTCGCGGCTGTCGTTTCTCTAATTCGTGTCGAAACTCTTCGTCCTCTTGTTGACGGCGCTGCAGTTCTGCTGGGTCAAGCATGATGGAGGGGAGTATAGCGTGTTCCAACCTTGTCAGAATGGCAGCAACCCAACGAGACAAGAGTTCCAGTCCACCGTCGTCATATGGCGTGGAAGAGCGCAGGATGTGATTCCGAAACGGAGGACTGGATGCCATCACGGCTGAGCGTGACCGCTCTCACTGTACGCAAGTAGGCGGAAATTTAAGCTTTAAGCGAAAAAGCCCTCTGCCTCATCAGGCCTACCAAGTCCGGCTATGTGACAGCCATAGCCTACACCGGCAAAGATGCTGTCGAACTGGCGTCAAGGGTCACCGGTACCCTCGCTATCGTGGATGTGAACCTACCGGATTTGGACGGGGTTTAGGTAGCCGGGGAAATCTGTAGCAGACTGCCTGCCTGCAAAATCCTGCTCATCACGGGCGATCCGAACTCAGCTCCGCTTCTGGAGTGGTTAAAAACTGGCGAGCGCAAGTTCGAGTTTCTGGCGAAGCCTTTCGAGCCGTCGGACTTTGCTCAAAATAGTTGCCCGTTTGCTCGCGTAGCGAAACGCGGCGACTTGGTAGGACACTACGGCAGGCTCACAGTGATGAAAATGCCCTGAGGGTACTTCTTTTCGTCCGTACACAGGTAACCACGAGTAACCTGCTGTGTGCATTAGCTGCAACTCTATGCAGATGTTCTGCAACCAGAAGATAGGGCAGTTTCTACCCGTTGACAGTCAGTGCTCGCGACGGCAGACTCGTGCAGTCCCCAGGAAGCCCTCATCTCATCGCGCTTTCAAAGATGATCCCGCCCACAATAACCCGTCAATCCGCATCCCCTCGATAACTTTTCCCTTCACGCTTCCTGGATACTGTGGGCCGTTTAATAACGGCCGCAGTGTGCGCGTTCAGGTTGCTGGCTAAGCGTCGCAGTGTATTCGAGCCGAAGCGGGGAACCTTCCTGAGGGTGCAGCCCTATTCCTCGGGCAGCCCCCACTCGCTCAGCCGCATGGCCTTCAGCAAGCTCTCGGGAACGAACTTCTGTCTCCAGTTCTTCTCCACCCAATGGCGCAGCTCGGCGGAATCAGTGTACTGATTGGGCTGCAGGCGCAGCCGAGCGGTAACCTGCTCGAACTCCGACGGAGTATTTCCAACCTCTGGTGCCCGTCCCTCCGACCAGAGGGAATTGCCTGGACGTTTCGCCATACGAGACCCTCACCTGCGAAGTTGAAGTTGTCGGCGAAGATTACTGCTCTCCCATGGGATGTCTCAAGTTACCGCCGTCACTACACGATGTAATGGGGCGCATGTGCTGAATCTTTGAATATGACATTGCAGACCGGCTCCTTGAGCGGATCTGCCTTACTGACTTGCAGGTAGAAGATTGGGGTTGCAAGATCTTACCACTCGCCTTTGGTGTCGATACATTTCAGGCAATCGAGCTTGCGATAATCACTCACGCCGTGAGCCGCAGGAAGCACAATGTGCAATTTCGGCTTCGATGGCCCAACTATTGGCACCGCAATGAGGACAGCGCGCGGGAATTCGGATTTGAATTGTGTTGGGAGAAATGGACTGCTCCCCGCCGGTTATGGTCGTCGCCTTTACATGCGGTGCTCGAAGGTTCGCTGGCGACCTGTAACGCAATATCAATGACATAGGAAAACCAAGCGGCACAGTTTCTCTCCAGACACCCGTTTAGCCTACGCTGCAACGAGTCTCTCCAGCGCAGCCTTATTCCGGATCAGTACTGTCGCCCCATTAGTTTCTAGGATCTGGCGCTTTCTCAGCTCTGTGAATAGTCGGGTTACCGTTTCTCGTGAAGTGCCAATGAGTTCTGCAATCTCCTCGTGAGTCAGTCCTATTTTCAGACGCGGCTGTTGCACCCCGGCTTGCCCGCTGCGAGAGCTGCATTCGAGCAAAAACCTGCTCAACCTTTCTGCTGCCGAGTGGGACAGGCCTAAAGAACGGATTTCGTGACATGCGGCGTTGTACTTCTCGCTAAGCGCCTCGACGGTATTGAGGCAGGCGTCCCCGTGCTCGCGCAGCAGGCGCAAGAAATCTTCCCGCTTCACGAAGGTGACCTGGCAGGGATCGAGCGTTTCAGCAGTCAGGCCGTAAGCCTCGCCTGAAAGGCTGGCACTGAGGCCCAAAACCTCTCCCGGTTCTGCAATCTTGAGGATGAGCGACTTGCCCTCACTGGAGCAGAGCGAGAGTTTTACTCGGCCTTTACAGAGTACGAACACACCCCTGGCTGCCTGTCCCTCCAGAAACAGCACTGATCCAGCAGGGTAAATGGTGGCAAACTTTATGGTTTCAAAGGCCTTGAGAGTAGTCGCTGACAAACTGCAAAACACCTGTCCCTTGTGCGATCTACAAGCAAGGCAGCTTTCGGTGATATCCATCCCGTATGGCGATGCCACGGCACACCTCCTGCATTGTGGACGTCCACACAGGAGTACAAGGGCAATCCACTGGCCGTTCTTGGCCTGCAAGAAACCATGCCGCCAAGGCCGACAATGCCAGCTTCACTTGTTGCATTCAAAGGAGTTGAGTGCTTTCAGTGGCCTTGAGACCGGCTTGGGAACCGCCATGAGCACCACGCGGATAGGGGCAAACACCTCAATTTGAAATCGGATGCTGCGGGATTTGACCTACCCTGGTAGAAAAATCACGCTGCTCGGTGAGCCCACTCACTGCAGGCAGCAGTTTCGCAGGTTCAGAATGCAAGCTGTGAAGAAACAATCCGATAGCTATATCCGACGCCATGAATTCCGCACGGTGGAAAGTACGGTCGCGGGCCAATTGAATCAATCGCGAGCGAAAGTCCTGGAGAGTGCGGTTCGGAAACTCGTGGTGGCGGCAGGACGAGTTGGGCTAACGGTAGATGAGTTGATCGACCTCTTGAACTCCGGGATGAGTGTGGGAGAACTGCTGGACTGCATCGAGTCGAGAATGTGCCAGCGCGTGCAGTGACCTGTTGCCTGCGTTAGAGTCGCACCGAACGAATCGTGATTACCGGGCTGCGCGCCCGGCTTCTGTTCCACCGTTCCTCACACTGATTCGAGGGTTCCCTACGACGCGGCAAGTACCCGGTCCGAACAACATGCTGACCGCAGACAATCGGCTCAGCAGGTAGTCCGCCAGGCACCCATCCCGTAGCGAACTGTAGTTGTCGCTAAGCACTTGCTGCACTCCGAGGAAAGTCTCTTATTGCTTTATCCACACTGTCGTGTAGATCAAAAACGGTAAGCAAGTTGGTGATCCGAAACAGGTCGCGAATGCTGGCGTTTATCCCCGCCAATTTCATAGTGACGCCGCGTTGCCGAGCTGACGTATACGCGCCGATTAGAATGCTGAGGCCACTGCTATCCATGTAGGTGACGCTCTCCAAGTTTAAGACCACGGCGTTTGTAGTTAGCAAGAGCTGCATGAGGAAGTTCTTCCAGAAAGCCAAATCTTCGCCCACCGTCATACGCCCATTGCAGTCCAACACGAGAATTTGGTCTGAGATACGAGGCGTGATTTGCAACATTGGACACCTCTG
>Ga0207664_10001694_pt1 | contig 14520 bp, 11 predicted proteins | sample LARL83metaG_FD_184349 | JGI IMG/M metagenome (GOLD analysis project Ga0207664, IMG submission 184349) | Corn, switchgrass and miscanthus rhizosphere microbial communities from Kellogg Biological Station, Michigan, USA - LAR L8-3 metaG... | ecosystem: Host-associated > Plants > Roots >...
CCGGACGGGACCAAGCCGACGTGGAACAAGAACAAGACCAAGGTGCTGCACAGCCACGGCCCACCGGCCCGCGCCGGGTAAGGGGCCCGGCATGCCCGGAGCCACCGACTACACCATCCGCCGGTTCCGGCGACCCCCGGTTGCACCACCCCGGTGACGGCCTTATGTGGTGAGCAGCACCTGGACGATCCGGCGGCAGACGCCCGGTTCGAGGCGCTGCTCACCATCCCGGCCCTGCGGACGTTCCTGGCCCCCCGGATAACCACCCACGGCCTGACCAGCGTCCGCAGATACTTCCGCGACCTGACCGCGGCACTGGACCGGATCCAATGACACGGGACGGTGGGTTCTCAAAAGACCTGCGTGGGTCGGTAGCTATCGTGAAAATGGCAGCCTTTGTGAGCGGAGCAAAGTCGAGATGACCGCTGAGGTGCGGACGGTGAGATCGGGTGTCATCGTCGTTTCCACCGGCCGGTGCGGCTCGACGATGCTGTCGAACATGCTCCGGCTGAACCCGGAGATTCTCAGCTTGTCTGAGTTCTTTTCCCTGCTGATGCCCGACCCCTTCCCGGCGGGTGAACTGGACGCGGCGGCGTACTGGCGGTTGCTCAGTGAGCCCTGGGTCTTCTTCAGGCATGCTTACCGGCTCGGCCTGCGCGTCCCCGAGTTCCTATACGCGCCGGGCCCCGGCAGCAGGTTCACCCCGGCTACCGGGATCCCGCCGATCCTGGTTACCTCACTGCCGCACTTGAGCGGCGATCCCGAAGGGCTCTATGACGAAGTGGAGGCCTTCGTCGCCGGCCTGACCCCAGCCTCCGCCGCAGCTCAGCACCGGCGCTTGATCGGGTGGCTGTGCGATCGCCTCGGCGCGCGCGCCTGGGTCGAGCGCTCGGGTAGCTCGCTGCTGTTTATGAGCCAGCTCGCCGACCTGTTTCGCGACGCCAAGTTCGTGCACCTCTACCGCGACGGGCGCGAGTGTGCGTACTCATTTAGCCGCCATCCCGGATACCGGCTCGGAGCGGTATCGGGGATGCTGGACTCACGCCTCGGCATGTCGCCCTACCTGGGCGATGACCAGCCGCCGGAGCAGGTGCCGCCCGATGTGCGACCGTTCATGCCCGAGACATTCGATCACGAAGCGTTCGAGCGATTCGACCTATCCGTCGCTGAGTGCGGCCAGTTCTGGTCCGACATGATCATCCCGGCACTCGATGTTCTCGCCAGCCTGCCGACCGAACGCGTGCTCCAGGTCAGCTACGAGAACCTCGTCGCGGAGCCAAGGCAGGCCCTACTGCGGCTGGCACGCTTCGCCGACCTGCCGGACACGGACCCAGGCTGGCTCGACCGTGCCGCGCAGATGGCAGAGCCGCGGTCTCCCCGCTGGACGGCCCTGCCGCAAGACGAGATCCACGAGCTGACACGCGTGTGCGGGCCGGCGATGCGGCGGCTCTACGGTGATTCGTGGTGACGTGCGACTGGGTCGCGTACAGATGCCTCAGTCTTCGACGCGGACGACCACGGCGGCACCGGTATCGCCGGCGGCGCAGCCGGTGAACAGGCCGATCCCTCCGCCGCGCAGCCGCAGCGTGTGGAGCAGTTCGACGATGAGCCGGGCACCGGTCGGGCCCTGGGGGTGGCCGTAGATCAGGCTGCAGCCGTAGGCGTTCATCTGCTCCAGGGCGATGCCGGTCTGCTGGCTGAACCACAGGTCGTTGACTGCGAACGGGTTGTGGGTGGTGACCGCGTCCACGTCGCGAGGGCCGAGCCCGGCCCGGTCCAGCGCGGCCAGCGCGGCGGGCACCGGGGCCTTGGGCATCTCGCCTCGGCCGGCGCGGGCGACGCCGGTGCCGAGGATGCGCGCGATCCCGTCGCCGCCGGCCAGTTCCCTGGCCCGGGCGGCCGTCGTGACCACCAGGCCGGCGGTCCCGTCGGCGGGGTGGGTCTGGGTTCCGTAGGTCACCACGCCGCCGGGCTCGGCGGGCGCGAGCTTGGCCAGGCCCTCGGCGGTGGTCGGGTGGACGCCGGCGTCACCGTCGACTACCGTCGGCTCGCCGCGCCGGGCGGGGAGCGTGACCGGGACCATGTAGCGGCGCTGGAAGGCCCGGTCGTCGGCGAGTGCCGCCTGGTACTGCTGATAGCGCAGCAGGGTGACCTCGTCCAGGCGCTCCCGGGTCAGGCCGGCTTCGGCCGCGACCCGTTCGGCCGTGGCCACCATCGACAGGCCGGCCCACGGATCGCGGCGGAAGTTGTCGAGTACCCAGGTCTCCTGCCGGGGTGCCCCGCCGGGAGCCGACGGCGCCGGGTAGGTGAGCACCGGGCCGTTGGAGGTGCGGTCCGTGGTGATCACCACCGACAGCTCGTCCAGCCCCGTTTCCACCCGCAGGGCCGCTGCCTCCAGGCATGCCGCCGAGGTGGCACAGGCCTGCGAGAGAATGGCCCCGGTGGCGTGCGGCGCGCCGATCCGGGCAGCGACGGTGGAGGCGCCGTAGAAGATCTCCGGCTGCGGGACGGTCCAGCCGAGCACGATACCGGTGACCTCGGAGGCGGGCAGTCCGCGGCTGGCCAGCGCGTCGGCGGTGACCCCGGCGGCCAGGTCGAGGCTGGAGACCTCGGCCAGTGGTCCCTGCCAGCGGGCGAACGGCGAGGACCAGCCGAGGCGGACGGGGATACAGGCGTCACGGAAGGACATCGGCTCACTCCATCTAGCGCACATGCAGCAGCGGGGTCTTGTAGGTAGTGCGGGGCAGCGTCTCCGGATCCAGGATCGTGACGTCCGCCCGGATCTGCAGCCGGACGCGGAGTTCCCGCTCGATGGCGCGAGCCACCTCCGGGTAGCGGTCCGCGGGCAGCCCGGTCGCGGCCTCCACGTCGACCGGGATCGGGGTGTCGTACCGGACCTGGTCCGCGTGGTCCTTCCAGATGCGCAGGTACGGCTCGATTGCACCGGGGAAGCCCCGCACGACGACGTCGCGGATCGCGCTGGGGAAGACGTTCATGGCCTTGTAGATCAGCATGTCGTCGGTGCGGCCGACGCAGCGGATGCGCGGGGACGTGCGGCCGCACGGGCAGCTTGTCGCGGTCACCACCAGGTGGTCGGCGGAGCGGTAGCGCAGCACTGGGGTCGCCTCGCGGGCGAAGGTGGTGTAGACGGCCTCGCCGCGCGCGCCGTCCGCCCAGGGCAGCACCGCGCCGCTGGCCGGGTCGATCAGCTCGACCGCGACCGACCGCTGGCCGCAGAAGTGCATGCCGCCCCCGGCTTCGCACTCGGCCCACAGCAGTGCCATCACGTCGCCGAGGCCCATGACCTCGCAGGCGCGGTGCAGGCCCCAGCCCCGGATGATCTTGTCGCGGATCTCCGGCTGGCCCATGCCCGGCTCGCCGCCGCCGAGCAGCGTGCGCACTCCGAGCGCGGAGGCGTCCTGGCCGATCAGTTCCTGGCACCGGTCGGCCAGGTAGGTGCCGAACGAGGTGGTGGACAGCACCGCGGTGGCCTGAAGGCGCGGGATCAGCGCGATGATCCGCTCGGTGGGCAGGCCGCCGATCCAGGCCAGGGTCGCGCCGATGCGCCGGAAGCCGTCGGCATACGGCAGCCCGCCGGCCACGCCGGGCAGCCCGACCAGGTGCGCGACCACGTCATCGGGCCTGATCCCGGCGGTAAAGAAGCCGGTCGCGATCCCGTCCCGCCAGATCTGCAGGTCAGTTTTCGTCAGCGCGAACATGACCGGCTCGCCGGTGGTGCCGGAGGAGGACAGGGTCTGGACCACCGCGGGCAATGGCACGCCCTGGTGCTGGCCGAACGGCTGGCCCGGACGGCCTTCACCCTGAGAACGGCGCATGTCGTCTTTGGTGGTGAACGGCAGGCCGGCCAGGAACTCCAGTCCGGCCATCGGGCCGACGGCGGGCTCGGGACCGAGCAGGGCACGATGGAAGTCCGAACGCCCGGGCAACGCACGGACGAACGGCACGGCCCGGGCCGCCTGCCAGGCCAGCACCTCGTCCCAGGGCATGGTCTCCAGTTCCAGGTCCCAGTAACGCTGAGCCATGGCTCACCCCTCGGCCAGCGCGGCGGTCAACTGCCCCACCGCGGCCCGGCACTCGGCGAACCCGCCCCGGACCGGGCCGAGCGTGGTGACGAGCGGCGCCCCGGCCGGTCTGAGGGTCGACGCCGGCCAGGCGGCCGGGTCGACATCCAGCGCGATCCCCTGGCCTGGGCCGGACGCCGCGGGCGGCAGGCACACCACGGCCCCGCGCGGCGCGAGCGCGGCGTCGGCGGGATCGGCCAGCACGACCGCGGCCGCGGCTTGGCGGAACCGGGCCACGTTGACCAGCGGGGTAACCGCTGAGCGCCAGCCGTCGGCGGCCGCACGGGGCACCGGCTCGGCCTCGACTACCAGCAGTAGATGGGCGCCAGCCTCCAGGAACGCCTTGGCCAGGGCCAGGAGCACGGCGCCGTGCTCGTCTAGCGCGGCGGGACCGGCGGGCGGGCGGCCGAGCTGGGCGGCGAGCTGGGCGGGCCCGCACAGGGCGGCGGCCAGCACGGTGTCCTCGGTGGTGGCCGCGAGCCGCCGGGTGGCCTCGACCGCCGCCGCGACCCGCGGGTGCCCGGTCACCGCGGCGGGCAGGTCGCCCGCCGCGCTCGCCGTGCCCGCCGCGCCCGCCGCGGCAGCGGCCAGGGAGCACGCGGACGAGGAGCACGCGGCCAGGTCATCGGCAGCGGCGGTGACGATCACGTCGGTGCCGAACGCGCCGTGCAGGGCACGAAGCCCGTTGGCCAGCTTGGTCGGGTCGGTGAGGAACTGGCCGGCGGGCAGCGCCTCGATCTCGGCGGCCTGGGCCAGGACCAGCGGGCAGACCAGCGCGGGCATGGGCCGGGCCAAGGTACCGTGGCGGGCCAGCTGCCGGACCCGGCTGCGGGCGCTGGATGCGGGCACGGGTTCGCCGGCCGGTCAGGGGCGCATCAGCGGCTGCAGCGGCTTGGCGTCGGGCCAGCTTCCGTACCAGGTCAGGATCTCCTCCGGCGGCTTGCGCTGAAGCCACTCAGCCTCGAACTCCGCGTACGGGAGGCCGCGCGCGATCCGGGCCCGGCGCTCGTCGGCGCGGCGCTGCCCGGTGGCGGCCGCGTCGACCCGCCTGCGCTCGCTGTCCCACACCACCTGGTAGACGTGCTCGGCGGCCCACTCGGAGACCAGGCCCTTGTCGATGTCGTCGCCGACCGATTCCGGGTCGCGCTCCAGCGGGTCGCCGTAGCCGGCCCCGCCGGTGGCGAACGCCACCGTGATGACGTCGTTCTGCATGTAAGGCCGGGGCGCCCGGCCCTGGAACTCGTTGCCCCACTCGCCGCCGATGCTGCGCGCGCGCAGCACCTCGGTGATGTCCAGGTCGAGGGTGTCCCCCGCCGCCAGTCGCGGCATCAGGTCCGCGTGGGCCACGCTCACGCCGGGGATGGTGCACGGCGCGTACCCGCCGAACAGGCCCTGCGGCGTCTGGATCTTCGAGTTGTCCGCGATGGCCATCATGACCACCCACGGCACGTGGTGCGCCACCCACAGCTGGGCGGTGCCGACCCCGCCGCGCTGTTTGCCGTGCCCGGCCGAGTCCTTCCAGTGCGAGGAGATCGGGATGAACAACGGGAACTCGTTCTCGACCAGCTCCACGTCCGGGGCCCGGCCCGCCGGGCACCACGGGAAGCCGAACGCGTTCATGCCGTCCATCTCCGGCAGCGCCCCCTGCCCCTCGGTATTGATCGAGTAGGCCAGCATGTCGGCGAACGGCGAGCTCCACTGGGACATGCCGGCCAACACCACCGCGTTGCCGCCGTTGCCCTGGGAGGCACCGGCCTGCCGCCAGTGCTCGGTGGAGAACACCGCCCGGGCGAAGGTGTTGTGCACCGCGCTCATCACCCCGGTGGCGATCATGACCGAGTTGCTGGTCGCGGCGCGCACGTCGGGATACAGGCACGAACCCGGCTCGAACTTGAAGTCGATCGGGGCGAACGTGCCATTGCTGATCGGCAGGTCGTGGAACAGGTACTCGTACACGTAGTTGGCGAAGTGCCCGATCGCGGCCTGCGGGTGGGCGTTGTAGGACGACGGGGTCTCCGGGCCGGTGCCGGTGAAGTCGACCAGCAGGTGGTCGCCGTCCTTGGTCAGCGTCATGCAGCAGCTGCGGACCAGGCCCTGGTTCAGCCCGACCGCGTCGGCGAAGTGGGTAGACCGGTACACCCCGTCGGCCCAGGTGCTGATCCGAGCCCGGGCGCCCTGCTCGGCCACCTCGAGCATCCGGCGGAACAGCGCCTTGACGTAGTCGGCGCCCTCGCGCTCGCAGAACTCTAGCAGCCGGGTCCGGACCCGGTCGGCGGTCGTGCAGCGGGCCTTGAGGTCGACCGCGACCATCTGCGGCGCGCGAATGCCGAACGCCTCGAACATGGTCACTATGTCGTCGCGGAGCTGGAAGTTCTCGCCGATCTTGGTCGGCGGCAGGTTGAGCCCCTCCTCGAACCGGGCGGTAGCGCCGATGGGCATGCCGCCCGGCTCGGACGCGCCGGTCTCGGTGGTGTGGACCAGCGCCGCGGTCCAGGCGATGAGCTCGCCGCGGAAGAACACCGGCATGGTGACCATCTGGTCGGGGTTGTGGATGCCGCCGTAGACCGCGTCATTGGCGAACCACAGGTCGCCGTCCTTGATGCCCGGGTTGTCGCGGTAGCTGTTCAGGATGAACTTGATGATCAGCGGCGGGATCACGGCGTGCAGGTAGGTCCCGCAGGAGCCGTTGACCATGTCGCCGTCGGCGGTGAAGATGCCCACCAGCGAGTCGCCGGCGATGCCCATCGCGCTGCGGCAGGACCGGACGAACACCTCCATGCCCTCATCGAGGATGTCATTGGTCCGCTGGAAGCCGATCTCGTACTCCCCCGGGCGCAGCGTCCGGTCAGAGGAAGTCCGGTCGGAGACCGGGGCGAGCTTGAGCCAGGCCAGCTTCTGTTCCAGCGTCGGGATCATAGCGCCGCTCCGTTCTGGTCGTTCTGGCTGGGCTGCAGCAGGCCGAGGCCATGCCGGTCGATCCGGTACCGCATGCCAGGCGGGATCACCACCGTGGTCAGCGGGGCCTCCACGATGACCGGCCCGTCGAGCTGGTGTCCCGGCCGCAGCGCGTCCGCGTCGTAGAGCGAGGTCGGTTCCCAGCCCCGGCCCGGCCACCAGGCCTGGCGCTGGCCGGTCCGGGCCGACCCCGCGTCGGCGCCCTCCAGCGGCAGGTCGGGCAGCGCCGGTTTGGCGGTCGGCACAGTGACCTTCAGCACGAAGTTGTCCAGGTAGACCCCGCCGGGTTTGTTGACCACCAGCGGGCTGAAGGCCTCGGAGAACTCCCGCTCGAACGCGTCGTACAGCGCCTGGACGTCCTGCGGGCTGCCGAGGTGCAGGACCGGGCAGGCGGTGCGCTTCACGTTGACCTGCCCGCCGTAGAGCATGTCGAGCTCAAGGCTGAACTCGGCCCGGCCGGCGGGCAGCCCCTCGGCGGCCAGGTCGGCCCGGGCCTGCTTCATGAGCTGGTCGACGACCCCGTTGAACACCTCGTACTCAGTGGTCAGTTCCTGCGTCATCGGCGCCATCACCAGCATCCGGCGCGAGGTCTCGTAGACGTGGACGATGTCCATGATCGACGAGCCGAGCGCGCAGAACACCGGCGCGGTCTGGAAGATCACCGCCCCGGCCAGGTCGCCGAGGAACCCGGACACGTGGGTGGGTCCGGCCCCGCCGAACGCGAACAGCGCGAAGTCCTCCGGGTGGTAGCCGCGCAGGTGGATCTCCCGCTTGATCGCGCTGGACATGTTCGCGTCGACGATGTGGCGGATCAGCGCGGCGGCCTCCTCGACCGGCAGGCCCATCGGTTCGGCGATCTTCTCGCGCACGGCCCGTTCGGCTCGCTCGCGGTTCAGCGGCATCCGGCCGCCGTAATAGGTGTCGGGGTTGATGTAGCCAAGCACCACGTCGGCGTCGGTGACGGTCGGCTCGGTGCCGCCCTGGTCGTAGCAGGCCGGGCCGGGGTCCGAGCCGGCGCTGCGCGGGCCCACGTTGAGCTGGCCGCCCAGGTTGTGGTCGATCCAGGCGATCGACCCGCCGCCGGCCCCGATCGACAGCGTCTGGAGCATGGTGATGCCGACCATCCAGCGGTCGATGATCGGACGGAACTCGTAGTTGCGGACGCTGGCGTCCACCACCAGGCCGATGTCGAAGCTGGTGCCGCCCATGTCGCCGGCGACCACGTTCTTGTAGCCCAGCGAGGTGGCCAGGTGGTAGGAGCCCATCAACCCAGAGACCGGCCCGCCGTTGTAGGTCCGGCTGGCGGTGGTCTTGAACACCTCGCCGCTGCCGCCGGAGTTGTGGATCATCAGGAAGCTGCCCTTGTAGCCGAGCGCGCGCAGCCGGTCCCACATGGCCGATAGCTCGTTCTGCATGAGCCGCTGCAGGTAGGCATCGAGTACCGCGGTCATGGTGCGCTCGTACTCGCCCAGCTTCGGCACCACCTGGCTGGACAGCACCACCGGCAGGTAGCCGATGTGGTACTCCTTGTACTCCTCGCGGATGATCTCCTTGACGCGTTCCTCGTGCCGCGGGTTGGCGAAGCTCCACAGCAGCGAGACGACGATCGACCGGGCGCCGCGATCCATCAGCACCCGCAGCTTGCGCCGCAGGTCGTCCTCGTCCAGCGGCCGGACGACCCGGCCGGTCGAGTCGATCCGCTCCTTGACCCCGACGATCATGGTCCTCGGGATGAGCGGCGTCGGCTTGCGCTGCCGGGCCAGGTTGCGCCGCTCGGCCAGGCGGGTCCCGTCGGTCCACTGGGCGCCGCGGCCGATGAGGATCGCGTCCTCATGACCCTCGGTGGCGATCAGCCCGATCCGGGGGCCGCGCCGTTCGATGAGCCGGTTCATGGCCACGGTGGTCGAGTACCTGATCACGTCCAGCCGCGGCAGCAGCGATTCCAGGTCCTCCCCGGCCTGCTCCGTGACCTCCTCGATCGCGTTGACGAAGCACACCGACAGGTCGTAAGGGGTCGTCGGCGCCTTGCCGATCCAACGCCGGCCGTCCAGGGTGAGCACGGCGTCGGTGAACGTGCCGCCGACATCGATGTCGACGGAGTTGAGCTCGGACGTCATCGCGCACCGTGCCCATCACCGGCGGGCACGACCAGGCGCCCGTCGCGGACCTCGACCTCGCCGGCCGACAGCCGCTGCTTGAGCCGGTCGATGTCGATAGAGATGTCCGGCGTGATCGGGTGCCCGGGCGGCAGGTACTCGGTCTCGATCTGGACCCCGCAAGAGGGACAGTAGAACTCCAGGATGCGGACCCACTCCGGATCGGGGGAGAACGTGTAGTCCCCCTCGATCAGCGGCGGGTGGATCTCCCGCGGGTCGCGGTCGTAGACCAGGCAGCCCCGCTTGTACAGGTCGCGAGCGGAGATCAGCGCGGCGTCACAGCGGTTGCACCGCCACATCTCCGCGTCCAGGTCCAGGTCGAGGTACTCGGTGAAACGCAGTCGCGCCGTCATTGCGCCTCCTCACGGGCGGGCCGCAGGGCGGCATCGCCCAGGTCATCGACGTCCAGCACCCAGCCGGGCGGGATCAGACAGGTCATGCTGCCGCCGGACGCGAGAGCCGGACCGTCGACGTGGGATCCGGGGCCTAGCCCGGACCAGTCGTAGACCGGCACGCGCGCGGTGCCGCCGTCAGCCAGCAGCAGGTCGCGCAGGACCGGCGCGGCAGGGTCCGCGGCGGCAGCGGCCCGGGGTGGCGGCTCGCAGCTGGCCAGGTGCCGCCTGACCCGTACGCGGGCCACATCGACGTGCGTCGCGCCGTCAAGGCGATTCAGCGCCTGGCCGACGTCGGAACCCTGGACCGTTCGGTATTCCGCGCCGTCATGCACGTCCAGCTCCACTTCGGTCTCGGCCTCATCGGGGTCGAAGCCCTCGCCGGCCAGGTCCCGCCGCCCGGCCGCGGTCATGTCATCGGCCGCGGCGACCACCGCGTCATGGCCCGGTCCGGCGGTCACGCCGAGGCTGCGCTCATAGACGTGCACCACGTCGGAGACGGCCGAGCCGAACGCGGACAGGACCGGGCCGAGCCCGAAGACCCGCGCGCCGGGGATGCTGAGCCGCTCCGCGACCGGAGCGGCGAACAGGCCGCCGTTGCCGCCGTAGGCGAACAACACCGCCTGCGCCGGGTCGATCCCCGCGCGGGCCATGGCCGAGCCGGCCAGCTCGGCGACCGTGCCGACCGCGGCGTCGGCGATCCGCCGGGCCGCGTCGTCCACCGAGATACCCAGGGGCCCGGCCACCCTCGTCTCCAGCGCCGCCCGGGCCGCCTCGACGTCCAGCCGGCGGCGTCCGCCGAGGAAGCCGGCCGGGTCGAGGTAGCCGAGCACGACGAACGCGTCGGTCAGCGTGGCCTGGTCGCCGCCTAGGCCGTAGCAGGCGGGTCCCGGCGCCGCGCCCATGCTCTCCGGGCCCAGGCTCACCCCGCCCCGGCCGTCCGGCCGGACCACGCTGCCGCCGCCCAGCGGCGCCGACCGCAGCAGGGCCAGCGGGACCCGGACCGGGATGCCGAACAGGCTGCCATCCCGGGTGTAGCGGGGCTGGCCGGCCTCCACCACGCTGGCCTTGGCCGTGGTCCCGCCCACGTCCAGGCAGACCACCCGGTCCAGCCCGTACCGCCGGGCATACCAGGCGGCAGCGTGGGTGCCGAACACCGGCCCGGACTCGATGGTGTCGACCGCCTTGGTCTTACCGACCCGCGCGACGCCCCCGTTGGTGTGCCCGACCAGCAGCGCGCCGGTCCATCCCTGCTCGTAGCGGAGCAGGTCCTCGGCCGTGAACAGGGCGTTGGCCAGCTGGCCGTGCACGTACGCGTTGATCAGCGCGTAGTGCGTCCTGGTCTGCCCGTCGTCGACCTGGGCCATGTCGCTGGCCAGCAGGACCGGCACGGAGCCCAGGTAGTGGTCGCGGTACTGGGTCTCGACGATCCGCTTGACCGCCTGCTCCTGCGAGGTCTCCGGGAAGCTGTCCAGGCTGACGCAGATGCGGCGGGCGCCGTCCTCGAGCAGCCGGCGGACCGCCTCGAGCACGGCCTGCCCGTTGGCGCCGGGATCGACGCCGACCACGTTGCGTTCGGCCACCAGGGTGCCGACCGCGGGCGACGGCCCGTCGCCGTACAGGCTGCGCTCGCTGCCCGGCTGGACCAGCAGCCCCAGCTTGGCGCCCTTGCGCTCGCCCAGGGCGTTGGAGGTGATGGTCGAGGACCAGCGGATCAGCGCCACCTCGTCCAGGAAGGCCTGCAGGTCGCCGTGGCCCAGCTGGCGGGCGGCCTCGCTGAGGAGCTCGCGGAACGACACGACCAGATCGTGCGGCGTGGTGTCGACCTTGACCGTGATCATGGTCTCCCCGTCCCACACCAGCCCATCGGTCATGGTCCCGCCGGTATCGATGTCGACGGTGTACATGCCCCTCCCCTCGACTCGCGCGTGCCTTGACCAGCAGCGTCGTCCGCGTCGTGGGCTGGCTCCATGTGTCAGCGCCACATGCCTTGCGATAAACGGTTGTTACGATGCCCCAAGGCGCTGTCGTGGAAGGGGCCGCCGGTGCGGGTTGAAGCCGAGGAACGCCGGGTCCACGCGCTGATGCAGGTCGGCCGGGCGATGGCCTCAGCCGCGGACTACGAACAAGCGCTGGCCACCCTGATCAGAACGGTCAGCGAGCTGCTCGACGTGGAGACGGCCGGATTCCTGTTGTACGACCCGGAACGTTCGGAGCTGGTACTGCAGCAGCCCGCGTTCGGCATCGACGACCCGGAGCGGATCGCCGCCTACCACGTGGCGCTGCGGGACGGCGGTAACGCGGTCAAGGTGTTCCTGTCCGGCCGCCCCTACCTGACCAACGATGCCCCCAACGACCCGCGGCTGATCCGGCGCTTCGTGGATCTCTTCGAGGCCCGTACGAGCCTGACCGTTCCGCTGATCGTCGAAGACCAGGCCATCGGCGTGTGCCACGCGATCAACAAGCGCGGCGGCCGGTTCAGCGACGGGGACCTGGAGCTGCTCAGCCTGATCGCCCCGCTGCTGGCCGTCAGCGTGCAGTCCGCGCACCTTTTCCGCCAGGTACGCACCCAGGGCCGCCAGCTGGAGCGGGCCATCTTCCTGCAGCGCGAGCTATCCCGGACCGCGTTCGATGCCCCCGGTATGGAACCACTGGCCGAGCGCCTGGCCGACCTGGTGAACCGCCCGGTCATGGTGCTCGACCCGGCGCTGCGGCCGCTGGCCGTCAGCGGCTGGCCCGACGACCTGCCGCCGGACGGTCACTGGCTCGACGACGGCCAGCGCGAGATCTGGTGGCGGCGCGGACCGGGCCGGGGCGACCGGCCCGCGCTAGCCCTCATCGCCGTGGGTAGCCACTTCGGCGGTTACCTGGCGGTCTGGGACGGCGCCGCGCCGCTCGACGAGATCGACGCCCGGGCCATCGAGCACGCCGCCACGATCTTCGCCCTGGAGATGCTGCACGAGCGCACCGCCTACGAACTCGAGGCCCGGCTCAAAGGAGACCTGCTGCGCGACCTGTCCAGCGGCGTGGACCACGACGACCGGGACGTCAACCGGATGCTGGCCGATCTCGGCTACACGATCGCCGGACCGTGGCGATTCGTTCAGGTACACGCGAGCTGGCGCCGTCCGCCCGGCAACCCGCAGATCCGCTGGCCCGATGAGGTCCAGATGCCCCAGGCGCGCCTTTACCCGGCGGTGCAGCGTATCTGCCTGGCCGTCGTCGGTACGGCCTCGGTCGTCCCGTGGCGATCGGGGTTTCTGCTGCTCCTGCCGGCCGCTCCGGACAACCTGGCGCGCGACCTGGACGTGGCCGCGGATCTGCTCGGCCAGGTACACGCCGCCGCCGGGCAGGTCGGCCCCGGCGCCCGTGTCCACCTGGCCGTCAGCTCACCGGTGCGCACGGCACGGGAGCTGGGCCACGGCCTGCACGAGGCCGACCAGGCCCTGGAGCTGGCCCGCAGGCTCGGCATCGCCGACCGTCCGCTGGCCTTTGAGCACCTCGGCGTCTACCGGATCCTGCTTGACGGCGGCGGAACGCAGCACCGGCGCGACTTCGTCGAAGACGCCCTCGGGCCGCTGGTACGTTACGACGCCGAACGCGGGACCCAGCTGGTCCCGACGCTCCGGGCCTACGTGCAGGCCGATTACAACGCCAACGAGACCGCCCGGCGCCTCTATGTCCACGCCAACACACTGGCCTACCGGCTGCGGACCATCCGCCGCCTGCTCGGCGGCGATCCGGCCCGCGGCGACCTGCGCCTGACCGTGGAGCTGGCCCTCAAGCTCAGCGACCTGCCCCGCCTGTCCGGCTAGCGCCCGGCGGGCGAGCGTGCCATCGGCCGGTCGTTTACGGTGCCTGGGTCCTCCTGGTCGAGATCGTGCGGTAGTCGACAGCGTTATAGGCCAGGATCCGGCCCTGCCCCTACCGTAACGGTCGCGTCGGGCGGCGGTTCCGGTCGTCGACTTCTCGAACGTCGTTGAAGAGCGCCATGAGCATGTTCCCTCCCGTTGTCAGCCCCGGGACGGGGCTGAGGATTCAAGGCCGACGTTGCCAGCTGCGGCTGGAACAGGCCTGATGCGGCGCTGAAACGGCAGCGCCCAGGGTCCGCCCGTCCGGGTTTCGGGTCTTTCGTCGCCCGCTGCCGGGCTGATCACTGGCCCTGGTGGGTGGCTTGCTGGACGGCCGCGCACCATGCCGCGATCTCGGCGCGGCGCGCGGCGCCCAGCTTCGCGAGGATGTGCGTGACGTGCGCCGAGATTGTCTTGGGCGCGAGCACCAGCTGCTGCGCGATCTGCCGGTTGGTGAGGCCGGCCGCGACAAGCTGCGCGATCTCGAATTCGCGTGCGCTGAGCGGGTGCCAGGGCTCGGGCTGCCGCGCACCCTCGAATTGGGCGGTGATCCGGCCGGCGGCATCGATGATGGCGGCGGCACCGGCGGTGGCTGCGAGGGTGCGGGCTTCGTCCAGGAGGACGGCCGCCTCGGCGCGGCGCCGAGCCTTGACGGCGGCCTCTGCGAGGTCCAGCCGGGCCCATGTGCCTTCCCAGAACCGGCGCCGGGCCCGCCACCCCCGGCTCGCCGACTCCAGCGCCTGGCGGGCTTCGGATATCTCGCCGTATGCGAGCAGGATGAGTCCCCGGCCATGGTCGATCGCGGGCAGTGTGCCGGGGATGGAGCGGGCGGTGAGAACCGCGCCGACCCGGTCCGACCAGCGTTCGGCGGCAACGATGTCGCCGTGCGCCAGGTAGGCACGCACGCCGGTCAGCAGGTAAGGGAAAAGGTAGGCAGCGCCCGTGACCGCGGCGGAGGCCTGATAGCCGCGCTCACAGAGCGTGAGCGCGGTGCCGTAGTCGCCCCGGCACCGTGCTGTTTCGGCCAGGCCCCACAGCGGCGGCGACAGCCGGTTCAGTTCGGCCATCTGATCACCCTCGGCGT